>PJTY01000972.1_pt1 | contig 11646 bp, 12 predicted proteins | sample 1512121 | NCBI WGS metagenome assembly PJTY01 (sample SAMN08177680, study PRJNA422409) | Soil metagenome, whole genome shotgun sequencing project. | isolation source: Soil enriched (2) on filter paper: alkali lignin treatment | place: USA: Madison | collected 2015-01-15 | reverse complement strand
TCAAGCTGGGCCAGCAGCACCCCCTCGCCGACCGGCCGGGCATCGCGCAGGCGGGCATTGGCGCCGGGCACGACGATGATCTGGTTCTCGCCCTGCGAATCCACCGAGATATAGGCGGTGCCGGTATCGACGCCGGGCAGCGTGGCGACGCCGCCGACATCGATCCCGTCCGCCTTGAGACGCGAGAGCATCCAGCTTCCAGCATCGCCTTCTCCTACCGCGCCGACCATGTAGGTCTCGGCCCCCATGCGTGCCGCCGCGACCGCCTGATTCGCGCCCTTGCCGCCGGGCAGCCGGGCGGTGGCCGAAGCCAGTACCGTTTCGCCCGGCCGGGGGAGATGCTCCAGCGAAGTGATGATATCGAGATTGATCGAACCGAAGATGTGAACTGCCAAAGCCGTCACCCTAATCTGGCGCCAACCGGTTTTGCGCCCTTCCGTTTCTCAGGGGCTGCATGGCGCTCCCGAAGAGGTCAAGCACGACCCGCCTGCGTGCGCGCTGCCGCAACAATTGCGGTTGCCAGCGCAAAGAGCGCCGCTCGGCCCTCCCCCTAATCTGATGCTTGACCGGAACCGCACCGGCCCCGGAAACCATACGCCCAATCCGAAGGGATACGAAGCATGACGAATTGGCTCATCACCGGCATCGGCGGCGGCCTCGGCCGCGCCGTGGCACAGGCGGCACTGGCGCGCGGAGATACGGTGGTAGGCACGACCCGCAGCGCCGGAGATGCCGCCTTCGCAGGCCTGGCACCGGGCCGCGCCCATGTCCTGACCGTCGACCTCACCGACGAGGCATCGGTTCAGGCCGCCGTCGCCAAAGCCGAAGACCTGACCGGCGGGATCGACCGCCTGCTCAACAATGCCGGCTACGGACTGGTCGGCGCCGTCGAGGAAGTCTCCATCGACGAGGCGAAGGCCCTGTTCGATATCAATCTGTTCGGCGCGATCCGCATGATTCAGGCCGTGCTCCCCGCCATGCGCGCACGGCGCAGCGGGCACATCGTCAACGTGACATCGGTTTCCGGTCATGCACCGTGGTCGGGCACGGGCATCTATGGGGCGACCAAGTATGCGCTCGAATGCGTGGGGCAGACTTTAGCGCAGGAAGTGGCGCCCATGGGCATCCGCGTGACCAACGTGGCCCCCGGCGGCTTCCGTACCGGCTTCGCCGCCTCGGGCCTCAGGGTCGCCGCAAAGGACATCGCCGACTACGAGGACGGTGCCCATTTCGCCCGCCGCAGCCTGACCGAGGGCGCAGGTACTGAAAAGGGCGATCCGGCCCGCGGCGCGCAAGCGATCCTCACCGCGCTGGATGCTGCCGAACCACCGCTGCACCTGCTCCTCGGCGAGGACGCGCTGCACTATGCCCGCGACCAGATCGGCTTCGTCGGCAAGCAGATGGATGAATGGGAAGCGCTGTCGCTCTCCACCGCATTCGAACCGGTCTGAGAAACGCCCGGCATCCTTGCTCGTCATTGCGAGCGTAGCGAAGCAATCCAGGGCGATCCTGCGCGACTCTGGATTGCTTCGCTACGCTCGCAATGACGACAGATGATCCGCGAAGCCCCGTTCATACTGAGGCCGCCCGAACCGCCTTACCGCTTCGGCTGGGGCAGCGCCGCGGCGGTGGCATCGGCCTTGGCGTCCGCCTCGGCCTCCTGGCGCTTGCGCTGCTCGAAATAGGCGTTCTCGGCTTCCTCGACACGCTTCTGCTGCGCGGCGGCATCGGCGTCGATGGTGGAGAGGCGCTTCTCGCGCTCGGCCTGGATCAGCTCGCTGAACCGGACCTCGGAACCGTTCTTGCGCTCGGCGGCGGCCTGGTTGATCAGCTTCTGGGTGCAGCCCGAAGCGCCGCCTGCACCGACCGGCGAGCAGCTCATGTTGCCGAAGGCGCCGACCGTCTCGTAGGCCTGCACCTTGTTGGTCCAGGCTTCCGACTGCGGGCGGTCGATGCCGCGCAGCGGCTCGGGAATGCGGAACCGCTCCGATTCGGCCTTGCGCGCGCAGACGGTGATCTCGCCGCCGCTCGACGCCGGGCAAGGGTCGTCACCGTAGATGATGAGCTGGTTCACCTTATCGTCGCCCGAGCCCGAATCTTCGGCAGCCGAAGAGGACGTCTGGGCAGCGGCGGGCAGCGCGCCGAGAGTCAGCCCCAGGCCGAACGTGGCGATGGCTGCGGCAGTGGTCAGGAGGCGCGTCATGGGATTGCTCCAGCTTGGTCGAGGTCTTGGCAGGACCGATATAGGGTCTCGCCGCCTCGAACAGTATCTCAAGGTATCATGCCGTCCTTCTTGGGCGACACTATAACGTCCGGATTTCAGATTCTTTCCGAAAGCTTGATCGCCACGCGGCAACCCAGCCGGATCGCATTGAACAGGATCGGATAGGCCGGTGCCTTTTCTGCCCCTGCCGCCAGAGCCGCATCGCGGTGCTCCCGCTCCTCGTCGCGGAACTTGCTGATCACCCCGCCCAGTTCCGGGTCCTCGTCGCCAAGGTCCTCGATCTGCTCGGTATAGTGGCGGTCGATCTCGGTCTCGATCGCGGCGGTGCAGGCCATGGCCGCTTCCGGGCCGATCAGCGCCGTCGCCGCCCCCAGCGCATAGCCGGCTACCGACCAGACGGGCTGGAGCAGCGTCGGCCGCACGCCGCGCTCCGCCAGCATGGCGTCGAACCGGGCCTGATGCTCGGCCTCCTGTTCGGCCATCCCGGCGATCTCGGTCGAGTGCGGTGCCCGCGCGCCCATTACCGCGAGCTGGCCCGCATAGATTCGCGTGGCGCCGAATTCACCGGCCTGGTCGACCCGGATCATCCGCGCGGCCTTCGATGATGTCATGACGGAACCTTGCGGCTGCGGGCAACGAGGCCGAACACGGCCAGCGCACCCAGGGTGGAAATCAGGAAGTTGAAGCCCGCCAGCGAGATGCCGCCGAGCGTCCAGGGGGCAACGTCGCAGCGGATCACCGGGGCATTGAGGATCGCCTCCATCGGATCGACGCCCGCCGCGAAGGGTGTGGACGTGCAGGCGGTCATGCCCTGCCACCAGCCGTATTCGACACCGGCATGATAGCCGCCGATCAGGCCCGAAGTCAGGACGGCAAGCGCCGCTACCGCCACCAGCGGACGCACCGGCCGCCAGAAGAACGCCAGCGCCGCGAAGACGATCGCGAACATGTGCGGATAGCGCTGCCACCAGCACATCTCGCAAGGGTGAAGCCCGAAGACGTACTGGCTGACATAAGCCCCGCCGAGCAGGACCACGGGGACGGCGAGCGCAAGTGCGCGAGCGGCGCGCAGGGGAGCGGCAACGGCAACTGTCATTACGGGCAGCCTCAGTCCTTCTGCGCGGTCTTGGGAGCGGCCGGCACGGTTGCCGCCGGGGCAGTGTAGCGGGCCAGCGCGGGCTTGCCGACGGTGCGGCGCAACGTGTCGACCGCGTAAGTCAGCTGGAAGTCGGTGATGCCCTGCTTCTTCAGGTCCTCGGCCGAAGCCTTGAAGCGCGGATCCGCCGCCTTGTCGGTTTCCAGTTCCTTGTCGTCCAGCGAGGCTTCGTTGATGAGGTGGCCGCGAAGATCGGACTCACGCACGGCACGCTCGGCGCGCAGACGGGCATCCGGGTCGGACAGCTGCGGAACCTTGATGTCGGGCAGGATGCCGCCTTCCTGCACCGAATGGCCGGAGGGCGTGAAGTAACGCGCCGTGGTCAGCTTCACGGCGCTGTTCTTGTCGAGCTGGATGAACGACTGCACCGAACCCTTGCCGAACGTCCGCTCGCCCATCACGACCGCGCGGTGCTGGTCCTGAAGCGCGCCGGCGACGATCTCGGAGGCCGAGGCCGAACCGGCATCGACCAGCACGACGATCGGCAAGTCCTTCACGACATCGCCCTTGAACACGGATTCGGCGCGGTAATACTGGTTCTCGCTGGCGATCCGGCCGCGCTGCGACACGATCACGCCCTTGTCGAGGAACAGGTCCGAAAGCGCCACCGCCTCGTCCAGCGAGCCGCCGGGGTTCGAACGCAAGTCGAGCACCAGACCGTCGAGCTTGGTGCCCTTGGTCGCGGCCTGCTTCTTGAGGTCGGCAATGCCCTTGTTCACGAAGTTGCCGACATCGCGCGAGAACTCGTTCACCGAGATCACGCCGACGTCGTCCTTCAGTTCCCAGGTGACCGGCTCCAGTTCGATCACGCCGCGCGTCACGGTGACGTCGAAGGGCTTGTCGCGGCCGGGGCGATAGATCGTCAGGCGGATCGAGGTGCCGGCCTGGCCGCGCATCTTCGACACCGCCTCGTCGAGGTCGCGCTCGTAATAGAGCACGCCGTCGAGGTGGGTGATGTAGTCGCCCGCCTTGAGTCCGGCCTTTTCCGCCGGGCTGCCCTTGAACGGCGAGACGATCTTCACCGCGCCGTCATCCTCGACCACCGAGAGGCCGAGGCCGGTGTAGTTGCCGTCGATCATCGTCTCCAGCCGCTGGAGCGAAGGGCCGTCCAGGTAGTTGGAGTGAGGATCGAGGCTGGCGAGCATGCCGTCGATCGCGCCCTTGATGAGCTTGTCGTCGTCGACCTGGTCGACGTAGTTGGCCTTGACCAGTTCGTAGATCGTGAAAAGCTTGCTGAATTCGGGATTCACGCGGCTGTCCACCGCGGCAAGACCGGACGTCGCCGCGGGAAGGACGGCAACGGCCGACACCAGCAGGGCAGCGCGCATCAGGGGAGCGAATTTCATCGGGCTTAAAGGCCTTTTCGTAGGTCGCACCGGCCGGGGACCGGGGGAATTCCTGACTGTAATCCTACAGGACCGCCTGCACAATTGCCAAGAACACGGGATTCTGTCCGCGAATAGGGGATCGGGGATGAACGGGGCGGGAATGAAGCGGCGGCGATCCTTACAGCGATCGGATATATTGTAGAGGATTCACCGCCTCGCCCTGCCGCCGCAGCTCCACCATGACGCGCGGATCGCTGGGTCCCGTTGTGCCGATCGGCGCTCCGGCCACGACCTGCCTGCCGACTTCGACATCGAGCCGGGTCAGCCCCGTCACCAGCGAAGTCCAGCCGCCCTTGTGCTCGACGATGACGATCTGCCCATAGCCCCGGTAAGGACCGGCAAAAGCGATCCGGCCCGCCGCCGGGGCAACCACCTGGGCGCTTGCCCGCGTCGCCAGCGAAAGCCCGCGCGACGGCGCCTGTCCCGGCAGGACTTCACCGAAGCCGGTCACCAGACGGCCGGTAACCGGCAGCATGTAGCTGGCCAGCCCCTCGGGGACCGGCACGAATTGCGAGGCATCGATCACCCGCGTCTCTTCCGGGCGCCGCGGGCGCATCGTCGGCCCCGGCAGCGCCGCAAGCTGTTCGCGCAAGGCGCCCTGCTCACCCATCCGGTCGACCAGATCGCCGAGGTCGCGGGCCTTTTCGGCCAGTGCCAGCGCGCGCTCACCCTCACGTGCGGCGATGCCGCTGGCCTCGCGCCCGGCCAGGCGCTGGCGTGATTCGAGGATCGCCAGCGCCTGGCGCCGCTCGCGCATCTCGCCTTCCATCTGGGCAAGCTGGTGTCCGGCGGCCACGGCCTGCTGCTCCAGCATGCGGCCGCGCTCGATCTCGGCGCGCAGGCCGCGGGTACGGCGTTCAACCTGCGGCATCATCGTGTCGAGCAAGGCCCGCAGATAGACCGCATCGCGCACCGAACCCGGACGTAGCACCGCCAGCAGCGGCGGGCGCCGCGACAATCTTTGGAGCGAGCCGGTAAGGCGAGCCAGCGGCGCCTGCTTTTCCGCAAGACGTTCGCGCAAATCGACCCGCTCGATGGCGATCAGACGCACTTTTGCCCGCTGCGCGGCGATCGCGGCTTCGGTCTCCTGGATGCGCGCAGCGATGGCGGCGGTCTCCCGCGCGGTCTTTTCGGCCTGCTCGGTGACTTCGCGCGCCCGGACTTCCAGCTTCTCGGCGCGGCGGCGCGCGGCATCGCTCTCGCGCCGGGACGCGATCATGTCGCGCTGCGCCTGGGTGGCATCGACCGCCGGATCCAGCACCGCCAGCGTGCCCGCCATCGTGCTTGGCTGCGTCAGCCCCTCGCCCGCGAGCGCGGCAAGGCCGACCGCAAATGCGGCAGAGGCCATAATCAGAAGGTTGCGGGATGCAGGCTTCACGCCGGGGTGATTAGGGCAGCGCGAGTCCGGCGAAAAGAGGAAAGCTTGCAGCCAAGTCCATCCCGGAGGAATCACCCGGAGCGGTGGTAGGGATGCCCCGCCAGAATCGCCGTCGCACGCCAGAGTTGCTCGGCCAGCATTGCGCGGGCCATGAGATGCGGCCAGGTCATCTTGCCGAAACAGAGCAGGTGGTCAGCCCGCGCACGGGCCTCGTCGCCGTGACCATCGGCGGCGCCGATCAGGAAGCGGCATTCGCGCACGCCCTCATCGCGCCAGCGCCCTAGCAGGGCGGCGAATTCCTCGGAACTCATCGCCTTGCCGCGCTCGTCGAGCAGCACTTCGCGGAACGGGGTCTGCACCGGCGGCGGCACTTTGCCGCCCACGTCCGGCAGTTCGCTATGCCGGAACGGCCAGGTCAGGCGCTTGGCATAGCGATCGAGCAGCTCCCCTTCCGGCGAGCGCGCGATCTTGCCGCGGGCGATGATGTGAAGAAGCATGTGAAAAGTGCAGGTTCACGGCGCGAAAAACCCGGCCATCACGGGGCGCAGCTGTGGCGGCGCGCCGCGATATCCGGTCGGAGCCCGGCCACGCAAGCGGCCGGGTTGGTCCGTACTTCCGCCTTCCGGACGCGGCTCAGGCCGCGCCGGACGGTCCGTCGAAGCCCCACATCCTCTCAAGGTTGTAGAAGCTGCGCACTTCCGGACGGAAGAGGTGGACGATTACGCCGCCTGCATCGACCAGCACCCAGTCGGCTGCCGGAAGGCCCTCGATACGGGAATGGCCGAAGCCGCCGTGCTTGAGGCGTTCGCCAAGTTTCTGGGCCATCGCCGCCACCTGGCGGGTCGAGCGACCGGAAGCGATCACCATGAATTCGGCGATCGTCGACTTGCCGGCAAGATCGATGGTCACGATGTCCTGCGCCTGGTCATCATCCAGGGACTGCAGGACGAGCGCCAATTGCGGGTCGTCTGACTCCACCGTGGCGAGGGGCGTTGCGCCGGTTTCGGCCGGCTGTATCTGTGCCTGTGGCATCTTAAGTAGGGTCTGCTCCTTTCAGCGACCGACCCGGCCCAGCATTCCAAGCGTTCGCTTGAAAAGCCATGCCGCGCGCGATCTGATCGTTGGATTTCCGGGCATGCGAACGAGAGGCTGGCAGCCTGCTCACGCACAATCTCCGGGTATCGGGCGGTGGGTGACGTTATCTCTCAGCGATCCGGAATCCCGGTATTCGACACGTTCCGAGTCAGCCTGCGAAAGCCTGTTCATCAGCTTCCGGGCCCACTCCGGATCGGCTTGGCGTATCGCCGTGGCCGACCGCGTATCGGGGTCGAATCGCAATGTCACCAGCGCGGGTGCGCTCCACCTTTCCGGACCACGAAGACTGGGACGGGGCCTCCGGAACCTCCCCAACCAGACCATCGCGGGGCTCGCGAGGGCAGCGCCATCATACCCCGGACGGGCGATTACCGCAATCGGCATGAGTCGAGCGATGGTTCGCCAGTCTTTCCACTGGTGGAACTGGGCCAGATTGTCGGCCCCCATGAGCCATACGAAGCGCCGTTTCGGATAGCGCCGGACCAGCTTTTTCAGCGTGTCGACGGTATAGCGCGTGCCCAGCTCGCGCTCAATCGCGGTGACGCGGATCGGCGCGCGGCGGGCCTGCCGCTGCGCCGAGCGCACCCGCGCGGCAAGCGGCGCCATTCCGGCTTTCGGCTTCAGCGGATTGCCCGGCGAGACCAGCCACCAGACTTCGTCGAGCCCCAGCGCCTCGGCCGCGAAGAGGCTGATGCGCCGGTGCCCGCCATGAGCCGGATTGAAGCTTCCGCCGAGCAGGCCGACGATCGGCCCACTGCGATTCGCCCGGTTCATGCCCGAAAGATTCGCGCTCAGGGGCGTTCCTGCCCAGTGCCGCGCACCAGCCACTTGTAGGTCGTCAGCCCTTCGAGCGCGACCGGGCCGCGCGCATGGAGGCGGCCGGTGGCGATGCCGATCTCCGCACCCAGCCCGAATTCGCCGCCGTCGGCGAACTGACTGGAGGCATTGACCATGACGATCGCGCTATCGACTTCGGCGAGGAACCGCTCCGCCGCTGCCGGGTCGGCGGCGACGATGGCATCGGTGTGGTGCGAGGAATGCGCCGCGACATGATCCATCGCCGCATCCAGCCCATCGACGACCGCCACCGACAGCACGGCATCGAGGTATTCGGTATCCCAGTCCTCATCGCCGGCAGGCAGGACGCGCGGGTCGAGCGCCTGTGCACGGGCATCGCCGCGCAGTTCGCAACCGGCATCGGCCAGCGCCTTCACCACTTCGGCCGAGGCCGGGAACTGGGTGTCGAGCAGCAGGGTCTCCATCGACCCGCAGATGCCGGTACGGCGCAGCTTGGCGTTGACCGCGATTCCCCGCGCCATCTCGGGGTCCGCCGAGGCGTGGACGTAAGTATGGCAGATGCCGTCGAGGTGGGCCAGCACCGGCACCCGGGCATCGGCCTGGACGCGGGCGACGAGGCTCTTGCCGCCGCGCGGCACGATCATGTCGATCAGTCCCGCCGCCGTCAGCATCGCACCCACCACGGCGCGGTCCTGCGTCGGCACGAGCTGGACCGCCGCGCCGGGAACCCCTGCCTGTTCGAGGCCGGAAACCATCGCCGCCAGGATCGCCCGGTTGGAATGGAGCGCCTCGCTGCCACCGCGCAGCAGCACCGCGTTGCCCGAGCGCAGGCAGAGCGCCGCGGCATCGGCGGTGACATTGGGGCGGCTCTCGTAGATGATGCCGATCAGCCCGATCGGAATGCGTACGCGCGACAGCTTCAGACCGTTGGGCCGCTCGCTTTCGGAAATCACTTCACCGACCGGGTCGGGCAGGCTTGCAACTTGCTCCACGGCATCGGCGATCCCGGCCAGACGCGCAGAGTCGAGCCTGAGACGGTCGAGCATGGCCCCGGTCAGCCCCTTCGCCTCCCCCGCCGCGACATCCTGCGCATTGGCGGCGAGGATCGCCGGTTCTGCCGTCCGCAGCGCGGCGGCGGCCGCACGAAGCGCCTTCGCCTTCTGCGCATCGCTCAGGCGGGCCAAAACGCGCTGGGCAGCGCGGCCATCGACGGCCAGGCGGGCAACGAGCGCTTCGGGAGTCTCGTTGAGAGTACCCACGAGGGCCTCTGCGGCAAGAGTGGTCTGCACGGTCATGGATTCGGCCTAGCACCCTTGTACAGCACTGTCACCGATCACCGCCGAGCGTACTGCGCGGTTTTGAACGCAGTCGCCAAGCCATTTGAAAATCGTGTTTTTTCGGCGAATCACCCGAAACGGGAGATGAACGGCTCAGCCGACAATTGGCACAAGTTCCTCAGCTCATCGCAAGCATAGTTCGATTCAGCCGGATTCCGCAGGGAGTCACGGCCAGCCGATTCGCCTTGGCGCAAGCCTCCTGCTAGCTCGCCAGTCCGGGTCAGGCCAGTCGCGTTCGTCGCGGGCCGAAAGAAATTTACGCGGGGTCGTTTTGAAACTCACATCTGCCGGGACGCTCAGCAAGCGTCTCAAGGCGGCGTTCCCGGATCGCGAGTTCATCATGCGATCTCACGGGCAGGTCCGCTTTATCCGCATTTCGTCGCGCATGCAGAAGGCCGCTGCCGGCGTCGCGGTGTCGCTGCTCGGCGCCTGGTGCGTGTCGATGGGCGCCATGGCCGTCTCCCAGTTCTCCGCAACCAGCGAACAGGCCGCGCTCGCCAGCCGCGAGGCCCAGGTGGCCGACGCCGCCGGGCAGGTCCGCCGCTACCGCGAGAACCTGGACGATACCGTCGCCAGTCTCGCCCGCCGCCAGCAGTTCATCGAGAAGATGGTGGATGCCCATATCGGCGAACTGCCCGACGAGGCCCAGAACAGCGCCGCCGCCGCAGGCGCGCATGACGCCGGCACGACCGCCGCGCCGGAATCCAATAAAATCAGCGCCGCCCTGCCCGAAGCGGACAAGCTCGCGCGGATCGAAGCCGACCAGAGCGCCTTCGTCGAACGCCTGACCCACTACGCCGACCGCCGCGCCGCCCTCGCCTCCGACGCCATTCGCAAGCTCGGCCTGAACCCCGGCCCGATGCTGGCCCGCGCCCGCTCCAAGGTTGCCGAAGGTGGTCCGCTCGAAAGTCTCGCCACTGCTGCAGACGGTTCGCTGGCCCCCAGCTTCAAGCGCCTCGGCCTCAGCCTCGCCCGCATGGACGCGCTGGAAAACGGCCTCGCCTCGATCCCGCAGGTCCAGCCTGCCCACGTCGCCTATGTTTCCTCGAGCTACGGCTATCGCTCCGATCCCTTCACCGGGGGCGCCGCGTTCCATGCCGGTCTCGACTTCCCCGGCCCGATGGGCTCACCGATCTACGCAGCCGCCAAGGGCAAGGTCACGTTCGTGGGCCAGCGCCAGGGCTATGGCAACTGCATCGAGATCAGCCATGGCAATGGCCTGATGACCCGCTACGGCCACCTTTCCGGATTCGGCGTTCGCGTCGGCCAGGACGTGGACGGGGGCACCCGCATCGCCGCGATGGGCAGCACCGGCCGCTCCACCGGCTCGCACCTCCACTTCGAAGTGCGCGTCAACAATCGCCCGATGAATCCGCGCCCCTTCCTGGAGGCCGCCCGCAATGTTCAGCAAGAAGCCCGATAACACCATGGTCAAGAACTTCTCCAGCCACCGCACCGGCCCGACCTCGGGCTTCTCGATGCTCGGCAACGACATCACGCTCACCGGCAATGTCGAAGCCTCGGCCGATCTCCATATCGACGGCCGCGTCATCGGCGACATCACCTGCAAAGCCCTGGTCCAGGGCGAGGACAGCGAGATCGCCGGTGGTATCTCCGCCGAATCGGTCCGTATCGCCGGAATCGTGCGCGGCACGATCGCCGCCCGCGAAGTGGTGATCCTCAAGAGTGCGCAGATCATCGGCGACGTCGCCTACGACGCGCTCACCATCGAGCAGGGCGCGCGCCTCGAAGGTCGCCTCAGCCCCAACGGCGGCCAGATGCCCCCGGCTCTCGCCCGCCTGCCCCACGCGGGTTCGAGCAGCGAGGCGGAAGTCGTCATCGCCGCCGAGTAAATCGGCTCCGCCAATCAGCAAAAGGCCCGCGACAGGCGACTGTCGCGGGCCTTTTTGTGTTCGGAAAAGCTGCCGGAGGGGCAGCCGGAAGAGCGATTACTCGCCCTTTTCCCCGGCGGCTTCGGCAGCCTCTGCGGCGCGCTTGGCTTCGAGCCATGCTGCCACTTCGGCTTCCTGCGCGGCTTCGCTGGCGGCGCGCGAGGCGGCCTCACGCTCGGCGCGCAGTTCCTCGATCAGGGCGTCGCGATCGTCGGTCAGACGTTCGTCGTTCTGGCCTTCGTCCTGGATACCGGCCTTCTTGGCAGCCTTGAAGACGATGAAGTCCAGTTCGCGCTGCGAGCACAGACCCAGCGTGACCGGGTCCTTCGGCGTGATGTTCGCGATGTTCCAGTGCGAACGGTCGCGGATCGCGGCGAT
>PJTY01000971.1_pt1 | contig 11652 bp, 9 predicted proteins | sample 1512121 | NCBI WGS metagenome assembly PJTY01 (sample SAMN08177680, study PRJNA422409) | Soil metagenome, whole genome shotgun sequencing project. | isolation source: Soil enriched (2) on filter paper: alkali lignin treatment | place: USA: Madison | collected 2015-01-15 | reverse complement strand
TGCTGCGTTGCCACCCATCACCAGGACCAGATTCGCGTTGGCGATATCGGACCAGTGGTTGGTCATGGCGCCACGGCCGTACGTCGGGGCAAGACTTGCCACCGTCGGGCCATGTCAGACACGTGCCTGGTTATCGAACCCCAGCATGCCTGTTGCGCGGATGACCTTGTGGGTCAGGTAGCCAGCCTCGCTGGAAGCAGCGGAAGCGGCAAGAAAACCGGTGGTGAGCCAGCGGTTGACCGTTTGGCCTTGGGCATTCTTCTCGATGAAGTTGGCATCGCGGTCCTGCTTCATGAGGTCGGCGACGCGGTCCAGCGCCTCGTCCCAGCTGACCCGCACCCACTCTTTGCTGCCCGGCTTGCGAACCTCGGGGTACTGCAGGCGGCTCGGGCTGTGGATAAAGTCCAGCAAGCCGGCGCCTTTCGGGCAAAGTGTGCCGCGGTTGACCGGGTGGTCGGCGTCCCCTTCGATATGGATGATGTTCTGTTTGACGTTTTTCCCCGCATCGCCCTGGCTGTACAGGATCAGGCCGCAGCCGACCGAACAGTAGGGGCAGGTGTTACGGGTTTCTTTGGTATGCGCCAGCTTGAAGTGACGCACCTGCTCGGCGAATGCCGGCGTTGGGGCCATGCCCAACGCCGCAAGGCTCGAGCCTCCAAGGCCGACGGCGGCGACCTTGAAGAACTGCCGACGGTTCAGGTCCATCGTGCACTCCTGATCAGGTGGTGGACGCGCGGAACATTGCCGGCGCCTCTTGGTAGTCACGGTGGCGGCCAATTGATGGCCGCCAAAGGATAAGACTAGTCAAGAATCCAGAAGGTGCGATGACCTGGGTCAGTGGTGCGGCCCCGATCAGGCACGTGGCAAGTTGCGCACCACATTCAGCGCCGCACTGCTCTGCGCCACAGGCATGATCTCGATGGTATTGATATTCACATGCGCCGGCTGCTCGGCAACCCAGGCTACCGTTGCTGCGATGTCCTCCGGCAGGAGGGCCTCTACATCCCGATACAAGGCCTGCACGGCGTCCAGGTCGCCATTGAGGCGCACCACCGAGAAGTCAGTGCCTGAGCACAGCCCCGGCTCGATATTGCTCACCCGCACGCGGGTGCCAGCCAGGTCGGCACGCAGGTTGAGGCTGAACTGGCGGACGAACGCCTTGCTGGCGCCATACACGTTACCGCCCGGGTAGGGGTAAGTGCCGGCGATCGAGCCGATGTTGATGATCATGCCGCTATCGGCTTCCACCATTTGCGGCAGGATCTTGTGGGTGACCATGGCCAGGCCGGTGATGTTGGTGTCGATCATCTGCTGCCAGTTTGCGGCACTGCTGGTTTGGGCACGGTCCACGCCCAGCGCCAGCCCCGCGTTGTTGACCAGCAGATCGATCTGCAGCGACGCCTCACGCAGCTGCTCGACCGCCTTCTCAAGCGATACGGGGTCAGTGACATCCAGCGCCAGCGGAATGAAATTTACGCCCAGTTCGGCCTCCAGTGCTTTCAGTTTGTCCATGCGCCTGGCGCCACCGATCACCCGGTAGCCTTTGCCGATCAGGGTGCAGCAGATGGCGCGGCCAAAGCCTGAGGAAGCACCGGTTACAAATGCGGTTTTCATTGGTTATCTCCTATCAATGGGTCAGGTCAGGTACTTCACGCCCAGGCTGATGAACAGACAGAGCATCGAGAACACCAACGCCTTGCGCACCACGTCGTTGCCTTTACGCAAGGCCAGGGAACTGCCCAGGTGGTTACCGAGGATGTTGCAGGCCACAAGTGGCAATGCCAGCAGGTAGACGACCTTGCCTGCGCTGACGAACGCCACCAAAGCACCGATGTTGGAAGCGAAGTTGAAGGTTTTGGAGTTGGCTGAACTGGAGACCAGGTCCATGCGCAGCAGGTAATGGAAAGCGATGATGAACATGCTGCCGGTACCGGGGCCGAAGAAGCCGTCATAGAAGCCGATGACCAGGCAAGTCAACGGCACTACGGTGTACAGCATTCGCGAAGACAGCTCGCGCTCCTCGACCGGACGATCCTTGGGGGCAAGGAAAATGAGAATGCCGAGCGGGATCAGTGCCAGGATGATCTTGCCCACCGTTTCCTGCGAGATCGATACGATCAGGTGTGCCCCCAGGTAGGCGCCTAATAGCGAAAACGGCACCCCCACCAACGCTACCTGCCAGACCATCTTGCTGTTGGCCAGGAAGTTGCGGATAGCCGCCAGCGTGCCGAGGGTACTGACCAGTTTTTCCTGGCCCAGTGCCACCTGGGGCGGCATGCCAACCAGCAGAAAACCCGGCACCAGGAACAAACCTCCACCCCCGGCAATGCTGTCAACGAAGCCCGCAACAAAAGCGATCGCGCCAAGCATGAGGATTGCCAGCAACCCGTGCTCCGCCCAGTAAGAACCCAACATGTCCATAGCAAAGTCCATCCAGTGGAGCGTTATGCCAGGCGCAGCCTGAGAGCGGCTGGCCTGATCGGTGCGATGATTGTAATTTCAAAAATTGAATCGATTCAATCTAAAATAAATTCAACTCAATTTAACCAATTACCATCATTACCTGCATCCGAGCTTTCATGCTAGGCTTTCGCGCTCTTGCAGAGCCTGGTGCCATCTCCATGTGGGTCCCCCAATACAGCCATCAAACACAGCCGGTTTACCTGATGATCGCTGATGCCCTTGAACAGGACATCGAACGTGGTCGGCTTGCAGAAGGCGATCGCTTACCCACGCTCAAGGACCTCGCCGAGGCGCTGAATGTAACCCCCGGCACGGTTGGCAGGGCCTACGACGAAGCAGCCAAGCGTGGTTTGGTGGCTGGCGAGGTAGGCCGAGGCACATTTGTCAGGCAACTGCGGCAGCCATTACCCGCCCCGTCGGTGCCCACACCCGTTGCCGGCGAGAGTAGCCAGATCGACCTCTCGATCATCAAGCCCAACGACGCTCACATGAGCGAGTGGCTAGGCACGGCTATCCGCGAACTGGCCGCCTCCTCGGACTTGGGGCAGGTACTCGACTATGTGACAGAAGGTGGCCACACGTCCCACAAACAAGCCGGTGCGACCTGGATACAGCGCTGGCTGCCTGATGCTCGCTGGCAGCAGGTGGTACTGACTGCTGGCGCCCAGCATGGGCTGCTGGTGGCCATCAGCAGCCTGTCGAAGAGTGACGATGTGGTGCTGTGCGAGTCGCTCTGCTACCCGGGCATCATATCCCTGGCCCACAGCCTGGGCCGGCGCCTGCGCGGCGTCGCCATGGACGAACACGGGCTCATCCCGGAGGCATTGCGCGCGGCCTGCCTGGAACACCGCCCTTCCCTGCTGGTGTGCGTCACCACGCACCAGAACCCGACCAACTCGATCATGCCCCCAGCAAGGCGCCAGGCTATCGCCGAGATCGCCCGTGAGTTCGACCTGTTCATCGTGGATGACGATATCTACGGTTTTCTCGAGCCCGACCCGGGCTACAAGCCGCTTGCAGCGTATGCGCCTGAACGCTCGGTGTACCTCACCAGCCTGTCCAAAAGCGTGCTGCCGGCACTGCGCATCGGCTACCTGTACGCCCCGCCGCAAACCCTGTCGCGGTTATCATCGATGGTACGCAGCAGCGTGTGGATGCCATCGCCACTGATGGCGCAACTGGCCAGTAATCTGATCAACAGCGGCAAGGCCGACCAGCTGGTGCGTATGCAGCAACAGGAGGCGGCCGCGCGCCAGCACATGGCCCGGGAGATTCTTGGCCAATACAAGATCCGCACCCAGCCTCACAGCTTCCATATCTGGCTGGAGCTGCCAGAACCGTGGACCAGCGACGAGTTTGCCAACCTGGCGCGTGATAACGGCGTAACGGTGGTCAGCGGCAGCCAGTTCCTGCCAGAACGCAGCCACCCCACCAGCGGTGTGCGCATCGCCCTGATGACACCCAGCCGCCAGGCACTGGGCTTTGCCCTGACCAAGCTGGCAAGCCTGCTGGATTCGGCGGAGCCTCGGTTGTTCTACTGAAAGCGATGCCAGATACGCGGTGCTGCCCATAAAAAAAACCCAGGGCAATTGCCCTGGGTTTCTGGTCTTGCTGAACGCCTTACCGCTCTGATCAGAACGGAATATCGTCATCGAAGCTGTCGAAGTCAGCCGCCGGCTGCGGCGCAGGCTGTTGCGGCGCTGGGCGCTGAGGGGCCTGCTGCGGGCGCTGGGCCTGCTGGCGTGGCGGTGCCTGGTTGTACTGTTGCTGCTGGCCGCCACCGTAATTGCCGCCAGCCTGGTTGTACGGGTCGCCGCCCTGCTGCTGGCCTTGCGGACGACCGCCGAGCAGCTGCATGGTGCCGTTGATGTCGACGATGATCTCGGTGGTGTAGCGCTTGATGCCGTCTTTTTCCCACTCGCGGGTCTGCAACTTGCCTTCGATGTAGCACTGCGAACCCTTACGCAGGTACTCGCCAGCGATTTCGGCAACCTTGCCGAACAGCGACACACGGTGCCACTCGGTACGCTCGACCTTCTGGCCCGACTGCTTGTCAGTCCACTGCTCGCTGGTGGCCAGGCTCAGGTTGGTCACGGCGTTACCGTTGGGCAGGTAGCGGACTTCGGGATCCTGGCCACAGGTACCGACCAGAATGACTTTGTTAACCCCACGGGCCATAACGTTCTCCTAGGCTTCGCACGCCGAAGAGGCTGGATTCACCAGTCGCTCGAGGGTCGCACGGTCCAAAATTTTCGTATCCAGTTTGATATAGATGGCGGCTTCTTCTGCCACCACCACAGCGTCGGTCACACCCGGCACGGCCATCAGGCGCTCGGTCAGGCCGGCTTCCCGGACCGCCTCAGGCGTCAGGGGCATGCGCAGGCTGGTCACATATGGCGGCTCGTTCATGCGCAAGGCGACGATCAGCCAGATAGCACACAGCACCGCGCTACCGAGGAACACCGTGTTCAGCCCACCGTGCTGGAACAACCAGCCGCCAAGGATCCCGCCTAACGCTGCACCGAGGAACTGGCTGGTGGAATACACCCCCATTGCCGTCCCCTTGCCACCGGCAGGCGATACCTTGCTCACCAGAGAAGGCAGCGAAGCCTCCAGCAGGTTGAATGCGGTAAAGAATACCACGGTGCCAATCACCAGTCCGCGCAAACCGTCAGCCCACTCCCAGAAGTATATCTCTGTCAGCAGCAGGACACTGACTGCGCCGGCCAACACTCGTTTCATCTTGCGCTTTTTTTCGCCGTAGATGATGAACGGGACCATTGCAAAAAATGAGATGAACAGCGCAGTCAGGTACACCCACCAGTGCTGCTCCTTGGGCAGGCCGCCACGCTCGACGAACGCCAGTGGCAGCGCAACGAAGCTGGCCATGAGGACGGCGTGCAGGATGAAAATGCTTATGTCCAGGCGCAGAAGGTCCGGATGACGCAGTGTCGGGCCGATGGCCTGGCGCGCCACCCCCGACTCGCGGTGCTGCAAAATGCTGTGGGTGTTGGGTACGACAAACGCGATCAACAGGATGCCGACCAAGGCAAGCCCGGCCGTAACCAGGAACAAACCTGACAAACCAAAGGCACTTGTCAGCAATGGACCAACGACCATGGCGACAGCAAACGACAGCCCGATGCTCATGCCGATCATGGCCATGGCCTTGGTCCGGTGTTGTTCGCGGGTGAGGTCCGACAGCAGTGCCATCACCGCGGCAGAAATTGCCCCCGCGCCCTGCAGGATGCGCCCGGCAATCACGCCCCAGATAGAGTCAGCCTGGGCCGCCAGCACACTGCCCAGGGCAAAGATCACCAGCCCCAGATAAATCACCGGTCGGCGACCGATGCGGTCAGAAACCATCCCGAACGGGATCTGCAATACCGCCTGAGTCAGGCCATAGGCACCAATGGCCAGGCCGATCAGGGCAGGCGTGGCACCAGCCAGGTCCATGCCGTAGGTGGCCAGTACCGGCAAGACCATGAACATGCCCAGCATACGAAAGGCAAAGACCAGGGCAAGGCCGCCAGCGGCGCGGGTTTCGCCGCCACTCATACGCTCGTTGTGGGTGTCGTGCATGGATTAACCTCGTGTGAACCGGCGGCGATTCTATCAGTCCGACAGCTTGACGGCATCAACGCGACGCTTTGCCGCGTCATACTGGCGCGCCGTATACTTCCTTGTTTATGCCCGCCAAGCGAGGCCGCAGTGGACAAGATCCTGATTCGTGGGGCACGTACCCACAACCTGAAGAACATCGACCTGACCCTGCCCCGGGACAAGTTGATCGTGATCACCGGCCTGTCCGGTTCCGGCAAGTCGTCCCTGGCGTTCGATACCTTGTACGCCGAAGGCCAGCGCCGCTACGTGGAATCGCTGTCGGCCTACGCCCGGCAGTTCCTGTCGATGATGGAAAAGCCCGACGTCGACACCATCGAAGGCCTGTCGCCGGCGATTTCCATCGAGCAGAAGTCGACCTCGCACAACCCGCGCTCCACGGTCGGCACCATCACCGAAATCTACGACTATCTGCGCCTGTTGTACGCCCGCGTCGGTACTCCACGCTGCCCGGACCACGATATCCCGCTGGAGGCGCAAACGATCAGCCAGATGGTCGACCTGGTGCTGGAGCGCCCGGAAGGCAGCAAGCTGATGCTGCTCGCGCCGGTGGTGCGCGAGCGCAAGGGCGAACACCTGGCGGTGTTTGACGAGCTTCGCGCCCAGGGCTTCGTGCGGGCCAGGGTCAACGGCAAGCTCTACGAACTCGATGAGTTGCCCAAGCTGGACAAACAGAAGAAGCACAGCATCGATGTGGTGGTGGACCGCTTCAAAGTCCGCGCCGACCTGCAACAGCGCCTGGCCGAATCGTTCGAGACCGCGTTGAAGCTGGCCGACGGTATTGCCCTGGTGGCACCGATGGACGACGAACAAGGCGAAGAGACGATCTTCTCCGCGCGCTTCGCCTGTCCGGTGTGCGGCCACGCGATCAGCGAGCTGGAACCGAAGCTGTTCTCCTTCAACAACCCGGCTGGCGCTTGCCCGACTTGCGACGGCCTGGGGGTCAAGCAGTTCTTCGACACCAAACGCCTGGTCAACACCGAACTGACCTTGGCCGAAGGCGCGATCCGCGGCTGGGACCGGCGTAACGTGTACTACTTCCAGATGCTCGGTTCGTTGGCTGCGCACTACGGCTTCAGCCTGGAGGAGCCTTTCGGCGAGCTGTCAGCCGAACACCAGAAAGTGATCCTGCAGGGCAGCGGCAAGCAGAGTGTCGATTTCAAGTACCTCAACGACCGAGGTGATATCGTCAAGCGATCGCACCCGTTCGAAGGCATTGTGCCGAACCTTGAGCGCCGCTACCGCGAAACCGAATCGGCCACCGTGCGTGAAGAACTGGCCAAATTCCTTGGTACGCAACCGTGCCCGGATTGCCGGGGTACGCGCCTGCGCCGCGAGGCGCGCCATGTGTGGGTGGGCGAGAAAACCCTGCCGGCGGTAACCAATTTGCCGATCGGTGAAGCCAGCAACTACTTTGGTCAACTGACCCTTACTGGCCGGCGTGGCGAAATCGCGGCAAAAATCCTCAAGGAAATCTGCGAACGACTTCAGTTCCTGGTCAATGTCGGCCTCGACTACCTGACCCTGGATCGTAGCGCCGACACCCTGTCCGGCGGTGAAGCGCAACGTATCCGACTCGCCAGCCAGATCGGCGCCGGTCTTGTGGGGGTGATGTACATCCTCGATGAACCGTCCATCGGCCTTCATCAACGCGACAACGACCGCCTGTTGGCCACCCTCAACCATTTGCGCGACCTGGGCAACACGGTGATCGTGGTGGAACACGACGAAGACGCCATTCGGCTGGCCGACTACGTGGTGGATATCGGCCCGGGCGCCGGTGTTCACGGTGGGCAGATCGTCGCCGAGGGCTCGCCTCAGGAGGTCATGGACCATCCCGATTCGCTGACTGGCAAGTACCTGTCCGGGCGCAAGAAGATCGTCGTGCCGGCCAAGCGCACACCGCGCAACAAGAAGCTGCAGCTCAAGCTCAAAGGCGCACGTGGCAACAACCTGCAGAACGTCGACCTGGAAGTACCAATCGGCCTGCTGACCTGCGTGACTGGTGTATCCGGCTCGGGCAAATCGACGCTGATCAACAACACCCTTTTCCCCTTGGCCGCCACGGCACTCAATGGCGCAAGCAGTCTGGAAGCCGCACCGCACAGCAGCATGGACGGCCTGCAGCACCTGGACAAGGTGGTGGATATCGACCAGAGCCCGATCGGCCGCACACCACGCTCCAACCCGGCGACCTACACCGGCATCTTCACCCCGATCCGCGAGCTGTTCTCCGGTGTACCGGAGTCACGTTCGCGTGGTTATGGTCCGGGGCGTTTCTCATTCAACGTCAAGGGGGGCCGTTGCGAGGCCTGCCAGGGCGATGGCCTGATCAAGGTGGAAATGCACTTCCTGCCGGACATCTACGTGCCGTGTGACGTGTGCAAGAGCAAGCGCTACAACCGCGAAACCCTGGAGATCAAGTACAAGGGCAAGAACATCCACGAGGTGCTGGAAATGACCATCGAGGATGCCCGAGAGTTCTTCGATGCGGTGCCGGCGCTGGCGCGCAAGCTGCAAACGTTGATGGATGTGGGCCTGTCGTACATCAAACTGGGGCAATCAGCGACCACGTTGTCCGGCGGTGAGGCGCAGCGGGTGAAGCTGTCGCGCGAGCTGTCCAAGCGCGATACCGGCAAGACCTTGTACATCCTCGACGAACCTACTACCGGTCTGCACTTTGCCGATATCCAGCAGCTGCTGGATGTGTTGCATCGCCTGCGCGACCACGGCAATACCGTGGTGGTGATCGAGCATAACCTGGATGTGATCAAGACTGCCGACTGGCTGGTTGACCTGGGGCCTGAGGGCGGCTCCAAGGGTGGGCAGATCATTGCCTGCGGTACGCCAGAAGAGCTGAGCGAGATGAAGCAGTCATATACCGGCCATTACCTGAAACCATTGCTGGAGCGGGACCGGGCCTAAGTGTTGCCAGCGCAATGAAAAAGCCCCTGGTACCGAGGGTGCCAGGGGCTTTTACTTGAGCCTGTGGGTAACTTACATCTGCGACTGCAGGTAGTTTTCCAGCCCGATGGCCTTGATCAGGCCCTGCTGCTTCTCAAGCCAGTAGGTGTGATCTTCTTCGGTGTCGGCCAGCTGCGCACGCAGGATGTCACGACTGACGTAGTCCTTGTGCAGTTCGCATAGCTCGATGCCTTTACAAAGCGCACCGCGCACCTTGTATTCGAGCTTGAGGTCTGCCTCGATCATTTCCGGCACGGTGCTACCGACCTCCAGGTCATCCGCACGCATGTCAGGGGTCCCTTCGAGCATGAGGATACGACGCATCAGGGCATCGGCGTGCTGCGTCTCTTCCTCCATCTCGTGGTTGATGCGCTCGTAGAGCTTGGACAGGCCCCAGTCTTCGTACATGCGCGAATGAATGAAGTACTGGTCGCGTGCCGCCAGTTCGCCCTTCAGCAGCGTGACGAGATAGTTGATTACATCCGGGTGGCCTTGCATCGCCCTGATTCTCCATGTGAAAACGTCTATGCCACATAGTGTGAACCAGCTTTTGCCTATGGTCACTGAAAAACGCGCAATCAGACGCAAAAAATCGGTTAAACAGTAGTGATATTCATTGAAAAACCGCCCAAATGAGGGCGGTTCTTCTTATCACTTCGACTTAGGCGATATTGATGCCCAAAGCCTTCGCAATCCCTTCGCCATAGGCCGGATCCGCCTTGAAGAAGTACTGTAGCTGACGCTGAATCACGTCTTCGCTGACACCGGCCATGGTACCGGCGATGTTGCTGATCAGCAGGGCTTTCTGCTCATCGCTCATCAAACGGAACAACGCGCCGGCATGACTGAAGTAGTCAGTGTCCTCACGGTGATCGTAGCGATCAGCCGAACCATTCAGGGCCAATGCTGGCTCAGCATGACGTGGCGACTGTTTCGGGGCATCGCTGTAGCTGTTTGGCTCGTAGTTCGGTGCACTACCGTAACTGCCGGTGGCCATCGAGCCGTCGCGCTGATAGCTGTTGACCGGGCAACGTGGCGCGTTGACTGGCAATTGCTGGTGGTTGGTGCCAACGCGATAGCGGTGCGCGTCGGCGTAGGCGAATACACGGCCTTGCAGCATGCGGTCCGGTGAAAGACCGACGCCGGGCACCATATTGCTCGGGCCGAACGCGGCCTGCTCGACCTCTGCAAAATAGTTGAGCGGGTTGCGGTTGAGCTCCAGCACACCCACCTCGATGAGCGGATAATCCTTCTGCGACCAGGTCTTGGTCACGTCGAATGGGTTCTCGTCGCGGCTGGCAGCCTCGGCTTCGCTCATCACCTGAATGCAGACAGTCCAGCGCGGGTAGTCGCCACGCTCAATGGCCTCGAAGAGGTCGCGCTGAGCGTAATCCGGGTCGGTACCTGCCAGGCGTGCAGCGTCTGTCGGGGTGAGGTTCTTGATGCCTTGCTGGGTCTTGAAGTGCCACTTGACCCAAGTGCGCTCACCCTTTGCATTGATCAGGCTGTAGGTGTGGCTGCCAAAGCCATGCATGTGGCGATAGCCGTCCGGAATGCCACGATCGGAAAAGAGGATGGTGACCTGGTGCAGCGCTTCTGGGGAATGCGACCAGAAGTCCCACATCATCTGAGCGTTCTTCAGGTTGGACTGCGGGTGGCGCTTCTGGGTGTGGATAAAGTCCGGGAACTTCAATGGGTCGCGAATGAAGAACACTGGCGTGTTGTTACCGACGATGTCCCAGTTGCCTTCCTCGGTGTAGAACTTCACCGCGAAGCCACGCGGGTCACGCTCGGTATCTGCAGAGCCGCGCTCGCCACCAACGGTGGAGAAGCGTAAGAAAGTCTCGGTTTGTTTACCGACCTCTTCGAACAGCTTGGCGCTGGTATAGCCGGTGATATCGTGAGTAACGGTAAAGGTACCGTAGGCGCCCGAGCCTTTGGCATGGACGCGACGCTCAGGAATGTTCTCGCGATTGAAATGGGCGAGCTTCTCGATCAGGTGGAAGTCGTCGAGCAACAGCGGACCGCGCGGGCCGGCGGAGCGGGAGTTCTGGTTGTCGGCTACAGGTGCACCGCTGGCGGTGGTGAGAATCTTGCTCATGGGCTCTCCTTTTCGGTCTTCAAGGGCCGGCTAATCGGCTGTAGAGAGAGTATTGACGAGCAAGATTACAGGAACAAATTCATTACATGACTTACATCAATAGAAATAAACAATAGATGTAAAAACAAAAAACCGGGCACTAGGCCCGGTTTTCTGTAGCAGACAGAACGTCTTACTCAGCAGCTTCTACAGCACCGCCGACCGGACGATCAACCAGCTCGACGTACGCCATAGGCGCGTTGTCGCCAGCGCGGAAACCGCACTTCAGGATGCGCAGGTAGCCGCCCTGACGGGTGGCGTAACGCTTGCCCAGGTCGTTGAACAGTTTGCCAACAGCGGACTTCGAACGGGTACGGTCGAAGGCCAGACGACGGTTAGCAACGCTGTCTTCCTTGGCCAGGGTGATCAGCGGCTCGGCAACGCGGCGCAGTTCCTTGGCTTTCGGCAGGGTGGTTTTGATCAGCTCGTGCTCGATCAGCGACACTGCCATGTTCTGGAACATA
>PJTY01000968.1_pt1 | contig 11678 bp, 12 predicted proteins | sample 1512121 | NCBI WGS metagenome assembly PJTY01 (sample SAMN08177680, study PRJNA422409) | Soil metagenome, whole genome shotgun sequencing project. | isolation source: Soil enriched (2) on filter paper: alkali lignin treatment | place: USA: Madison | collected 2015-01-15 | reverse complement strand
CTTGCGGCGCGCCAGTCCCTAAAATGACCTGCCCATGAATATCGACCTGCACGGATTCGGTCCGGCCATGATGGCCGGCACCCTGATGACCGTAAAACTGGCGCTTTGCGCCTTGCTGCTGGGACTGGTCCTGGGCCTGCTCGGCGCCCTGGCCAAAACCTCACCGCTCAAGCCCCTGCAATGGCTTGGCGGCTTCTACTCGACCCTGGTTCGCGGCGTGCCCGAACTGCTATGGGTGCTGCTTATCTATTTCGGCACCGTCGGGCTCATGAACAGCCTCGGCGAAGCCCTGAACATTCCCGGCCTTGAGCTCAGCGCCTTTGCCGCGGGCGTGATCGCCCTGGGCCTGTGCTTTGGCGCCTACGCCACCGAAGTGTTCCGTGGCGCCATCCTGGCGATCCCCAAGGGCCACCGCGAAGCCGGCCTGGCGCTGGGCCTGTCCAAGGGCCGCATCCTCTCGCGAATCATCCTGCCGCAGATGTGGCGCATCGCCCTGCCCGGCCTTGGCAACCTGTTCATGATCCTGATGAAGGACACCGCTCTGGTATCGGTAATCGGCCTTGAAGAAATCATGCGTCACTCGCAAATTGGCGTGACCGTGACCAAAGAGCCGTTCACCTTCTACATGGTTGCGGCCTGCATCTACCTGGGCCTGACCGTCCTTGCCATGACCGGTATGCATTTCATGGAAAAACGCGCCGCTCGCGGCTTTGCGAGGGCTGAATAATGAATTGGGAAGTCATCTTCAAATGGCTGCCACGCCTGGCCGAAGGCGCGACCCTGACCCTGGAGCTGGTGGCCATTGCCGTGGTTGCAGGGTTGATCCTGGCCATCCCGCTGGGCATCGCCCGTTCCTCGCGCCACTGGTACGTGCGCGCGGTGCCGTTCAGCTACATTTTCTTCTTCCGTGGCACGCCGCTGCTGGTGCAGTTGTTCCTGGTCTATTACGGCCTGGCGCAGTTCGATGCGGTGCGCTCCAGTTCGCTGTGGCCGTACCTGCGCGATCCGTTCTGGTGCACGGTGCTGACCATGACCCTGCACACCGCCGCGTACATTGCCGAGATCCTGCGTGGCGCGCTGCAGGCGATTCCTAAAGGTGAGATCGAAGCGGCACGGGCGCTGGGCATGTCGCGTGGCAAAGCGCTGTTTTACATCATGCTGCCACGCGCTGCGCGCATCGGCCTGCCGGCGTACAGCAACGAAGTGATCCTGATGCTCAAGGCCAGTGCCCTGGCCAGTACCGTGACCCTGCTGGAGCTGACCGGCATGGCCCGTACCATCATCGCCCGCACCTACCTGCCGGTGGAGATCTTCTTCGCCGCAGGCGTGTTCTACCTGGTGATCTCGTTCATGCTGGTGCAAGGCTTCAAGCTGCTGGAGCGCTGGTTGCGCGTGGATGCCTGCCAAGGCCGCTGACATCTCCTAGCCTTCTTCGCGGGCACGCCCGCTCCTACAACAGGCCTATGCTGAACCGTCGTAGGAGCGGGTTTACCCGCGAACAGGCCCTCAACCCCAACACACATCCCCATGCCCAGCCCCCTCCACAGCCACCACCTAAGCGCCCGCTTCCAGGCCCTCGACCAGTTCCTGATCGAGCACCAACAGCTGTGGAAACCCCGCCCCTTCACCACCCTGCAACTGCCTTGGGAAACCACCCACCCAGAGCTTGCCGCCCACCTACGCCAACGTTCCCTGGCAGACGCCGAAGCCGACAGCGCCGCTGACCGCTTGCCTGCCCCATTCCCGCAACTGGCCGAACAAGCCCGACAGCTCGCCACGCTCGGCAGCCTTGCGCAAACCAATCTACCGCCTGCCGCCCACCGCCTGGACGTCGCCGTCCCCGGCCGCAAATGGCAGCAGATCGAAGCCTTCGCCAGCCACCTGGCCTTCCGCGAGCAGCCCCGGCGCTGGCTGGACTGGTGTTCTGGCAAAGGCCACCTCGGCCGTCGCCTGCTGCAACCTGGGCAACACCTGACCTGCCTGGAGTACGACGCCGCCCTGGTCGCTGCCGGTCAGGCCCTGAGTGCACACCACCACTTGCAAGCACAGCACGTACATCAGGATGTGATGGCCAGCGACAGCGCTCGTCACCTGGCTAACGATAAAAGCGTGGTTGCCCTGCATGCCTGTGGCGATCTGCATGTACGCCTGATGCAACTGGCCAGCCAGCAAGGTTGCCGGCAACTGGCCATAGCCCCCTGCTGCTACAACCGCATCGCCGCGCAGCAATACCAGGCGTTATCCACAGCCGCGCAGGCGTCGAGCCTGCAGCTGTCGCTGGACGACCTGGGCCTGCCCTTGAGCGAAACCGTCACTGCCGGCGCCCGCGTGCGGCGCCAGCGCGACACCTCGATGGCCCGGCGCCTGGGCTTCGACCTGCTGCAACGCCAGCAGCGCCAGAGCGATGAATACCTGCCGACGCCTTCCCTGCCGGTGGCCTGGCTGGAGAAGCCCTTCGAGCAATACTGCCGCGACTTGGCTGAACTGAAGCAATTGCCAGTGAGCGGCGACCCGGACTGGGCAATGCTGGAAGCTGCGGGCTGGCAACGCCTGGCCGAGGTTCGGAACCTGGAGCGCGTGCGCAACCTGTTCCGTCGGCCACTGGAGCTGTGGCTGGTACTCGATCGCGCCCTGTTCCTCGAAGAACAAGGCTATGACGTGCGCCTGGGCCTGTTTTGCGATTACCCACTGACCCCGCGCAACCTGCTCATTCTTGCGGAACGCGACGGTTAGCCGCAGCACAACCTGTGGATAAGTCTGTGAACAAGCTTGTGATTACCTGTTGGATCCAAGCGCTATTTCAAGCGCTTGGCTTATTCCTGCTTGCGGCTGCAGCCCAGTAAAAACAGGCGTTTGCGCAAAGACCAGCGGCGTAGCGATCCGGCATGCCTTTCGCTCAGGTCGCCGATGCCACTTGTGCATAAACATTTCTTGTGGTTAGCGCAAGCGGCTTTTGTGGGAGCGGCCTTGCGTCGCGAAAGGGCCGCAAAGCGGCCCCCGTTTTCAGTGCAATCTCTGAAATCGCCGGGGCTGCTTTGCAGCCCATTCGCGACGCAAGGCCGCTCCCACAAATGACCGCGTCAATGCCTAATGCGCCTTACCCTTGGCGATCTCGATATCGTTCATCAGCGCCTTGGCCATGTCACACAGGTAATCGGCTGCACCCAGGAATTTATGGTCGTCCTCCATATCCCCCTCGCGCACCAGGTGCTTGATGTAGCCCATCAGGATCGAGACATGCTCGTAGGCCGCGTCGACGGGGACGCCGGGCTCTACGCGTAGCAGATTGAGGGATGGGTTACCGGCTGCGAGGAAGGTTTCCACGCCTGCGGTTGTGATTGGTTTGGGGCTGTTGGGATCAGAATCGATCGTTTTCACTTTTCAAACTCCCTAGTTCAAAAGGAGTTGCCGTGTTCATTCTTTCTCACGGAACAAAGGCGGCAACCGTGCACGAGGTGAGAAACCGAGTGAACATAGGAAGCTCGGCCAGACCAAGGTCTGCCCGCGCACAGTCGCCATTACGCAGCCGATACGTTCAAAGTCGGGTTCTCACACCCGGTCGCCAGAGCGACCCGAAAACGGTATCCGTGAGCCACTTCCCCGACAACAGCGTTACTTCGGCGGCGCGCGTAGGATACTTCCGAAGCATCCAAACCCTGAAGCTTTTGACCCCATGGTTCAGAATTCCCTTACACAGATAACCCGGCTTACCCGCCCCCTTGTAGGAGCGGGTTCACCCGCGAAGAGGCCATACCAGACAACACAAGGCTAATGCTCCACCGCCGCAACGGTGTATCATCCGCCCCCCAAATCATTAAAAAGTGACGTCGCGCGCTGCCCGCCAGCCCCGCGACCTTCTGGCGTTGCGCCAGAACCGACAATGGACCACCGGACCTGAGCATCGTGACCCGAGCCACCCCCCTCGCCCTGCTGACCTTCGCCCTGGCCCTGACCGGCTGCGCCGGCGGCACCTCGCCCCACCCCAACAGCAACCTGGGCTGGAACCACCCCGGCATGCAGCTGGGCGGCGACAAAGGCCTGCCCCTGCGCACAGAAGCCCCATGCCGCAAGCGCGGCTGCGACAACGACAAGCTGTTTTTCAACCCGGGCAAAAGCGAGCCTAGCGTCACCACCATGCACCGCGGCTGGTAGGAAAATTCTTCTTTTAGGCCGGTGACTTAGGTCTTTTGCGAACATTCGCAAGGAAGTGGTTTACAGGCGCCAAACGATCGCTATAATGACGCCCCATTGCCGGTATAGCTCAGATGGTAGAGCAACTGACTTGTAATCAGTAGGTCCCGGGTTCGATTCCTGGTGCCGGCACCATTCAAGGTTCCATAGAAAGCTTTCAAAATCTCTGGAACCCCCGAAAAACCCGCCTTCTGGCGGGTTTTTTCGTTTTGGCGTTCCGTCGGATTCCGAGGGTAGCCAGCGCTAATAAGGGTAGTTTTAAGGATAGAGGTCCGTTTCGATATCGGAGACTACCCTTATGGCCCGCACCACTGCCCCGCTTACAGACACCGCCTGTCGCACGGCAAAGCCCAGAGAGCGCGAGTACAAGCTCTTCGACGGCGACGGTCTTTACCTGCTTGTGCAACCCAACGGCCGCAAAGGCTGGCGACTCAGGTACGTGAAACCCGATGGCCGCGAAGGCCTGACCGCCCTCGGCAGCTACCCGGTGGTCGGGCTTGGCGACGCACGCCGCAAGCGCTTCGAGATCAAGCAGCAGCTCGCCAACGGCATAGATCCCATCCAGTACAAGCAACAAACCAAGACCCAGGCCGTGATCAACGGCCGGACCTTCGAAAGCGTTGCGCTCGACTGGCATGCGAGCATGGTGCCCAAGTGGGCCCCCGGCCACGCCAAGACTGTACTCAGCCGGTTGAAGACTCACGTCTTCCCCATTCTCGGCGCCAGGACAATCGTCGACCTCGACACCCACGACCTCATGCAGCCACTGGAAGCCGTGACGAAGCGCGGCACCATCGACGTGGCGCTCAGGATCAAGAACTACCTGCAAAGCATCATGCGTGAAGCCAAACGGCTGCGACTGATTACGGCGAACCCGGCTCACGACCTCGATGGCTCGATCAAGACACCACGGGTAACTCACCGACCCGCACTACCCTTATCGCGGTTGCCAGAGCTACTGGCATGCATCGAGGACTACAGAGGTCGCCCGCTCACGCGCCTCACGGTGATGCTGTCGTTGCATGTATTCGTACGCTCCAGTGAACTGCGCTTCGCCCGATGGAACGAGTTCGACCTCAAGCGCGGCATCTGGGAGATCCCCGACACCCGCCCGGCGCTGGACGGCGTGCCCTTCTCCACAAGGGGTACGAAGATGGCCGGTGACATCCACGTTGTACCCTTATCGCCACAGGCTGTGGCCTTGCTTGAGCAGATCCACACGATCACCGGCAAGTTCGACCTAGTGTTCGCGGGGGATGCCAAACCGTGGAAACCGATGTCCGAGAACACGGTGAATGCAGCGCTCAGGACGATGGGCTACGACACCAAGGTGGATATCTGCGGCCACGGGTTCCGAGCCATGGCGTGCAGTGCGCTGGTCGAGTCCGGGCTTTGGTCGGAGACGGCTATCGAGCGGCAGATGAGCCACAAGGAACGCAACAACGTGCGCGCCGCCTATACCCACAAGGCCGAGTTCCTCGAAGAGCGCCGGATGATCATGACCTGGTGGAGCCGGTTTCTAGAGGCGAACCGCGAGGACCATGTGACCCCGCATGAGTTTGCCAAGCAGACGGGCGAGAACGTCACGCGCCTTCGCAGTGCCAAGAGGACCGAGTAACCCGCCGCACCACCACCTCAACTCGCAGTGAAGTTACCCACAGCACCGCATGAAGCTCCTCCACGCGGGTCCTTTCAAACGGGGCTGCAAAGCCGCTCCGTTTGAAAGGACCATACCTAAGAAAAAAACTGCTGGCACAGCTTACGTCTGTGGAAAACCACTGATGTCCACCGGGGGATAGTTTTATCCACAGGCGCTAAATCCCTGAAATCGCTCTGCTTGACGAACATTGTCCACAGGCGTAGACCGGGAGTTGCAAACGCTGTCGATGACAGTACCCCAGGTGACCCGAACCTTAAAGGTCACGCCGCTCTGGCGGTGGTTCTCCCCAAGGGCGATTCGCATCCGGCAGCTCGCCCGGTCACTACCCATGTGATGGATGCTCTTACACATAAAGCGCTCGTGCGCCACATGCTCCGTACCTCGCTGCCCTGCAGCAACCTATCCGCTTGGCCGAATACTGGGCCAACCTGTGCCCGTCTCTTTTCCTGAAAAGAGACGGGCACTTCTACCACTGCTGCAGCCCTGATCGCACGTGGCTTTGCGGCATTCCCCCTCGTGACAATCGGCGTGACAAACGCCGATGTCACCAGCAACAGCCTTGTAGATGATGGTGCCGCAGACCACGGAATGGACTGCACCTGACTGACAGTCAGGCATGCCCCGGTCATCGCATTGCTGCTCGCACATGGCTCAGGATCTTCAGGCGCTGGTCTCGTCAGCCAGTGCTGCCTCCACCCGCCCACCGGTAACGGTGCTCAGGAGGCCAGGTCATGAGATGCCCTTGCTCCCGGACGTAAGGAGCCGCCAGTCCCGCGTTAGTGGACATTCCCCACAGGTCGCAGGGGCCTTGATCCCTGATAACACTCAGCATTCTTGGCGGGATGACGTGGGGGCGAGAACGGGAGAGCGGAAGAGGTGACCGATATGGCATTGGTGGGTAGACGCGATGGCCGCAATTTCGGCTACGGCAGGCAATTGAGCTACGCAGGTCCGCAGGCGCTGAAAGATATGTTCGACGGAGGCCACTACGGCACGGTCAAGGCACACTGTGATCGGTGGCGGGCATTCGTCAAATGGTGCCGCTCAGAACAGGGGCCGGGTATCAATGATGCGCGGCAGATTGATCGGAAGGTGTTGGCGAACTATGCGGCGTATCTAAGCGACGTGGTTAGGCGCGGTGACCTTGCTGTCAGCACCGCACAAAACCGCCTATCCAGCGTTAACAGGACCATGGCGGCTCTTCGCGGTGATCAGCATGTGAAACTGCCAAGTCCGAGCAAGGCGTTGGGTATGCAGCGCACCAGGGTTCGCCAGTCTGTGCCACAGGGCCAGGACCGCGAACAGGTGAAGCAGATCGTCGATGCGCTTTGCAGCCAAAAACTGCTCCGAGCCGCCGCGATCGTTCTGTTGGCGCGAACCACCGGCATGCGCTTGCGTGAAGCCATATTGGCTAACCTGCCACGGCTAAGCCGTGAGGCTAACGACCTAGGCAGGATCAACATCCAGGATGGCACCAAAGGCTGCCGCGCCGGCGCCTCAGCGCCACGATGGATTACGGTGGACCACCATGTTCAAGACGCACTTGGGTTTGCACGGCAGGTGTCGCCTGCGAGTAGCCGCAACCTGATTGCGCCAGACGAAAGCTATCTGAATGTTCTGCAGGAAATCATCCGCCCAGCGCGGGACGTCCTGCATGCACACAAGCTCAAAGGCTTCCATGAGCTACGAGCGGCGTATGCATGTGAACGCTTTCAGCAAATCACGAAACACCCTGCGCCTATCAACGGCGGCCAATGTTGCCTGGCAGACAGGAACCTTGATCGTGAGACCCGGAGGCAAATCAGCTATGAACTGGGGCACGGTCGGATCGATGTGGTCGCCGCGTATATTGGTGGGCGGTGATGAGCAAGCCATTCGATATGGAGTTGTTCTTAGCTGGAGCCCTTACGGGATCGCAAGCGACACAGCAACGTCATCTGCGGCAGGCGAAAATCATCCAGGCTAAGATTGCAGATCGCTGGCAGCGAGCATCCCCTTGGGCATGGCAGCGAAAGCATTTGGTATGGTTTCTTGAACATAATCTTGCCGACCGCAATGAATCGACAAGGTATTACTATCTGCTTACTGTACGCTTGCTTGTTAGGCGCCTAAAAAAAACCTGGAGTTTCGGTACTTGAGTGGCACCAGCTCGTCATATTTAAGACCGACCGTCATCAAATAAGCATGAAAAGGCTTGAAAGATAGGCTAGCTAGACATTGTGTATTGCGCCAACTACGGCTATTCTTACATAGTCCGAGAACCGATCGGCTAAGTAAACTGAAGCATAGTTAAGGCAATAATAACTTTACAACACATTGCCAATTACCATGCGCTCTGACAGCCTGAACTCACCATATAACATTCCATATTGTACGCGCAAACGCAGTACACCATATCTATTTAGAGCTGGAATCTATGAGTTTCGATATTGACCTAACATCTTTGCTGGCCGGCGTTTCACTTACCGCTGTTGGCGGCTGGATTGCATCATTCATCGCCTTTCGAAAAGACGAGCGTGCAGTTCAGCTTGAGCAAATCACAAAAGAGCGGACGAAATGGCGAGACAGTATGCGCGAACTATGCGAAGAAATCGCCAAAACTTATATTGAAAACCGGTTGAATGCAATTCCCGCAAAGGTGGCTTCGCTGAGGGCACGTCTTGCAACGTCCATAAATCCTAAGGACGAAAGCCGCGACGGAGCAATATTGGCCCACTATGACCGCTTGTTTTCTGGCGCGTCCGATGACTTCAATGGGTTCTCCCATCGTATTGCACTAGTCCTCAAGCATGATTGGGAGAGGGTCAAGTGGGAGTGTACTCCACTTTACGTAAAGCCGTTCAAACGCTTCACTAGAAAGCAACGCGAGTGGCGCCAAGAAAATTATCGCGAAACCAAACCTACGCCAAGCACTGACAGCCACAAGGTCAACAAGCCAGAAGAAGAAAGCACCTCTCAAGGCGAGCACTTCTTGCACCGTCTAATCGACGTACAACCAAAAGATGTAACGCTAAAGTTTGTATTTGACAACATCAGAAATTACGGCATTGCTGCAAGCATCATGGTTGCCGGTTTTTATTTGGTTGAACATGGATCACAACTAAATAGATTTCCCGGCGCGGGAATTACGTTCGGCACTCTCTTGCTATTAACAGGTTTAAGTTTGCAGGCACTGAATTTATGCCAAGCCATCTGGGCACTTGTGAAAATGAAGATGCGTATCATCCCGTATTTTATCTTGAGTATCATCATGTTTCTGGGCACATCGGAATTACTATGGGTGTTAATCCAACAGTACATGCACAAAGTCTAGCCCATCACTCCGCCTGATTGATCAAAGCCCACACAAGGCGACTAAATCAAATGTATGAAAAGCCAATTTCAGCGACCGCGATATATTGCCATTTTAAGTTTCCATATCGCCCGCGGGGCGGAATTGGCTCTATACCTACAGCGACTAGAAATTAGTTAGCCATTGCATGTGATGTTATTAGTCTATTGTAGACCCGAACAGGTGAATCAATCCGACTTTATAGCTTTTGGCAGTTTCCTAGCCATGAATTTATTAAATTTATCACTCAAAACAAAAACGTACTCGCAGATTGCCTCAGCAAAATCCAGTAAATCTTTAGCATCTTCTTTCGATATTTTTTCGGCTGAAGCGTGCGCTCCAATATTTCTGTGCTTTCGAAGTTCGTCACTCCACTTATAGAGCCTCTCATCAATTACACCTTTTGCTTTAAGTTCGTCCAGCCCTTTTGCAAGTGTCCTGCCAGATGTATTGTGATGCTTACACACTGCCTCTAACGTTCGCCCGCTCATCACTACCGATGCGCTGTAGGCTCTTGCTTTATAGCAGAGCCTCGCTTCAACTAGCGAGTTACGTGCGATATCGGGAATGCTCCAGTCAATATGACTATCCTGCTGAGGCCACAATCTTACTACATCTGACCACTCATGCTTTTCCCAACTTACTTGTATGAGATCTGCGCCTCCAAGCAGTGAGTTATTACAAACTGGACACTGAAGGAGAACAACTTTGAATGGAAACGGATCTTCAGTAGGGTCATAAGATTCATGCTCGCCTTTATGAACCCCATCGACCTTTGACTCGCAATATGAGCATTCAATAATCACAAATTATACCTAACAATTTCGCCAATATAGAGCCAACAAATTCGTGAGCACTTAAAGAGCGCAGCAAATCAGTGCTGCGCCCAATCATCAATTTTTACCTAGTTTCGGCAAAAACAATTCATTGATTGCTGACTCAGCAGAGTCTTTCACTTCTTTAGACGGCTCCGGATCCAACTGACTTTCGACTAGATCAATAACATCCATCCAGTACATATATTCTTCCTCTGAAAACTCAGCAGCTTTTTTCCCAGCGCTGCCTTCAATAAATTCAATTAGTGAAAAAGTTAATGACTTCGCCACTTCCGACGGGGCACTTTGAAAATCATCCTCGAAATAATCTTTCTCATATATCTCAAAATAATCTGCCTGCTTCAAATATCGACTCAGATAATAAAATGCAGCTCTTGCATCAGATATCTCATAGCCAGCAATGACGTCTTCTAGTTTTTTCATATTAGCCAATCCTAATAATATCAAATGCTGACTGAGGTAAGTCAGACAAGATGTATTCGTGAGACAGAGGGTTTGCGCGGTCCTTGACATTTACTTTCTGATAAAAAGGCACAGCTTCAATGCGCGCAATTACACACAGCAGGGGCCTGAAATGCTGATCCTTTGCAGTTTTTGAAATGTATACAATCTCATCATGCGCCTCTTTCGTGATCTTACCGAGCTTCAGCATGATCGAAGCTCCCTTCCTAATACCCCTTCGATTTAAATCTATCTTCGTATTATGATGATCCGCAGCATCAACTTCTTTTTTCAGCGTATTATAAATTTCCACAGGTGACGAACTAGGTGGCACCGTAAAATGCGGCGACTCAAAATCAGATCCAAAATATGGAGTGCACCACATATAGTGTTTATCTCCATAATATTTTTTATTTATATTGTAGGCCAGGGTCGTCATGGCGGAGTACAAAATCGGATGAGTTATTTCTGCTAGCGACATCAAATTCCCTCTTTGACAGTAGTTTATTATTTGACCCAACCACAATCAGCCGACAATTTATTTTCCGACCGTAGCGTCTGATAAGGCTTCTTGTACACCTCTGACTCCATGATCTGCTCAGGCGCCCCTCAGCAAAGATGGCATACGTCAGGGGAAAAGCATGGACCTCCAGCACACATTAATCTGTGATACACATTATGTCTATCATCCACTCTTGGACAATGGTCGCAGCTTCGCGTCATTCAATGTCCCTGCCTTGTAAGTACAAGACCCTGCTATACCTTGAAGGCAATCGTTCATCGTTAATCTTTATATCTAGGAAGGAGTGAGTGAGTGAGAAAGGATACTCTTGGAGATAGAGAGTCGTCACCCAGCCAATAAATTCATTATTAATCATATACTTAGATTATTTTTCGACTCCTGGTGCCCCATACGCAGTATCAAGAAAGGCTCACCGAAAGGTGGGCCTTTTTTGTTTTCAGTGTCGTTATGCCCCCTCGCCCTCCCCCCTCTCAAACCCTCCGCAACCCCCGCCGCACCTCTTTATCGGCATACATCAACTGATCCGCCGCTTTAAGCGCGGCCTGCAGCGAAGTCGCAGCGGGATCAACACTGGTAATACCAAAACTCGCACCCGCGTAATCGAACCGGCAGTCGTCAAACTCGTAGCTACCAATCAGCAGCGGCACCAGCCGTCTGCGCATCGCTGCGGCAGTTTTGGCCATTTCGTCCGGGTTG
>PJTY01000967.1_pt1 | contig 11698 bp, 12 predicted proteins | sample 1512121 | NCBI WGS metagenome assembly PJTY01 (sample SAMN08177680, study PRJNA422409) | Soil metagenome, whole genome shotgun sequencing project. | isolation source: Soil enriched (2) on filter paper: alkali lignin treatment | place: USA: Madison | collected 2015-01-15 | reverse complement strand
GGCCATTGTTTCTGTCATTCCTATCTATGTGTCCGGATTCTTTATAGCCGATGGTTGCAATAATCGTTTCAATTTGGGCGGCTGGGATCGCTGCACAAAAGATTAGTCCGCAATCGTATAAAGCGCCTCTGTGACTTAGTTCGCCCGTCGCCAACCAAACCTCGTCAAGCTAACCCCAGCTTCAGGAGGGGGCAGCTTCACATGATTGAGGTCCGCTCCGATATCGACATTACGCCCAGTCGCGACTGCACTTTCCGCCTCATAACAGCTGTTCGCGGTGACGGACAACTGTGCCGTCGATCTCGTTCCATTCCGATGGAGTCGCGATTAAGATCGACAGCGGAAGATCGAATTGCGCTTGGAAACGCAATGCGGCGCTGTCCCGCCAATCTCGCACGCGACGCCAAGCCACCCCACCGGCACCATCGGCGGTGACGACCACCAGATCAACGTCTCCCGCCGAGCGCTGCCGATCGAGGATCGAGCCAAACAGATAGGCTTCCAGGATGTCGCCGCCGGTGAGCTCAATCGCGTTACGCAACCAATCCCTCAACCAACCGCCACTCCCTGCCTGCGAAGTATCTGAAAGAACTCACCGAACAGCATGATGTCGATGCCGATGGCTCGACCATGAGCCGCGCCTTCAAGCGTGACGCCGCACCACGTGCTCGCAAAGGCGATTGTGCCTGCACCGAGGTCGCGGGCTTTCTCGACCACGTCAGCGTTGACGCGATACTCACTCGGTTCCGGAGAGTAGACGCGGATCAGGCCGCCATCGGTTTCGATCGTCAGGACAGGATCGCCATTATCCGTCGCCGCACCAGCGAGTTTTTGGCGAAGATAGGCGGTGCTCAAATCAATTCTCCCGTTGCTTCGTTAAAGTTCTGCAGCACGAGCAAGCGTTGCGTTTCGACATGGTCGCGGATGTCTGCCGGAAATTGAAAACCGGCGTATAGGTCACTTTCGATGGTTTGGAACGTCTCGTACATGGCCACGTGGACAAGGAGCCGATGATAGTTGGCGAGCGAGTCCGGCTCCTGAATGAGATGAGTCTTTGTTCGCAGGATCGCCTCGACTTGCGAATTGTTCGCGAGGATTTTCTTCTTAGTTTCCTGCCAGACAAGCCCGGCTGCGCTTCGGGCGGGATCATCGGGTGGGAAACTTGGCGGTCCGGTTCGCGCAAAAATCTCGCAATTAATATCGAGAAGTGCAATCAAAGGGTCGTAGAATTCGCTAAGCGAAGCCGACAGATTTTCGATCTTGCGCTGTTTCAGCACAGCCTTAAACGACTTCGACGACTGGATATAAACAACGCTCACGGCGACTGCGTTTGTGATCATAAGGGCCGCCACTGCGCCGGCCAGAGGCCAGAGACCGCGCTCAAACCATTCCTTCTCATTCTTTGGTGAAAGCTCAAGCGCTTCGCCCGATTGAATAATTAGCGTGTGCGCGGCCGGGGATGGCGGGGCGGCGAGGCCGGACGCCGAGCCAAGCGGGATGCACCACATTCCGACGACGATGGCTAGGATGGTTCGGTGAAGAGGAAGAGCACGCATGATCTCATGATAGGCGATCAAACAGCCAGGGGCTTCTCGAAATATTGCCAACCGTAAGGCGGTCCAACTTACGCCGGTTGAGCAAGATACTTGGATCCAGATGGACTGCTCGCGCGAAGGGTTTATCCCGATGTCCTCCTCGTCTGCTATCCGTGCCTCCCGCCCGAAAGCCGTCATGCCCAGTTTGCTCCGCTATACGCTGCCGGCAGGGCAAGCGCCGTATGACGGCTCTCTACCAATCCTGCCTTTCGATCCATCGCTCGCGAAAGGCAGCAAAGTCCCACGACACGTCGTTCAGGTTTAGCTACAATTTTGTGAACCGATGGCAGCTATCAAGGAGCCGAGATGACGCGTCCTACGTCCGCTCTGTCGGCGGGTTTTGATGGGGGGCAGGGTAGTGGAGTTTGGCAGCTACGCGCCCAACCCAGTCGTTCACCAACTGACAAGGCGAGCCCATAAGCGGACATTGCTCACTCAAGGTTGCAGGTCGCGTTACGATAGGCCTTGTTACGAGCAAATCTCGGAGGCCCTCCCACCCCGCCGAGCAAAACCCGCCGATCGCAAGCGACCGGGGGGTTCCGCGACCCTCCGCGGGCAGAGCGTGCTTACGGCATCAGCACCGTATCGACGACGTGGATGACGCCGTTGGACTGCATGACGTTGGGAATCGTAATCTTCGATGTGCCGCCCTTGGCATCGGTGAGGTACCAAGCCCCGTTCTTTTCCCAGGCGGTCAGGTTTTCGCCTTCTACCGTGGTCAGCATGGCCTTGCCGCCGTGCATCTTGGCCTTGGCGGCAATGTCCTTCGCGGTCAGCCGACCGGGGACGACGTGATAGGTCAGCACTTTCGTAAGCGTCGCCTTGTTTTCCGGCTTCAGCAGCGTGTCGACGGTGCCCGCCGGCAGCTTCGCAAAGGCTTCGTTGGTCGGCGCGAAGACGGTGAACGGTCCCGCTCCTTTGAGGGTATCGACCAGGCCTGCAGCCTTCACGGCGGCGACCAGCGTGGTGTGGTCCTTGGAGTTCACGGCATTGTCAATGATGTCCTTGGACGGATACATCGCGGCGCCGCCGACCATTGGATTCGCTCCCATGCTTGCCGCCACGATCGGCGCGCCCGCGGCAATCAGCGCCGCGCCTGCGAGGGAAAGGGAGAGCTTCGTCAGAGGGCTTGTCATCAGGCTTCCTTCCTATGTCGCGCGTCCCGAAGCCGGGCGTGCATCACAGCTACGGAAGCGGGCGGCCTGCGGATGCGTCAGATCAGCGATATTTTTCCGGAAGCGACGGGCACGGAACTGGGCGCGGCATGCGGTGCGCCGGCGGCCGGCTCCATCGTTACGGCCAGCGTGGCGCCTTCGGTCATGAAGGCGCGAAGATGGGCTTCGACCGGAAGCTGGCTATCCGTATTGGCGGCGATCACGCCCAGCGATCGCGGCTTTCCATCAGGGGGGATGACCCATAGCTCCGGCGCGAGCGCACCCGACTTCACGGAGGAAGCGCGCAGGGAGAGACGGCCGGTCGCTGGATCGAAGCGCGCGAGCACAACCGGTCCGTCCGCCGCACCAGTCATCTGCGCAATCGCCACCGGCGCGGCGGGCGACGGCAGCGGCGTGGAAGACGGCACAGGACGGAACAACAAGACCAGCGCCAGCGAAGCGGCCGCAGCACCTGCGATCATAGCGCACGCGCGCCAGATGCGAAGTTGCCGCGATGCTCCTGCTGGCGGCCCCTCGAAAGGTTCGATCCGCGCGGCGATCCCGGCCCAGAGTGTGTCCGCAGGAGCAACTAACGTATATTCATCATAGAGCGGCGCGAACCGGCACTGCCAGTCCTCGATCAGTCCCGGCGTGAATTCCGGATCCGCCATCAGCGCGCGCAGGGCGGCGGCGCGCGCCTCCCCTTCCAGCACACCAAGCGCCAGTTCGGCGGCCAGACCGTCGCGTTCTTCGGCGGTGAGCGGCACGTCAGCCATCGCCGATGCACTCCTTCAGCCGTTGTAACCCGCGTCGGATCCAGCTTTTCATCGTGCCCAGCGGCACGGCCATGCGATCGGCAAGCTCTGCATACGTAAGGCCATCCAGGAAAGCCGCGCGGATGGCGTCGCCATGGCCGCGTTCCAGCTGATCGATGCAATAGAGCAGGCGGGCGCGCATCTGGTCCTGCTCTATCACCCGATCGGCCGGAAGGGCGCTGTCGGGCACGGTGCTTGCGGCCTCTTCCGGCACTGTGCCGGGGCGGAGCGAGGCACGGCGCCAATCGATCGCGGCATTGCGGGCAATCGCGCATAGCCAGGTGATCGGGCTGGCCCGCCCGGAATCGAACCGGCCGGCCCGGTTCCAAACCTTGATGTACACGTCCTGCAAAATATCCTCCGCCGCGTCCCGATCGGTGGAGATACGCAGACAGATGCCAAAAAGCTTCGCCGAGGTCATCTCATAGATCTCCCGAAGCGCAGCGCTGTCACGCGAGGCGACCCGCGCCAAGGCGGCGATCAGTTTCTGACGCTGGGCATCTGCATCTTTCACCCCTGCAAGGTAACACGCTGCCGCAAGGGTTCAATCATGGCTGTTGTCTGGCGCTCCAACGACGAGGCAAAGTTCGAGCCTCCAATCTATCATGGCCTTCTCCGCGCCATCCCGGTCGTTCAACTTGCCTGACGGGCATCTCCAAAGCCGCCACTCGTTCAGATGGTTATGTGTGACTGATACTGATGGATTCCCGGCCCCCGCGCTTCGCGCTAATCGCCGAATTTTGAGTAAGCCTCGTTACATTGCCGAGAGTCCGCGTCTATATCAATCCATCCCTCAGCCCGGTCTTTCGCAGGGAAGGCAGTTGCCAGTGGTGGTGCGGAGCAGCGGAGACATGGTGGTGCGATGATTCTGACCGAGATATTGCTGCCCGAGGGTGCGCTCGATAACGCGACCGATGCGGTCGAGAATTTTCGGTGGCTCGTCGATACCACATCGCCGCGCGAGGTTCTGTGGTCGCCCGATGGGACCGATGAGGTTGTGAACCTCTATTTTGCTCTGTGGTATGAAGGGGAAGTCAACAATGGCGGGCATGCCCAGTTCGTCAGCAACAGCGACAATCAGCGGCCGATTGCAATCGCGGCGCAGAACGGTCTGCGGCTGATTGGCGCGCAGCCTTACGAGCGTTTCGTGGAATCGACAATCGCCTGGGCGCAACACCATTCCGATGAAGTCGCGCGCGTGCTGAATTGGTCGGAGCTGCCGCTATTCCAGCCACCAATGTTGACCCAGTTGGATGATCTGTTCTTCGCTGAAAAAGGCGATCATCAAGTTCGGGACTATGCTCTTGCATGGCTCCGCCTTTCTCCGCGAGTAAGCGTAATTCCCAAAGAAGCTTTCAACGAGGCGGTTCTCAAGCATCAGGCGAAACAGGCTTGAAGCAAGCCTGCGCACAACTCCTGATAGAGGGGAAGCTGCCTGGCCCCGCGACAGCTATTTCGACAGTGATGCCGAACGCGACCGGTCAGCAACGCGCCCATCCAAGCCGTTCGACAGCGATATGCCTGCGCCCAATACCGGACATTCGGAATTCGACTAGGTGTGGGGCGAAGCCGTTGTTCCGAACCGGCTCGCTAAACGGCGATCTCTGACAAGAGTCGATCAACCGATCGGCGAACTGGCGGGGGCTCTCCCGCTTGCTGCACGCCGCCCCCCGCCGCCCCGTTTGCTCGCGGCCGCCCTCGCGTTACGCTGAACCATTTCGTGCAACTCCAAGGTGGTAGCTTGCGGTCGGCGCTTGGCACTGTCACTAAACACCTGGACGCGCCAGCTGAGCGGCCCTGACGGCCTTCAGAGCGGCCGAGCGATGTTGACGGGGATGGGGTCTTTGGCACGATGAGTTTTCACGATAAGGAAGCGCTTCTATTCCGTCTCAAGGAAGGTATCGAGGAAACAACCAAGTCGGTCGTATTCGTTGTGGGGTCTCCAGCTGCGGCTTCCTATGGTGGCGTTCCGGGCGTCGCCAATGTTGGCGAAATCGTGGAACTGATCCGCGCTCGGTACGCAAAACGAGGCAATCAGCTGGCGGCTCTGGACCTGCGGCTAGGATCGTCAGACAATCGCTATCAGACAGCCTTCGAGTTCGTGGTAGGGCGCGAAGGCCAAGATACCGCTAACCTGATCGTGAAGCGTGCTGTCGCGCAGGCGCTTACGAGCCCGGCGAATGGAAGCTGGGCCGATCGCATCGGCTACTTGTCGCCCGAAGAGCTGAATACCCTCGATCACGACGGAAATGTCTGGAACATTCCCCCTGCCATCGACGCGATCGGTGCATTGATCGCGAGGTATCCGGAGCGCTTTGGCAAGCTAGTCATCACGTCCAACTTCGATCCCCTTATCGAGGTCAGCGTCAGGAAAAACGGCGGGAATGTCTGGCGTACTGATTTGGCAACCGACGGGTCCCTATCGCAGAGCAAGGCAGGAGGCTGCCAAGTAGCCCATATTCACGGCTATTGGCACAGCACCGATACCTTGCATGACAAGAACCAGCTTCTAGTCGATCGCCCCAACCTCGCTAACAGTCTGCTCACGATCCTCAAGGACTCAATTGTCGTGGTTACCGCGTACGGAGGATGGCCCGACATCTTCACGGCGGCCATTCGTGGCGTCGTTGCCAACAGCAATCTGATGCCCGACATCATTTGGACCTTCTATGACCGGGAACCCCAAATCAGCGAGTATCTAGCTCAAACTCTTGAGCCAGGGCTGGCCCGAAACCGCATCACTGCCTATTCGGGTATCGACTGCCAGACCTTCTTCCCGGAACTGCTGACCGCCTGGGATGCCGGTCATAATCAGGACGAGGTACCCCAAGACGAGCGAAGCCCGACCGGAGCGCTCGCAACCACACCATCGCGCCCCAAGCTGTTCAAGTTGACCGACCTCGAATGCGATCGTCCGCCCAACGTCGAGGTCTGGGTGGGCCGCGACGCTGAGCTGAGGGCGCTCGAGACCTCTCGCGCTCGCGTCGCCATCATCTGCGGTCTCGGTGGCGAGGGAAAGTCTGTCTTGGCGTCCCGATATGTCCGGCGACTGGACGACATCGAAGGCGGCTTCCGCCAGTGGGACTGGCGGGACTGCAAGGAGCAAAGCGACCGCATCCGTACACAGGCGGGCGAGGTCATCGTGCGTTTCTCCTCAGGTGGCATCACGTCTGATGATCTCGCAGCAGCAAGCGACACGGAGCTTGTCGAGGTGCTCATCAGCCTCGTTGCCGATGCCGGCGCGATCCTCGTGTTCGACAATGTTGACAGTTATGTCGATCTCGAGAACAACGTCTTCACCGGGCTTCTCGACACACTTGTGCAAGCGATGGAAGCGACCGCCTCGACCAGCCGGCTGCTGCTAACCTGTCGCCGCGACGTGCAATATACCTCGACATCGATCATCACGCTCAATCTGCACGGAATCTCCGAGGAAGAGGCCATCGAGCTGTTCGCCAACCGGAATCCGGGCCAGACCATCCCCGAAGAGGATGTCCGCGAAGCGTGGGCCAGCACGAACGGACACGCCTTCTGGCTCGACCTGCTCGCGGTCCAGGTCAACAAAGTCCCCGGCACAACCCTCAGGAAGCAACTGAGCGAAATGGAGCGCGGGAATGACAATGTTCCCGACGTCCTCTCCTCGATCTGGGGACGCCTCGCCGACAGAGAGAAGACCCTGCTCAGGCTGATGGCCGAAGCCCTGCGGCCTGAGACGGAGAAGACGATCGAGCGGTTTGCTACCTCGCAACTCGGGTACAATAAGTTCAACCGCGCCTTTAAATCCCTTCGCGCGCTCAACCTGATCGTCGTCAAGCAGACCGAAAACGCACCGGATCTGTTCGATTTGCACCCGCTGGTCAGGCAATTTGTGCGCAAGCGCTTCTCGCCGACGCAGCGCGCCGGGTTCATCAAGGTCGTGCTGAATGGGTACCAGGCCATCATAGGCACCTTCAGCGCCGTGCTGGGCGTGCACATGCCTTTTGCGATGCTGAACAGGTATTCGCAAAAGGTCGAGCTGGAGGTATCCGCGGGCTTGTTCGAGAAGGCATTCGATACGCTTTCCGACGCGGAAGACGCTTTGATCGGCGGCGGCCACAGCCAAGAATATGTCCGTGTCGCAAGAGTATTGTTCGAGGCGATCGACTGGGAAACGGCACCAGCGAAGTACAAGCAATTCGATAAGACGGTCGGCGTGATGATCAGCACCTTGGACCAGATGGGCGAGGCCAGCTCGGCCGACGAAATGCTTCGGAACTACGAAGCCACGATCCCCCAAAAAACGGCGCGCTACATTCATTATTGTGATGTGAAGGCGTTTTCACATTGGCAGAGGGGTGAGTTCGACCAAGCAGTCGAATGGGCGTCGCGAGGGGTCCGCTTGAAGGAAGAGACGAACGTCGACACGAATTTCGACTGCGAGCACACGCTCGCCTTGTCGCAGCGCGACGTCGGGGAACCAGCGCTCGCTCTAGACCTATTTCTCAAGGGCTCTTCACTGGACGAGCTACTCAATGGCGAGAGCGATTGCGGCTTCGAGGGAGCCGTCTATGGTAACGTCGGACGATGTCTTCAGAAGATGGGGCGCGGGGACGATGCGCTCAAATGCTTCAAGAAGTCCTTCCGAGGGCTAGAGCAAGACTCATCCCTCCACAGCAAGTCGAACCGTGCTTATGCGAGAAAGTGGATTGCGGAAGTATTGGCCAAACAAGGAGACAAGGCGGGGTCGAAAGCCTTCTATTTGGACGCGATCAAGATCTTGGGTTCAGGGGCGCCTTTGAGGGTAAAGGAACTTGCCTCGGAGCTGAGCGCGCTCAACGATCGAGATGCGCAAGTCATGAGTGACAGCCAGGCTGCGCGGATCGTCACCCAATGGGCACAGAGCTGAGCCGCGCTCGACACCGCGGGGTCTCGGCGCGAAAAGCGTCAGCTATCCTCGCACCTTGACTCGAAACCGGACAGTCGCCTGTGGCTAGGTTCGTCGGCGGTGCTGGCCTATACCGCAAGGCAGCAGCGCGCCCATTTCCGTCATGGGCGGTGCGCAGCCGCGCTCCCGAAACCGGAAGGGCAAGATTGCACGATTTTAATCGGAAAGCGGCGTGACCGGGCCTGCCGACATAGCAGACATGCTGGAAACGTGTCAGACGATCCTCATGAAAGGCACCCCAGAACAGATCGCATCAGACTGGATCGCCTACACGCAGCTTGACCCAAGCAAGGCGCAGGATGATACCCATGAGCGTGGTTGGATCATATATGACGCCTCCTATGATCAGCCGACAATAGCTTGGGAAGCCATCAAGGCGGTTGTCAGCCGCTACTCCGAAGACGAGCTATTCACCGAGCGCGAGACGGTGGCGAAGCGTATCCTTGCAAACACAGCTGCAGGACCTCTTGAGAACCTTCTTGCCGAGCACGGCGCCGACTTCATCGAAAGCGTAGAGCTTGAAGCACGGCGTGATCGTCGCATGTTGTGGACCGTTGGATGTGTTTGGCAGAACAGCATGTCCGATGATGTTTGGGCACGAGTGCAGCGAGCCGCCGGTGGCATTTCTCGATAGAATTACGTCTGCTGCCCCGCAATCCTTGGTCGTTGAGAGAGCGCTGATGTTTCCCTTGACAAGAACGTCGGCTTTTCAAAATTTTACTTGCGAAGTTGTCGTTCCGGATACGCCGACATCCAAGACCTAGATGGGCTAAGTGGTCGTCTCCGAAAGTCGCCGCTCAATTTGCAATAGCAAGTTGTGACCTGCTCGCGTGGAAGCGATTAAGCAGGGGTCATCCCACTCGTTTTGAAACAGGAACTTCTCACCGCCGAACACCATCGTGGAGCAGGTGATATGCCGTTCGCTGGTGGCCTCCCCGAACAGGTCGAGAATGGCTTGCTGCACAATCTTGATATCTTCCGATGCGAACTCCAGCGATGACGAATTGCCATCGGGATGAGAAAATAGCGTAACGGCCATGGCCTGTTATGAAGCGGTTGCCGCCGCCTTCCAAACTTTTGTTTCCGAGAGCCGTCGGTCAGCCCTGACTTAGCTGACCTTCCCGTCGCCTCTGTGGCGCCATGGAAGCGGCCGATCGCTGGGTTGGCCACAATCTGAACGGATGGACGCTATGCAAGGGGCGGATTGAGACCCTCTACGACCAAAATGTCGGGGTGAGCGGACATTGCGACTAGGTAGCTTGCCGTCTAGTCCGCACTGCCGCGCCGCTCAATTCCTTCTATCACGCCCTTTAAAAGGACAAAGCCGATCGGACCTCCCAGCAGGACGGCCAGCGCGGCAAAAATGAACTGAAAAACGGGTCCTCCAACATCGCCGTGTGAACCAGAAGACAGTAGGCAGAAAAATACAACAATGCTTGCGACTGTTATTGAAACAGCGATCAATCCCGCACACCATCTCGGCAATGGCGAGAAGGCGTAGATGGCGGCTGCATACGAAAATGTCAGCACGGACCCTGTGAACACCGATGACAAAAGCCAGACCAACATCGGTTCTGTGTAGCAGCGCTGTTTGCGTCTGCAATGTCGGTGGCTCCGGAATGGCAGTTCATGGATTAAAACTTTGATACCTTCTTTCAGGCTGACCGGCCGACCGCTCTTCACCTCGACCACGGTGTCTTCGAAGGCGGAATGTCGGGGCTGCTGCCATTGCGCCTCTCGCGGCAGCTTTGCTCAGCGGTCGCATGCCAATCTATGGCGACTCCGTGGAGCACCACCATGCAAGTGGGGAGAGCAAGCGCGATCAAGAACACTCGAAGCCTCGGCGCGAGCTTCATTTTCTCCATAAATATCGCGCTCAAGCCGAAAACAGGGATTAGGCCCATCTTCGTGAGGCCATAGAAATCGCCATACGGTTCGCAAGGGATTGCGGTGCCGAAAACAAGATAAGCGACCGACGCGAGTGCAGCGACAAAAAACAAAAGGCTCAGCACGGTAGCGAGGGCAGGAACTAGCCAACGTTCGAACATGATGCTGTTTGATACTCGCAAATCGAACGACCACAATGTCGGCGTTCCTGGTCGTCCAAGATGTTCGGCTATGTCCACCTCGGCCTCATATCTTTCACGGGTTGCCAAATTGCCGCTTTCGGGCGAGAATCTGAGGCAATGCGTAAAGATATCGATCATTTGCCCGCCGTGCAGCAAGGAGAATTAGAGAAGGCCAAAGCCACTCTGATGTCCGAGTTTGAGATTGCGACTTCTCGAGCTACCCAGCCTTGGAAAAAGAACGGGCGAATTCTCAAGATTATCCTTTTTGGAAGTTACGCGCGCAATGATTGGGTGGATGAGCCAGAAAACGGATATCATTCCGATTACGATATCCTGATCATTGTTAGCCACGAAAGCCTGACGGATATTGCCGAATACTGGTATGTTGCGGAGGACAAAATGCTGCGCGACCCAGTGATCGGTCGGCAAGTCAATATCATCGTACATACTTTGCAGGAAGTAAACCAAGCCCTTAATAAGGGTGAGTACTTCTGGGTCGATATCGCACGTGACGGCATATCGCTTTACGAGTTGCCGGGCGCCACCTTGGTGATGCCAAAGCCGTTGACGGCAGCTGATGCGTTGGAAATGGCAAAACAATATTTTGAGGAGTGGCTTCCGAAAGTCGATCGATCAATTGCGACCGGACTGGAACAGATGCAGAAAGGTGTGAATGATCTTGGCTGGCGGAAAGAAGCTTCGTTCTCTTTTCATCAAGCAGTGGAGCGAAGCTATATCTGCTGTTTATTGGTTCGAAAGCACTATTTTCCCCGCTCACATAACATAAAATTCCTGCGGTCGTTGGCAGAAGACCGTGAACCTCACCTTGTTGAAGCTTGGCCGAGAGAGGACCGTTTAAGCCGCAGGCGGTTCGAGCTGCTCAAGCGAGCTTATGTCGAAGCACGATACTCGGACAGCTATGAGATCAGCCTTGAAGACCTTCGAGCGTTAGCGGAGATCGTCCGGAACCTCCGACGCATAACTGAGGCCGTGTGCGTCAAGCAACTGGCAAAGTTGCAAAGAAACGCTAGCCATTGACTGATCGTCACCTAATGCCAATCCGGCGATAGCTGTTCCGCGCTGTTCCGCGCTGTTCCGCGCTGTTCCGCGCTGTTCCGCGCTGTTCCGCGCTGTTCCGCGC
>PJTY01000963.1_pt1 | contig 11733 bp, 9 predicted proteins | sample 1512121 | NCBI WGS metagenome assembly PJTY01 (sample SAMN08177680, study PRJNA422409) | Soil metagenome, whole genome shotgun sequencing project. | isolation source: Soil enriched (2) on filter paper: alkali lignin treatment | place: USA: Madison | collected 2015-01-15 | reverse complement strand
GGCGCTCTGCGGTCTCGCGGTCTCGGCGGTGATCTATTTCACCGCCGGTTTCAGCCTGGCGGCCGCGCTGGCGCTCGGCCTGCCGCTCGGTCTCTCCTCGACGGCGCAGGTCCTGCCGATGCTCCAGAGCGCGGGGCGCCTGAACACGCCGTTCGGCGAGCGGTCCTTCGCGATCCTGCTGTTCCAGGACCTTTCGATCATTCCACTGATCACAATCATCGCGGCGATGAACCGGAATCCGCACTTGCCCGAAGGTCCTCCGGGCTGGATCCTGGTGCTGGAGACGCTGGCCGCCATCGCCGGCCTGATCCTGGCGGGCCGCTTCGTGATCCGGCCGCTGTTCCGCCTGATCGGCAACCTCGGCGAGCGCGAGATGTTTGTGTTCGCGGCGCTGTTCACGGTGATCGCCTCGGCAGCGCTGATGCAGTCGCTGGGCCTTTCGACCGCGCTCGGTGCCTTCATCGCCGGGGTCATGCTGGCGGACACGCCCTATCGCCACGAACTGGAGGCCGACGTCGAGCCGTTCCGCTCGATCCTGCTCGGCCTGTTCTTCATGTCGGTGGGCATGATGCTGGACCTCTCGGCCATTGCCGAGCGGCCCATGTTCGTGGCCTTGATGGCGCTGGCGCTGATCGCGGTGAAGGCCTCGGTGATCTTCGGCCTCGGCCTGCTGTTCAAGATGAACTGGCGCAGCGCGCTGGCGCTCGGCCTCCTGCTGAGCCAGGGCGGCGAATTCGGCTTCGTGCTCTTCGCCCAGGCCCAGAGCGCTTGGCTGATCGAGCCGAAAGCAGCCAGCCTGTTCAGCGCCATCGTCACGCTTTCGATGGTCACCACCCCGTTCCTGATGATGGCGACCAAGCGCATCCGCGAAATGCCGGTAAGCAAGGAAACCCGCGAAGGTCCGCGCAAGGACGGCGCCAGCGCACTGGTCGTCGGCTACGGCCGTTACGGCCAGACCGTGGCGCAAGTGCTGATCGCCGCCGAGATCCAGGTGACGCTGATCGACACCGATATCGAGATGATCGACGTGGCCAGCGGCTTCGGCGCGAAAGTCTGGTTCGGAGACGGCACCCGGATCGACCTGCTGCGTCAGGCCGGAGCGGGCAGCGCGCAGATGATCGTGTTCTGCATCGACGGCGACCAGCTTTCCGAAAGCTTCCTCCAGAACGTACACGAGGCATTCCCCGATGCCCGGATCATCGCCCGCGTCTACGACCGGCGCGCGATGATCCGCCTGAAGGACGCGCCCGTCACCTTCATGGTCCGCGAAGTGATGGAATCGGCCGTCGTCATGGCGCGCGAGGCATTGGAAGTGCTCGGCCTCTCGGTCGAGCAGATCGACAATGCCGAGGACATGTACCGTTCCAGCGACAAGGAACGCCTGTCGATCCAGTACGAGACCGGCGACCTTCGCGCCGCCCGCGACCGCATCCTCACGCAGGACCTGCGCGACGCCCATTGAGACCTGCCGGGCTCGGCCCGGTCAGGGCACCGAATAACCCTCGAACCGCTTGATCCGGCGCAGCGAGAAACTCGTCCGCATCGAGGAGACGCCGGGCAGGCGGGCGAGGCAGTCGCGGTGAATGCGGTCGTAGTGGTCGAGGTCGGCAGCGGCGACGCGCAGCTGATAGTCCGCCGCGCCCGACATCAGGTGGCATTCGAGAATATCGTCGAAATCCCCGACCGCACGCTCGAAGCGTTCCATGGCCTCGCGGCTCTGGCTGGTCAGCGTGATCTCCACGAAGACCTCCACCGACAGCCCCAGCCGCTTCGCGTCGACCCGCGCGGCATAGCCCAAAATCAGGCCCTGTTCCTCCAGCGCCCGGATGCGGCGGTGGCAGGCCGAGGGCGACAGGTTCACCAGCGCGGCCAGATCGGCGATCGAGCGCGACGAGTCTGCCTGCAACGCTTCAAGAAGTGCGCGGTCTGCCCGGTCCATGGAAAATTCTCTTGCCGTTTGTTTCAAGAGTGGGAAATATTCCTGTTCCGCTTTCTGACAAGCCCCAATTCGGTGAAACTTTGCAGGAGCGCGGGTGTATCTCAACGGCAGAAAAGTTTTTGCGGAGTCGAGAATATGCGTGTCGGTACGGTCCGGGAAATCAAGAATCACGAATATCGCGTCGGCCTGACGCCGGAGAGCGCCCGCGAACTGGTGGCTCACGGGCACGAAGTCTGGGTGGAAAGCGGCGCGGGCCTCGGCATCGGCGCCAGCGATTCCGACTACACCCGTCAGGGCGCCAGGATCGTCGCCACCGCGAAAGAGGTCTTCGACGGCTGCGAGATGGTCGTGAAGGTCAAGGAACCGCAAGCGGGTGAACGCGCCATGCTGCGCGAAGGCCAGATCCTCTACACCTACCTCCACCTCGCGCCCGATCCCGAGCAGACCGCCGATCTCGTGAAATCCGGCGTCACCGCCATTGCCTATGAGACCGTGACCGGCCCCGGCGGGCAGCTTCCCCTGCTCAAACCGATGAGCCAGGTCGCGGGCCGCATGTCGATCCAGGCCGGTGCCACCGCGCTGGAGAAGGCCCACGGCGGCCGCGGCGTGCTGCTGGGCGGCGTTCCCGGCGTGATGCCGGGCAAAGTTGCGGTGATCGGCGGCGGCGTGGTCGGCTTCAACGCCGCGCAGATGGCCGTGGGCCTCGGTGCCGACGTGACCATTCTCGACCGCAGCCCCGACGTGCTCGAACGCCTCGGCATCCATTTCGAGGCGCGCGCCAAGACCCGCTTCTCCAGCACCGCCAACCTCGCCGAGAGCGTGGCCGAGGCCGACCTCGTGATCGGCGCCGTGCTGATCCCCGGCGCCGCCGCCCCCAAGCTGGTAACGCGCGAGATGCTGGGCACCATGAAGCCCGGCGCGGTACTGGTGGACGTCGCCATCGATCAGGGCGGCTGTTTCGAGACCAGCCATGCCACCACCCACGCCGAACCGACTTTCGTGGTCGACGGCATCGTCCACTACTGCGTCGCCAACATGCCGGGCGCCGTGGCGCGTACCAGCACTTATGCGCTGAACAACGTGACCCTGCCGCACGCGCTGGCGATCGCCAACCTCGGCTGGAAGGCGGCGCTGAAGGCCGATCCGCACCTCGCCGAGGGGCTCAACGTCCATGCCGGAAAAGTGACGTTCGAGGCCGTCGCGACCGAGCTCGGCTACGATTACGTGCCGGTCAGCGAAGTGCTGGCCTGAGTTTGCGCTATCGTCGTCCCGGTCAGAACCGGGACGACGATGACACCCCACCCGTCAAAAAACCACCGTCACCCTGAACTCGTTTCAGGGTCCATCGTGCCACATGCCCCGGTGCCCGTTTCCAGATGAGGACGCTGCGGCGTTCCCCTTCCCAATGGCAGCGCATGCTGAGGAATAGACCCTGAAACGAGTTCAGGGTGACGAAGTGCTGTAGGGCAGCCAGTGGCTATCCGGCCTCGCTCCAGAACGGTGCGGCCACGTCCGGCGGCACGCGCATCAGCCGCTGCGAGGCGATCTCGATCATCGCCCAGGTCGTCCGGGCCGAGACGAGAATCTTGCCCGCGGCATTGCGGAAATCCACCCGGCGCACGAACCGCGCGCCGGAGGGACCTTCGGGAATGAAGGTCTCTCCGGTCACGCTCTCGCCTTCGCGGATATTGCCGCGATAGTCGATCTCGTGCCGGGTCACGACCCAGGCGTACTTCGCCTGATGCTCCGGCGGCGCCACTGCTTCCCAGTGCGCGGTGGCCATCGCTTCCATCCACTGCACCCAGACCGCATTGTTGACGTGGCCCATGACGTCGATGTCATGGGCCTGCGCCGTGAAGGTCAGGGCAAAGGGCGGCTTCACCCTTCGATGCCGAGCTGCCAGAGGATGAAGGCGAATTCCTCCGCCGTTTCCTTCAGGCTCTCGAACCGGCCCGACTTGCCGCCGTGGCCCGCGCCCATGTTGGTCTTGAGGATCAGCTCGTTGCTGTCGGTCTTGAGTTCACGCAGCTTAGCAACCCACTTGGCGGGTTCCCAGTACGTCACGCGCGGGTCGTTGAGCCCCGCCGTCACCATGAGCGGCGGATAGGCCTGGGCCTTGACCTGATCGTAAGGCGAATAGCTCAGGATCAGCTCGAAGGCGGCCTTGTCCTCGATGGGATTGCCCCATTCCGGCCATTCGCCCGGCGTCAGCGGCAGGGTGTCGTCGAGCATGGTGCTGAGCACGTCCACGAAGGGCACATGCGCCACGACCGCGCCGAACAGTTCGGGATCGGAGTTGACCACCGCACCCATCAGTTCGCCGCCCGCCGAGCCGCCCGAGATCGAGATCCGGCCCGCCTCGGTGAAGCCGCGCGCGATGAGGCCCTTGGCGACGTCCACGAAGTCGTTGAAGGTATTGGCCCGCTGCTCCAGCTTGCCCGCCTTGTACCAGGCCCGGCCGAGATCGTCGCCGCCGCGGATATGCGCGATGGCATACGCGAAACCGCGATCGACGAGGCTGAGCCGGGTGGTCGAGAAACCGGGATCGATGGAAATGCCGTAGGCGCCATAGCCGTAGAGGTGCAGCGGCCCGGCACCCGTCCGGTCGCGCCGATAGACGATCGAGACGGGGATCATGGTGCCGTCGCGCGCCGCGATCTCCAGCCGCTCGGTGGCATAGAGCGAGGCATCGTAGCCCGAGGGGATTTCCTGGACCTTGAGCACGTCCATCGTGCGCGCCGCCACGTCGTAGTCGATGACCGACGAAGGGCTGACCATCGATTCGTAGGTCAGGCGCAGCACGTCCATGTGCCATTCGGGGTTGTTCGAAAGGCCCGCCGAATAGCTGGCTTCCGGGAATGTGATCGGCTCCACGCGGGCGGGATCGTCGTAGTAACGGACCTCGATCTGGTCCAGCCCCGCGCCGTGGCCCACCAGCTTGCGGCCTTCGGTCACGTAGAAGTCGCGGAACAGGTCTGCACCGGTCAGGTAGAAGGCATCGGTGCCCTCGATCAGCGTCGTCCATTCGCCGGGGTTTTCCAGCGGCGCGGTGGCGAAGCGGAAGTTCTCGTGGGTGTCGTTGGTGTGGATGTAGAGCACGCCGTCGCGCTCATCGACATCGTATTCCACGCCCTTTGCGCGCGGCTTCACGAGGATCTGCTCGCCCAGCGGATCGCTGGCGAGGACCATGCGGCATTCGCTGGTCTCGTGATCGCTGGTGCCGATCAGCAGCCACTTCTCGTTGGAGGAGAGCGAGGAACCGACGCGGAAGCCCTCGTCGTCCTCGTGATAGAGTTCGACGTCGTTTTCCAGCGGCTGGCCCAGCCAGTGCAGGCGCGCGTTGTCGGTGCGCCACTGCTCGTTGGCGAGCGAGTAGACGAGGCCCTTGTCATCCGCGACCCAGACGAGACCGGACAGCGTGCCGGGAATCTCATCCGCCAGAAGCTCGCCGGTCGCCAGCACCTTGATGCGGACGGTGAAGCGTTCGGACCCGTTGTCGTCCACCGAATAGGCGAGCAGCTTGCCGTCGTTGCTGGTCGCGATGGCACCGAGGTTGAAGTATTCCTTGCCCTCGGCCAGCGCCACTTCGTCGAGGATCAGTTCGTCGGCAGAACCATCATCTTCGGCTGCGACGGGTCTGCGCCACCACTTCTTGTACTCGGCGCCTTCCTCGAATTCGATCCAGTAAAGCCAGTCGCCGTCCTTCTGCGGCACCGACTTGTCGGCTTCCTTGATGCGGGCGCGCATTTCCGTGAACAGCGCGTCGGTCCGGGCCTTCTGCTCCGCCATACGCGCCTCGAACCAGCGGTTTTCCGCTTCGAGGTGCTCCAGCACGGCCTTGTCGGTGACTTCGGGATAACCGGCGTCGCGCAGCCAGGCGTAGTCGTCTTCGACGGTGATGCCGTGGTGGGTGAAGCCATGCGGCTTCTTCGCCGCCTGTGGAGGACCGGCTAGGGTCTGGGTGGAATCTGCCATGAGCACCATCTATGTTGCGCACATGACCCCCGCAAGCCGGATACCCTTTCCATGTTGATGAATACCCATGAAGCGCGCCTCGATGCCCTGCGCCAGGAACTGAAATCGCGCGGCCTCGACGGCTTCGTGATTCCGATCTCCGACGAGCACATGAGCGAATATGTCGGCGCCTATGCCCAGCGCCTGGCCTGGTTGACCGGCTTCGGCGGCTCGGCCGGAACCGCCGTGGTGCTGACCGACCCCGCGCTCTCGCCCGCCGCCGCGATGTTCGTGGACGGGCGCTATACCCTGCAAGTCCGCGAGCAGGTGGACGGCAAGGCCTACGCCTACGAAAGCGTGCCGCAGACCAGCCCCGCCCTGTGGCTGGGCGCCAACGCGCCCAAGGGTGCGAAGATCGGCTACGATGCCTGGCTCCACGGTTCGAAGTGGGTGGAAGCAGCGAAGGCCGCGCTCGCCCGTAATGGCGGCACGCTCGTTGCGGTGGACGGCAATCCGATCGACGCGGTCTGGGCCGACCAGCCCGAACCCTCGGCCGACCCGGCCCTCGTCCATGACGACGGCCTCGCGGGCGAGACGAGCAAGGCCAAGCGCGCCGCCGTCTCCGAATGGCTGACCGCGCGCGGACTGGACGCCACGGTGATCTCGGCGCTCGATTCGATCGCCTGGCTGCTCAATGTGCGCGGCACCGACGTGAAGCGCACCCCCGTGGCGCTCTCCTATGTCGTCGCCCATGCCGACGGCACCGCCGACTTCTACATCGCCGACGAGAAGGTCACGCCCGCGCTTCGCCAGCACCTCGGCAATGCCGTGCGGATTCAGCCGCGTGATGCTTTCGTCGCGGGCCTCGGCAAGCTGGCGGGCAAGCGCGTCTCGGTCGATCCCGACAATGCCGTGGCCGCCGTGTTCGAGGCGCTGCGCACCGTCGGCGCCACGATCATCGAGGAACGTGACCCGACGATCCTGCCCAAGGCAGTGAAGAATCCGATCGAGCAACAGGGCCATCGCAAGGCCCAGGCGATCGACGGCGTGGCGGTGACGCGCTTCCTGCACTGGCTCTCGCTCGAAGGTCCGAAGGGCGAAGTCACCGAGCTGAGCGCGGCGGCCAAGCTGCTCGAATTCCGCCAGCTTTGCGGCGACTTGCACGACCTCTCGTTCGACACGATCTCGGGCGCGGGGCCGAACGGCGCCAGCCCGCACTACAGCGTCAGCGAGGAATCGAGCCTGACCCTCGCGCCGGAGAGCGTCTACCTCTTCGATTCCGGCGGCCAGTATCCTTACGGCACCACCGACATCACCCGCACCGTCTGGATCGGCAACGGAGCACCGCTCGCAGAAGTGAAGGACCGCTTCACCCGCGTGCTCAAGGGCACGATGGCCATCGACCGCGCGGTGTTCCCCAAGGGCACCAATGGCGGCCAGCTCGACGTGCTGGCGCGCCAGTTCCTGTGGCAGGTCGGTCTCGACTTTGCCCACGGCACCGGCCACGGCGTCGGCAGCTTCCTCTCGGTTCACGAGGGACCGCAGCGCATCGGCAAACCCGCAGGCGGCCAGACGGGCACCTCGCAGGAACTGCTCGCGGGTATGATCCTCAGCGACGAGCCGGGCTACTACAAGGCAGGCGAATACGGCATCCGCATCGAGAACCTCGTGCTGGTCGAACCGCGCGCATTCGCGGGGGCGGACGGCGAATACTTCGGCTTCGAGACCCTCACCCTCGCGCCGATCGAGCGCCGCCTCGTCGATACCGACCTGCTCACGCGCGACGAAACGGCATGGTGGAACGCCTATCACGCCAAGGTGCTTGAGGTGATCGGCCCGCAGCTCGACGGCGAAGTGAAGAGCTGGCTCGAAGAGCAGTGCCAGCCTCTCTGATCCAGACGCTCTTGCTGTTGTGAGCCTGCAAACGCAGGCGTAGCATCCTCCCGGCGGCAGGCCCGCCGGGAGGAGTCGCGCGATGACGCAGGCAGTCCACGATCTCAGGACCCATCCGGTCCATCTCGGCCTCGGCGCCGTGGCCGAGGCGCAGCCCGCCTTCACCGGCATGGAATGGTACGCCGGCTATATCGAGCGCACCGCCGGTGACGGCGCCGAAGGCCGCCTCGTCTCGATGTACGATTTCGCGGAAAGCTGGGACAGCTGGGAGATGCACCCGGCAGGCGACGAGCTTGTCGTCTGTCTCTCCGGCGCCCTGACGCTGCATCAGGAACTGGCGGACGGCAGCGCCCGTACCGTCACCCTCGGTCCCGGCGAATATGCGATCAACCCGCCCGGCGCCTGGCACACCGCCGATGTCGATGGCCCCGCCACCGCCCTGTTCATTACCGCGGGCGAGGGAACCCGACATCGTCCCAGATAATTCTACAAGCGACTTGCCCCCTGCTGAATGAAGCACCGGGCCTGTGACAATTGGCGACAATAAACCCGCAAGACGGCACAACTGCGCGACAAGCGGCGATTAGACCGGGCATCAGAAAGCCGCGGGGCGTTTCTTCCCCCTCCCTTCCCCGCCCAACGGCTTTCGCCGATTTCGCCAAGAAAAGAGAGCCATGAGGATGAACCGCTTCAGCAAGATCACCATCGGCATTTCCGCCGTCGCCCTGGCGATCGGCGGCGCGGCCTGCGCGCAAAGCCCGGCGGCAGCCCCGGAACGCGACCGTGATCGTACCGAAACCCGCGCCGAGGCCCAGGCCCGCGCCGAAGCGATGTTCGCCCATCTCGACGTCAACAAGGACGGCAAGCTCGACCGCTCCGACCGCGAAGCCCGCCGCCAGCAGATGCGCGAGGCCCTGTTCGACCGGCTCGACACCAACAAGGACGGCTCGATCTCCAAGGCCGAGTTCCTTGCCGATCGCGGCCCCGAAGGCGATCGCGGCCCGCGTCCAGACGGTGATCGTCCGGGCGACATGCCCCCGCCGCCTCCGGGCGCGGATGGCGCAATGCCGCCCCCGCCCCCCGGCGGCCCGGAAGGGGACCGGCCCGGCCGCGACCATCCCGAACGCCGCGGTCCTCACCACGGCATGAAAGGCCCGATGATGGGCTTCGGAAAGGCCGATGCCGACGGCGACCGCAGCGTCACCCAGGCGGAATTCGTCGCCGCCGCGCTCCAGCGCTTCGACGCCATGGACGCCAACAAGGACGGCAAGGTCACCCCCGAGGAACGCCGTGCCGCGCATGAGAAGATGCGCGGCGAATGGAAGGCCCGGAAAGGTGAACGGGGTGGACCTGACGCGCGCCCACCTGCAAAGAACTGACGGGACGCTTCCGGAAGCGGTCGGAAAAGGACTGGAATGAACGACATCTCGCCCGCCCGCATCCTGCTGGTCGACGACGAAGCTGCACTCCGCGAGCCCCTGGCCGACTATCTGTCGCGCCAGGGGTTTGCCGTAACTCCGGCGAGCAGCGCCGCCGAGGCCCGCAGCAGACTGCGCGACGAGAAGCCTGATCTCGTCCTGCTCGACATCATGATGCCCGGCGAGGACGGCCTCTCGCTCTGCCGCCATCTGGTGGAAGCCCAGGACATCCCGGTGATCTTCCTGACCGCGCGCGGCGAGGCGACAGATCGCATCGTCGGCCTTGAAATCGGCGCCGACGACTATGTGGTGAAGCCCTTCGAGCCGCGCGAACTGGTCGCCCGCATCCGCTCGGTGCTGCGCCGTGCCAATCGCGTTCCGACGCAAGCCCCCGAGAACGAGGCCTTCGCTTTCGAGGGCTGGCTGCTCGATCCTCTCAAGCGCCGCCTCACCGATGCCGAGGGCGCCACGGTGGCGATTTCCTCGGTCGAGTTCCGCCTGCTCATGGCCTTCCTCGAACATCCGCGCCAGGTGCTCAACCGCGACCGCCTGCTCGACATGGTGCAGGGCCGCGAGGCGCATCTGTTCGACCGGGCGGTGGACAACCAGGTCAGCCGCCTGCGCCGCAAGATCGAGGTCGATTCGCGCAATCCGCAACTGATCCAGACCGTCTGGGGCGGCGGCTACATGCTGGCCACCGACGTCCGGCGCGTGCCGCTGGAAGCCGAGTGACCGGGCCCTCGCCATGTCGAACCTGAAGATGCCGCGCCCTCACAGCCTGATGGGCCAGATGCTGCTGGCGGTGGCAGTGGCGCTCATGCTCGTGCAGGGTCTCGGTGCGTTCTTCGTCTACCGCGCCCAGCGCGAAGGCTACGAGGCGAGCATGCTCAATGCCTCGGCCTTCCGCCTCATCATGGAAACGCGCGGCCCCCGTGCCCTGTCGCGCCACCGCGAGGGTCAGCGCGACGGCCCGCGCGTGCCGCTTTCCGGGCCGCCCCCGAAGGGCTACCACCTCGAATACAGCACCCGCTCGCCCGCGGCCCCCGGCGAGATCCGCGACGAAGAGGCCGAGGCGGGCCTCGCCAAGATCCTTACCGACCAGGAGTTCCCGGTCCGCGAGATCGTCGTGGTCCACCGCGACGTTGCGCGCGACCGCGTCGCCCGCCGCAATGCCCTGGATCGGGCCGCCGACTATGCGCTTTCGCACGAGGATACCGAGCGGCTGATGCGCTCCAACCTGCTCGTCGTCGGCGTCCGCACCGACGAGAACGGCAGCTGGATCATCTCGCGCGTGCGCGCCCCGCACCCGGAGAACGTGCTGCTCACGCCGATCGTCGTCCAGACGCTGCTGATCTACGTCGTCGTCATGGCCGCCGTCGCGCTGATCCTGCGGCGCATCACCCGCCCGCTCGCCGCGCTGACCCGCCGCCTCGAACGCTTCGCCGCCAAGCAGGACCTCGAAGGCCAGCTGGCGCCCTCCGGCCCCGAGGACATGCAACACCTGATCGTGGCCCACAACGCCATGGAATCGCGCATCGCCGCCCTGCTGGACGAGAAGAACGTCATGCTCGGCGCCATCGGCCACGACCTCAAGACCCCGCTCGCGGCGCTGCGGGTGCGAATCGAATCCGTTTCGGACGATGTCGAGCGCGCCCGCATGGCGGCGACGATCGAGGATATCGTCCACACGCTCGACGACATCCTTTCGCTCGCGCGCGTCGGCCGTCCCAGCGATCCGCTAGAACGCACCGAACTCTCCGCGCTGATGTTCTCGGTGATCGAGGAGTACGAGGACATGGGCGAGCCGGTCGAAGTCGGCGAGACCGAGCGCATCGCCCTGGAACTGCGCCCGACCTGGATTCGCCGCGCCCTGCGCAACCTCATCGGCAATGGCTTGCGCTATGGCGAACGCGCGCGGGTCTCGCTTTCTCGCGAGGGCGACCGTGCGGTCATCCTAATCGCCGATGACGGTCCCGGCATTCCCGACGATTCAATCGATGCGATGATGAATCCCTTCACCCGCGGCGATCCCTCGCGCAACAGCGCCACGGGCGGCGCCGGCCTCGGCCTCGCACTGGCCCGCGCCATTGCCGACCAACACGGCGGGGCGCTGGTGCTGGCCAATCGGGTTTCGGCGGATGGCACCGTCGAGGGACTTACCGCCCGACTGGAACTGCCGGTCGCCTAAGCCTCCTGCTCCACGGCTTGCGCTTCACTGCTGCGAGGGCGCAGCCGTGCGGCCAGTCCTGCCAGCGAGCGGGTAATCAGGGCGTTCTGCGCCATCCACGCGTGGTATTCGCGGTACTTTGCATCTTCGGCGAGCAAGTGCGCCTCCTCGGTCCGCGCGCGCCAGTAGTAGATCCCGCTCACCACCCCCAGCAGCACGGTGTTGCGCACCATATCGGTCAGCGCGTGGCTACTGACCAGGAAGGGCAAGGTCGAGGTCCACCAGAACAGGTTCTTGGACAGATAGGCCGGGTGCCGGGTGAAGCGGTAGGGCCCGTTCGTCAGCACACCGCGATAGGTGAG
>PJTY01000960.1_pt1 | contig 11763 bp, 10 predicted proteins | sample 1512121 | NCBI WGS metagenome assembly PJTY01 (sample SAMN08177680, study PRJNA422409) | Soil metagenome, whole genome shotgun sequencing project. | isolation source: Soil enriched (2) on filter paper: alkali lignin treatment | place: USA: Madison | collected 2015-01-15 | reverse complement strand
GGCCGACGACGGCGATGGCGGGCACCTTGGCGACCGAGTGTTCGCGGATCTTGTAGTTGATCTTCTCGTTGCGCAGGTCGATCTCGGTGCGCAGACCCGCCGCCCGGAACTTGGCCAGAACTTCCTCGGCGTAACCGTCGGCGTCCGAGGTGATGGTCGCCACCACGGCCTGCGTCGGCGCCAGCCACAGCGGGAAGGCCCCGGCGTAGTTCTCGATCATGATGCCGATGAAGCGCTCGAACGAGCCCAGGATCGCGCGGTGCAGCATGACCGGGCGGTGCTTCTGGCCGTCCTCGGCGATGTAGGTCGCATCCAGACGCTCGGGCAGCACATAGTCCAGCTGGATCGTGCCGCAGGTCCATTCGCGGCCGATGGCGTCCTTGACGATGAAGTCCAGCTTGGGCGCGTAGAAGGCGCCGTCGCCTTCGGTTACGACCGGCTCGGTTCCGGCGGCGCGGGCGGCCTCCAGCATCTGGGCCTCGGCCTTGTCCCAGAATTCCTCGGTGCCGGCGCGCAGCTCGGGGCGGGTGCCCAGGCTGATGTATTTGGTCTCCATGCCGAGGTCGGCGTGGACCGAATAGGCCAGCTTGATGAACTCGGCCGTCTCCTCGACGATCTGGTCCTCGCGGCAGAAGATGTGGGCGTCGTCCTGGGTGAAGCCGCGCACCCGCATCAGGCCGTGCAGCGAACCCGACGGCTCATAGCGGTGGCAGGCGCCGAACTCGGCCATGCGCAGCGGCAGTTCACGGTAGGACCGCTGGCCCTGATCGAAGATCTGCACGTGGCCGGGGCAGTTCATCGGCTTGAGGCTGAGCGTCTCGCCCTCGACCGTCTCACAGACGAACATATTGGCGCGGTACTTGTCCCAGTGGCCCGAGGCCTCCCAGAACTTCCGGTCCAGCACCTGCGGCGTCTTGACCTCGACGTATCCGGCGGCGTCCAGACGGCGGCGCATATAGGCCTCCAGCACGCGCCACAGCACCCAGCCCTTGGGGTGCCAGAAGACCATGCCCCGGCCCTCTTCCTGCATGTGGAAGAGCTCCATCTGGCGGCCCAGCTTGCGGTGGTCGCGCTTCTCGGCCTCCTCGATGCGCAGCAGATAGGCGTCCAGATCCTCCTTGGTCGCCCATGCCGTGCCGTAGATGCGCTGAAGCTGGGCGCGGTTGGAATCGCCGCGCCAGTAGGCGCCCGCCAGCTTGGTCAGCTTGAAGGCCTTGCCCACGAACTTCGTCGTCGGGAAGTGCGGCCCCCGGCACAGGTCGGCCCATTCGCCCTGCTTGTAGACGGTGATCGTTTCCGTCTCGGGCAGGTCGCGGATCAGTTCGGCCTTGTATTCCTCGCCGATCTTTTCGAAGTGGGCGATGGCTTCGTCGCGGTTCCAGACCTGGCGCTCCAGCGGCGCGCCCCGGTCGATGATCTCGGCCATCTTCTTCTCGATCTTCGGGAAGTCGTCGGTCGAGAAGGGCTCGTCGCGGGCGAAGTCGTAATAGAAGCCGTCCTCGATGGCCGGGCCGATCGTGACCTGGGTGCCGGGGAACAACTCCTGCACCGCCTGCGCCAGCACGTGGGCGGCGTCGTGGCGGATGGTCTCCAGCGCCTCGGGGTCGTCGCGCATCAGCAGGCGGAAGTCGCCGTTCCCGTCGATGACGCGGTCCAGGTCGCGCTGCTCGCCGTTCCAGACGACCAGGGCCGCCTTCTTGGCCAGCGAGGGCGAGATGGCGGCGGCCACGTCGCGGCCCGTCGAGCCGGCCGGATACTGACGCACGGCGCCGTCGGGGAATTTCAGTTCGATCATGACGGTCGTTCTTTTTCGGTCTTGGCGGGCGGAACGGGATCATAGCCCGAACCGCCGAAGGGATGGCATTTACAGAGGCGCCGCACGGTGAGCCATCCCCCCCGCACCGGACCGTGCTCGATCAGGGCGTCGCGCCCGTAATCCGAACAGGTCGGCATGAACCGGCACTGCTGGCCGATCAGGGGGGACAGCGTCAGCTTATAGCCCCGATGGGCCGCGCGGACGCTGCGTTCGTAGAGAGACATTAGAGAGACCGGGGTCCCTTCGCCGGGGGCTCTGTTTCGGGTTCGTCGCGCTTATCCCTCTTCACAGCAGGGGGATCAACCGACGCGCCGTTCAGGCCGCGCCGGCGAGACGAGTTCGCGTATCACTGTGGTGTTTGGCCAACGCCTGCTTCACGGCGTCCAGCGTCGCTTCCAGCGCCACCATGGTGGAGGCGTGGCGGGCGGGATAGTCGGCGACCTGCTTCAGCACGCGCAGGCCTTCGAAGCGGCCCTCAGGGCCTTCGCCGCCGGATTTCAGCATGGCCGACATGGCGTCGCGCGCGGCCTCGATCTCCTGAACCGAGGCGCCGAGGACGTTCTCCCCGACCACGCCCGCCGCCGCCTGGCCCAGGGCGCAGGCCTTGACCGTCTGGGCGAAGTCGCCGACGCGGCCGTCGGCGTCCAGCGTCACGTCGACGATGGCCTTCGACCCGCACAGCTTGGCCACTCGCTCGGCCGAGCCTTCAGGCGCAGGCAAGCGCCCGCTGTGCGGCAGGTTGGCCGCCAGCGACAGAATGCGCGCGCTGTAGAGGTCGTCGATCACGGGATGAAGATAGGCCTTCGCAGGCTGAAGGTGAAGAGACGCAAGGCTTCTCCCTCCCCTTCATGGGGAGGGTGGTCGCGCAGCGACCGGGTGGGGAGGGCTTGGTGATCTGGGCTCTGCGCTTGAATAACCTCGCCGCCCCCACCCGACTTCGCCCTTACGGGCTCAGCCACCCTCCCCATGAAGGGGAGGGAGAAAGTCGCGTCCTACCCGCCCTGCAACGACGACCACGTCCGCGCGGTCGGCGACGCTTCACCGAGCGCGGGGGCGACTGCCGCCGCGCTCTGCCCCGGCTGCATCCGCGCGGCCAGCCAGCGCAGGTTCTGGTCGGCGGCTTCGGGCGGCAGGTCGCGGCGCAGGATGGCCTCGGCCTCGGCGGTCTTGCCCTGCAGGCCCAGCGTCAGGGCCAGGTTCTGGCGCACCTGCAGGCCGGCGCCCGGCTGGGCCGCCGCGCGACGCAGCAGAATCTCGGCGGACGGCGCGTCCCCCTCGCCGATACGGGCGATGGCGGCGTTGGTCAGGACGTCGGCGTTGTCGGGCGACAGGCGCAGGGCCTCGTTCCACGCGGCCTTGGCGTCGTCGGGGCGGCGCACCTGCTGATAGGCCACGCCCAGCAGGGACAGCGGGCGCCAGTCGCGCGGCGCCGCCGCCTTCGCCTGTTCCAGCGCGGCGATGCCGTAGAAGGCCTGACCGCGCGCTATGTGGGCGCGCCCGACCTCCAGCATGGCCTCGACGTTGGCGGGCTGGACGACCAGCACGCCCTGCGCCGTCTCGGCGGCCTGATCGAACTGGCCCAGTTCGCGCAGGGCCTGAGCCAGCCTGACCCCGGCGACCGGGTCCATCGGATTGAGCTGCTGCTCCTGGGTCCAGAAGACCGAGCGGCTGAGGGCGTCGGCGCGGTCATAGCCCGCGCGCGTGGCGGCGTCGGCAGGCGCGCGCGGCGCGGTCTGGCTCAGGGCCGGGGCGGCGAGGGCCAGAAGCGTCAGGCTGACGGTTGCGGCGAGGGCGGCGTTGCGCGACATGGAAGGGTCCGTGGCGGTTCTGCCCTTATGGTCGCGCCGACGGGTCAAGGTTTGGTTAATCGGCGTTAAGCGTCGGAAAGGTCGCCCCATGTCCCCTCAGTCCGAACTGCTGATCGCCGCCGCTGAGGCCGCGCGTCCGGTCCGCATCGTCAAGGCGGGTGCGGCGCTGGAGGGACCCATCGCCGCCTGGGCCGAGGCCAACGGCTTCACCGGCAATGCGGGACAGTTGCTGGTGGTCCCCGCCGCCGACGGCGCGCCGGAGCAGGCCCTGTTCGGCGCGGGCGAGGCGTTCGACCCCATGACCGCGCGCGGCCTGCCGACGCGGCTGCCCGCAGGCGATTGGCGGCTGGAGGGCGTCGAGGGCGAGGCGGCGCATTCGGCGGCTCTGGCCTTTGCGCTGGGGGGCTATCTGTTCGACCGTTACAAGGCCCGGCCGGAGCGCGGCCGTGCCCGTCTCGTGGCGCCGGACGGCCTCGACCTGACGGCGACGCTGAACATCGCCGCCGCCTGCGCCCTGACGCGCGAGATGGTCGACACCCCCGCCGCCGACATGGGGCCGCTGCAGCTCGAGACCATCGCGCGCGAGATCGCCGAGGGCGCGGGCGCGAGCCTGACCGTCACGACTGGCGACGCCCTGCTGGAGGAGAACTATCCGACCGTTCACGCCGTCGGCCGCGCCGCCGCCCCGCACCGCGCCCCGCGCGTGCTGGAGATCGGCTGGAACCTGGACAAGACGGAGCTGCCGCTGGTGGCCCTGGTCGGCAAGGGGGTGGTGTTCGACACCGGCGGTCTGGACCTCAAGGGCGCCGCCGGGATGCGCAACATGAAGAAGGACATGGGCGGCGCCGCCCACGCCCTGGCCCTGGGCCGCCTGATCATGCAGGCCGGTCTGCCGGTGCGGCTGGTGGTGCTGGTCGCGGCGGTCGAGAACGCGGTGTCGGCCGACGCCTTCCGGCCGGGCGACATTCTGAACAGCCGCAAGGGACTGACCATCGAGATCGGCAACACCGACGCCGAAGGGCGCCTGATCCTGGCCGACGTCCTGACGCGGGCGGGGGAGCATGAGCCGGATCTGACGCTGGACTTCGCCACCCTGACCGGAGCCGCCCGCATCGCCCTCGGCCCCGAACTGCCGCCGCTCTACACCGACGACGACGCCCTGGCCGAGGGCGTGCTGAACGCCGGTCGGGCCGTGGGCGACCCCCTGTGGCGGATGCCGCTGTGGGCAGGGTATCGCGCCTCGTTGGACAGCGAGATCGCCGACGTTCGCAATGATTCCGCCGCCTGGGCCCAGGCCGGGTCGGTGACGGCCGCCCTGTTCCTGCAGAAGTTCGCCCCGGCGAGCGGCAGCTGGGCGCACATGGACGTCTTCGCCTGGAATCCTCGCGCCCGTCCCGGCTGGCCCGAAGGCGGCGAAGCCCAGGCCATCCGCGCCTGCTTCCGCTACCTCAGCGAGAAATTTTCCAAATAGCCAAGGCTGTTAACGCCCCCTTCGGGATCGGCGCCTAGGGTAGGCGGCTCGAATTATCCGAGCCGTCGAGAGACCGCCGCTTGACCGATGTCCTGGCCCTGCTGCCGCCTGGCGCGCCCCTGATCCTTCGGGACGGGGACCGCGTGGTGCTGGCCGAACAGGCGCTGGAAGGCCTGATGCGGGCCGAGGCCTATCGCCGGACCGACCCCGCCCACTGCCGTCTGCCGGTCGCCGACATCGTCGCGGACGACGGTCAGCGCATCGACCAGCTGCTGTTCGGCGAGGCCTTCGACATTTTGGAACGCAGTCAGGACCGCGCCTGGGGCCGGGCGCGTCGCGACGGCGTGGTCGGCTGGGTCTCGCTGGAGGCCCTGGCGTCCGGCGCGCCCCTGGCGACGCGCCGCGTCGCCTCCGTTTCCGCCGCCCTGCCGCTGAACGCCCTGATCGGCGACGATGCTCAGGGCCTGGCCGACAGCGACCTGCAATCCATCGGCGCGTTCGAGCGCGATCTGGTCGCCGTGGCCGAGCGCCTGCTGGGCCGCCCGCACGCCCTGGGCGCCCGCTCCTCGCTGGAGACGGACTGCTCGGGCCTGGTGCAACAGGCTCTGCTGGCCTGCGGCCGGCCCGGCCCGCGCCGCGCCGCCGATCAGGCCGGTCTCGGCCGCGCCGTGTCGCGAGAGGACGCACAGCGCGGCGACCTGGTGATCTGGCTGTCGTCGGCCGAAGGCGACTGGACCGGCCATTCGGCCCTGATGCTGGACGCCGAGCGCATCATCCACGCGACGGGCGCGCGCGGCGGCGTGGTGGTCGAGACCCTGGCCGAGGTCGAAGCCCGTCTGACCGCCGACGGCTTCGCCTCCGCCGTGTTCCGCCGGGTCTGAGCCCTCACCCTGATCCCTGAAACGAAGAAAGGCGGCCCGAGAGCCGCCTTTCCGTCATCTGTCCTGTCCGTCGGCCCTCAGGCGTCCGGCGCCGGGTTCGTCGCCTGGGTCGCAGGCGCGTCGACGGCCGGGGCGTCAGCCGGAGCCGAACCGGCTTCGGTCGCGGCGGCGCCTTCAGCGGCCGGGGCCTCGCCTTCGCCTTCGGCCGGAGCGGCGGCGCCGGGTTGGCGCGCGGGGTCCGGCGCCGGGATGGCGTAGCCGCCCGAGCCTTGCGAGCGCAGCCAGGCGATCAGGTTGATGCGGGTCTTCTCATCGCGGATGCCGGCGAACGACATCTTGGTGCCCGGCACATAGCGGCCCGGCGCGTTGATGAAGTGGTCCAGCTCGTCGTAGTTCCAGGTCGGGGCCTCGGCCTTGTGCTTGGCCATGGCGTCCGAATAGGCGAAGCCCGCGCGGTGCATGGCGGGGCCGCCGACCACGCCGAACAGGTTCGGGCCGATGCCGTCGGCGCCGCCCGAGTTGACGGTGTGGCAGGCCTGGCAGCGCGCGAAGGCGGCCTCGCCGGCGGCCAGGTCGGCGGTCGGCAGGACCGTGCCCCAGTCGATCGGCAGGACGGCTTCGGCCGCGCCTGCGGCCGCTTCATCCGGCGCGTCCACGAAATAGCCCATCTTTTCGGGCTGCTTGGTGTGGTAGACCATGCCCGAAACCTGCTGGACCACCAGGATCGCAAAGGCGGTGCCCAGGCACGCGCCCATAATCTTGTTCCACTTCAGATCGCCGCTCATTCCGCGTCGTCGCATCCCGTCTCTAGATGAGCCCCCCGACCGCGAAGCGGCGTTCAGGCGTATTCTTGCGTGGGCGTCTCTTACACGCTAGCGCGACCTTCGCAACCGGCCCGGACGTTTCCGGGTGTTTTCAAGGCGCTGGGCGACCATGAATCCGCTGATAATGATACCCGCTCGCATGGCGGCGACCCGTCTGCCCGGAAAACCCCTGGCGGACATCGGCGGCAAGCCGATGATCGCGCGCGCCTGGGAGCAGGCCATGGCCTCGGGTTTCCGCGTCGCCGTGGCGGCGGGCGACCCGGAGATCGTCGCGGCGGTGCAGGCGGCGGGCGGCGAGGCGGTGCTGACCGATCCCGACCTGCCCAGCGGGTCGGACCGCATCCTGGCGGCCGCCCAGGCGGTCGATCCCGACGGCGCCCATGAGGTGGTCATCAACATCCAGGGCGACATGCCCTTCGCCTCACCAGACCTGGCGAAAGCCTGCGCCGAACTGCTGGCGCGCGAATCAGCCTGCGACATCGCCACCCTGGTCGCGGCCGAGGCGGATGTCTCGGACCGGACCAATCCCGATGTGGTCAAGGCGGTGCTGGCCCTGGCGGACGGCGGGACCAGCGGCCGCGCCCTCTACTTCACCCGCTCGACGCTCTACGGCGAGGGCCCGGTCTGGCGTCACGTCGGCATCTACGGCTACCGCCGCGAAGCCCTGGCCCGCTTCTGCGCCGCCCCGCCGTCGCCGCTGGAGAAGCGCGAAAAGCTGGAGCAACTGCGCGCCCTGGAGATGGGTCTGCAGATCTGGGCCTCGGTGATCGACGAGGCGCCGCTGTCGGTGGACAATCCGGCGGACCTGGAGGCCGCGCGGGCGCTGGCCTGACTATACGCTCCGTCACCCTCGGGCTTGTCCCGAGGGCCCAGGGCGGAGCCAGCCATGATCGTGGCCGCATTGACGCCGTGCTCAAACGTTCAGACGTCGGCGGCACGCCCAACGATGGGCCCTCGGGACAAGCCCGAGGGTGACGTGGAAAGGGGATCAGTCGTCGTCGCCCGTCTCGCCGTCGTCCGGGATGGCGGGCATCTCGACCGCCGGGGCCAGGGTGACGATCTCCTTGATCTCGGCGCCGGGGAAGGCCTGCATGATCGACACCACGAAGGGGTCCGCCTCGACCGCCGCGCGGCGGGCGGCGCGGGCCTTCTTCTCGACCTCGATCAGGGTCTCGCCGCCGCCCTGGCCGTTGGCGGCGATCAGCCAGGTGCGGCCGGTCCACTCCTTCAGCCGCCCGGCCAGACGCCGCGCCAGATCGTGGGGCGAGCCTTCGGCCGGTTCATAGGTGATGGCGCCGGGGCGGAAACTGACGACGCGGACGTAGCGCTCCACGTCCATCTGCAGGGTGATCTCGCGCTTCTCGCCGATCAGGGCGACCACGGCCTCGAAGCTCTGCGGATCGGGCAGGGCGGGCGCCGCCATCGGCCGCGCCGCCAGCATGGCCGAGGCGCCGCCGCCCCCGCCAGAACCGCCGCCGCCCCCGCCTCTAGGACCGCCCGCGCCGCCGCCGGGCACGCCGCCCGACTGGATCGCCTTCAGCGCCTCTTCCGGTCCGGGCAGGTCGGCGGCGTAGGCCAGCCGCACGATGGCCATTTCCACCGCGTCGGCCGGGTTGGGCGCGCGCCGCACCTCGTCCAGCGCCTTCAGCAGCATCTGCCAGGTCCGCGACAGCGTTCCGGCCGAGATGGCCGCGCCCAGCGCCGCCAGCTTCTGCGCCTGATCGCCGGGCAGGCGGGTGGCGTTCGGCCCCAGCATCTTGGCCACCGAGGCCGCGTGGCAATGCTCCAGCAGGTCGTTGGCCACCTGCACCGGATCGGCGCCGTAACCGTAAAGGGTGCGGAAGGTCGTCAGCGCCTCGGCCGTCTTGCCCGCCATCGTCTGCTCGAACAGGGCGATGGTCTGGGTGCGGTCGGCCAGACCCAGCATGTCGCGCACCGTGGCCGTCTCGACCACCGCGCCGCGCTCGGCCTGAACCAGCGCCTGATCCAGCAGCGACAGGCCGTCGCGCACGGACCCTTCGGCCGCGCGCGAGATCAGGGCCAGCGCCTCCTGCTCGATCTTCATCCCTTCGCGGTCGGCGACGCGGCCCAGATGGCCGACGAGAACCTCCGGCTCGACCCGGCGCAGATCGAAGCGCTGGCAGCGGCTGAGGATGGTCACCGGCACCTTGCGGATCTCGGTGGTGGCGAAGATGAACTTCGCGTGGGGCGGCGGCTCCTCCAGCGTCTTCAGCAGCGCGTTGAACGCCTGCGTCGACAGCATGTGGACCTCGTCCAGCACATAGACCTTGTACCGGGCCTCGACCGGGGCGTAGCGGACGCTTTCCAGGATGTCGCGGATGTCGTTGACGCCGGTGTGGCTGGCGGCGTCCATCTCCATCACGTCCATGTGCTGGCCCGCCATGATGGCGGCGTCGTGCCGTCCCGTGGGGCTCAGGGCCAGGGACGGCTTGTCGATGGTCTCGGTTTCGTTGTTGAGCGCGCGGGCCAGCAGGCGCGCGGTCGTCGTCTTGCCGACGCCCCGCACCCCGGTCAGCATGAAGGCGTGGGCGATCCGTCCGGTGGCGAAGGCGTTGGTCAGGGTGCGGACCATCGCCTCCTGGCCGATCAGGTCCTCGAAGGCGCGCGGCCGGTATTTGCGGGCCAGGACGGTGTAGGCCTCGCCCTCGACGGGCGGCGCCTCGAACGCCTTGGGAGCGGGCGCAGGCGCGGGCTCCGCCTTCGGTTCAGGCGCGGGTTCGGCCGCAGCGACGGGCGCGGGCGCGCCGAACATATCGTCGGTGTTGGGGTCGCGCTCCTCGACTTCGGGCGCGTCTTCCTCCCACGGAGGACCATCGAGACTGTGATCGGCGTCGCTCATGGCCCTGTCTTAGCGCGAAGGGGCGCTGTCGCGCACCCCCTCGCGCCGCAGAGAGGTTCAGAGATCGGTGGGCAGTTGGCCGCCGTTGTCGCGGATCTTCTGGATCACCTGCTTGTGCAACCAGATATTCATGCTGGCGCTGTCCGACTTGTCGCCGGTGTAGCCGAGTTCGTCGGCCAGTTCCTTGCGCTCGGCCAGCGAGGATTCCAGGCCGATCAGCTTCATCAGGTCGACGATGGAGGTTCGCCAGTTCAGCTTCTGCGCGCGCTGCTCGTTCATGAAGTCGAGGATGCCGGCGACATCGACCTCGGCCGCGGGCTGGGGCGCGACGGCGGCTGCGGTGGGCGCGGGCGCCGGGGTCGGTGCCGCCGCTTCGGGCGCGGGGGCTGCGGGCGTCGCCGCCGGGGCCTCCTTCTTCCTGAAGACGCCGCCGAGAATCTTGCCGAGAATGCTCATTCGCCTGCTCCTGATGAGGGGATCGAAGCCCTTTCAGCGAATGAGGCGCGGCCCGGTTCCGTGAAGCTTGCGCGACGGGCCTTCCACGCCGCCGTTCGCCCCTCCCTCGTCGTCATCCTCGGGCTTGACCCGAGGATCGGGCCATCTGTCTGCGGGGCATCGGCAAGACAGAGCACGCCGTTTAACTCGATCCTCGGGTCAAGCCCGAGGATGACGGCGGAGATGCGGGTGCGGTGGAGATGTAGGGGACGGCGCGCTCAAGCAGCGAGTGACCGCGTCACGAGCGATAGCGCACAAAAGGCGCATAAAAAAAAGCGCTCAAGTCGTGAGCGCCCGCGGCGCGAACATAGCGCCCTAAGAATAAGGTGGAGACCGCGACCCGAAGGGGAATTCGTTGTGGCTGCTGCCTTCCGGCCCTGACCAGGTTGGCGAAGCCTTCGCCCGCGATCTCCGAGAGGGGATATGACGGCGGACGGCGCGGGAATCAAGCCCTCCCCTGCGCGCGCTGTCGGGGCTATGAAGCGCCATGCCCTATCGCAACGCCTTTTCCGGCAATCCGCTCGACCGCTCCGGCGACCTTCGCAACGACGCCGCCTGGCTGGCCGAGCAGGAGGCCAACCCCGAAGCCCTGGCCATGATCCTGTGGGAGGGCCGCCCCTTGGTCGAAACCCATGAAGGGGCCGAGCGGCTGGTCTGGCTGTCGCTGGCCCACGCGCGCGACATGGCGCGCGACCGCGACGTCTTCCTGGGGCTGTGGAAGGGCGCGCCGGTCTTCGCCGCCGAATTCGAGGGCTCCATCGACCCGACCACCGGGCCGGCCGGGGGGCTGGGCCGTTTCGTCGAGATGCGCGAGGCGGCGGTGGTTCTGCCCGAGGCGGACGCCGCCATCGCCGCCACGGCCAAGAGCCTGTTCGACTGGCGGCGCCGCCACGGCTTCTGCGCCGCCTGCGGCAAGGCGTCGGACCAGGCCTCGGGCGGCTGGAAGCGCGTCTGCCCGGCGTGCGGGACGGAGCATTTCCCGCGCGTCGACCCCGTCGTCATCATGCTGCCGGTCTATAAGGGCGGGGCGGAGCCCGTGTGTCTGCTGGGCCGTCAGGCCGCCTGGCCGGTCGGTCGGATGTCGGCTCTGGCCGGCTTCATGGAGCCGGGCGAATCGATCGAGGAGGCCTGCGCCCGCGAGGTGATGGAGGAGGCGGGGTTGACGGTGTCGGCCGTCGCCTACCACTCCAGCCAGCCCTGGCCCTTCCCCGGTCAGTTGATGATCGGCCTGATCGCCGAGGTCACGACCGACGAGGCCGCTCCCGACCAGACCGAGCTGGAGGCCGTCGCCTGGCTGACCCGCGGCGAGGCGCGGGCCGTGCTGGACGAAACCCACCCGACCATCCACGCCCCGCCGCCCTACGCCATCGCCAGGCGGCTGCTCGAGACCTGGGCGCGGGGCGAGGGCTGATCTTTTTTCCTCCCCATTTCATGGGGAGGTGGCGCGGAGCCGCAGGCGACGTGACGGAGGGGCTGCTTGGTTCCGCCGCCCTAAGCCCCTCCACCACTTCGTGGTCCCCCTCCCCATTGCATGGGGAGGAAAGCGCTTACAGGATCTGGGCCGCTTCCTCGAAGTCGAGGCGGGGCGAGCGGGGGAACAGGTTCTCG
>PJTY01000958.1_pt1 | contig 11800 bp, 8 predicted proteins | sample 1512121 | NCBI WGS metagenome assembly PJTY01 (sample SAMN08177680, study PRJNA422409) | Soil metagenome, whole genome shotgun sequencing project. | isolation source: Soil enriched (2) on filter paper: alkali lignin treatment | place: USA: Madison | collected 2015-01-15 | reverse complement strand
GAGCAGATTCCGGTTGAACAGTACAGTTACTCGCAGCACCTGGACATTGCTCGCGTCATTTCCATGAGCGAAGTGCCCAATGTGTGCGAAGTCGTGCCCGCCCGCATGACCTACGAGGACTCCAAGGGCCAGAAGCACATTCTCGAATACCGCGTGATGGGGAACGGCTGCTCGAACGGCTGATGCCTTGTGAATTGGGGGCCCTGCGGGCCCCATTCGCGGGCTTGCCCGCTCCCACAGGAACAGCGCCTGCCTTGAATTTGGCGCGATACCTGTGGGAGCGGGCAAGCCCGCGAAGAATATTGCACCTGATTAACAGGTTATTGACCAACCGCTTATTAATCTACCGACTTGCCCAACGAATAATCCCTCAACTTGTTGGCAATAGTCGTATGTGAAACACCCAGTCTTTTACCTAAAGCCCGACTACTCGGGAATTCCCCCATCAAACTTTCCAGCACCGCTTTTTCAAAGCGCCCGACAATCTGCGAAAGATCCCCATCCAGCGAAAACTCACCCAGCGGTGGGCGCACGCCGTAATCCGGCAAACGTATATGTTCACTTTTGACCACGCCGCCTTCGCATAACGAAACCGCCTGGAACAACACGTTTTCCAACTGCCTCACATTACCCGGCCAATGATACTGGCCGAGTTTGTCCATTGCCGCCGGCGCCAGGCGCGGCATGGCGCAGCCGATCTGTCGGCTGGCCTGGTCGAGAAAATGCTGCACCAGCCCTTCCAGGCCATCCATGCATTCGCGCAATGGCGGAATGTGCAGCGACAACACATTGAGCCGGTGATACAGGTCCTGGCGAAACTCGCCACGAGCACACAATTCGGACAAATCCACCTGGGTCGCGCAGATCACCCGCACATCCAGGTACACCTCTTCATCACTACCTACGCGACGGAAGCAGCCATCCTGCAGAAAACGCAGCAGCTTCACCTGCAGGCGCGGGCTCATCTCCCCTACCCCGTCGAGGAACAGCGTGCCACCGGCAGTCAGTTCCAGCAGCCCCAGCTTGCCCTCGGCCCGCGCCCCTTCGAATGCCCCGGGGCCGTAACCGAACAGCTCGGTCTCGGCCATCGATTCGGGCAACCCGGCGCAGTTGAGCGCCATCAGCGGTGACTGGCCGCGCGGACTGGCCAGGTGGCAGGCACGCGCCAGCAGCTCCTTGCCGGTGCCGGTCTCGCCCTCGATCAGCAATGGCGCGTCCAGCGGGGCCATGCGCCGCGCCTCGCGTACCACCGCAGCCATCACCCGCGAGCTCTGGAAGATGCTGTCGAAACCGCGCAACTCCTGCTTGCGCACGTTGTAGATGCGCTCACCGATACGGTCAGCGCGGTGCAGGGTCAACACCGCACCAGCCAGCGCCTCGCTGTCGTCGTGCTCGGACTGCAGTGGCGCGATATCAGCCAGGAACACATCGCCCTTGACCTTGATGCGCAGGCCGTTGATACGCGACTTGTTGGCCCGCACCAGCTCTGGCAGGTCGAAGTCCTCCACATAGCGCGCCAGCGGCATGCCCGGCACCTCGTCCACCCGCACTCCCAGCAACTGCGCAGCGGCGCGGTTGGCGGCGACAATGCTGCCGCCCATGTCGATCGACAGCACCGGGAAGTCCAGCGCCCCCAGCAGCGCATTCAGCTCCATGTGCCGGCGTTCGCTGGGCATCAGCCCCACGCGCTTGACACCGAATACCCCGGCGATCGCCTCGAACTTCGGTCGCAGCGCCTGGAACTGCAAATTGATCAGGTTCGGGCAATGCAGGTAGATGGCGTTGCCATGGTCACCGCCCACCTCGCCGCGCAGCACGTTGATGCCGTACTCCACCAGCAGGTTGAGGATGTCGCGCAGGATGCCAATACGGTTCTGGCAGTGCACTTTGATACGCATGAAGGCTCTCGAAGCGCCAATGTTTTTCAACACCGCGCGGAAAAGTCGTAAAGATAAGCTGACAAAAACAGCCGAAGCTTCAGCCTGATGCCTCGGATTTTCCGACACTTGCACCTTTTTGTAAAATTATCGTTACGAAAACATCGCCAAAAGCCAACACCTTCCACGGGCCAACCCCGTGCAAAGTGGCCAGCGAAGGGATATTCCTTGGGTATGTCCTGCACATAACAAGAAAAGCCCTCACCAGGAGAGCCACATGAAACAGACGCAATACGTGGCACGCGAGCCCGATGCGCATGGTTTTATCGATTACCCGCAGCAAGAGCATGCGGTATGGAACACCTTGATCACCCGTCAGCTGAAAGTGATCGAAGGCCGCGCGTGCCAGGAATACCTGGACGGCATCGACCAGCTCAAGCTGCCCTATGACCGTATTCCGCAACTGGGCGAGATCAACAAGGTGCTGGGCGCCACCACCGGTTGGCAGGTTGCCCGGGTGCCGGCGCTGATCCCTTTCCAGACCTTCTTCGAACTGCTGGCCAGCAAGCGCTTCCCGGTGGCCACCTTCATCCGCACTCCGGAAGAGCTGGATTACCTGCAGGAACCCGATATCTTCCACGAGATCTTCGGCCACTGCCCGCTGCTGACCAACCCCTGGTTCGCCGAATTCACCCATACCTACGGCAAGCTCGGCCTGGCCGCGACCAAGGAACAGCGCGTGTACCTGGCACGCCTGTACTGGATGACCATCGAGTTCGGCCTGATGGAAACCGCGCAGGGCCGCAAGATCTATGGCGGCGGCATTCTCTCGTCGCCAAAGGAGACCGTCTACAGTCTGTCTGACGAGCCCGAGCACCAGGCCTTCGACCCGATCGAGGCCATGCGCACACCGTACCGCATCGACATTCTGCAACCGTTGTATTTCGTGCTGCCGAACATGAAGCGCCTGTTCGACCTGGCCCACGAAGACATCATGGGCATGGTTCACAAAGCCATGCAGCTGGGCCTGCACGCACCGAAGTTTCCACCCAAGGTCGCTGCCTGAGCGACCTTGCCGATAACAACTCGAACCGGAAAACACCACATGAATGCCTTGAACCAAGCCCATTGCGAAGCCTGCCGCGCCGACGCACCCAAGGTCACCGACGAAGAGCTGGCCGAACTGATTCGCGAAATCCCGGACTGGAACATCGAAGTACGTGACGGCCACATGGAGCTGGAGCGCGTGTTCCTGTTCAAGAACTTCAAGCACGCCCTGGCGTTCACTAATGCCGTGGGCGAGATCGCCGAAGCCGAAGGCCACCACCCGGGCCTGCTGACCGAGTGGGGCAAGGTCACTGTGACCTGGTGGAGCCACTCGATCAAAGGCCTGCACCGCAATGACTTCATCATGTGCGCACGCACCGACAAGGTTGCCGAGGCTGCCGAAGGCCGCAAGTGACACCCTGCCCGTAAACCTGACTGCGGCGTACATGCCGCGGCCAGGTTCATACACGCCGGCTCCACGCTTCTGTCATACCCAATCGCCCAATGCCTGTCTCTCTCGGAATCAGCCGCTGAAACGGCTGTCGCGCATATCTGAAACTAGGCGCTCTTCAAATCCGCGAGACAGAAAATGTCTCCTATCCTCGTACAATCCCGAACTGAAAACTGCGCTTGGCGCTTCGCAAAAAGCCTGCGCCAGCCCAGATGTCTTCAGGCTTGATACACCACGCTTGCCCAGCATGGACAACTTTCGTGATGTAGCGGGAACCGTCACGGCATACTCTACCTGCCACGGAACCCTACGCAGCAATGCGTTCTACCGCAGCAACGCCGTGATCCCCTCCGCTGCCGACATGCTCCTGCTGGAGGAACTTGGCATTCGCGCCATTTTCGACCTGCGCGCTGACCAAGAGATCAAGGCAGAACCAGACATGATCCCCAGCGGCGCTACCTATCGGCAGTTCAATGTACTGCGTGAGCGTTTCGAAAGGACCGACCTCAGTACATTCAGCTTTGAGAGCGGTGAACAGACAGCCGCATTCATGGCGGATGTAAATCGCGACTTTGTGCAGAGCGCTGCAATTCGAGAGGTGTTAGGCGAAGTCCTGACGACAATGGCTGAAACCCAAGGCCCGGTATTGTTCCACTGCTCCGCAGGCAAAGATCGAACCGGCTGGGTTTCGGCACTGTTGTTGAGCATTGCAGGTGCCGATGAGGCCACGCTCATGAACGATTACCTGGCAACCAACACCTACACCGCCCAGCGCATCAACGCTGCGCTGGTAGCCATGCCAGAGGAAACCAGGGCCATCTACGCTCCGGTCATGGGCGTCGATGCGCACTACCTGAACGCCGCACTCGAACAAGTAGCGATCGTTTACGGTGACATGGACAACTATCTGCTCAATGGCCTGAACCTCACCCGGCAGTTACTCGGCGATTTACGCAGCAAACTGCTGATGTGACCCCAAGGGCCGCTGCAGTCAGCGGCCTGCCCCGGTCCGGTATCCGCCCGCAAAACCGACAAATGAACGGCAAAAAAAACCAAACTGTCATCCAGACTTGTGTATCCTGCCCTTGCTTCGCGAAGCCTCAAACGCGCCTGGCGCAGACTTTTCACTCACACTTGCGAGGAACGACGAGATGCATGAAATCCCGAATCTTCCCTTCCCAAGCCTGAACCCAGAAGAGCCAACCGTGACCGTTCACGCCGAACCGGCAGCTGCCGTCGAGCAGGATGGTGACGATCAATCCAGCGCTGACCAGGAATAACCGCGCATCCCCCGACTGTGTGAAAACGGCTGACCTGCGGGCTACCCCCGTCATCACGTTTTCACACCGTCCAGAACCCACGTAGGCCCTCATGCCCCACTCACCGCGCCCCCTTGCGGTTACCCTGCAAGTCGTCTCCATCGTCCTCTTCACCTTCATCGGCTACCTGAACATCGGCATCCCGCTGGCCGTATTGCCTGGCTATGTGCACAACGACCTGGGCTTCAGTGCCGTGGTCGCGGGCCTGGTGATCAGCGTGCAGTACCTGGCCACCCTGCTCAGCCGCCCCACCGCCAGCCGCATCATCGACAACCACGGCAGCAAGAAGGCGGTCGTGTATGGCCTGGCCGGCTGCGGGCTCAGCGGGGTGTTCATGCTGGCCTGCGCCTTCCTCACTCACCTGCCCTGGCTGAGCCTTGCCTGCCTGCTGGTCGGCCGCCTGGTGCTCGGCAGCGCCGAAAGCCTGGTGGGCTCCGGTGCGATTGGCTGGGGCATTGGCCGCGTAGGTGCCGAAAACACGGCCAAGGTCATTTCCTGGAACGGCATCGCCAGCTATGGCGCGCTGGCCATCGGCGCTCCGTTGGGCGTGCTGATGGTCAAGGGCCTGGGGCTGTGGAGCATGGGCGTGAGCATCATCCTGCTGTGTGCACTCGGCTTGCTGCTGGCCTGGCCCAAACAGGCCGCACCGATCGTCAGCGGCGTGCGCCTGCCATTCCTGAGGGTGCTGGGCAAGGTGTTCCCGCACGGCTCGGGGCTTGCCCTGGGCTCGATCGGCTTTGGCACCATCGCCACCTTCATCACCTTGTATTACGCCAGCCGTGGCTGGGCCAATGCGGCACTGACCCTGAGCCTGTTCGGCGCCAGCTTCATCAGTGCACGACTGCTGTTTGGCAACCTGATCAACCGGCTTGGCGGGTTCCGGGTGGCGATCGCCTGCCTGTCGGTGGAAACGCTTGGGCTGCTGATGCTGTGGCTGGCGCCCAGTGCCGAACTGGCGTTGGCGGGGGCCGCGCTGAGCGGGTTCGGCTTCTCGCTGGTGTTCCCGGCGTTGGGCGTGGAGGCGGTGAACCAGGTGTCGGCGGCCAACCGTGGGGCGGCGGTGGGGGCTTATTCGCTGTTCATCGATTTGTCGCTGGGAGTAACCGGGCCGCTGGTGGGCGCGGTGGCGGCAGGGTTCGGGTTTGCTTCGATGTTTCTGTTTGCTGCTGCGGCGGCGGCCTGCGGGCTGGTGTTGAGCCTGTATCTGTACAGGCAGGTGCGGCGGCAGCGGGGCCTCTAAAAACAGGGGGCGCTTTGCGCCCCTTTCGCGACACAAGGCCGCTCCTACAAGAAAAACGCGGTCTCTTGTAGGAGCGGCCTTGTGTCGCGATGGGCTGCAAGGCAGCCCCCGGGGCCGTGAAGGTCAGCGCTGGGCGTACTGCAGCACCACTTCCAGCGGGTGGCGCATCTGCCGCTCGGTCATGCGCTTGACCTGGCTGCGGCACGAGTAGCCCGTCGCCAGCGGCTCACCTTCCTTGTCCAGCTTGGTCGCCCACGACTGCTCGAAGATGGTCCGCGAAGTGTCCTGGTTACGCGCCTCGTGCCCATAGGTACCCGACATACCGCAGCAGCCAGTCGCCTCGGTCACCAGCTTCAGCCCCAAACGGGCGAACACCTGCTCCCACTGCCTGGTGCTCGCCGGCACATTGGTCTTCTCGGTGCAGTGCGCCATCAGGCGGAAGTTACCCGGCGCAGTCGGCGCCTGCTCCGGCAGCACATCCATCAACCACTCCTGCGGCAACAGCACCTGCGGGCAACCATCCAGGCCCGGTACTTTCTGGTACTCCTGGCGATACACCAAGGTCATCGCCGGGTCCAGGCCCACCAGCGGCACGCCGCACTCGGCCAGGGCCTTGAGCTGGGTGGCATTGCGGATCGCTGCCTTGGCGAACGCCCCAAGGAAGCCCTGAACATGCAGCGGCTTGCCGTTGGCACTGTACGGCGCCAGGAACACCCGGTGGCCCAGGCGGTGGGCCAGGTCGATGAAGGCCGACAGCAGCGGCGTTTCGAAGTAACGGGTGAAGGCGTCCTGCACCAGCACGATGCTGCGCTCGCGCTGCGCTGGAGTCAGCTCTCGCAGGGCCGGTACCGTGGCCACGCCAACGCGGCAGCGGGTCAGGGTGGCCTGGAAGTTGAAGCGGCTGATCAGCGGGCTGTCGACCATGCCGACCTTGTCGGCCAGCAGCTTGCTCACCCACTTCGAGCCCATCACCGCGTTGTACAGGCCTGGCGCGTGGGCCAGGTACGGGATGGTGAATTCCAGCGAACCGATCAGGTAGTCACGCAGCGGGCGCTGGTAGCGGCCGTGGTACAGCTCGAGGAAGCGCGAGCGGAAGTCCGGCACGTTGACCTTGATCGGGCACTGCCCGGCGCACGACTTGCACGCCAGGCAACCGGCCATGGCGTCGTAAACCTCATGGGAGAAGTCTTCCTGGCCCTGGCTGCGCGCACGGTTGTTGCGCAGGCGTGCCGGCAGGCCCTTGAGCCACGACACCTTCTTGCGCGCAGCCGCCAGTACATCGATGTTGGCCTCGCCCTGCAGGCGCAGCCATTCGCGCATCAGCGAAGCGCGGCCCTTGGGCGAATGCTGGCGTTCACGGGTGGCCTTCCACGACGGGCACATGGCGTCGTTGGGGTCGTAGTTGTAGCAGGCGCCGTTGCCGTTGCAGTGCACGGCGCTCGGGAAGTCCTGCCACACGCGTTCGTCGATGGTGCGGTCGAGGTCGCCGCGCAGGGTCACGCCATCGACCTTGGTCAGGCCCTCGGCGCTGTCTGGCGGGGTGCAGATCTTGCCCGGGTTGAGCTGGTTGTGCGGGTCGAAAGCCCCCTTCAGACGCTGCAGCGCCGGGTAAAGCTCGCCGAAGTATTCCGGTACGTATTCCGAACGCAGGCCCTTGCCGTGCTCGCCCCACAGCAAGCCGCCATAGCTTTTGGTCAGTGCCGCCACGGCGTCGGAAATCGGCTTGACCAGTGCGGCCTGGGCCGGGTCCTTCATGTCCAGCGCCGGGCGCACGTGCAGCACGCCGGCATCGACATGGCCGAACATGCCATAGGCCAGGCCATAGCCATCGAGCAGCGCACGGAAGTCGGCGATGTAGTCGGCCAGTTGCTCAGGCGGTACCGCAGTGTCTTCCACGAACGGCTGTGGGCGCACTTCGCCCTCGACGTTCCCCAGCAGGCCCACCGAACGCTTGCGCATGGTGTAGACGCGGGTCACCGCCTCGGCGCCCTCGGCCAGGGTGTGGCCCAGGCGCTCGACGCTGGTGTCGCTCTGCAGGTGCTGGATGAACGCTTGCACCTTGGCATTGACCTCGGCCGGCTGGTCGCCGCAGAACTCCACCAGATTGATGCCCAGGGTCGGTCGCTCGGGGTCGGCCGGGAAGTATTCGGCGACGCTGTGCCAGACGATATCCTTCATCGCCAGCATCAGCACCTTGGAGTCGACGGTCTCGATCGACAGCGGCTTGTGCGCCATCAGCGCGTTGGCATCACGCAGGGCATCCATGAAGCTGGTATAGCGCACGTTGACCAGCACGGCGTACTTGGGGATCGGCAGCACATTGAGCTTGGCTTCGACCACATAGCCCAGCGAGCCCTCGGCGCCGCACAGCACGCTATTGAGGTTGAAGCGGCCCTGCTCGTCGCGCAGGTGCGCCAGGTCGTAGCCAGTCAGGCAACGGTTGAGCTTGGGGAAGGTGGTTTCAATGAGGTCGGCCTGGGTTTCCTGGATGTCCCGCGCCATGCGGTACACCTCACCGATCCGGCCAGGCGCGGCACAGGCCTGTTCCAGCGCGGCATCGTCGATCGGCAGGCTGTGCAGGCGCTCGCCACCGAGCAGCACGCTGTGCAGCTCCAGTACATGGTCGCGGGTCTTGCCATAGGTGCAGCTACCCTGGCCACTGGCGTCGGTGTTGATCATGCCGCCGACAGTGGCACGGTTGGAAGTGGACAACTCGGGGGCGAAGAACAGCCCGTGCGGCTTGAGGGCCGCGTTGAGCTGGTCCTTGACGGTACCGGCCTGCACCCGCACCCAGCGTTCCTCGACGTTGATTTCGAGGATCTTGTTCATGTGCCGCGACAGGTCGACGACGATCCCGTCGGTCAGCGACTGGCCGTTGGTGCCCGTACCACCGCCGCGCGGGGTCAGCTTGACCTGCTGGAAGCGCGGCTCGGCCATCAGCGTGGCGACCCGCGCCACATCGTCGGCATCCAGCGGAAACACCGCCGCCTGTGGCAAGCGCTGGTAGATCGAGTTGTCGGTGGCCAGCACCGTACGGGTAGCGTAGTCGGCACTGATCTGGCCACGGAAGCCACTGTTGCGCAGGGCTTCGAGGAATTCGAGGTAGTTGGCGCTCGGGGCAACGGTCGGCAGCTGGGCGATCATCGAAGGATGGCCTCTTGATATGGGCTAATTCACGGGATTCCTGTCGTTCCGGCATGGATGCAGCCATGCAAGGATGACGTACAGGCCAATGTTCCTGTAGTTTCGCTTCAGGGGCAAACGGATAATCCTGCCGCTATTGATGACTTTCATGAATGAATTACCGCCATCTGACCCCGTCCATGTCGTTGTTGCTGGCTTTCGAAGCCGCCGCCCGGCATGAAAGTTACACCCGCGCCGCCGCCGAACTGTCACTGACCCAAAGCGCAGTCAGCCGCCAGGTGCAGGCATTGGAGCAGCAATTGGGCCTGACCCTGTTCCGCCGCGAGGGGCGCCAGGTGCAGCTGACCGATGTCGGCCGCCTGTACCAGCGCGAGCTCAGCGAAGCACTGGGGCGCATCCGCAGCGCCACCCTGCAGGCATTGGCCTACCAGTCGGGGGTGGGCACCTTGCGCCTGGCCACCCTGCCAACCTTCGGCTCGAAATGGCTGCTGCCACGCCTGCACGCCTTCTACAGTGCCCACCCGGGCATGCTGGTGCACATACACTCACGCATCGAAGCCATCAACTTCGACACCAGCGAGATCGATGCCGCCATCGGCGTGGCCAGCCACGATCTGCCCGGGTTGATCTGCCATCGGCTGCATGCCGAGGAACTGGTGGTGATATTGCCGCCGGAGGCTGGCGCGGAAAGCCAGGGCTGGAGCCCGGCACGCATCAGTGAAGAGGTGCTGCTGAATGTGGCCAACAACCCGCATGCCTGGGGTGAATGGTTCTCGCATCATGGCCTGGCGCACCGGGCAATGCGCCTGGGCCCAAGCTTCGAACTGACCTCGCACCTGATCCAGGCGGTACGGGCCGGGATCGGCATCGGCCTGGTGCCGCGCATCCTGGTGGAGGAAGAACTCGCCAAGGGCGAGCTGTACAGCCCGGGGGTGGCGTTTGCCAGCCAGCGCAGTTATTACCTGATCTATCCGCCGCGCAATGAGGCATTGCCGTCGCTGCGAGCGTTTCGCAGCTGGTTGCTCGAACAGATCTGATTGTTGGCTGTGCCGGCCTCTTCGCGGGTAAACCCGCTCCCACAGGGACATCACCTGAGCTTAAAGCAGCGCTAAACCTGTGGGAGCGGGTTTACCCGCGAAGAGGCCGGTACAGGCAATAAAAAACCCGAAGCCAGTTCCTGACTTCGGGTTCTTGTACGCTATCTGCGGCACCTTACTTGGCCATGCCACCCGCAGCGACACCGCCATTCATCCGGCGACGCGGCTTGACCATGTACACCACGAACATCGCGAACACCCACAGCGGCATCACATACACCGACACCTGGATATCCGGGATCATCAGCATGATGCCCAGGATCAGCACCACGAACGCCAGGCAGATGTAGTTGCCATAGGGGTACCACAGCGCCTTGAACAGCGGCTTCTGGCCAGTGCGGTCCAGGTGCTGGCGGAACTTCAGGTGCGAGTAGCTGATCATCGCCCAGTTGATCACCAGGGTGGCCACCACCAGCGACATCAGCAGCTCCAGTGCGTTCTGTGGCATCAGGTAGTTGAGCAGCACCGCGAAGAAGGTCACGGCGGCCGAAGCCAGGATCGAACGCACCGGCACGCCACGCTTGTCGACCTTGGCCAGCGATGCCGGGGCATCGCCCTGCTCGGCCATGCCCAGCAGCATGCGGGCGTTGCAGTATGTGCCGCTGTTGTACACCGACAGCGCTGCGGTCAGCACCACGAAGTTCAACAGGTGCGCAGCCACATCACTACCCAGCAGCGAGAACACCTGCACGAACGGGCTGCTGCCATAGCTGCCACCGGACGCATCGATGCTGGCGACCAGGTTGTCCCATGGGGTCAGCGACAGCAGCACCACCAGGGCACCGACATAGAAGATCAGGATGCGGTAGATGACCTGGTTGATCGCCTTGGGGATCACGGTCTTCGGCTTGTCGGCCTCGGCGGCGGTGAAACCGAGCATTTCCAGGCCACCGAAGGAGAACATGATGAAGGCCAGGGCCATCACCAGCCCGCTGACACCGTTCGGGAAGAAGCCACCATGCGACCACAGGTTGGCCACTGTGGCTTCTGGGCCGCCGCTGCCGCTGGTCAGCAGGTAGGCACCCAGGCCGATCATGCTGACAATGGCCACCACCTTGATGATGGCGAACCAGAACTCGGCTTCACCGAAGAACTTCACGTTCATCAGGTTGATGGCGTTGATCAGCACGAAGAAGCCTGCCGCCGTGACCCAGGTAGGGATTTCCGGCCACCAGTAGTGAACATACTTGCCGACCGCCGAAAGCTCCGACATGCCCACCAGGATGTACAGCACCCAGCAGTTCCAGCCGGACAGGAAGCCGGCGAAACCACCCCAGTAGGTGTGAGCGAAATGGCTGAACGAGCCGGCCACCGGCTCTTCGACGATCATTTCGCCGAGCTGGCGCATGATCATGAAGGCGATGAAGCCGCAGATGGCGTAGCCAAGGATCATCGACGGGCCAGCGGATTTCATCACGCCTGCCGAGCCGAGGAACAGGCCGGTACCAATCGCACCGCCGAGGGCGATCAACTGGATATGGCGGTTCTTCAGGCCCCGCTTGAGCTCGCCTGAATGCATGTTTTGTCCACTCATGAACGAAGTCACCTGCATTGTTTTTATCTGTGACGGAATCGGACCCACCGCGCTCGTGGCGCAGCGGAATGGGCAAGGTGGTTACCTTGGG
>PJTY01000957.1_pt1 | contig 11820 bp, 12 predicted proteins | sample 1512121 | NCBI WGS metagenome assembly PJTY01 (sample SAMN08177680, study PRJNA422409) | Soil metagenome, whole genome shotgun sequencing project. | isolation source: Soil enriched (2) on filter paper: alkali lignin treatment | place: USA: Madison | collected 2015-01-15 | reverse complement strand
CGCCTTGAGCAAGCCGACCCGCTCATAGAACCGAATGCGCGAGGCGGTCAGGCCGGTGCGTTTCGCCAAGTCTCCGATCTTCATTCGACGCGCTCCTCAATCCGCGCTTGACCTTAAACTCAACTCAAAGGTTAGGGCGATGCCCAAGGTTTCTTTTGGAGACGGACTATGTCGCTTTTCTCTTCGCTGGCGCTGCCCAACGGCGCCGTCATTCCCAACCGCATCGCCAAGGCGGCGATGGAGGAGAACATGGCCGACGACGATCATGCGCCGTCGGCTGAATTGCTGCGGCTCTACCACGCCTGGGCTGAAGGCGGCGCCGGGCTGATCATCACCGGCAATGTCATGATCGACGGCCGCGCCATGACCGGACCCGGCGGCGTAGTGCTGGAGGATGAGCGTCATCTCGACCGTTTCCGCGCCTGGGCCGAAGCCGGGCGTGCAGGCGGCGGACAGTTGTGGATGCAGATCAATCATCCCGGCCGACAAATGCCCGCCTTGCTGCAGCAGGAGACGCTGGCTCCGTCTCCGGTTGCCCTGGACCTGGGCAATCTCTCGAAGCGGTTCGCGCCGCCGCGTGAGATGAAAGCGGCGGACATCACCGACGTCCAGCGTCGCTTCGTCCAGACCGCCCTGCTGGCCGAACGCGCCGGCTTCACCGGCGTGGAGATACACGCGGCCCACGGCTATCTGCTCAGCCAGTTACTGTCGCCCCTGTCCAACCGCCGTACCGACGCCTGGGGCGGAAGCCTGGAGAACCGCGCCCGCTTGCTGCTCGACATCGTACGGGACGTGCGCGCGACGGTCGGGCCGGGCTTTGCAGTAGCGGTCAAACTGAACTCGGCCGACTTCCAGCGCGGCGGATTCTCGCCCGAGGACGCCCAGGCGGTCGTAGCCATGCTGTCCCCGCTCGGCGTCGACCTGGTTGAACTGTCGGGCGGCAGCTACGAGGCCCCCGCCATGATGGGCTCGGCCCGCGACGAACGCACCCTGGCGCGCGAGGCCTACTTCCTAGAGTTCGCCCGCGACATCGCCAAGGTCGCAAGCATGCCCCTGATGGTCACCGGCGGCATACGGCGGCGTGAAGTCGCCGAGCAGGTGATCGAAAACGGGGTGGCCATGGCCGGGATCGCCACCGCCCTGGCGATCATGCCCGACCTACCCCGTCGCTGGAAGGCGGGCCGGAACAGTGCTCCGGCGCTCAAGCCTATCCGCTGGAAGAACAAGCCGCTGGCGTCCACCGCGCACATGGCGGCGGTTAAGTACCAACTGACGCGCCTCAGCTACGGTCGCCGGTCGGCGCCGGACGTGTCCCCGGCCTGGGCGCTGATCTTGTCGCGACTGGCCGCCCGGAGTCGCGCCCGGCGCTATCGCCGCTGGGTCGCCGTCCATCGCCCGGCGCTTGACCTTAAACCGGGGTTCAAACCTAAGGTCGGTGGTCCTGCCGCACATCCGTTGAAGGACGCCGCCGCCCATGGCTGACCTGATGACCGAGGTCGAGTTCGCGGGGCGCAAGGTCGCCGTGCCGACCGGCGGCTTTTACGACCGTTTCCAGTCGAACCCGGACCTGGACGAAGTGGCGCGCGCCCCCGAGGCAGGAAACATCGACTTCTTCCGACGTATCCCGAAGCAGAAGGTGGAGACGCGCATCGGTCCGGCCTGGACGCCGAACTTCTACTATCGCTCCAGCAGCATCCAGCTTCTCTACCTGGCACCGCTCAACCGCCTGCGCGCCATGCTTCCGGAACCTCTGGAACCGCTGAGCCCCTTGCCGGGCTTTGGCCTCGTGGCGCTGACGATCTTCGCCTACTGGGTCTGCGACAACGATCCCTACAACGAGGTGTCGGTCGCCGTCGTCATCCGGCGTCCGGACGCGCGCGGCCCCCATGTGGCGGAACTGATGAAGTCGGTGAAAAGCCGCAGCTTCTTCGCTCACGTCCTCGCCCTGCCGGTCAACACCGACATCGCCCGCGTGCGGGGCATCGAGGGCTATCAGTTGCCGAAATGGCTGACCCCGATCGATGTCCAGTTCGGATCGGAGATCAGAGCTTCGGTGGCCGCGCCGGACGGGACGCCGGACATCGTCCTTCACATGGCGGCGCCGACTTTCCGGACCGTTCCGCCGCAATCGCGCATGGGAACCAACACCATGCTGAACCGGATCGACGGCCAGTGGCGTCAGATCTCGGTGCAGTCGAACACCCTGTCCTTCGCTCAGAAGGTCATGCCGTCCGGGATCACGCTGCAGCGACAAGGGGGACTGCTGACGCAACTGCTCGACGGGCTGGGCGCTTCAACCCTGGTCCAGTTGGACGTCGTCAAGGACGCCCAGTTGGTCCTCCACATGCCGACGCCGATCACGGCCGCCGGTTCGTTCCGATAACGACAAGGAGACAGACCATGCCCTATGTGACCACCTCCGACGGCGTCGACATCTTCTACAAGGACTGGGGCCCCAAGGACGCCCAGCCGATCCACTTCCATCATGGCTGGCCCCTGTCGGCGGACGACTGGGACAACCAGATGCTGTTCTTCCTGCAGCAGGGCTATCGCGTCGTCGCGCATGACCGGCGCGGGCATGGCCGTTCGGAACAGGTCGGCGACGGCCATGACATGGATCACTACGCCGCGGACGCCTCGGCGGTCGCCGAGCATCTGGATCTCAAGAACGCCATCCACATCGGTCACTCGACCGGCGGCGGACAGGTGGCGCGCTACATCGCCCGGTTCGGCCAGCCTCAGGGCCGCGTCGCGAAGGCCGTGCTGGTCAGCGCGGTGCCGCCGCTGATGGTCAAGGCCGAAAACAATCCAACGGCACGCCGATCGAGGTCTTCGACAGCTTCCGCGCCGCTCTGGCCGCCAACCGGGCGCAGTTCTTCATCGACGTGCCCGCCGGCCCCTTCTACGGCTACAACCGCCCCGGCGCCGAAATCTCGCAAGGCGTGATCGACAACTGGTGGCGTCAGGGCATGATGGGCAGCGCCAAGGCGCACTATGAAGGCATCAAGGCCTTCTCGGAAACCGACCAGACCGAGGACCTGAAGGCGATCACCGTACCCACGCTGGTGTTGGCGGGCGACGATGATCAGGTCGTCCCTTACAAGACCGGCGCCCTCATGCAGGACAAGCTGCTGCAGAACAGCAAGCTGATCATCCATCCCGGCTTCTCGCACGGCATGCTGACGGTGAACGCCGACGTGGTGAACGCGGACATCCTGGCTTTCATCAAGGGATGAGGGACGACGTCCACATGATCCTTCCGGACGCGGGCGTGGCCGTACTGGACCGGCAAAGGCGCGCCTTCCTTCGGGACGGCGCCCCGCTGCTCCCCTGACCGATTGAAAATGGCCCAAAGACACTGCGCGGACACAGAAACGCAAAAACCCTGCAAGACACTGAGCTTGCAGGGTTTTTGTTGCCTAGATCGGTATAACCAGGGAGGTTGTGGGTGCGGGAGGGCGCTGTCCTTGTTGGTATTGGCCGATGATCCTGCCCGGCGAGAAATGTCAGTGCGTGCTCCTCGGCAAACACGATCCCGCATGAAGAGGCACACGATTCAAGTTGGTGAGAGATCAGGAGCCTCCTGTCGTTCCTCATAGAAGAAACGTACCATCTCAAACAAAGCCCCTACTTCTCGATTTGGCAGAAGGCAGATAGTTCGAAAGGCTTCTGCGAAACGGAGCCACTCGGGGGTGTTACGGCCTCGGAAATATTCGCTATTTCCGAAAGCGCCGATCCTCTCCCTAATCCTGTTAGCCTATGACAATCAGGCCACAACTGGTCGCGGATTGGCCATACGGATTTGCCGCACGAAAAGAGCAACTCCGCTGAGATGACATCAATCGCTGGGGGCCTGCGATCCGTTCATGGGTGCGGCTGCTGCTACTGGAGCGCTCCCCGCTGGGGCGGCTGTCTTGCCCTGCTCACTACTGCTGCCGCCCAGAGCACACCACCCAGGCGGGTCTACCGAGCCGACCGCCTATCGACGTCGAAAATCAGGAAAAGCTGCCAAGTCAAAGCCAGGATCGCCAGACCTGACAATATCCAGGGGTGACCGATCCAAAGGGCGGACCAGTCAAAGCTGCCATTGTTGATCTTCTTGATATGATTGAAATTCTGGCTGATCCCGACGACCAGGCCCATCATTCCGACGACGGTGGCGATATAGCGCGACCACAGGGCGTCATATGATTTCAACATCAAGATGAGCGCCAGGACGCCAAGAGCGAACCGCTGGACCCGACAGTAGGGGCACGGGAAGACCAGGCCCGCCAGATCGACAGCCAGGGTGAACAGGACCACGGCAAGAATGGCGGCGCCCACGATTCGCCGGTTCAAAAGGGCGCTTCCCAGCAAACTCATGATCTTGTTCACGCCAGCTCCAATCCCATCAACCCCAGGGCGCCTGCGCCCCACCCGATATAGCTTTGCCTGCCAGCGTCGCCGTGTGAATGCAATGATCGGATCACTCGACAGCATGGGCGTCAATCCGGCTTTCGCCCTTTCCCGCCGGAGCCGTCGCTGCGGATGTTGATCCGATCGAGCAAGAGCTCGACGCGCAAGCCGCCCAGAGGCGAGTTCAGAAAGCGAACTTCGCCGCCATGGGCCTTGATCGTCGCCAGAACGATCGACAGTCCCAGCCCCGCCCCTTCATGACGACCGCCGGCTCCCCTAAAGAAGCGCTGTCCAAGTCGTGAAAGCTCGTCCGCAGCCGCCCCCGCCCCGTCATCCTCGACGACCAGACGCGCAGGCCGGAGCGTCATTTCCAGTCCGATGCGTATCCGCTTGTCCGCATGACGCCGGGCGTTCGCCAGCAGATTGTCGGCGGCCGCGCCAAAGCGAACAGGATCGACATACAGAAGGCCGTCCTCCCCGAAAAACTGAACCCTTTCATCCGAGGCGGCCGCAGGAAAGGCCTGCCTCAGGGTGATCAATCGGCGGTTTTCGTTCTGGATCGGGGTCTCATCCTCGCGCGCTAGCGCCAGCAGCCCCGCCACCAGCCGCGCCGTGCGATCGACCGAGGTCTGGATCTGCTCAAGCGCATGTCGCCGGATCGACGGGTCGTCCGTAGCAGCGGCGATCTGCGCCTGTATCCGCAGACCCGCCAGCGGCGTTCGCAGTTCATGCGCCGCCGCCGCAGTGAACTCCGCCTCTCGGCGCCGTGCGGCGCCCAGGCGGCCGATCAACTCGTTCAAGGCCAGGACGAACGGCTGCAACTCACGGGCGCCGTGGGACACGTCGATGGGAGCCAGATCATCGGCATCGCGCGCGCTCAACGCGTCGGTCATCTGGCGGACCGGCGCCAAGCCTCGCCCGACCGACCACCAAATCAGGGCGCCCAGCGCCGCCAGCCCCAGAACCGCCGGTCCGATCAGGCCTGTCACGACGCTTCCGACCAGATGTTCGCGGACCGCCAGGTTGTCGCCGACCATCACCCGAAATCCGGCCTGCGGATCGCTGACTGTATAGACGCGCCATCGCTCCCCTCGAATCTCTCGCTCGGAGAACCCGTCCTCTCCGCCGGACAACTGCTCTACGGGCGCGCTTTGGGATCGTCCCAGCAACTGGCCGTCCATCGACCAGATCTGACAGGAGAGCTGGCGATCATAGACGTGGCCGGCCTTCGTTTCAGAGGCCTGGATGACAGGACGAACATCGCCCGCCCGCATCATCGAGGACACCATGCGGGCGGATTCCATCAGACGGCTGTCCAGAACCTGCTGCACCTCGGCGCGGGTATGCACCTCGGCCCACAGAACCGCCCCGCCCCATACCAGGGCGGTGACGAGTGCCAGTGTGGCGAACAGCCTGAAGCGGATCGATTTCATTGCAGCGTATAGCCGACGCCGCGAACCGTGCGGATGAAGCCGGCGCCCAGCTTGGCGCGTAGATGATGAATATGAACCTCGACGGCGTTCGAACCGATATCCTCCTGCCAGCCATAGAGCCGCTCTTCGAGCTGCGCGCGCGAAAGCACCTGGCTCGGCCGCTCCATCAGGGCTTCGAGAACGGCGAACTCGCGACGCGACAACGACAGGTCGCCATCCCCACGCCAGGCCAGTCGGGCCTTTGGATCAAGGGTCAGATCCCCGTGACGCAAGGCGGGCGATGACCGTCCCAGCAACCGCCGCCGAACCGCCCTCAGTCGGGCGGCGAGTTCGTCAAGGTCGAAGGGTTTGCCCACATAGTCGTCCGCGCCGGCGTCAAGCGCCTGTATGCGGTCGCGACTGTCGTCGCGCGCGGACAACACCACGACGCCGACATCCATGTCTCGCTCGCGCGCATATCGCAGCACCGACAGACCGTCGCCGTCCGGAAGGCCGAGATCCAGCACGACCGCGTCGAAGCCCGACGCCTCCAGCGCCGCCCTCGCCTCCTCGACCGTGGCGACCTGTTCGACGGTCCAGCCGCAAGCGCTCAGGCCGACGCTCAGCCCGTCGGCCAGAACCGGATCGTCTTCAATGGCGAGAATTCTCATGATTTCGATTTGCGGGTCGCGGCTTAAGCCTGACTTAAGTTCATTCTACGACCTGTCCCCGCCATGATGTCTCTTCAACGCTTCGTCAGCGTCATGCTGTTTCTGCTTATCATCGGTTTGGGCGGATCAGCATTGGCGCAGGCGCCCTTGCCTCTCGACCAGGCCTTCGTGCTCAAGGTGTCGCGCCAAGCCGACGGCGATGTGGCGTTCGACTGGACCATCGCGCCGGGACACTACCTTTATCGGGATCATACAGCCGCAACGGCGTCAGGCGCCACGGACGCCCTGCCGCTGAGACTGGCTCCTGGCGAGCGCAAGGATGATCCAGGTTTCGGCGTCGTGGACGTCTGGTACGGCAAGGGCCGCGCGGTCCTGTCGGCCGAGGCCCTGGCTGCGGCGGGCGCGCCCCGTTCGATCGACATCACCTTCCAGGGCTGTCTTGAGGACGCCATCTGTTACCCGCCGACGACGCGGACCGTCGAAACGCCCGCGAAACCGGCATCGCCGGCATCGGCCCCGACAACGCCCGCGCCCGCCACGCCTGTCGTCTCCGTCGTTCAACCGCCGAAGGACGTCTCGACCGAGCCGACCCGGCCATTGGTCGAACCGGCAGCCCCTGAGCCGTCGCCTCTCGCACCGTCTGAGGCGGTTCCGACCCCGGACGGTCTGATCGACAGCCTGGCGCTGAAAGGCGGCGCTGTATGGGTGCTGGCGGCCTTCTTCGGCTTCGGCCTTCTGCTGGCCTTCACCCCGTGCGTTTTTCCCATGTACCCGATCCTCGCGGGCGTCATCGGTCGCGGCGTGGACGGCCGAGGAACAAGACGAGGCCTGATCCTGTCGATCGCCTATGTTCTTGGTCTGGCCGCCGCCTTCGCCTTGCTGGGCGTCGCGGCCGCCTGGTCGGGTCAGAACCTGCAGGTCGCCCTGCAATCGGCCTGGGCCGTCGGCGGCCTCAGCCTCATCTTCCTGGCCCTGGCGATCTCCATGTTCGGCGGGTTCGAGCTGCAACTGCCTTCGGCATGGACCAGTCGCTTCTCGCGCGAAGAAAGACAGGGGCGGCGTTCAGCGCCATCCGCCGCCGCCATGGGTTTCGTTTCAGCCCTGATCGTCGGCCCTTGCGTCACCGCACCGCTGGCCGGAGCTCTGCTCTATATCGCCCAGACCGGAGACGTGGTTCTGGGCGCGGCGGCCTTGTTTTTCCTGGGGCTGGGCAAGGGCGTGCCCCTGATCGTGTTCGGCACCGCCGGAGCCCGCTTCCTGCCCAAGGCGGGTCCCTGGATGAACCGGGTCAAGATGGCTTTCGGCTTCGCCTTCCTGGGCATGGCCTGGTGGTTGGCCGGACGTATCCTGCCGCCGGCCGTCACCCTGGCGACGGGCGCGGCGCTCAGCTTCGCCGCCGCCGCCGCGCTCGGGCTCTTCAGCCCCGCGACGAACAATCTGATCTCGAACCTCGCCCGCAGCGCCGGACTGGCGGCGAGCCTATGGGGCGCCCTCATCCTGATCGGCCTCGGTCTCGGCGCGGTCGACCCCTGGCGACCGCTTGCGCCCCTGATGTCGGCCAATTCAGGCGCGGCCGCGACGCCATCTGTCGTCCCGACCGCCATCGTCGAGGATCAGGCGACGCTGGAGCAGGCCCTGGCTCGCGCCGCCGATGTCCGCCGTCCGGCCGTCCTCTACTTCACCGCCGACTGGTGCACGATCTGCAAGGCCGTTGATCGTCGCGTTCTGGCCGATCCAGCGACGATCGCTGCGTTCGCCGCAGCAGACCTGATCAAGGTCGACGTTACCCAAAATACGGCTGAGACGCGTGACCTGATGAAGCGCTACGGGGTGGCCGGGCCACCGACCATGATCTTCCTGACCGCTTCATCCACCGAGGCGACCGGAGCCCGTCTGATCGGCGATATGACGGCCCAACAGGTCCAGACGGCTTTGGAACACGCCGGGGCAAGGTCATGAACGCTGTCTCCCTGGGCCCGCTGGTCCTGTCAGGCGAACGTTTCGCCATCCTGGCCGGCGTCTTCGTCTTCATCATTGGAACGGGCCTTCTCGCCACTCGCGTCAGCCCTCGCTTCAATCTCTGGAGCAGCGTCGTCGCCTTCGGCGGTATCGCAGCCGCTCGCCTTGGTCATGTCCTGACCCATTGGGAGTATTTCCAGGACGATCCGTGGCGCGCCCTGGCGGTCTGGCAAGGCGGCTTCAGCTGGATATGGGCCGTGCCGGTCATCATCGCCGCGATGGTCGTGCTGCTGCGGACCAGGCGAGAACGCGCCTGGGCCCTGGCGCCATTGGCGGTCGGCGCGCTCGTCTGGACGACAGCCTATCAACTGGTCTCCGCCACCGAGCCCCTGCCTCCGCCCCATCTCACCCTGAGCGCGCTTGAGGGGCCGCCTGTCGACCTGTCGGCTGTCGACGGTCGTCCCGTCGTGATCAACCTGTGGGCGACCTGGTGCCCGCCCTGCCGTCGGGAAATGCCCGCCCTAGCGCAGGCCCAGATCGAACACCCGGACGTACGCTTCCTTTTCATCAATCAGGGCGAAGGCGATGTCGTCGTGCGTCGCTTCCTGACGAATGAAGATCTGAACCTTCAATCCGTCCTGTTCGACACGGCGATGGAGGTTCCGCGCCACTATCGAACAGTCGGCATTCCCGTGACCCTGTTTCTTCACGCCGACGGCCGTCTGGCCAAGGCTCATCTGGGTGAAATCGCCCCCGAGCAGATCGCGACCGAAATCGCGCGTCTGAACTAGCCCGCCATGCTCAAAGGAAGTCCCATGATCCGCAAATTCGTCCCCGCCCTCGCTGCAGCCGCGGCGGCGCTGGCCGCCTGCAGCCCCGCCGATGCCGACAACGGCGCCGCCGGGACAGCAGTCGTTCAGGACATGCCGCCCATCGCCAGGACAGGCTTCGACGATCTGTTGCACAATCCGGCCACGCCGTTCCTGGGCGCCGAGAACGCTGACGTCACAATCATCGGGTACGTCGACTACAACTGCCCCTACTGCAAGAAGATGTACGTCGAAATCGACGAGGTTCTAAAGGCGGATCCCAAGCTCCGGGTTCTCTATAAGGACTGGGCCATCTTCGGCGCCGTATCGGAAAACGCCGCCCGATCCGCCCTGGCCGCCGGTTATCAAGGCAAGTACCACGCGGTCCACGCCGCGTTCATGAAGCATCCCTCGCGGGTCACCGACGATGAGATACGCCGCCTGCTTCAAGGCGCCGGGGTTGATCTGGCGCGGTTAGACCAGGACCTGGAGACGCACCGCGCCGAGATCGACGACGTGCTGATGCTCAATATGCAGGAAGCCATGGCCATGGGTCTGCAAGGCACACCCGCCTTCATCATCAACGGCTATCTGATCCCGGGCGGAATGCCGCGAGCCCAGCTCGAAGCCATCATCGCCCGCCTGCGCACGGGCCAACCTCTGCGTTAAGGCTGCAAGGACTGCGGCGGCGGCGTCCAAACGACGACGTCGCCCGCCTTGAGCCCCGACAGCACCTCGACGCCCATCGGACCGACCTGGCCCACGACAATATCGCGCCGGACGGGCTCGGCGCCGCGCGCCCGAACCATGACGAAGGCGTTGGGCGCAGCCCCCTGGACCGCTTCAGGGGGCGCAACCAGGGCGCTGGGATTTTCATAGGCCACGATCGAGATATTGGCGGTCATGCCGATCCGCACAGCCCGCGCGGCTTCGGTCGACAGGGGATCCAGTCTCACGCGCGCCTCGAACACGGCCTTGTTCGCGCCAGCGTCCGTGCTGGCCTCGCCCGCGACGCCTGTGACAACTCCCGTCAAGGTCTGTCCGCCGAAGCCAGGCCCGGTGACGACGGCCCTCTGTCCGGGTTGAATGGCGTTGAGGTCCTGCTCGTCGAGCGTGAAAACCACGTCAAGCGCAGCTGTGCTGGCGATCACCGCCAATGATTGCCCTTTGGCGACACGCCCTCCGGTCCGCACGACCTTGTCGGCGTTTTCGCCTTGCGACTGCGGCCGGACGATCACGCCTCCCTGCGGCGCGATGATGACGCCATCGCCCCCGTCTCGCACCGCATCATACTGCGTCGCAGCGACAGCGCGTTGCAGCGATGCAAGACGCTTCTCTCCAGCGCTGGCTCGCCTGAGCGTTTCAGCGAGATCTTCGCGCGCGGAAACAAGCGCGGCTTCGCGCTGGCGCCGTTGCTGTAGAAGCCCCTCATGCTCGCTTCGGGGCACAAGCCCTCGCTCGAGCAAGGCCTGGGTTTCCGCGATTTTCGTCTCAAGGTCGCTCAGGTCAGCTTCGGCTGCGGCGATCGTACGGGTCGCGCGACGCACTTCTACGCCTCCTTCCCAACCGGCCATTCGGTCAGCCTCGGCGTCCGCCTTCAGCCAGGCGGATTCCGCTTCTGCCCGACTCCGCAGGACATCCGCGGCGTCAAGTTCCAGCAAACGCTGCCCGGCATCGATCTGATCGCCGTATTCAAACAGGACGCGGGTCACCCGGGCGTCGAACGGAGCGCTCAGATCAATACGCTCGCCAGGCGTCACCCGACCAGAAAAGTTGACGGAAACAACAAAAGGCGCGCGCGTCATCGTGGCGCGCTGCTCCTCCACCGCGCCCTGGTCCGCCCCGCCGCGCGTCAAGCCGAACGCGGCTCCAGCGGTCAGAACCGCCACGACAGCCAGGGCGCCCTGCACTTTGCGAGATTTCAGTCGTTCAAGGAAATGCGCCATGTCTCAAGCGTGCTCCCGATTTGCTGATCCAGCGCCGTCAGCGCATTGAGGTATGCGATGTTGGCCGACAACTGCTGAGCATCGGCGGCGCGCAGGTCGGCCTGCAGAGACAGGACCTCAAAGTTCGAGGCCCTGCCGAAACGCAGGCGTTCCTGTCCGATCTCAAGAGCCTGCTCCGACAAGGCGCGAGCCCGCCGCGCCGCCTCCACCTGAAGCCAACTGGCCTCAACCGACTGAACCGCGTCCAGCACCTGGCTTTCCACCGACTGCTTCATTTCCTCGAAGGCCAGTTCAGCCGTCTGCATATTGGTGTCCGCCGCCAGCCAGCTTTGGCGCCTTGATAGATCACCGATCGGAATATTCAGCCGCAGTCCGACCCTCGTATCGGTTTCATTAAAGCGATCAAGGAACCTGGGGCCGTCATCACGCGTGGCCGAGGCTTCCAGCGACACGTCCCAAAGCCGCTGATTACGCGCGACAATGAGCGACTGACGCATCTGTTCGAGAGACGTGCGCTGGGCCAGAAGATCAATACGCGACGAAAAGGCCGTCGCCATCGCGCTATCCAGATCCACCTCAACACGAGCCGCCGCAACGGGATCGACCGCCACGACATTGGTGCGGGAGG
>PJTY01000956.1_pt1 | contig 11822 bp, 10 predicted proteins | sample 1512121 | NCBI WGS metagenome assembly PJTY01 (sample SAMN08177680, study PRJNA422409) | Soil metagenome, whole genome shotgun sequencing project. | isolation source: Soil enriched (2) on filter paper: alkali lignin treatment | place: USA: Madison | collected 2015-01-15 | reverse complement strand
CATCGGCGATCTGGTCCAGAAGACCGAAGCCGAGATGCTGCGCACGCCGAACTTCGGCCGCAAGTCGCTCAACGAGATCAAGGAAGTCCTTTCGTCGATGGGCCTGCGCCTCGGCATGGACATCCCGGGCTGGCCGCCCGAGAACATCGAAGAGATGGCCAAGAAGCTGGAGCAGGAACTGCTCGGCTGATCGGCGCTCCCGATACCGAATTGAAGAGGGCCTCGCGGGAAACCGCGGGGCCTTTTTCTTTGGGCTGGCGGAAGCTCGCGAAGGCGGTTTAAGCTCCGGGCATGGCCGAACCTTCCGATGTGATCGCCGTTGACGCACTGCCCGTGCAAAGCCGCTTCAGCGTTGCCGCGCGGCTGAGAAGTTTCATCTACGCCTGGCGTGGCCTGCGTCGGCTCGTCTACGGCGAGCACAATGCTCGCTTGCATCTGGCCGCCTCGATCGCAGTGGTGGCGGCGGGCGTATTTCTGAAGGTTTCGGCAAGCGACTGGCGCTGGCTGGTTCTGGCGATGGCGCTCGTCTGGCTGGCCGAGGCGTTCAACACGGCCATCGAAGACCTCTGCGACCGGATCGAACCCGGCTTCGACAAGGCGATCGGTCGTATCAAGGACGTGGCGGCCGGGGCGGTCCTCATCGCGTCGGTAGCGGCCGCAGGGATCGGGCTGCTGACGCTCGGGCCGCCGGTTCTGGCGCTGCTGGGGTGAGGAGAAAGCCTCCAGCCTTGACTCTTCCGCCGTTTTCGTCTTGAGGGCGCGCTTCACACGAAAGTGAATCGGCTCTGGGCGGTGGCCGCACCACATCGCCCGGCAGGCAGTACCTGAAACGGCTGCCTGACAAACAGGAAGACAAGACATGCGTCACAAACATGGCCAGCGCAAGCTTCAGCGCACCTCAGGTCACCGCGCCGCCCTGCTGCGCAACATGGCCGCTGCTCTCATCAAGCACGAGCAGATCCAGACCACGACGCCGAAGGCGAAGGAACTGCGTCCTTACCTCGAAAAGCTGATCACCCTTGCCAAGCATGGTGGTCTCTCGAACCGTCGTCTGGCGCACGCTCGCCTGATGGACGAAGCTCAGGAAAAGAAGCTCTTCGAAGTTCTCGCCGAGCGTTACGCCGGTCGCAGCGGTGGTTACACCCGCATCATCAAGGCCGGCATCCGCGCTTCGGACGCCGCCCCGATCGCGATCATCGAACTCGTCGACCGTGACACTTCGGAAAAGGGCAAGGACTCGGGTCCGGTCCAGACCGAAGAAAACGAATACGCCGAAGCCTGATAGGCTGAAGGCCAGGACCGCTTTCCACAGGGAGGCGGGCCGGACATTGCAAGGGCGGTCGCGAGTGCTAGGCTCGCGGCCGCTTTTGTTTTTTGGTTTCAGGGGAATGGAATGCCTGGGAAGGGTGGGTTCGGCGGGGCCCGAGGTGCGATCGCGCGTGTAACCATGTTGAGTTTGTTTGCAGCCATGCCGGTATCGGCCGAGACGGTGACGACTATGAACTACCCGGAAACCCGCCGCGACGACGTGGCAGAGACTTTGTTCGGGGAGCGCATCGCCGATCCCTACCGCTGGCTGGAAGCCGACGTTCGCCATGACCCCAAGGTCGCTGACTGGGTCGATCGGGAATCCCGCTTCACCGAAACCTATCTCGAAACCCTGCCGCAACGCGCCTGGTTCAAGCAGCGGATGAGTGCGCTGATGGATTTCGAGCGCTTCGGTCTGCCGGTGAAGGCGGGGAAGCGCTATTTCTACACGCGCAACACCGGTCTCCAGAACCAGTCGCAGCTTTTCGTGCGCGAGGCGCTCCACGGAACGCCGCGTCTGTTGCTCGACCCCAATGCCTGGGCCAAGGACGGAGCGACCGCGCTCGATGCCTGGGAGCCTTCGCAGCAGGGGCGCTACCTGCTGTACAGCGTGCAGGATGGCGGCAGCGATTGGCGGGTGCTCCATGTGATGGACGTGGCCACCGGCAAGGTCCTGGAAGACGAGCTGCGCTGGGTGAAGTTCAGCGCGCTGGCCTGGATCGGTGACGAAGGTTTCCTCTATTCGCGCTTCCCGGCGCCGGAGGAAGGCGCGGCTTTCCAGAGCCTCAACTACAACCAGTCGATCTACTTCCACCGCCTCGGCACGCCGCAGAGCGCGGACGAACTGGTCTATGCCACGCCGGACCATCCGGACTACGGCCACTCGGCGGAAGTCACGCAGGACGGGCGGCTTGCCGTCATCACCTCGCATATCGGCACCGATTCCCGCTACGACGTCCGGGTCATCGATCTGTCGAAACGCGGGAAGAACGGTTGGACCGCGCGCACGATCGTCTCGGGCTTCAAGGACGACTGGCGGTTCGTGGAGGGTGCCGGGCAGAAGCTCTGGTTCGTCACGAACGAAAGCGCGCCGCGCTACCGCCTGGTGAGCTTCGATCTGGCGGCGAGCGATCCCGCCCCTAGCGAAGTCGTGCCGCAGCGGGAGGATATCCTGGAGAAGGCCGGAATCGTCGGCCGCCAGCTCGTGCTCAACTACATGCGCGATGCCGCCAGCCATGCCGAGATCGTCGGGCTGGACGGCAAGCCGGGCCGGGCGCTGGCCCTGAACGGCATCGGCACGGCCTCGGGCTTCCGCGGCAAGCCGGGCGATCCTGAGACCTTCTACTCGTTCACCAGCTTCAACCGGCCGGCGTCGATTTTCCGCATGAACCTCGACACCGGCGCGTCCGAGCCTTTCGCCGAGCCGGCGATGGACTTCGACCCGGCCGACGTCGTCGTCGAGCAGCGCTTCTATACCTCGAAGGACGGCACGCGGGTGCCGATGTTCCTGGTGCGCCGCAAGGATGTGGCCAAGGCGGGCAAGCCGGTGCCGACCTTGCTCTACGGCTACGGCGGCTTCGACATTTCGCTCACGCCCGGTTTCTCCGCGAGCCGCATGGCCTGGGTGCAGGCGGGCGGTGCCTTCGCGATGGCGAACTTGCGCGGGGGCGGCGAGTATGGCCGTGCCTGGCACGATGCCGGTCGCCGGGCCAACAAGCAGAACGTCTTCGACGACTTCATCGCCGCGGGCGAATATCTGAAGGCGGAAGGCATCGCGGCCAAGGACGGCCTCGCCATTCAGGGCGGATCGAACGGTGGCCTGCTGGTCGGGGCCGTGCTCAACCAGCGGCCCGATCTCTTCGCGGCGGGCATTCCGCAGGTCGGCGTAATGGACATGTTGCGCTTCGACCGCTTCACGGCGGGCCGCTACTGGGTGGACGACTACGGCTATCCGGACCGCGAGGCGGACTTCAAGGTGCTGCGCGCCTATTCGCCCTACCATAACATCAAGGCGGGCGAGGCCTATCCGGCGATCCTGGTGACAACGGCGGATACCGACGACCGCGTGGTGCCGGGCCACTCGTTCAAGTACGCCGCCGCGCTCCAGGCCGCGCCGCTGGGCGACAAGCCGCACCTGATCCGCATCGAGACGCGCGCCGGGCATGGCTCCGGCAAGCCGACCGACAAGGTGATCGAGGAAAGCGCCGACGTGCTCTCGTTCGTCGCGCAATGGACCGGGCTGCGCGTGCCGGCGTCGAAGTAGGAAGATCGAGGGGCGGGCGCTTGTCGCCTGCCCTTCAGTCCGCTCCTTCGTGGGCGGGCAGGCCGAGCGACCAGTGGATCGCGGCGCCGCGCAGCGCGAAACCGGCACTGGCGGCGATGGCCCAAGTCAAGGTCGGCGCAAATCCCATGGCCAGACCGGCTGCCGCCGTGGCCGCGGTGAGCGCGCCTGCCGTGACATAGAGTTCCGGGCGCATGAGGATCGAAGGCTGTCCCGCCACCACGTCGCGGACGATGCCGCCGACGCAACCGGTAACGACACCCATGACGATCGCCGGAATAGGCGGCACGCCCCAGGCCATGGCCTTGATCGTGCCGAATCCGGAATAGACCGTGAGGCCGATGGCGTCGGCCCATTCCAGCAGTCGCCCTTGCCACCAGCGCACCGGCGTGAACCAGGCGATCACCGCCACGGTCAGGCAGGCGGGCACCACGAAGGGATCGCGCACCCAGAACACCGGGGCGCCGATCAGCAGGTCGCGCAAGGTGCCGCCGCCGACCCCGGTCATGAAGGCGAAGAACGCCACCGTCACGAAAGTCTGCCGCATCTGCGCGGCCGAAAGCGCTCCGGTCAGGGCGAATACGGCAATGCCGAGAATATCGAAGGCGGCCGGCAGGGCAGGGGTCTCGGGCGGGATGATCGTCGGCATACCAGCGTCATAGCCGGGCCTTGGTGAAAGCGGGAGCGAAAGCTTTCCGGAAGGGGTCGCGCGCCAAGTTGACCACCTGTTCAGTTGTGATACAGTGAGGATCATAAAAATAGGGAGAGCAAGTCCTTGGCTCATTCGGCGTCCTATGAAACCGCGGACTGGTACAGCGATGTCGCGCTGGTCGACGATCCGCATGCCTACTTCGACTTCCTGCGGGCGAAAGGACCGGTGGTGCGTCTGCCCTATCGAAACGCGGTGGCCGTGACCGGATATGAGGAAACGGTGCAGGTCATGCTCGACACCGAGCATTTCTCCTCGATCAATGCCGTGACCGGGCCGGTGGCGGATCTGCCGTTCACGCCGGAAGGAGACGATATCGCCGCGCAGCTCGAAGCGCATCGCAGCAAGATCGCTTTTGCCGACCAGATCGTCACCGAGAGCGGCGCGCGGCATGCCGACTTGCGCTCGATCATCGCGCGCCTCTTCACGCCGAGCCGGTTGAAGGAACTCCAGCCCAAGCTGCTGGCGACGGCGGAAGGCCTGATCGACGAGTTCCATGCCGACGGCAAAGTCGACATCGTGCGGCAGTACGGCGGGCCTTACGGGGCGCTGGTGATCTCCGATCTGCTCGGTCTGTCCGAACGCACGCGCGCCAAGTTTCGCGTCCTTCTGGAAGGGGCGATCCCGGTGCCGATGGATGCGAGCGAGGAGGACATGCTCAAGAACCCGCTGGTCGGAGTGGGGAAGGGCCTGTTCGGCCTGATCGCACAGCGGCGGCTTTCCGCGCATCCGTTGATGCGGCCCCTGCGGGCGCTTCTGGCGCATGAGGATATTCTCAACGAACTGGCGCAGGCGAGCTATCCGGACGGCAGCCGGCCTTCGCTGGTCGATCTGACGAGCCTTGCCGCCTTCCTGTTCGGGGCGGGGCAGGACACGACGAACCGGCTGCTCGCCAATGCCTTCCGGATCATCGCGACACGGTCCGATATCCAGCAGGAACTACGCGACGAGCCGGGCCGCATTCCCGCCTTCGTCGAGGAGGTCCTGCGCTTCGACGGTTCGGTCAAGAGCGGCGGGCGGATGTGCCAGAAGACCACGGTGCTGGGCGGGATGGAGATCAAGGCGGGCACCGCGATCCTGCTGTCGCACATGGCCGCCAACCGCGATCCCGCCCGTTTTCCGGAGCCGGACCGCTTCGACATGGACCGGCCGAAGCTCAAGGAGCACCTGGCCTTCGGGCGCGGCGCGCATACCTGCATCGGCGCGCCGCTCGCCCGGCGCGAGGTCGTGACGAGCATCGAGCGCCTGCTGGCGCGCATGGGCAATATTCGCCTTTCGGCGCAGCACGTCGGGCCGGACGGCGGCCTGCACTTCGATTATGAGCCGACGTATATCCTGCGCGCGCTCGCCAGCCTCCATCTGGAATTCGATCCGATCGAGGGGGATTAACCGCGAAGGGGAATTCCCAGCCGCCGCGCTCTGGCCTATTCCAGCGCCATGACCAGTCCCGAGATCAACGAAGCCGAAGCCGCCAACGAATTGATGCGTCTGGCGCGCCAGATCAACCGCGCCAACCGGCTCTATCATGGCGACGATGCGCCGGAGATTTCGGACGCCGAATACGATGCCCTGGTTCGCCGCAATGCCGAACTGGAGGCCGCCTTCCCGAATCTGGTCCGGCCCGACAGCCCGACGAACAAGGTCGGCCATGAAATCGCCGCCTCGCCGCTGTCCAAGGTGACGCACGAGGTTCGCATGATGAGCCTCGACAATGCCTTCACCGATGAGGAAGTCGCCGATTTCGTCGGCCGGGTGCGGCGTTTCCTCTCGCTCCCGGCCGAAGAGCCGGTGCTGGTGACGGCGGAAGACAAGATCGACGGGCTCTCGTGCTCGCTGCGCTACGAGAACGGCAGGCTGGTCCGTGCGGCGACGCGCGGGGACGGTCAGGTCGGCGAGGACGTGACGGCCAACGTCGCCCACATCGCCGATGTCGTGCAGGAACTGAAGGGCGAGGACATCCCCGAGGTCTTCGAGGTGCGCGGCGAAGTCTACATGGAGAAGGGGGCCTTCGTCGCCCTCAACGAGACGCTGATGGCCGAGGCGCGGGCGCTGGCCGAGAGCAAGGGCGAAGCCTTCGACGAGAGCAAGGTCCGCCAGTTCGCAAACCCGCGCAATGCCGCTGCCGGTTCGCTGCGCCAGAAGGACGCGAGCGTCACGGCCAAGCGGCCGCTGCGGTTCTGGGCCCATGGCTGGGGTGCGGCGAGCCGGGTCCCCGGGACCAGCCAGCACGACGTGATCCGCCGGATCGAATCCTGGGGCCTGCCGGTCTCCGCGCAGTTCCGGCTCTGCCAGTCGCTGGAAGAGATGCTGACCGCCTATCGCACCATTCGCGACGGACGCGCGGCTCTGCCTTTCGAGATCGACGGCGTCGTCTACAAGATCGACCGGCTCGACTGGCAGCAGCGCCTAGGCTTCGTGGCCAAGGCCCCGCGCTGGGCGCTGGCGCACAAGTTCCCGGCGGAACGGGCCGAGACCACGCTCGAATCGATCGACATCCAGGTCGGCCGCACCGGCAAGCTCACGCCGGTCGGCCGCCTCAAGCCGGTGCTGGTCGGCGGCGTCACCGTCACCAATGTGACGCTGCACAACCGCGACGAGATCGGCCGCCTCGGCGTTCGCCCCGGCGATACCGTGGTGCTCCAGCGCGCGGGCGACGTGATCCCGCAGATCGTCGACAATCTCACCCGCGAGCAGGAGCGCCCCGCCTTCGACTTCCCCGATCACTGCCCGGAATGCGGCAGCGAGGCGGTCGCGCAGGAGGGTGAAGTCGATGTGCGCTGCACCGGCGGACTGATCTGCCCGGCGCAGCGGACAGAGCGGCTCAAGCACTTCGTCAGCCGCGCCGCGCTCGATATCGAAGGGCTGGGCGAGAAGACCATCGACGAGTTCTTCGCCAAGGGCTGGCTTGAAAGCCCTGCCGATATCTTCCGCCTCCGGCGGCGTCGGGAGGACATTCTCGCGCTCGACGGGTGGAAGGACAAGTCTGTGGACAACCTGTTGGCAGCTGTGGAAAGCAAGCGCAGCCCCGATGCCGCGCGCCTGCTGTTCGGCCTCGGTATCCGCCATGTCGGGGCCGTCACTGCGCGCGATCTGCTCAAGCGGTTCGAGACGCTTCCGGCGCTGCGGGAGATCGCCGAGGCCTCGCACGCCAAGGAAGGCGAAGAAGCCGCGGCGGCGGGGAGCGAGGCCTATTCGGAACTGGTCTCGATCGACGGCATCGGCCCGGCGGTGGTCGAGGCGCTGGGGGACTTCTTCCACGAGGAGCATAACCGCGAAGTCTGGGACGACCTGCTCTCGGAAGTCACGCCGCCCGCCTATGTCGTCGAGACGGTGGACAGCGAAGTCGCGGGCAAGACCGTGGTCTTCACCGGCAAGCTGGAAACGATGAGCCGGGACGAGGCCAAGTCGCAGGCCGAAAGGCTCGGCGCCAAGGCGGCGGGGTCGATCTCGGCCAAGACCGACATCCTGGTGGCAGGGCCGGGGGCGGGCTCGAAGCTGAAGAAAGCCGCCGACCTCGGCATCCGCGTGATCGACGAGGCGGAATGGGCGCGGATCGTGCAGGCGGCGGCCGGATAGACCCGTTCAACAGTGCAAACGCAAAGGGCCGCCGGTGCGATACCGGCGGCCCTTTTTGTCCGGAGCGACCTGTCAGGCGCGGCGCGATTGCCGCTCGTGCAGGTGCCGATAATGTTGAACCCGGGTTGCGCGCAGTCCTGCCATGCCCTCGCGCTCGACGGCGCGTTGCCAGGATGCCAGTTCCTCAAGCGTGAGGTCGTAGCGGTCGCAAGCCTCGGCAATCGTCAGCAGGCCGCCGTTCACCGCTGCCACGACTTCCGCCTTGCGACGAACGACCCAGCGAGAGGTGCCGCGTGGCGGCAGGCTGCTCTTGTCGAGAGCTTCACCCAGGGGTCCTACGACCTGCCGCGGCCGGTCGAGATCAGATTGAAGCATGTTGGCCTCTTGAGCTGTTGTTACCAGCCCCCCTTGGCCTTAATTCTTGGTGGAAACCCTTAATTCGAAGTTAATTCGAGCGGTTAACGGCTAACCTCGGGATTCTACTTAGTCCTATGAATTAAAAGGATAATGCTTCCCGAAAATTCCTGCTGATACTTATGCGCCGCGTTTATAAGTCTTAACGTGCATAGGCTGCGCCGAATGGAGTAGCGCGCTGCTCGCAGATGCGAAACCGGCCGGTCCCGCATCTGCCGTTTGGTGCGCCTACTTGCGCCGCGCGCGCATCCACAGGATCGACCAGTCGCCGTTCACCAGCCTTGCCGCGAGGCGCAGGCCGGCGCGGCGACAGGCGCGGCGGACGGCCTCTTCCTGGGTTTCCAGCAGGCCCGCCAGGACGAGGCTCCCGCCCGGTGCCAGCGAGCGCGCAAAGTCCGGCGCGAGCGAGACCAGCGGTCCGGCCAGAATGTTCGCCATGATGAGGTCGTAAGGTCCGCGCGCGGCGATCAGCGGGTGGTCCATGCCGTCGGCGACGGTCATGACCAGTTCGCCGCCGCGCGGCCCCATCTTCACGCCGTTGGCGGCGGCATTGTCTTCCACCACGCCGACGCAGACCTGGTCGATGTCGCTGGCGGTCGCCAGCGCGCGCGGCCAGAGTGCCATGGCCGCGAAGGCGAGCAGGCCGGTGCCGGTGCCGATGTCGGCATGGTTGCGGAAGATCAGGCCCTGCGCCTTCATGTGCGTGAGCATGGCGAGGCAGCCCGCCGTCGTCGCATGCTGTCCGGTGCCGAAGGCCTGGCTGGCGGGGATCGCGAAATCGATCACGCCGGGTTCGTCGCTGGCCGGGTGATCCGGGGTGTGCACGTAAAAGCGACCGGCGCGGATCGGTTCGAGGCCCTGCTGGCTCGTCACCAGCCAGTCGGTTTCCGGCAGTTCCTCGACGATGAATTCGGGCACCTCGCCGGGGAATAGCGCAGCGATGGCCTGCCTTTCCGCATCGCCCGGCTCGTCCGCGAACCAGGCTTCGAGTTGCCAGTCGTCCGGCTTGTCCTCGGCGATCTCGCTGCCGGACAGGACGATGCCCTCGTCCCAGTCGAAGGCGTCTTCATGGGCGACGAGTGCGGCCTCGATGGTGGCGCGCGGGGCGAAAGCTGTGATTTTCCAACTCACGAACGGATCTCCTGCGCTGCGAACCCGGCCCTTTGACAGGAAAGCTGCCGGTTCGAAGCGGACTTGGGCATCGGCCGCATGACGGCGGCCGGTATGGAATACGACCGAAAGCCGCGCGATTCGTTGCGGCTTTCGCGGATGCACTGTTTTGCCCGGGCTTTAATTCGCCTGCGCCCGGCTGACCAGTAGGATGCAATCGGCTGATGTCCGGCGGCTGAATGTCCGGTTGACCGATTGCCAGGGGCGCTTGTGTGCGATGCATCTGCGATGTGCTTCGCGGAACTTGCGCCAAGCCGTGATTTGTCTAAGGGGACTTTCGACAGGGGCAGCCTCGAGGCTGCTACATAAGGCAAAAGGGATTCGAAAGAGCCATGGCCAAAGACGGCACCAGGAACCGTCCGCTTTCGCCCCATCTCCAGATCTGGCGTTGGGGCCCTCACATGTTCGTCTCGATTCTGCACCGCGTGACGGGCGATGGCATGGCATTCGCCGGCCTCGGCCTGCTGCTGTGGTGGCTCGGGGCGCTGGCTGGCGGACCCGAAGCTTACGCACTGCTCACCAAGTGCATGACCTCGCCGCTCGGCTATGTCGTGCTCGTGGGCATTTCCTGGGCGTTCTTCACCCACATGATGAGCGGCCTTCGCCACTTCGTGCTGGATGTCGGCGCGGGCTTCGAACTCAAGACGAACAAGACCTGGTCGATCGTCTGCCCGATCCTGGGCGTGCTCGCCACCGTCGCCTTCTGGGCGATCCTGCTGCTTCGCTGAGGAACGGGAAACATGGGTAACGGAACTTCCATCGGCCGCGTGCGCGGCCTCGGCTCGGCAAAGACCGGCGTTCACCACTGGCTGCTCCAGCGCTTCACCGCGATCGGCAACCTCCTTTCGGTCCTGTTCCTGGCCGTCTCGATCCTGCTTCTGCCCGATCTGAGCTACGCCACCGTGGTCGAATGGATCGCCCGCCCGGTTCCGGCCGTGGTGATGATCCTGCTCGTCGTCACGACCTTCTGGCATGCGCGTATCGGCCTCCAGGTTCTGGTCGAGGACTATGTCCACGATCACGCCAACAAGTTCGCCTGCATTGCCGCGCTGAACCTTGCCGCCTGCAGCGGCATCGCCTTCGGCGCCTTCTGCGTCATTCGTCTCGCGCTGGGAGCACATGCATAATGTCCGCGCCTGCCTACAAGATCATCGACCATACCTATGACACCGTCGTCGTCGGCGCCGGTGGCTCGGGTCTGCGCGCCACGATGGGTTCGGCCGAAGCCGGCCTGAAGACCGCGTGCATCACCAAGGTCTTCCCGACCCGCTCGCACACCGTTGCGGCACAGGGCGGCATCGCCGCCTCGCTCTGCAACAACACGCCGGACCACTGGACCTGGCACATGTACGACACCGTCAAGGGGTCGGACTGGCTGGGCGACCAGGACGCCATCGAGTACATGGTGCGCGAAGCCCCGGCCGCAGTCTACGAGCTGGAGCACGCCGGCGTGCCCTTCAGCCGCAATGCCGACGGCACGATCTACCAGCGCCCGTTCGGCGGCCACATGCAGAACATGGGCGAAGGCCCGCCGGTGCAGCGCACTTGCGCCGCGGCGGACCGTACCGGCCACGCCATGCTGCACGCGCTCTACCAGCAGTCGCTGAAGTACGACGCGGACTTCTTCATCGAATACTTCGCCATCGACCTGATCATGGACGGCGGCAAGTGCGTCGGCGTGATCGCGCTCTGCATGGATGACGGTTCGATCCACCGCTTCCGCTCGCAGGCCGTGGTGCTGGCGACCGGCGGCTACGGCCGCAGCTACTTCACCGCCACTTCGGCCCATACCTGCACCGGCGACGGCGGCGGCATGGTCTTGCGCGCCGGCCTGCCCATGCAGGACATGGAATTCGTGCAGTTCCACCCGACCGGCATCTACGGCGCGGGCGTGCTGATCACCGAAGGCGCGCGCGGCGAGGGCGGCTACCTCACCAACTCCGAGGGCGAGCGCTTCATGGAGCGTTACGCGCCTTCCGCGAAGGACCTCGCCTCGCGCGACGTCGTCTCGCGCTCGATGGCGATGGAAATCCGCGAAGGCCGCGGCGTCGGCCCGCACAAGGACCACATCTACCTGCACCTCGATCACATCGATCCCAAGGTGCTGGGCGAGCGTCTGCCGGGCATCACCGAGAGCGGCAAGATCTTCGCGGGCGTGGACCTTACCCGCCAGCCGCTGCCGGTCGTGCCGACCGTGCACTACAACATGGGCGGCATTCCCTGTAACTATCACGGCGAAGTCGTCACCATCGGTCCGGACGGCAATCCGGACACCGTGGTGCCGGGTCTGTTCGCAGTGGGCGAGGCGGCTTGCGTCTCGGTCCACGGCGCCAACCGCCTGGGTTCGAACTCGCTGATCGACCT
>PJTY01000954.1_pt1 | contig 11831 bp, 8 predicted proteins | sample 1512121 | NCBI WGS metagenome assembly PJTY01 (sample SAMN08177680, study PRJNA422409) | Soil metagenome, whole genome shotgun sequencing project. | isolation source: Soil enriched (2) on filter paper: alkali lignin treatment | place: USA: Madison | collected 2015-01-15 | reverse complement strand
CGGGCCGGACAAGCGGCCCCCGACTGGTTATCATGGCGGCGATTTCTAGCGGACTGCCACCATGGTTGATTCAAACGACGACGCCTTCGACGGCGAAAAAAGCAAAACCCAGATCAAGCGCGAACTGCATGCGCTGGTCGAACTCGGCGAGCGGCTTACCACCCTCAAGGCCGATACCTTGGCGCGCCTGCCTTTGACCGACGAGCTGCGCAAGGCACTGGCCGAGGCCAGCAAGCACACCGCTCATGGCGCCCGTAAACGCCACATGTCGTTCGTCGGCAAGCTCATGCGCGTGCAAGACCTCGATGCCATCCACGCCTTGCTCGAACAGATGGACAGCTCGACTCGCCAGTACAACGAACGTTTCCACAGCCTGGAGCGCTGGCGTGACCGGTTGATCGACGGTAACGACGAAGACCTCGAGCGCTTCGTCAACGAGTACCCCGACACCGACCGCCAGCAGCTGCGCTCGCTGGTGCGCCATGCCCAGCACGAGAAGGCGCGGAACAAGCCGCCTGCCGCCGCGCGCAAGGTGTTCAAGTACATCCGCGACCTCGACGAGTTGCAGCGCGGGTTGCGCTGACGGACTGGGGCCTTGTAGGAGCGGGCGTGCCCGCTCCTACAAGGGCTCCCGAAGCCATCAAGCCCCGGTACCGCCCACGGTAATCGCATCCAGTTTCAAGGTAGGCTGCCCCACCCCAACCGGCACCGACTGCCCGTCCTTGCCGCACGTCCCTACTCCGCTGTCCAGTGCCAGGTCGTTACCGACCATCGAAACCCGGCTCATCGCCTCGGGACCATTGCCGATCAGGGTTGCGCCCTTCACTGGCGCGGTAATCTTGCCGTCTTCGATCAAGTAGGCCTCACTGGTGGAGAACACGAACTTGCCGCTGGTGATATCCACCTGCCCACCACCGAGGTTGGCGCAGTAGATACCCTTCTTCACCGACGCAATAATCTCCTGTGGGTCGCTTTCGCCGGCTCGCATGTAGGTGTTGGTCATGCGTGGCATCGGCAGGTGCGCGTAGGATTCACGGCGGCCGTTGCCGGTCACAGCCATGCCCATCAGGCGCGCGTTCAGCTTGTCCTGCATGTACCCCTTGAGCACGCCATTCTCGATCAGCGTGGTGCATTCGGTCGGGGTGCCTTCGTCATCCACGCTCAGAGAACCACGGCGGCCTTCAAGGGTGCCATCGTCGACGATGGTGCACAGGCTCGACGCCACTTTCTCGCCAATGCGGCCACTGAACGCCGAACTGCCCTTGCGGTTGAAGTCGCCTTCCAGGCCATGGCCGACGGCCTCGTGCAACAGCACGCCCGACCAGCCCGAGCCCAACACTACCGGCAAGGTACCGGCCGGTGCCGGGATCGCTTCCAGATTCACCAGGGCCTGGCGCAAGGCCTCGCGGGCATAGCCCATCACCCGCTCCTCGGTGAAGTAGCGGTAATCGGTACGCCCGCCACCGCCCTGCCCACCGCGTTCACGACGGCCGTTCTGCTCGACGATGACGCTGACATTGAAGCGCACCAGCGGGCGTACGTCGGCAGCCAGGCTGCCATCGGCCGCGGCAATCAGAATGCGTTCCCAGACCCCGGCCATGCTCACGCTGACTTGCTGAATGCGCGGGTCCAGGGCACGGGTGGCGGCATCGACACGCTTAAGCAGCTCGACCTTTTCGGCACGGCTGAGCACGTCCAGCGGGTTGTCCGCGGTATACAGAGCGGCCACCTCCTGGCTGCGGAAGGCTTGCACCGTGCCGTTTTGCCCGGCACGGGAAATCGAACGGGCGGCACGGGCTGCCGAGGTCAGCGCTTCAAGGTTGATCGCGTTGCTGTAGGCGAAGCCGGTTTTTTCGCCGGACTGGGCACGCACGCCCACGCCCTGGTCGAGGTTGAAGCTGCCCTCTTTGACGATACCGTCCTCCAGCGCCCAGGTTTCCGAGATCTGGCCCTGGAAATACAGGTCGGCGGCGTCGATGCCGGGGCCAGCCAACTCACCCAGCACGCTCTGCAGGCTGTCCAGGGTCAAGCCGCCTGGGGCCAGGAGCTGCTCACTGACGGTGGATAACATCTGGCTCATAGTCACTCCGAGGTATGCGCAGGTCGCAACGCGCCCTGCGAAAAAAAGCGCCGGTGCGATACCACCGGCATGCGCGCCCGAATGGACGCTTGTTCTTCAATGTCGCGCTCGGCAAGCAGTACCGCTTCACCTTGCGCCTGTTCTGCGAGAATGCGCCCCCAAGGGTCGACGATCGCCGCATGGCCATGGGTTTCCCGTGGGCCAGGATGGGCGCCGCCCTGTGCCGCAGCCAGCAGGTAACACTGGGTTTCGATGGCCCGGGCACGCACCAGCACCTCCCAATGTGCTGCGCCGGTCACTGCGGTAAAAGCTGCTGGCGCGGTGATCAGCTCCGCGCCGGCAGCGCGCAGCGCGCTGTACAGTTCGGGAAAGCGCAGGTCGTAACACACGCTCAGCCCCAGCCGCCCGACCGGCGTATCAGCCACCACCACCTGAGCACCCTGCGCGTAGTCATCCGACTCGCGGTAACGGCCCCGGTTGTCGGCCACATCCACATCAAACAAGTGCAGCTTGTCATACCTTGCCGCCACCTCGCCGTGTTCATCGACCAGCAGCGAGCACGCATGGGCCTTGGCATCGGGCTGGCCGAACGGTGGCAAGGGCAAAGTACCGGCAACAATCCATAACTTGAGGTCGCGGGCGGTGCGTTTCAACCACGGCAGAATGGGCCCTTCCCCCAAGGCTTCGGCACGGCCGATGGCAGCAGCGTCCTTGCGCCCCATGGCGGCAAAGTTTTCCGGCAGCACCGCCAACCGTGCGCCGCCCAATGCGGCCTGCTCCAACAGGGCACCGGCACGCTGCAGGTTGGTCTGCACGTCGTCCTGGCTGACCATCTGGATTACCGCTGCCTTCATGGGTACTCCTAGCGGGATTTCTCGAAAGGTTTCACAAAGGTGATTCTAGGCTCTTTCCACGGCCCTTCGACACGGTAGTGCACGCTGGCAAAGCGTGACACGCGGTCACCGATCAGCCGATCGACCAGGAACAGCGCACCGCCCACCGCCGGCGCGCCGACGATCAACGCCGCCAGCGGCAGGTTGTTGGTCACCGGCAGGCTCACCTGCAAGTCAGCATCGACCCGGTCGCTGACCATGTCCAGCGTGCCGTCGAGCTCGAAGTTGCTCGACGGGCCGGTCACGGTAATCGGTTCGCGGGTCACGTACACGCCACTGCTGGCCACCAGCAAGCCCTTGACCCGGTCATAGGCCAGGCCCTTGTCAAACAGGTCGGAAAAGTCCAGACGCAGGCGCCGGCCAATCGAGTTGAAGTTGAGCAGGCCGAACACCCGCAGCGCCTGTGCGCTGCCTTCGACCTCGACGAACTGGCCGGTGCGCAGTGCTGCATCCATGCTGCCCGAGAAGCGTTTCAGGCCCACCGCGGCCGGCGAACCCGGCCAGCGGCCATCCACATCCAGGCGGAAATCGCGGCTGGTCACCGTCGGGGCAAAGCCCCAGGCGCTGAGCACATCCGCCAGGTTCTTGCCGTCAAGGCGCCCTTTGTACCAACTGCTGGTTTTGCCCGTTTCACCCTCCCAGCCACCACCGCCATCGATGCGCAACCCCTTGAGGTCGAGGTCGATATCACTGGCTGTGACGCCACGTGGGGTCGGCCGCAGCTTGATCGCGGCGCTGCCGTAAAGATCGTCACCGCGATAGAGCTTATCGATGCTCAGGTCCAGTGCCGGGACTTTGCGCGGATCGAACGAGGCAAGCGGGTCGGGGCCGTCTTCAGCCTGCTGTTCAGCGGCGCTGGCGGCAGGCAGCCGCAAGGTCTGCATGCGCACGACCATGGGCGCGCCCTTGGCATCCGGTACGCGCGCATTACCGATGACTTCCTTGCTGTCGAGGCGCAAATCCCAGGCCGGGCCGCCCCGGGCCAGGCGTATCACGGCCTGGTTCAGGTCCATGCCGAAGGCTTTCAACTGGCCGATGCTCAGGTCGACGCTTTGCAGGTTCTGCCGCGCGCTGCCACCGGGGTCGTCCCCAGCCAGCCGGCCCGCCTGCTCTTGCCAAGGGGCCAGGTCCAGGGTCTCCAGGCGCCCGCGCACCCTCAGCCCCTGGCTGGCAGGTACCCGGGCGTCGCCTGTGCCCAGCACTAGCTCGCCACGGCCCTGAGTCAACGTTTCAGCCGGTGCAGCATAGGCAAAGCGGGCAAGGTCGGCGTAGGCAGCGTTGAATTGCCGCTCCGGGCCCTGAAGGCTCATGTTGAAACGGCTGTCACGGGTATCTGCTGCCGCTTTGCCGAACGGAGCCGGCAGGTCGATGGCCAGCCCCTTGAGGCTGGAAGTGACATTCAGGCGGTTGTCCCGGCTCCCCAGACTGAGCTGCAACTGATAGGGCAGTTCACCGGAGGCCGGCAAGGCCTGCTTGAACTGCAGCCAGTCAGTCAGTGTCTTGAGCGATACCTGGCCATTGGCATTGATGCGGGTCTGCATCTGCCCAGCCTGACCTTCAGCGGTTATTTGCGCCGTTACCGGCTTGCCGAAAGCCTGCAGGCTGATGCCTTTGCCACTCAGGCCCTTGTCGAAGTCGAAGCTGAAGTCGCCCTTCAGGCGGTTCAACTCCAGGCTTGGCGGGGCCACTTTCAGGCGCGCATCGTGGGTGGCGAAGTCCACCTGCACTTTTGGGCGCTGCCCACGGACCAGCGGGATATCGAGCTTGACCTTGCCCTTCAGCGGCCCCTCACCTTCCCAGCCGGCGAAAATCTCACCGGTGCCGATTGGCGCTTCCTTGAGAATCTTCAGGCCATCACCCAGGCTACCGTCGAAGTCGCCATCCAGGTAGAGGTGGCTGTGCTGGTCACCCTCGACATGCGGGATATCGACATTCACATCGCTGACCTTGGTGTCGAGCAGCACGCCTCGCTGGGCCTTGATGCGCACGCCACTGTCCTCGATGAACACATCGCCATCGACGTGCTGCACCTGTGGCCAACCGGGCTGGAAGTCCAGCGCGGCGTCATGCACCTTGAAGAACAGGCTGATGCTGCGCGCTTGCGGCGCTGCGCCATGGTTCAGCGAGCCCTGATACTGGAAGTAGCCTTCATCCACAGCGCCTTTGACGATAGCGCTGCGCAGCCACTCGTCGAGGGCCGGGCTGAGCACCTCGGGCAGATACTTGGCAGTATAGCGGCCATCGCCTTCGGTCAGGCCGACGCGCAGGTCCATATAGTCCTCGCGGCCTTCCTCGAACAACAGGCGAATGAGGAAGTCACCGGCGATCTTGCCCTCCTCGCCCAGCACCTTGAGGTAGGGCGCAATCAGGGTGAAACCGTCTTTGTCCAAGGTCCAGGTCAAGCGCGCATTCGCCTTCTGGTAATGCCAGGGCTTGGCGAAGATCGGGTACAGATGCAGCATGAACGCATCGGTATCCAGGCGCAGCTCGCCGTGGCCCAGGTCACCACTGATGCTGCCACTGACGTTACCGGCCGCCGGGGCGTTGTGATAAGCATCGAAGCCTACCTTCTCCAGGTTGGCTGCGAACTGCAGGCGCTGGTCACCCTCGGCCTTGGGCCTGGCCTCGAGGCGCACATTGCGCAACGCACCGGTCACCTTCAAGCCATCGACCACATCCTTGACCTTGTCCGGCAGGGGGGCCAGGGCATCGATCAGCGGAGTCAGCGGGGTGAGGTCGAGGCGGTCGGCCTGTAACTGCCAGCTTTCATCGGCTGCGTTCTGGCCAGGGCGCTGCTGCAACTGCAGGTGAGACTCCCAGCGGGCCTTGCCGAGGTCCATGGCCAACGAGTCGACGACCACATCGAAGCCTTGCTCCCGGCGCTGGAACCAGGCACCCAAAGCCAGATTATTCAGGTTGGCAGCCTTGCGCCCGGCATAGGCCCCCTCCAGCCTGGGTGCATTGAGCCTTACGACGGCCCGTTGCAACTGCCCCTTGCCCCAGCCGATCCAGAACTCACCGCCCGCCCGCAGGGTGTCAGCATGCCACTGACCCAACACCTTGGGCGGCAACCAATGTGCCCAGTCACTTTGCGGCAGGCTGACATAGGCGTCTACCTCGCCATCACGCCAAGCGTCGGCCGACATACGGCTGTTCAGGCTCAACGCCAGGGGTTGGCCGTCAGGCAGGGTCGCACGCAAATCCAAGGCCTGACGGGTGGCACCGGCCTGCAGGCCGGCACTCACATAAGTCAGGGTCAGCGGGTCGCGCTGCCAGGGGTGCAGAGTGACCAGACTGTCGAACACATCGATGCGCCCCAGCTGGCGCAGGCGCTGCAGCAAGTCGGCAGGGTCCAGCGGCGCGTCGTCCTTCTTCGGCAGGCCTTCCAGGCTCCAGGCGCCCTGCTCGTTCTCGCGAAGGATCAGTTGCAGCCCGCCCAGCTGGATGCGCGCCAGGCGCACTTCGCGGGCGGTGAGGCTGGCCCAGATGTCGGGCACCACCATGACGTCGTCCAGCCGGAGCGCCTTGGTGCCTTCGCCCAATTGCAGGTCGCGCACCCGCAGCACAGGGGCCAGTCCGCTCCAGTGCCCTTCCAGGGCACCGACATGCACGGGCAGGCCCAGCGCCTGCTCGGCCTTGCTTTCTACGTCGGCACGGTACTCGGCTACCAGCGGCACCAGTTCACGACCAAGGCTGACATACAGCGCCACCAATACGGCCAGCAGGGCACATATGCCCAACCCCCAGCGGGTCAGAGCAACAAGAACGCGGTTCAGACGTCCCATGGCCATGGCCCTCCAAGTCGTTTATCCATGATGGCCCGTCGTGCCGGTTTTGCCAGCACGACAATGCAGTGGCGTGTTTCAGAAGACCTCAGAGCAGCACCACGTCGTATTGTTCCTGCGAATACATCGACTCGACCTGGAAGCGAATGGTTCGACCGATAAAGGCTTCCAGTTCCGCCACGTTGCCTGACTCTTCATCCAGCAGGCGGTCGACCACCTTCTGGTTGGCCAGCACACGGTAGCCTTCAGCCTGATAGGCACGGGCCTCACGCAGGATCTCGCGGAATATTTCGTAACAGATGGTCTCGGGTGTTTTCAGCTTGCCGCGGCCCTGACAGGCCAGACACGGCTCGCAAAGCACCTGTTCCAGGCTTTCCCGCGTACGCTTGCGGGTCATCTGCACCAGGCCCAACTCGGTGATGCCGATGATGTTGGTCTTGGCGTGATCGCGCTCCAGCTGTTTTTCCAGGGTACGCAGTACCTGACGCTGGTGATCTTCGTCTTCCATGTCGATGAAGTCGATGATGATGATGCCGCCAATGTTGCGCAGGCGCAGTTGCCGGGCGATGGCGGTAGCGGCCTCGAGGTTGGTCTTGAAGATGGTTTCTTCGAGGTTGCGATGACCGACGAAAGCCCCGGTGTTGACGTCGATGGTGGTCATCGCTTCGGCCGGGTCGACCACCAGGTAACCGCCGGACTTCAACGGCACCTTGCGCTCCAGAGCCCGCTGGATCTCGTCTTCGACACCGTACAGGTCAAAGATTGGGCGCTCGCCGGGGTAATGTTCGAGGCGGTCGGCAATTTCCGGCATCAACTCGCCAACGAACTGCGTGGTCTTCTGGAAGGTTTCCCGCGAGTCGATGCGGATCTTCTCGATCTTCGGATTGACCAGGTCGCGCAGGGTACGCAGGGCCAGGCCAAGGTCTTCGTAAATGACCGTGGGCGCGCCGCAGGTCTTGATCTGGGTGCCGATCTGCTCCCACAGGCGGCGCAGATAACGGATGTCCTGCAAGATCTCCTCGGCACGCGCGCCTTCGGCGGCGGTGCGCAAGATGAAGCCGCCGGCATCCTTGATGTTCTCGCTGTCCATGCAGTCGCTGACCACTTGCTTGAGGCGCTCACGCTCGGCTTCGTCCTCGATTTTCAGCGAAATACCGACATGACTGCTGCGTGGCATGTACACCAGGTAGCGCGACGGGATCGATAGCTGGGTGGTCAGGCGCGCCCCCTTGGTGCCGATCGGGTCCTTGGTCACCTGCACCACCAGGGCCTGGCCTTCATGTACCAGTGCGGTGATGTTCTCTACCGCCGAGCCTTCGCGCTGGGAGATTTCCGAGGCATGGATAAACGCTGCGCGCTCGAGGCCGATGTCGACGAAGGCCGCCTGCATGCCTGGCAGCACACGCACCACCTTGCCCTTGTAGATATTGCCGACGATGCCACGGCGCTGGGTGCGCTCGACATGCACTTCCTGCAGCACCCCGTTTTCAACCACCGCCACACGTGACTCCATCGGGGTGATGTTGATCAGGATCTCTTCACTCATGGCAGGCTCTCGTCAAAGGTTCTTTCTAATGATGGATGGCGTATGCACTGCTGGCTACTGCGGGTTTGTTACCTCTGGCGTATGCGCGAGCGATTGCCAGCAGGCGATGCCGAACTGGCCAAGCAAATCGGCCGTTTCACAGAGCGGCAAGCCGACCACCGCCGAATAGCTGCCGGAAAGACCGGTGACGAAGACCGCACCCAGCCCCTGGACGGCATAGCCGCCAGCCTTGTCAGCTGGCTCACCGCTGGCCCAATAGCGTTGCGCTTCATCGGTGCTGATGGCGCGAAAGCGCACTGTGCTGGTCACGCAAAAACTATGCACACGCTGGCCATCGTCCAGGGCGACAGCGGTCAGCACCTGATGCTCACGGCCTGACAGGTCAGCCAGCATGGCCAAGGCATCTTCACGGTTTTCCGGTTTGCCGAGAATACGACCATCGAGCACCACGGCAGTGTCTGCGCCGAGCACTACAGCCGGGCCGTCGACACGGGCCAGGCCGGCGGCAGCCTTTGCCCGGGCCAGGCGTTCGACGTAGGCAGGGGCGCTTTCGCTGGCTAGCGGAGATTCATCGATGGGGGCACTGATGACAATGAACGGCACGCCGATCTGCGTCAGCAGTTCACGACGACGGGGCGAGCCTGAAGCCAGGTATAGCGGGGTCATGCAGACATCTCCCTGTCAGTGGCGCGTTGCCGTCAGTTGATGTGCAAGCGTCGACGCAGGTCGCGCAAGGCAAAGCTGATCCATGGCCAGAGCAAGGCACTGATCACCGCCGACCAGACCAGCGCCAGGGTGGGCAGGCGGTTGCCGGTCAGTGCACTGAGCCACAGCTGGATCAACTGGGCGATACCAAAGATCACCAGAATGACCAGGCTTTGCTGCCACATGGGGAACATGCGCAGACGCTGCTGCAGGGACAGCACCAGAAAGGTGATGAGGGTAAGGACCAGCGCATTCTGCCCCAGCAGCGTGCCATACAGCACGTCCTCGGCAAGGCCCAGCACGAATGCCGTGGTCATGCCGACCTTGTTCGGCACGGCAAGGGTCCAGAACGACACCAGCAAGGCCAGCCACATGGGCCGGAATACTTCCATGAACTGCGGCATGGGGGAAACACTGAGCAGCAGGCCGATGGCGAAAGTAAGCCAGATGACCCAGCCGTTATTGCGGCGTGATGCAGCCATCATTGCCTCCGGGGTTGAGCGGGTGCGGCCGGCATGGCAGGTGCAGCAGACGGGGCTGCTGGCTGCGCGACCGGAGTGGCCGGTGCTGCCGGTGTGACCGACGCGGCAGGCGTGCCAGCGGCGGGTGCGACCGGATCACGGGTAGCGGCCGGCTGGCCAGCAGGTGCAGCCCCCTTTCGGTCAGCCTCTTCCTGGGCAATGGCGGCATCGGTGGCACGCTGCTCCGGGCTACGCCGGTCACTGAACACCAGCAACATGTAGCGGCTGCGGTTAAGCGCCGCGGTGGGGATGGCACGGACGATGGCAAAGGGTTGACCGGAATCGTGGATCACTTCGTTGACCGTGGCCACCGGGTAGCCGGCAGGAAAGCGCTGCCCCATGCCGGAACTGACCAGCAGGTCGCCTTCCTTGATGTCGGCCGTGTCGGCCACATGCCGCAACTCCAGGCGCTCCGGGTTGCCAGTGCCGCTGGCGATGGCTCGCAGACCGTTGCGGTTGACCTGCACCGGAATGCTGTGGGTGGTATCGGTCAGCAACAGCACCCGCGCGGTATAGGGCATCAACTCTACGACCTGGCCCATCAGGCCGCGGGCATCGAGCACCGGTTGGCCCAGGAACACACCATCACGCTCACCCTTGTTGATCAGAATGCGGTGGGTAAACGGGTTGGGGTCGACACCGATCAGCTCGGCCACTTCAACCTTTTCGTTGACCAGCGCCGAAGAATTGAGCAGCTCGCGCAGCCGCACGTTCTGCTCGGTCAGGGCCGCCAGCTTCTGCAGGCGCCCCTGCAGCAGCAGGGCTTCGGTCTTGAGCTTCTCGTTTTCGGCAATCAGCTCGGTGCGGCTACCGAACTGGCCGGCCACACCTTGCCAGGCACGCTGTGGCAAATCGGTGATCCAGTACGACTCCATCAGCACCAGGCCCATCTGGCTGCGCACGGGTTTGAGCACGTCGAAGCGCGCGTCGACAACCATCAACGCGACCGACATCACCACCAGAACGAGCAGGCGAACGCCCAGCGAAGGGCCCTTGGAGAAAAGCGGTTTAATGGGCCGTTCCTCGTGGACGACTCAGGAGGTCATTGGACATGGAACAACGCACCAGCCTGGTTGCGGGTTGACGGATACGGCGCCCAAACGGGCGCCAGCCCAGCGCATACAGGTAGCACTGTACGTACTACCTGTAAACCGGGCGCTCGTGAACAGCGAGCGGGATCACTCGCTGGAGAGCAGGTCCATCGCGTGCTTGTCCATCATCTCCAGGGCGCGACCGCCGCCACGGGCGACGCAGGTCAGCGGGTCCTCGGCGACGATCACCGGCAGGCCGGTTTCCTGGGCCAGCAGTTTGTCGAGGTCACGCAGCAGCGCACCACCACCGGTCAGCACCAGGCCGCGCTCGGCGATGTCCGAGGCAAGCTCCGGCGGCGATTGCTCGAGGGCGCTCTTGACCGCCTGGACGATGGTCGCCAGCGATTCCTGCAGCGCTTCGAGCACTTCGTTGGAGTTCAGGGTGAAGGCACGCGGTACACCTTCGGCCAGGTTACGACCACGCACGTCGACTTCACGTACTTCGCCACCTGGGTAGGCAGTACCGATTTCCTGCTTGATACGTTCGGCGGTGGATTCGCCGATCAAGCTGCCGTAGTTGCGGCGCACGTAGGTCACGATGGCTTCGTCGAAGCGGTCACCGCCAACGCGGACGGACTCTGCATAGACCACGCCGTTCAGCGAGATCAGGGCGATTTCAGTGGTACCGCCACCGATATCGACGACCATCGAACCGCGGGCCTCTTCAACCGGCAGGCCGGCACCGATGGCAGCGGCCATTGGCTCTTCGATCAGGAACACTTCTCGGGCACCCGCACCGAGGGCCGACTCACGGATGGCGCGGCGCTCGACCTGGGTCGACTTGCACGGCACGCAGATCAGCACGCGCGGGCTCGGCTGCAGGAAGCTGTTCTCGTGAACCTTGTTGATAAAATATTGCAACATTTTTTCGCAGACGCTGAAGTCGGCAATGACGCCGTCTTTCATCGGACGAATGGCTGCAATGTTGCCAGGCGTACGGCCCAGCATGCGTTTGGCTTCGGTACCGACGGCGACAACGCTTTTCTGGTTGCCATGGGTACGGATGGCAACAACCGAGGGCTCATTCAGGACGATACCGCGCTCACGCACGTAAATAAGGGTGTTGGCAGTACCCAGGTCGATAGAAAGATCGCTGGAAAACATGCCACGCAGTTTCTTGAACATGGGAAAGTGACCCTGGGGAAAGCGTGGGTAAAAAAGTGCGGCAAACTCTAACAATGGCAGGGATTTTGGGCAAGGAGCCAATATG
>PJTY01000953.1_pt1 | contig 11833 bp, 11 predicted proteins | sample 1512121 | NCBI WGS metagenome assembly PJTY01 (sample SAMN08177680, study PRJNA422409) | Soil metagenome, whole genome shotgun sequencing project. | isolation source: Soil enriched (2) on filter paper: alkali lignin treatment | place: USA: Madison | collected 2015-01-15 | reverse complement strand
CGGCCGCGCAGATACCTGGGAACCCGATCAGGATGTCTATTGGGGCGCGGAGACGACCTGGCTCGGCGGCGACGTGCGTTACGCCCACGGCTCCGAAGGCGTGGCAAAACCCGAAGGCGAAGCCGTGCTGGTCTCCGAGGATGACGCCGACGGCGACGTCCACAGCCGCCGCCTGGAAAACCCGCTGGCCGCGGTACAGATGGGCCTGATCTACGTCAACCCGGAAGGCCCGGACGGCAATCCCGATCCGCTGCTGGCGGCTGCCGACATCCGCGAAACCTTCGCGCGCATGGCGATGAACGACGAGGAAACCGTGGCCCTGATCGCCGGTGGCCACACCTTCGGCAAGACGCACGGTGCCGGTCCGGCCGACAATGTCGGCGCCGATCCGGAAGCCGCCGATCTCGATGCGCAAGGCCTGGGCTGGCACAGCACTTTCCGCAGCGGCAAGGCAGGCGACGCCATCACCAGCGGCCTCGAAGTGACGTGGACCACCACGCCGGCGCGCTGGAGCAATGATTTCTTCGAACTGCTGTTCGGCTACGAATGGGAACTGACCAAGAGTCCGGCCGGCGCGCATCAATGGACTGCCAAGGATGCCGGCGAGATCATCCCCGACGCGCAAGACCCGTCGAAGAAGCGCAAGCCGACCATGCTGACCACCGACATCGCGCTGCGCGTCGATCCGGCCTACGAAAGAATTTCGCGCCGCTTTCTCGACAACCCGCAGGCCTTTGCCGAAGCCTTCGCGCGCGCCTGGTTCAAGCTCACGCACCGCGACCTCGGTCCGAAGTCCCGCTATCTCGGTCCGGAAGTGCCGAAGGAAGACCTGATCTGGCAGGACCCGCTGCCGCCAGTCACGCATGCGTTGATCGACAGTGGCGACATCGCCGCCCTCAAGGCCAAGGTCCTGACGTCTGATCTGACGGTGGCCGAACTGGTTGGCACCGCATGGGCATCGGCTTCGACCTTCCGCGGCTCCGACAAGCGCGGCGGCGCCAATGGCGCGCGCATCCGTCTCGCGCCGCAGAAGGACTGGGCCGTCAACCAGCCCGAGCAGCTTGCCAAGGTAATCGATGCGTTGGAAAGCATACGCGCCGAGTTCAACCGCAACGCCACCGGCGGCAAGCAGGTCTCGCTGGCCGATCTGATCGTGCTGGCCGGTAACGTTGGCATCGAGCAGGCGGCCAAGGCTGCCGGCCGCAACGTGAGCGTGCCGTTCACGCCGGGCCGTACCGACGCTTCGCAGGAGCAGACCGACGTCGATTCGTTCGTGCCGCTGGAACCGGCGGCCGACGGCTTCCGCAATTACGTCAAGGGACGCTACAGCATCCCGGCCGAGCACCTGCTGATCGACAGGGCGCAATTGCTGACGTTGACCGCGCCCGAGCTGACCGTGCTGATCGGCGGCCTGCGCGCGATTAACATCAATGTCGGCGGCGCCACGCATGGCGTGCTGACCAAGCGTCCGGGCCAACTGACCAACGACTTCTTCGTCAACCTGCTCGACATGGGTACGGAATGGAAGGCCATTGCCGACGATCGTAGCCTGTTCGAAGGGCGTGACCGCAAGACCGGCAAGGCAAAATGGACCGGTACGCGTGTCGATCTGGTGTTCGGTTCCAACAGCATCTTGCGTGCGCAGGCCGAGGTTTATGCCAGCGTGGATGCGCAGGAGAAGTTCGTCGACGACTTCGTCGCGGTGTGGACCAAGGTGATGGAGCTGGATCGGTTCGATCTGAAGAAGTAAAAAAGAAGCGGAGCCAAGCTCCGCTTCCCTGATGTGCAGCCCGGTTGCGAACGAAAGTTCGGCCGGGCTGTTTTCTTGATGGTGCAGAGGATTACATCTTTGGGCACATGCAGTCAGAAGGTTTGTTCATGCGGTCCTTATGCAGCAATGGCCGGCAGCTATCATTTGATGAGCATCTTCAGAAACTGTACTTCGCCGACAGGCGCACGTTGCGCGGCTCGCCATAGTTGCCGATCGACTGGAAGTAGTGCTTGTCGGACAGGTTGCTGATGTTCAGGCGCATCTCCAGGTGACGGTTGACCGAATATGCCGCCATCAGCCCGGCGGTGGTCGCGCCACCATGGCGCAGCAGCGTGCCCGAATAGGGCCAGGTGTTGGTGCTGTAGATACTGCTTTGCGATTGCAGCGATGCGCCCACTCGCCAGGCCTGCAACGGGCCGGACAGGCGGTAGGTGGTGGACAGGCGCAGCAGGCGCTTGGGGGTAGACGTGTTGTATGGCGTACCCGGCGGCGTGGCGGCGCTGGTGCTGCTGGCGTATTCGGCGGTGGTGTAGCTCAAACCTGCCTGCACGTTCCAGGCTGGCGTGATGGCGCCTGCCACCTCGAACTCGAAGCCGTGGCTCTTGACCTCGCCGGCGGCTTCGGAGCATGAGGGCTGGCCGTTGCATTCCTCCATCGCCAGACTGCGCGCCAGGTTCTTCTGGCGGATCTGGAACACTGCCGCGCTGACATTGACGGCGCCGCCGAAGTATTCGCCCTTGATGCCCGCTTCCACGTTGGTGCCGGTCACGGGGTCGAGCAGCTTGCCGTCACGGTCCCGGGCACTTTGCGGGTTGAACACGCTGGCGATGCTGGCATACAGCGAATGCTGTGCATCGAGGTCATACACCAGCCCGGCATAGGGCGTGAACTCGTGGCTGACCCGGTAGTTCGTGCGGGCGTTGGTCATGGTGTTGAGCGCATCGTAGTCATACCAGTCCAGGCGGGCACCCAGGATGGCCGTCAGCGAATCCGTCAGGCTCAGGCGCGTCGTGGCGTACAGGTTCTGTCGCTTGATCTCGTTGGCCTGGCCCCAGTAGTACGCGAAGCTGTCCTCGTCAGGCGGCGGGGTACCGGTACGATCCCAGGTCAGCGGGTTGTAGATCAGGGAGTAGGGAGCGCGGTATCCGTCGTTGTGCTGGGTAAGACGGCTTATTCCGGCACCCAGCACCAGTTCGTGTGTGCGCCCACCCAGGGTGAAGGGGCCGGAGGCCGAGACGTCGAGCGCGTGGTGCCTGTGATCGTACAGGAATTTTGTCACGTTGCCGCGCAGGAAATCGTCCGTGGCGCCGATGCGCGAGCTGGGACTGAACTGGGCATCCATCTTCGAGTTGAAGTATTGGTAGCTCAGCTTGCCCTTCCAGCCGCCCGACAGGCGCTGCTCCAGTTCTGCGAAGGCATGCAGGTTCTCTTTGTCCCAGCGTGCCCAATCGTCGGAGTTGTTGTAGGAGCGGGGCAGGGCCATCGGGCTGCCGTCGAGGTTGTAGAGGAAAAAGGAGCGCGCACCGGGGTTGTCCTCGGTATTGTAGTAGCCGCCGAAGCTTAGTTTGGTGGCCGGGCTGAGGTCGGCCTCGGCGATGGCGTAGAGCAGTCCGCGCCGGTTCTTGTTGCCATCCAGGAAGGTGTCGCCGTCTTCCAGCGACGCCACGGTGCGCACGCGCAAGGTGCCCGCATCGTTGATGGCGCCGCCGGCGTCTGCCTCGACGCTCTTGTTGTTCCAGCGCCCCACTCCGCCTTCGAGCGATACGCGAGTCTCCTCAGTGGGCCGCTTGCGTACCAGGTTGAGCACGGCCGAAGGGTTGCCCGTACCCGTGAGCAGGCCCGAGGCGCCGCGCAGGATTTCCACTCGGTCATAGACGGCCAGGGTACCCGTGCCGGTGGTGTCGGTGCTGTAACCACCGAAGGTGAGCGGCGAGCCGTCCAGCGCGATGTTGCTGACGGTGAAGCCGCGCGAATAGAAGATGGGGCGTCCGGCCTGTTCCTGGAACACGTGCAGCCCGGTGGTGTTCTGCGCAACGTCCTCGATCGACTGTAATCCGAAATCCTCGATGTGCTGGCGCGTCACCACGCTCACCGACTGCGGTGTCTCGCGCAGCGACAGTGCCATGCGCGTGGCTGTACGGGTAGCGCCCGACGTGTAGCTGCCTGTGCCCTCGGTGATCTCGCCGACCTGGCTGGTCACCATCACCGGTGCCAGAGTCGTTTCGCCATTACCTGCCGAAATCTTCTCGAGCGTAAAACCATTTCCCTGCCGCACGGCGATCAGGCCGCTGCCGCTCAACAACTGGTTGAGCGCCTGCTCCGCAGTGTGGCGGCCCTGCACGCCGGGACTGTGCTGGTCGCCGCTCACGGTGACGGGAGCGTAGGACACATTGATTTTTGTCTGGGCGGAAAAGCTGGCGAGGGCGGCTTGCAGCGGTCCGGCCGGGATGGCGAAGTCCGTAGTGGCTTCCTGCGCATGGACCGCGCCGGGCAGCATGGCCGAAGCGGCGACCGTGCCGAGGAAAGCAAGATGCAGGGATAGCGCGAGCGGGCGCAACATGGTGTGCTTGGTCTTGTTCACGTGTTCGTATCCTTGAGGGTGGAGGACGGCGCGCATGAGGCGCCTGTACCTTCAAGTCGTTTGAGAAACGCGAATCGACAATACCTCGGCAGAATTTTTTCGCGGACGGTTTCCTGTATGCGCTCAGGCGGCGACGATGCGTATCCAGTAACGGGTGCGGTACTGGATGCGGATCGGCAGGATGGCACTGAGGTTGTCGAGCACGCCGGGAATGTCGTCGAGGTGGAAGATGCCTGAGAGCGTCAGGTCGGCAACTGCCGGATCGCAGCCCAGATGGCCTTTGTGATAGCGCGCGAGTTCCTGCGCCATGCGTGCGAGCGGCCAGTTGTCCACCATCAGCAGGCCGCTATTCCATGCATCGGCATGGGGTTCCAGTGGTTCGATTGTCTGCGTGCCGAGGGCGGTGAAGCGTGTCTGCTGACCGGCGTCCAGGCGCAGGGCTGTGCCGTTCCCGGGTTGAATTTCGACGGCATGTTCAAGTACCTGCACCCGGCTCGAGTCCGCGTCGTCGCGCACCAGGAAGCGTGTGCCGAGGGCACGGATGCTGCCATGCCGCGTCTGCACGATAAAGGGGCGCGCCTGTGCGTCTGGCGCAGTGGCGACAAGGATTTCGCCTTCGTAGAGGCGGATGGTGCGGCGGTTTGCGTCGTACCGGATATCCAGCGCAGTGGCGGTGTTCATTTGCAGCAGACCACCGTCTGCCAGGGTGACAGCGCGGCGTTCGCCGGTACCGGTGCGGTGACTGGCGGTCAGTGCGTGCAACGTTTCCTTGCGCTGCCAGGCAAAGGTAGCAGTGCCGCCGATCATCAGCAGCGCCACGAGTTTCTTGATCATCTGCCGGCGCGATGCGCGTGCGGTGCGGAATGTGCCGAGGCCGATCGGTTCCGGCAGTCGTTCGAAGGCTTGTTGCAGTCGCTGCACGCGCTCCCATGCCTGGCGATGAACGGGGTCGAGCATCAGCCAGCGCGCGTGTTCCTGATGAACCGAGGCATCGGGCGCGGCGTCGCGCAGGTCCAGATACCAGGCTGCGGCCTGCTCGAACGTGGCGGCATCGGGTTGTCGTGCGCGCACGTCAGTCATCCATGAGCGCCAGGCATTGCGCCATGGCGCGGATGAAATGCTTGCGCACGGTATTGGTGGAGAGCTTCATCTGACGGCCGACTTCGGCCAGGCTCAGGCCCTCGAGCTGGACACGCAGGAAGATGTCGCGTGCGCGCTCGCCCAGATCGTCGAGCATGCGGTCGATCCGGAGCAGGGTCTGGATGATCTGCTGGCGTTCTTCGGGGGATGGTGCCGTCGCTTCGGCGCGCACCGCCAGTGCCTCGGCGTATGCCTGCTCGATGCTGTGGCGGCGGAACATGTCTACCATCAGGTTGCGGGCAATGCTGCTCAGATAGGCCTTGGGTTCGCGCAACTCTTCGGCATGGCGTTGCAGCAGCACGCGGGTGAAGACATCTTGCGCCAGGTCGCAGGCCTGATCGGTACATTCGAGGCGCCGGCGTATCCATGTGCGCAGCCAGCCGTGATGCGAACGGTAGATGTGCGCAAACTGGTTGTCGAACTCGGTGGAGCGGGTTTCCATCTGGCGGCATGGATGAGCAGAAACGGACGAGAATTATAAACGAGAATGATTCTTAAATAGATTGGTGTTGTTTTTATGCGAAGAGTGAAAGCGGACAGCCGATACCCGCTGCTTTTGTCGATCTGCGTCCTGTCTGATCAAGGCTGCGTGGGTTGTCTGGCGCGAAAAAGAGGGGCAGTGAGCCCGGGGAATGTGTGGGTATTTCTTTCCGTCATGCTGTTGTTTGTTCGCCAAGGCGAGCGGGCGGGCGAGTGCGCGTGCTAGCATCGGTCCATCGGGGGCGTGTCAGTGCAGGACCGCTCCCCACATTTCATGCAGCAATTGGAGAAAACGCTTGGCCAAACCAAATTACCAGTACGAAAAACGACAGAAGGAACTCGAAAAGAAGCGCAAGAAAGAAGAAAAACTCAAACGCAAGCAGGAGCGGCCGGCCGATACCGAGGATGGTCAGGAAGCCGTCGATGGCACCCCCTTGAACGGAACGCCTGCGCCTGAAGAGGAATAAGAGAGTGGCGGAGGCCATGCGGCCATCGCTCTTCTACTTTACCGCCACCGCCTGCACGACCGCGCCCGGTGTGATATCGGCCTTCGATGACTGGCCGTTCCAGTTCCTGCAGATGCACGAAGCGCAATGCGGCGAGTTCCTGCCGCAGCGTGGCGGCGGTCTGCATGGTGTCCGTGTCCTTGCCGCCGCCCGTGTCGTTGTTTGCCTGCGCCGGCGTATAGGCTTCCAGCAGAAACACGCCGCCGGGTTTGAGCGCCTTGTCCAGGCGCGCATACAAGGATTTTCTGATGGCGGATGGCAGCGGGCAGAAGATCGAGATGATGCCGTCCCATTCGTTTTCGCCGGGGTCGAACTCAGCCAGGTCGGCCTGCACGCATTCGATGGCCACGCCATTTTCCTCCGCCAGTCTGTATGCCTTGTCCAGTCCTACGCGTGATGTATCGACCGCCGTGACGCGGTAGCCGTGTCTGGCGAGGAAGACCGCATTGCGTCCTTCGCCTTCTGCCAGGCTCAGCACGCGACCTCGGGGAATCTGACGGAAGCGTGCCTTCAGGAAATCGTTCGGCTCGGTGCCATAGGCATAGTCTTGCGTGCCGTAACGTTCATCCCACATCGCTTACTCCGTCGTCAGATCAGGATCGGTGGCAAAGCGCAAGCGGTTGCCGTCGGGATCGATCACGACCATTTCGCGCGTACCCCACGGCGTATCGCAGGGTGGCTGATTGATCGGTGCCGCGTTGGCTTCGAATTGACGATGGCAGGCATCGACGTCCGGCACCAGGAAATAGACCGCGCCGCCGACCTTGGCGTCACCTTCGTGTTCGCTCAGAAAGATGGTCTGGCCCGCGCGCGTCAACTGGACGAAGAGCGGATAGCCGGGACCGAAGCGGTGTTCCCAATCCAACTTGAAGCCGAGCCTGTCGAGATAGAACGGCAGGCTGATGGTGGCATCGCGCATGCGCAGTTGGGGAATGACTGTTTGCGGCATGAGTGTCTTTCTATGCAAGTCGCAGATCGGACAGTGCAGAATCGTACAGGGCGATGCGTGCCAGCACGATGCCGTGATCGGAAGCCTGCGGCTGCCTGAAGATCATGTGGTCGTTCAGGTAGCGTACGTCCAGCACTTCGCCGATGGCACCCGGCAGCTCGGGGTTGAAGGCGGCGGAGACGAGAATGTGGTCGATGGTCTCGAAGCTGCCGTCGTGAATGTGGGTATAGCCGACGTCGCGCAATGGATCGCGGCGTGACTGGATGCGGTAGCTTTCGAACAGGCGGTCGTCGATGGTTTCCTCGTCGGCGGCATCGTAGCGGCCGAGGCCCATCACCATGCGCGTGGAAATCGCGTCGGCGACGTCGTTGAAATCGCCCATGACGACGATCGGACGGCGCGTGCTGCACAGGCGGCGCGTCAGCAGCGTGCGCAGGCCGAGCGCATCGGTACCGCGCCGGATCAGCGAACGCAGCATCGCCATGCCGGACAGGTCCGACAGTTGCATCTGGTTGTCGGCATCCTGCAGATAGTCGGGCAGCTTGGATTTCAGGTGGCAGACATAGGCATCGATCACGAGCGACGGCGAGACCTGGATCTGCGCATGCAGCACCGGCCGCGTGAAGCGGCGCATCGGATGCGCGACGCCGGGAATGGCTATGCTCAGGTTGTCCGGCAGTTCGGCGATGATGCCGGCGCCGGGCGCGACCGGCAGGCGCGAGATCAGCGCCACGCTCGGCGTGAATTTTTCGGCCTGCGGATCGGGGTCTTCGCCGACATGATGGGCATCGCGGTAATGTTGCGTGCGCGCCAGCACGTCCCTGAGTGCAGCTTGCGAGAAGATTTCCTGCAGCCCGATCACGTCGGCATCGAGCCGGTCGAGCTGCTGCGCGATCCACGTGATCTTGGCTTCGTACTCCGCTTCGGAGTAGGGTGGCTGGTCGGCGTAGAATGTCATCCCCGGCAGGGCCAGATTGCAGACGTTGAAGGTCGCAAAGCGGAGTTCTTGCTGCATAATGTGCTCCTTTTTGGTTTGAGCGTAACACGATGGCAAGAAAAGAGCATGTGTCGGAGACGCCCGCGACACAATGGCTGCGTCGTCATAGGGTCGCCTTCGAGGGGCATCCTTACGAATACGAGGAGCACGGCGGCACCGAAGGATCGTCGCGCGCGCTTGGCGTGGACGAACACATCGTGGTCAAGACGCTGGTGATGCAGGACGAGGCGGCCAGGCCGCTGCTGGTGCTGATGCACGGCGACCGCAAGGTCTCGACCAAGAACCTCGCGCGCCAGATCGGCTGCAAGTCGGTCGAACCGTGCAAGCCGGAAGTGGCGAACCGTCATTCGGGCTACCTGATCGGCGGTACCTCGCCGTTCGGCACGCGCAAGGACATGCCGGTCTATGTGGAGGAAAGCATCCTCGCGCTCGAACGCATCTACATCAATGGCGGCCGGCGCGGTTATCTGGTGAGCCTGGCGCCGGCGGCGCTGCAGGACGTGCTGGGCGCCAAGCCCGTGCATTGCGCGCTGGAAGAATAATGAGCCGTCGCATACCCATGCGTGTGCGGCGGAAGAGGGAAGAAAAATGAATACAGTCCTGTTTGCGGTCGGTGCCTACCTGATCGGTTCGATCTCGTTTGCGGTGGTGGTCAGCAAGCTGTTCCGGCTCGACGATCCGCGCAGCTACGGATCGAAAAATCCGGGCGCGACCAACGTGCTGCGCACCGGCAACAAGAAGGCCGCGATCCTGACGCTGCTCGGCGACGGCGCCAAGGGCTTCGTCGCGGTATGGCTGGCACAGCATTTCGGTCCGGCCTACGGCATCGGCGAAACCGGCGTGGCGCTGGCGGCGATCGCGGTGTTCCTCGGCCACCTGTGGCCGGTGTTCTTCCGCTTTGTCGGCGGCAAGGGCGTGGCAACCGCGCTCGGTATCCTGCTGGCGGTGAGTGTCTGGCTTGGCCTGGCTACGCTGGCGACCTGGCTCATCATCGCCTACGCCTTCCGTTATTCGTCCCTGGCGGCGCTGATCGCGGCGGTGTTTGCGCCATTCTTCTACCTGCTGATGTTCGAGGTCGATGCGATGCTGCTGGCGATCACGGCTATGAGCGTGCTGCTGATCGCGCGGCACAGGAAGAACATCGCGAATCTGCTGGCGGGGAAAGAGACGCGGATTGGCAGCAAGAAGAAGTAGGGTGTGCCTCGTGGTGGTTTTTGTGGGCACGGAGAGGATTGATACGCTTTCTGGATTCCCGCCTGCGCGGGAATGACGGATTTTAATTTGATGTAGTCGATCAATTGCCAAGTCAATAGAACGTCTCACCTTTACACCGTCATTCCCGCGCAGGCGGGAATCCAGAAGCCTCTTCCATCATCCTGGCCTGACAAGGTCTGACCTTCGCCGCAATGGCAAGCGGTCAAAACTATCTTCAAGGCGCCGTCAAACTGTCCAGCGGCCAGCGCGGCTTCACGTTGAAGCCGTATTCCTTCTTCGCCAGACTCGGATCGCGCTGCAGCCGCATCGCGCCGGCAAACGCGATCATCGCGCCGTTGTCGGTGCAGAATTCCAGTTCCGGATAGAAGACCTTGTAGCGCCGCTTGGCGGCGGCTGCGTTCAGCGATTCGCGCAGCTGGCGGTTGGCGCCGACGCCGCCGGCGATCACCAGTCGCTTGAGGCCGGTCTGCTTGAGCGCGGTCATGCATTTGGCGGTCAACACGTCGACGATGGCATCGACGAAGGCGCGCGCGATGTTGGCCTTGTCCTGTTCGCAGATGTTGGCCGGATGGTTTTTCACCACTGTCAGCACCGCCGTTTTTAGGCCGGAAAAACTGAAATCCAGATTCTTCGAATGCAGCATCGGGCGTGGCAGCGTATAGGCGCTCGGATCGCCGAACTCGGCCAGGCGCGAGATCGCCGGGCCGCCCGGATAACCGAGGCCGAGTAGTTTGGCCGATTTGTCGAAGGCTTCGCCGGCGGCGTCGTCCAGCGTTTCGCCCAGCATCGCGTACTGTCCGACGCCATCGACGCGCATCAACTGCGTGTGGCCGCCCGATACCAATAATGCAATGAACGGAAAGGCCGGCGGCTCGCTCGCCAGCAGCGGCGACAGCAGATGGCCTTCGAGGTGGTGTACGCCGAGCACGGGTTTGTCGAGCGCGAGGCCGAGGCCGCAGGCGATCGACGAGCCGACCAGCAGCGCGCCGGCCAGACCCGGCCCTTGCGTATAGGCGATGGCGTCGATTTCTTCGCGTGCCACGCCGCTGTCCGCCAGGACTTTTTCCAGCAGCGGAATGGCGCGCCGGATGTGGTCGCGCGAGGCGAGTTCGGGTACCACGCCGCCGTATTCCTCATGCATCTTCACCTGCGAATAGAGGGCGTGCGCCAGCAGGCCGCGTTGTGTGTCGTACAACGCGAGGCCGGTTTCGTCGCAGGAGGATTCGATTCCGAGAACGAGCATGAGGATGGAATAAGGTACAGAGGTGTGGCGTGAATCTTGCGTGGATTGTAGCGTATTATCCCGCGCTCGCTGCGCTGCACCATCATTCTTAAAACGCATGATCTCTCGAAACCAGGCCGATATCCGCTCGCTGCGCATCGTCGTCGTCAATACTCTTTTAGCGTCGGACGCGGATCCGGACGATCAGGCCCTGCAGCAGGACGAACGCGCGCGCGCCTTGCGCATCGGCCTGCTGGAGGCCGGCTACAACATCGTCGCGGTGCTGCCGGCCGATCTGCATCTGGCCGATCGCGTCGTGCAGCTGCAGCCGGACATGGTCATCATCGATGCCGAGTCGGATGCGCGCGACGTGCTCGAGCACGTGGTGATGGTCACGCGCGAGGCGCCGCGTCCCATCGTGCTGTTTACCGAGGACCAGGCGCAGTCGAGCATGGAGGCGGCGATGGCGGCCGGGGTATCAGCCTATATCGTGGCGGGTCTGCAGGTCGAGCGTGTCAAGCCGGTGCTCGAGGTGGCGCTGGCGCGTTTCAACGCCGACCAGAAGCTGCGCAACGAACTTTCCGATACCAAGCTCAAGCTGGCCGAGCGCAAGACCATCGAACGCGCCAAGGGATTGCTGATGGAGCGGCACCGCATTTCCGAGGACGAAGCCTACGGCCGGCTGCGCCGCATGGCGATGGATCGTAATCTCAAGCTGTCGGAACTGGCGCAACGCATGATCGATATCGCCGACTTGCTCGGCTGAGCGTGCATTGGTGCATTTGCGATGCACTAAATCAAGGCGGTGCACAAAAAAGGCGCGAGGTGGTCAGGGCGATTGGACGGGCGCGCGATGCCTGCGGTTGATGAGGTTGCCACTCTGGCGGAGCATGAGATTCCGGCGGGTTTTGAAAACTGGCATGTGAATTGCTAATTTGAGGTTGGCGCCAACGACGGTGCCGACAAAACAGG
>PJTY01000947.1_pt1 | contig 11905 bp, 8 predicted proteins | sample 1512121 | NCBI WGS metagenome assembly PJTY01 (sample SAMN08177680, study PRJNA422409) | Soil metagenome, whole genome shotgun sequencing project. | isolation source: Soil enriched (2) on filter paper: alkali lignin treatment | place: USA: Madison | collected 2015-01-15 | reverse complement strand
CGGGCCGGACAAGCGGCCCCCGACTGGTTATCATGGCGGCGATTTCTAGCGGACTGCCACCATGGTTGATTCAAACGACGACGCCTTCGACGGCGAAAAAAGCAAAACCCAGATCAAGCGCGAGCTGCATGCGCTGGTCGAACTCGGCGAGCGCCTAACCACGCTCAAGGCCGATACCCTGGCCCGCCTGCCGTTGACCGACGAGCTGCGCAAGGCCCTGGCCGAAGCCAGCAAGCACACCGCTCACGGTGCCCGCAAACGCCACATGTCGTTTGTCGGCAAGCTGATGCGCGTGCAGGACCTGGATGCCATCCAAGCCCTGCTCGAACAGATGGACAGCTCGACTCGCCAGTACAACGAGCGCTTCCACAGCCTGGAGCGCTGGCGCGACCGGCTGATCGACGGTAACGACGAAGACCTCGAGCGCTTCGTCAATGAGTACCCCGACACCGATCGCCAGCAGCTGCGCTCGCTGGTACGCCATGCCCAGCACGAGAAGGCGCGGAACAAGCCGCCTGCCGCCGCGCGCAAAGTGTTCAAGTACATCCGCGACCTCGACGAACTGCAGCGCGGGTTACGCTGATCACCCTGGGGCCGCTTTGCGACCCAATCGCGACACAAGGCCGCTCCCACAGTAAGTGCACAGCCATTTCTGCATGGCGCAATCCCTGTGGGAGCGGCCTTGCGTCGCGAAAGGACCGCAAAGCGGTCCCAGATGGCCGTCACGCCCCTGTACCGCCCACGGTAATCGCATCCAGCTTCAAGGTCGGCTGGCCGACCCCCACCGGCACCGACTGCCCGTCCTTGCCGCAAGTCCCTACCCCGCTGTCCAGCGCCAGGTCGTTACCGACCATCGACACCCGGCTCATCGCCTCCGGACCGTTGCCGATCAGGGTTGCCCCTTTCACCGGCGCGGTAATCTTGCCGTCTTCGATCAGGTAGGCCTCACTGGTCGAGAACACGAACTTGCCGCTGGTGATGTCCACCTGGCCACCGCCGAGGTTGGCGCAGTAGATGCCCTTCTTCACCGAAGCGATGATTTCCTGCGGGTCGCTTTCACCCGCACGCATGTAAGTGTTGGTCATGCGGGGCATCGGCAGGTGCGCGTAGGATTCGCGCCGGCCATTGCCGGTCACCGCCATGCCCATCAGGCGTGCGTTCAGCTTGTCCTGCATGTAGCCCTTGAGCACTCCGTTCTCGATCAGCGTGGTGCACTCGGTCGGGGTGCCTTCGTCATCCACGCTCAGCGAGCCTCGGCGGCCTTCGAGGGTGCCGTCGTCGACGATGGTGCACAGGCTCGACGCCACTTTCTCGCCAATGCGGCCGCTGAACGCCGAACTGCCCTTGCGGTTGAAGTCACCTTCCAGGCCATGGCCGACAGCCTCGTGCAGCAGCACGCCCGACCAGCCCGAACCCAACACCACAGGCAGGGTACCAGCCGGAGCCGGGATCGCCTCCAGGTTCACCAGGGCCTGGCGCAGCGCTTCGCGGGCATAGCCCATGACCCGCTCTTCGGTGAAGAAGCGGTAGTCGGTACGCCCGCCACCGCCCTGCCCGCCCCGCTCGCGACGGCCATTCTGCTCGACGATGACGCTGACGTTGAAGCGCACCAGCGGACGCACGTCGGCGGCCAGGCTGCCATCGGCCGCAGCGATCAGGATGCGCTCCCAGACCCCGGCCATGCTCACACTGACCTGCTGGATACGCGGGTCCAGGGCGCGGGTGGCGGCGTCGACGCGCTTGAGCAGCTCGACCTTCTCGGCACGGCTGAGCACATCCAGCGGGTTGTCCGCCGGATAAAGGGCGGCCACATCCTGGCTGCGGAAGGCCTGCACCTTGCCGTTCTGGCCGGCACGCGAGATCGAACGGGCGGCACGGGCGGCCGAGGTCAGCGCTTCGAGGTTGATCGCGTTGCTGTAGGCAAAGCCGGTCTTTTCACCGGACTGGGCACGCACGCCCACGCCCTGGTCGAGGTTGAAACTGCCCTCTTTGACGATGCCGTCTTCCAGCGCCCAGGTTTCCGAGATCTGCCCCTGGAAATACAGGTCGGCGGCGTCGATGCCGGGGCCGGCCAACTCACCCAGCACGCTCTGCAGGCTGTCCAGGGTCAAGCCGCCTGGGGCCAGGAGCTGCTCGCTGACGGTGGATAACATCTGGCTCATAGTCACTCCGAGGTGTGCGCAGGCCGCAACGCGCCCTGCGAGAAAAAGCGCCGGTGCGATACCACCGGCATGCGCGCCCGGATGGACGCTTGTTCGTCAATGTCGCGCTCGGCGAGCAGTACCGCTTCACCTTGCGCCTGTTCCGCGACGATGCGCCCCCAGGGGTCGACGATCGCCGCATGGCCATGGGTTTCCCGTGGCCCCGGGTGAGTCCCGCCTTGCGCCGCAGCCAGCAGGTAGCACTGGGTCTCGATGGCCCGGGCGCGTACCAGCACTTCCCAGTGCGCCGCGCCCGTTACCGCAGTGAAGGCGGCCGGTGCAGTGATCAGTTCCGCGCCGGCGGCACGCAGTGCGCTGTACAGCTCGGGGAAGCGCAGGTCGTAGCACACGCTCAGCCCCAGCCGCCCCACCGGCGTATCAGCCACCACCACCTGGGCGCCGTGGGCGTAGTCATCGGACTCGCGGTAGCGGCCACGGTTGTCGGCAACGTCCACATCGAACAGGTGCAGCTTGTCATAGCGTGCCGCCACCTCACCGTGTTCGTCGATCAACAGCGAGCAGGCATGGGCCTTGGCTTCGGGCTGGCCGACCGGTGGCAATGGCAAGGTACCGGCGACAATCCATAACTTGAGGTCGCGGGCGGTGCGTTTCAACCATGGCAGGATCGGCCCTTCGCCCAACGCTTCGGCGCGGCCGATGGCAGCGGCGTCCTTGCGGCCCATGGCGGCGAAGTTTTCCGGCAGCACGGCCAGCCGCGCACCGCCAAGCGCGGCCTGCTCCAGCAGGGCACCGGCACGCTGCAGGTTGGCCAGCACATCGTCCTGGCTGACCATCTGGATTACAGCTGCCTTCATGGGCACTCCTAGCGGGATTTCTCGAAAGGTTTCACAAATGTGATTCTAGGCTCTTTCACCGGACCTTCGACACGGTAGTGCACGCTGGCGAAGCGCGACACACGGTCCCCGATCAGCCGGTCGACCAGGAACAGCGCCCCGCCCACCGCCGGCGCGCCGACAATCAGGGCCGCCAGCGGCAGGTTGTTGGTCACCGGCAGGCTTACCTGCAGGTTGGCATCGACCCGGTCGCTTACCAGGTCCAGAGTACCGTCCAGCTCGAAGTTGCTCGACGGGCCAGTCACGGCGATTGGCTCGCGGGTCACGTAGACTCCGTTACTGGCCACCAGCAAGCCTTTGACCCGGTCGTAGGCCAGGCCTTTGTCGAACAGGTCGGAAAAGTCCAGGCGCAAGCGCCGGCCGATGGAGTTGAAGTTGAGCAGGCCGAACACCCGTAGCGCTTGGGCACTGCCTTCGACCTCGACGAACTGGCCAGTGCGCAGCGCCGCATCCATGCTGCCGGAGAACCGCTTGAGGCTCACCGAGGCCGGCGAACCCGGCCAGCGGCCATCCACATCCAGACGGAAGTCGCGGCTGGTCGCGGTAGGGGCAAAGCCCCAGGCCTTGAGCACGTCCGCCAGGTTCTTGCCGTCCAGGCGCCCTTTGTACCAGCTGCTGGTGCGGCCCGGCTCACCTTCCCAGCCGCCACCACCATCAATACGCAGGCCTTTGAAGTCAAGGTCGATATCACTGGCGGTCACGCCACGCGCGGTCGGTCGCAGCTTGAGCGATGCACTGCCGTAAAGGTCGTCCCCGCGATAGAGCTTGTCGATGCTCAAGTCCAGCGCCGGCACCTTGCGCGGGTCGAACGAAGCCAGCGGGTCCGGACCCTCCTCGGCCTGCTTTTCCTCGGCGCTGGCGGCGGGCAGGCGCAAGGTCTGCATGCGCACCACCATTGGCGCGCCCTTGGCATCCGGCACCCGGGCGTTGCCGATGACTTCCTTGCTGTCGAGGCGCAAGTCCCAGGCGGGGCCACCACGGGCCAGGCGCACCACAGCCTGGTTCAGGTCCAGGCCAAAAGCTTTCAACTGGCCGATGCTCAGGTCTACGCCTTGCAGGTTCTGCCGCGCGCTACCGCCCGGGTCGCCGCCGGCCAGGCGCGCTGCCTGTTCCTGCCAGGGCGCCAGGTCCAGCGTCTCGAGGTGCCCACGCACTCGCAGCCCCTGGCCGGCAGGTACCTGGGCGTCGCCGGTGCCCAGCAGCAACTCGCCGCGGCCCTGGCCCAGCTTGTCGGCCGGTGCCGCGTAGGCAAAGCGGGCAAGGTCGCTGTAGGCGACATCGAAGCGCCGCTCCGGCCCCTGCAGGGTCATGCTGAAACGGGTGTCACGGGTATCACCCGCTGCCTTGCCGAAGGGCGCCGGCAAGTCGATGGCCAGGCCCTTGAGGCTGGAATCGACACGCAGGCGGTTGTCCCGGCTACCCAAGCTGACCTGCAACTGGTACGGCAAGTCGCCGGAAGCCGGCAAGGCCTGCTTGAACTGCAGCCAGTCGGTCAGAGCCTTGAGTGACACCTGGCCGCTGGCGTTGACGCGGGTCTGCATCTGCCCGGGCTGGCCTTCGGCGGTGATTTGCGCCGTAACCGGCTTGCCGAACGCTTGCAGGCTGATGCCCTTGCCGCTCAGGCCCTTGTCCAGATCGAAACTGAAGTCACCCTTCAGGCGGCTCAACTCCAGGCTCGGCGGCGCCACCTTCAGCCGCGCATCGTCGGTGGCGAAGTCCACCTGCACCTTCGGCCGCTGCCCGCGGGCCAGCGGAATGTCGAGCTTGACCTTGCCCTTGAGCGGCCCCTCGCCCTCCCACCCGGCAAAGATCTCGCCAGTGCCGATTGGCGCTTCCTTGAGGATCTTCAGGCCATCGCCCAGGCTGCCGTCGAAGTTGCCATCGAGGTACAGGTGGCTTTGCTGGCCCTCGTCGACATGCGGGATATCGACGCTCACATCGCTGACCTTGGTGTCGAGCAGTACGCCGCGCTGGGCCTTGATGCGCACGCCACTGTCCTCGATGAACACATCGCCATCCACGTGCTGCACCTGCGGCCAGCCCGGCTGGAAGTCCAGGGCTGCGTCACGCACCTTGAAGAACAGGCTGATGCTGCGGGCTTCCGGCGCGACGCCATGGTTCAGCGAGCCTTGGTACTGGAAGTAGCCTTCGTCCACCGTGCCTTTGACGATTGCACTGCGCAGCCATTCGTCGAGGGCGGGGCTGAGCACCTCGGGCAGGTACTTGGCGGTGTAACGGCCGTCGCCTTCGGTCAGGCCGACCCGCAGGTCCATGTAGTCTTCGCGGCCCTCCTCGAACAGCAGGCGAATGAGGAAATCACCGGCAATCTTGCCTTCCTCGCCCAGTACCTTGAGGTATGGCGCGACCAGGGTAAAACCATCCTTGTCCAAGGCCCAGGTCAGGCGCGCATTGGCCTTCTGGTAGTGCCAGGGTTTGGCGAAGATCGGGTACAGGTGCAGCATGAACGCATCGGTATCGAGGCGCAGTTCGCCATGGCCAAGGTCACCGCTGATGCTGCCGCTGACGTTACCGGCTGCCGGAGCATTGTGATAGGCATCGAAACCGACCTTCTCCAGGTTGGCTTCGAACTGCAGGCGCTGGTCGCCCTCGGCCTTGGGCCGGGCTTCCAGGCGCACATTGCGCAGCGCGCCGGTCACGTTCAGGCCATCGACCACGGCCATGACCTTGTCCGGCAGCGGCGCCAGGGCATCGATCAGCGGTGTCAACGGTGTGAGGTCCAGGCGGTCGGCCTGCAGTTGCCAGCTTTCCGCAGCAGCATCCTCGCCGGGGCGCTGCTGCAATTGCAGATGCGACTCCCAACGGGTCTTGCCGATATCCATGGCCAGGGAATCGACCACCACATCGAAGCCTTGCTCCTGGCGCTGGAACCAGGCGCCCAGTGCCAGGTTGTTCAGCTTGGCCGCCTTGCGCCCGGCATAGGCACCGTGCAACTCCGGCGCATTGAGACGTACAACGGCCTGCTGCAACTGCCCCTTGCTCCAGTCGATCCAGAACTCGCCGCCCGCCCGCAGGGCGTCGGCATGCCACTGGCCCAACAGGCGTGGCGGCAGCCAACGCGTCCAGTCACTCTGTGGCAGGCTCAGGTAGGCTTCGACCTGGCCGTCGCGCCAGGCGTTGGCCGACGCACGACTGCGCAGGTTCAGCGACAGGGGCTGGCCATCGGGCAAGGTCGCGCGCAGGTCCAGGGCATGGCGCGAAGCTCCGGCCTGCAGGCCGACGCTTACATAGGTCAGGGTCAACGGGTCACGCTGCCAGGGGTGCAAGGTGACCTGACTGTCGAACACATCGATGCGGCCCAACTGGCGCAGGCGCTGCAACAACTCGGCGGGGTCGAGCGGCGCATCGTCCTTCTTCGGCAGGCCCTCGAGGTTCCAGGCGCCCTGCTCGTTCTCGCGCAGGATCAGTTGCAGGCCGCCCAACTGAATGCGCGCCAGGCGTACTTCGCGGGCGGTGAGGCTGGCCCAGACATCTGGGACCAGCTTGACGTCGTCCAGGCGCAGGGCCGTGGCCCCCTCGCCCAGTTGCAGGTCGCGCACCCGCAGCACAGGTGCCAGGCCGCTCCAGCGGCCTTCCAGGGCCCCAACGTGCACGGGCAGGCCCAATGCCTGCTCGGCCTTGCTCTCCACATCGGCGCGATACTCGGCCACCAACGGCACCAGTTCGCGGCCGAGGCTGACATACAGCGCCACCAGTACCGCCAGCAGGGCGCAAGCGCCCAACCCCCAGCGGGTCAAGGCGACAAGAACGCGGGTCAGACGTCCCATGGCCATGGCCCTCCAGGTCGTTTATCCATGATGGCCCGTCGTCCCGTTTTTTCCAGCCCGGGCCACCCGCGGCGCATTTCAGAAGGCCTCAGAGCAGCACCACATCGTATTGTTCCTGCGAATACATCGACTCCACCTGGAAACGAATGGTTCGGCCGATGAAAGCCTCCAGCTCCGCAACGTTACCGGACTCTTCATCCAGCAGCCGGTCGACCACCTTCTGGTTGGCCAGCACGCGGTAGCCCTCGGCCTGATAGGCACGGGCCTCGCGCAGGATTTCGCGGAAGATTTCGTAACAGATGGTCTCGGGGGTTTTCAGCTTGCCACGCCCCTGACAGGCCAGGCAGGGTTCGCACAGCACCTGTTCCAGACTTTCCCGCGTGCGCTTGCGGGTCATCTGCACCAGGCCCAGCTCGGTGATGCCGATGATGTTGGTCTTGGCGTGATCACGCTCCAGCTGCTTTTCCAGGGTGCGCAACACCTGGCGCTGGTGCTCTTCGTCTTCCATGTCGATGAAGTCGATGATGATGATGCCGCCAATGTTGCGCAGGCGCAGTTGCCGGGCGATGGCGGTGGCGGCCTCGAGGTTGGTCTTGAAGATGGTCTCTTCAAGGTTGCGATGGCCGACGAAGGCGCCGGTGTTCACATCGATGGTGGTCATCGCTTCAGCCGGATCCACCACCAGGTAGCCACCGGACTTGAGCGGCACCTTGCGCTCCAGCGCGCGCTGGATCTCGTCCTCGACGCCGTACAGGTCGAAGATCGGCCGTTCGCCCGGGTAGTGTTCGAGGCGGTCGGCGATTTCCGGCATCAGCTCGCCAACGAACTGCGTGGTCTTCTGGAAGGTTTCCCGCGAGTCGATACGGATCTTCTCGATCTTCGGGTTGACCAGGTCGCGCAGGGTGCGCAGGGCCAGGCCCAGGTCCTCGTAGATGACCGTGGGCGCGCCGCAGGTCTTGATCTGGGTGCCGATCTGCTCCCACAGGCGGCGCAGGTAGCGAATATCCTGCAGGATCTCTTCAGCGCGTGCGCCTTCGGCGGCGGTACGCAGGATGAAGCCACCGGCGTCCTTGATGTTCTCGCTTTCCATGCAGCCGCTGACCACCTGCTTTAGGCGCTCGCGCTCGGCTTCGTCTTCGATCTTCAGGGAAATGCCGACATGACTGCTGCGCGGCATGTACACCAGATAGCGCGACGGGATCGACAGCTGGGTGGTCAGGCGCGCGCCCTTGGTGCCGATCGGGTCCTTGGTCACCTGCACAACCAGGGCTTGCCCCTCATGAACCAGCGCGGTGATGTTCTCTACCGCCGAGCCTTCGCGCTGGGATATTTCCGAGGCATGGATGAACGCCGCGCGCTCCAGGCCGATGTCGACGAAGGCCGCCTGCATGCCCGGCAGCACGCGTACCACCTTGCCTTTGTAGATATTGCCGACGATGCCCCGGCGCTGGGTGCGCTCGACGTGTACTTCCTGCAGCACCCCGTTTTCCACCACCGCCACGCGCGACTCCATCGGGGTGATGTTGATCAGGATCTCTTCACTCATGGCAGGCTCTCGTCAAAGGTATTCGGTAATGATGGATCGCGGTCGGGTAGCTGGCTAGCGCGGTGCTGATACCTCGTGTTGCTGCCAGCATGGAATGGAAAACGCCTCCAGCAAGCGGGCGGTTTCGAACAGTGGAAGGCCGACAACGGTTGAATAACTGCCAATCAGCTCCCTGACGAAAACCGCACCCAAGCCCTGGATTGCATAGCCTCCAGCCTTGTCCAGCGGTTCGCCGGTAGCCCAGTAGCGCTCAGCCTCCTGTGGGCTGATAGCGCGAAAATACACATGGGTGCCGACGCACACGTCGAGACAGCGCGTGCCATCGGTCACCGCCACTGCAGTGATCACTTGATGATGGTCATCGGACAGTTGGGCGAGCATGGCCAGGGCATGTTCCCGATCACGGGGTTTGCCGAGAATCTGGCAGCTTGCCGATACCACGGTATCCGCAGCCAATACCACGCCAGGGCCACGCAACCGGGCAAAGCCTGCCTCGGCCTTGGCACGTGCCAGACGCACGGCGTAGGCCGAAACACCTTCATCGGGCAGCGGGGTTTCATCGATGGGGGCACTGACGACGCTGAACGGCACACCGATCTGGGTCAGCAGTTCACGTCGACGGGGCGAGCCGGAAGCCAGGTATAGCGGGTTCATGCAGACATCTCCCTGTCAGTCGCGGCAGCGCCGTCAGTTGATATGCAAGCGTCGACGCAGGTCGCGCAGGGCGAAACTGATCCACGGCCAGAGCAAGGCACTGATCACCGCCGACCAGACCAGCGCCAGGGTGGGCAGGCGGTTGCCGGTGAGCGCGCTGAGCCACAGCTGGATCAGCTGGGCGATGCCAAAGATTACCAGGATCACCAGGCTTTGCTGCCACATGGGGAACATGCGCAGGCGCTGTTGCAGGGACAACACCAGGAAGGTGATGAGTGTCAGGATCAGCGCGTTCTGCCCCAGCAGGGTGCCATACAGCACATCCTCGGCCAGGCCCAGCACGAATGCTGTGGTCATGCCGACCTTGTGCGGAACGGCGAGGGTCCAGAACGACACCAGCAAGGCCAGCCACATGGGCCGGAACACTTCCATGAACTGCGGCATTGGCGAGACGCTGAGCAACAGGCCGATGGCAAAAGTCAGCCAGATGACCCAGCCGTTGTTGCGGCGTGATGCAGCCATCATTGCCTCCGGGAGTGAGCGGGTGCTGCAGGCGCTGCAGCCGGCGTGGCAGGTGCGGCTACCGGAACTGCAGGCTGCGCAGCCGGGGTGGCCGGGGCCGCTGGCGTGGCAGGCGCGCTACTGGCAGGTGCACCCTGCTCGCCGGTCGCGGCCGGCTGGCCTGGGGCCGAAGTGCCCTTGCGGTCAGCTTCTTCCTGGGCCATGCCGGCCTCGGTGGCGCGCTGCTCCGGGGTACGCCGGTCGCTGAACACCAGCAACATGTAGCGGCTACGGTTGAGCGCGGCGGTGGGGATGGCACGAACGATGGCGAACGGCTGGCCGGAATCGTGGATCACCTCGTTGACCGTGGCCACCGGGTAACCGGCCGGGAACCGTTGCCCCATGCCGGAACTGACCAACAGGTCGCCTTCCTTGATGTCGGCGGTATCGGCCACATGGCGCAGCTCCAGGCGCTCCGGGTTGCCGGTGCCGCTGGCGATGGCGCGCAGGCCGTTGCGGTTGACCTGCACCGGGATGCTATGGGTGGTATCGGTCAGCAACAGTACCCGCGAGGTGTACGGCATCAGCTCGACCACCTGGCCCATCAGGCCACGGGCATCGAGCACCGGCTGGCCAAGAAACACGCCATCACGCTCGCCCTTGTTGATCAGGATGCGGTGGGTGAACGGGTTGGGGTCGACACCGATCAGCTCGGCCACTTCGACCTTTTCGTTGACCAGCGCCGAGGAGTTGAGCAACTCGCGCAGGCGCACGTTCTGCTCGGTCAGGGCCGCCAGCTTCTGCAGGCGCCCCTGCAGCAGCAGGGCTTCGGTCTTGAGCTTTTCGTTTTCGGCGATCAGTTCCGTGCGGCTGCCGAACTGGCCGGCCACACCTTGCCACGCACGCTGCGGCAGGTCGGTGATCCAGTACGACTCCATGAGTACCAGGCCCATCTGGCTGCGCACTGGCTTGAGCACGTCGAAGCGCGCGTCGACAACCATCAACGCGACCGACATCACCACCAGGACGAGCAGGCGAACGCCCAGCGAAGGGCCCTTGGAGAAAAGCGGTTTAATGGGCCGTTCCTCGTGAACGACTCAGGAGGTCATTGGACATGGGACAACGCACCAGCCTGGTTGCGGGTTGACGGATAAGGCGCCCGGAACGGGCGCCAGCCCAGCACATACAGGTAGCACTGTGTGTGCTACCTGTAAACCGGGCGCTCGTGACAGCGAGCGGGATCACTCGCTGGAGAGCAGGTCCATCGCGTGCTTGTCCATCATCTCCAGGGCGCGACCACCGCCACGGGCGACGCAGGTCAGCGGGTCTTCGGCGACGATCACCGGCAGGCCGGTTTCCTGCGCCAGCAGCTTGTCCAGGTCACGCAGCAGCGCGCCACCACCGGTCAGCACCAGGCCACGCTCGGCGATGTCCGAGGCCAGCTCGGGCGGCGATTGCTCCAGGGCACTCTTGACCGCCTGGACGATGGTCGCCAGGGATTCCTGCAGCGCTTCGAGCACTTCGTTGGAGTTCAGGGTGAAGGCACGCGGTACGCCCTCGGCCAGGTTGCGGCCGCGCACATCGACTTCGCGTACTTCGCCGCCCGGGTAGGCGGTACCGATTTCCTGCTTGATGCGCTCGGCGGTGGACTCGCCGATCAGGCTGCCGTAGTTGCGGCGCACGTAGGTGACGATGGCTTCGTCGAAGCGGTCGCCGCCAACGCGGACGGATTCGGCATAGACCACGCCGTTCAGGGAGATGAGCGCGATTTCAGTGGTACCACCACCGATATCGACAACCATCGAACCGCGGGCTTCCTCGACCGGCAGGCCGGCACCGATGGCGGCGGCCATCGGTTCTTCGATCAGGAACACTTCACGGGCACCGGCACCCAGGGCCGACTCGCGGATGGCGCGGCGCTCTACCTGGGTCGATTTGCACGGCACGCAGATCAGCACGCGCGGGCTCGGCTGCAGGAAGCTGTTCTCGTGAACCTTGTTGATAAAATATTGCAACATTTTTTCGCAGACGCTGAAGTCGGCGATGACGCCGTCCTTCATCGGACGAATGGCAGCAATGTTGCCAGGCGTACGGCCCAGCATGCGCTTGGCTTCGGTACCGACGGCGACGACGCTTTTCTGGTTGCCATGGGTACGGATGGCAACAACCGAGGGCTCATTCAGGACGATACCGCGCTCACGCACGTAAATAAGGGTGTTGGCAGTACCCAGGTCGATGGACAGATCGCTGGAAAACATGCCACGCAGTTTCTTGAACATGGGAAAGTGACCCTGGGGAAAGCGTGGGTAAAAAAGTGCGGCAAACTCTAACAATGGCAGGGATTTTGGGCAAGGAGCCAATATG
>PJTY01000945.1_pt1 | contig 11919 bp, 8 predicted proteins | sample 1512121 | NCBI WGS metagenome assembly PJTY01 (sample SAMN08177680, study PRJNA422409) | Soil metagenome, whole genome shotgun sequencing project. | isolation source: Soil enriched (2) on filter paper: alkali lignin treatment | place: USA: Madison | collected 2015-01-15 | reverse complement strand
CTTCGAACTCGACAAGCGCCTGCTGATCGGCAGCTTCCGCCCCCGTGTGCGCCTCGAATGGTCGCATGAGTTCCAGGACTCGAGCGCCCAGTTCCTCGACTACGCCGACATCCCAGGCCAGGCGTTCTACGCAATCCGCACCGATGGCTGGACCCGCGACCAGTACGAGGTCGCCCTCGGCGGCGGCCTCTACACCCTCTCGACCTGGGTCTTCGACATGGAACTCGGCCTGCGCGGCGCCTCCAACCAACGCGACGGTCGAGTGACGGTGCGCGTGTCGAAGGACTTCTGACAAGCGAGTCATGGGCGAAGTGCTGCATTTGAGCGACACCGACGATCGCGCTTTTCCCGTTGTTCCGGGGCTAGACAGGTTGCGGGCCCATGTACTGGGCGAAACCGGGGGCGGGGGAGGCATGACAACCCGCACCCGCGTGATGCTCAGCATGCTTGGTCTGGGGCTCGAACAGACAACGACCTGGTTGGGGCAGACCCGTCCCTCGCCCGGCGAGTTCAGGCGCTGGATAATGCAGATGGCGGGGTTGCCGTCCCCGGATGCGCTTGCCCGGTACATCGCGCTGGTGCGCGGCGAGCCGATACCGACCGCGGTGAAGGACCGCATCGATGCAATAGACCGCATGCCGCCGGTCCTGAACGAGCGTGAACTCACCAGATGGGAGTACGACGGTTATGCCATTCTCGACAATGCCATAGCGCCTGCCGAAGTCATGGCATTGGCCCACTTGGTCTGGAAACTGGCCGAGGCCCGGCAGGACGTCCCGGAGACATGGTATGCTGCGCGGCCGCAGGGGATCATGCTACAGCATTTCCAAAGCCCGCAGCAGGATGTCGCACGGTACAGCGCACGAATACACAAGGCATTCGCGCAGCTATGGGGAACGGCGGATCTCTGGCCCAGCATCGATCGGCTCGGTTTCAGTCCACCGGTTACAGATGCGGCACCATTTCGAGCGTCGCCCCTGCATTGGGATTGTAGCCTGCATCGGCCGGTCCCTTACGGCATGTTCGGTGTTCTCTATCTTACCGATACCGCGGCAGAGCAGGGCGCGTTTCGTCTGGTTCCAGGTTTTCATCGTCGGTTGGATGCCTGGCTGGATGACCTCGGGGAGCAAGATCCGCGCTCGCTCGATCTCGAGGATGAGGCGGTCCCGATCGCGGGACGAGCAGGAGACCTCATCATCTGCCGTCATGATCTGCCGCACGGGGCGAGCCCCAATCGCGCAGGAAGTCCTCGTCTGGTTCAATATCTTTCAATGTTTCCGCCCTGGTTCGAAGAGCAGAGCGTCTGGCGCTAGAGTTCGTATGCGATGCGGACAATCGGCCGGGCATTATTGGCGTCGGTCAGGGTTTGGTATCTGCTTTGAAGAAATCGTCAGAGGCCGCGCGAAGGACTGGCATTATTTGAGATCGCACAAGGTTGAGAGGGAATCCGCCAATTTGTGCGCCGGACCGGCGCACTTTGCGCTTCTGGAAGGTGCCTGCACTTTATGTCGAATCGCACCAAGCTGTGCATCAGGAAAGCGATTCAGAAGGCTGCTGGCCAGTTTACGTTAGGCGAGGTTTGACGGAATTCCGGCTTTCGCGGGTGGGCCGTGGGCAGGCGGCATGAGCGCAGGCGTCATTTTGCCGGTCATCGGGAGTTCTTCCGGGCAAAATAGGCAGGCGCTTCTGTTCCGTGCCCTTGCCTCCGCAGATCGGGATTGCCAGCAGATGTGGCTGAGCCGCCGTGATCGGCGACATGACCAGGGACCAGATCGCCGGCGTTGCCAGCCATGGCGGGTAGCGCCGCATGAGTGGAAGAATGGTCGGAACGGGCAAAGGTCTCACAGCCCCATCGTAAGCGAGGAGCGGCGGGCCATGCGCGGCGAGATCGTTTCGGGCTGCCGTACCGCGATGAACGATGCGGTAACGCCGGCGGGGGCGTTGGCGCCATGTGCATTTACCCGAAGCACGGTGCCCAGCAAGCTGGAGACCTGATCGGTTGCCGACGGCCATGTGTAGCCCGCCGTGCCGTGATAGTCGTAGCGCCAGCCGTCGGTTGCGGTTCCGGGTATGCCTCGGCCGATGATCGAGAACTGCACCGGGTCGCTTGCGATCAGCAGCCCTTCCAGGGCCAGTGCATAGCCGCTGCCCATTCCCAGGCCGCCGATGAAGCGGTCGTGGCTTTCCGGCTCGAAATCGAAAGTGCCTTCTCCGAAAATGAGGGCAAGCGCGGCTGCAGCGTCTTCTCCCACGAGCGCAGGATTGTTCAGGTAACTGCGATAAGTCCACTTTCCGGCGAGCATCGGGCACCTCGATCCTGGGCTTTCCATCGCAAATACCATGCGGCCATCCCTGATGGCGGATTAAAAATCTGTATTCATCGAGATTGAATTCGATCTGAAATAGATCGTGTCGTAGTTTAATTCGAATCAAAGTGTTTGGTGATTGCAGGTTAGTTTATTCTAATTACTGCCAATCGATTTAAGTTCAGTGTCATGAGGTCGTCGTCAAGAAGGTGATGGTCTTGGCCTGTTTTCAGGAGAATCCGTGATGAGTGTTGGTATCCGCCGCTCGATTGCCGATATTCAGGCAGACTACGACGCCGGGAACAGGGCCGAGCTTGAAAACCTGATGCGGGCGTGGAAGGGCATCAAGGAGCTGGACCCTGCCGATCTCCGCTCGTTCTTCGTGCTGGGCGGATATCATGGGGAACCGTTTCGCGGGCCGGGTGAAACCGATCCGAAGTGGTGGGGCGGCTATTGCCAGCACGGTACCGTGCTTTTCCCGAGTTGGCACCGCGCCTATCTCCATGCACTTGAAAAGGCGCTGCAAAGCATTCCGGGCTGCGAGAGTGTGACACTGCCTTTCTGGGACGAATGCAGCGAGGCCTCGCGGACGAGCGGCATTCCCCGCGCCCTGACGGACGAATTCTTCGAACTGGACGGCGTTCAGATCGACAATCCGCTGCGATCCTTCAAACTGCCGCTGGAAATCGTCGACAACGTGCAGGGAGACAATGCCCTTTACAGCAAGCCCGCCGGCTACGAGACCGTGCGCTATCCGCTGTCGGGGCTGGTCGGTACGGAGGCCGACCGGCAGGTGACTGCCGCGCATAACGCGAAGTTTCCCAGTTATGCCGCGAATGTCGAAACTCTGAACGGCAACGTCATCGCCTGGCTCACGTCGACCATCGTCATCGGCGGCAATCCGATGGGGGAGGTCTACAGCAAGTTCGTCGCCTGCCTGAATGCGCCGACTTACACGCTGTTCTCTAACACCACCTCGCAGGGTGCCTGGAACACTGCCAACCCGACCAAGCCGGTGCGTGCGCTCGAAAGCCCGCACAACAGCATGCATCTGGCCGTCGGTGGTTTCGACGTGCCCGGACAAGGCAATATGTCGCCGATCGACGGTGCGAACGGTGACATGGGCGAAAACGACACGGCAGGTCTCGATCCGATCTTCTTCTTCCACCACTGCTTCATCGACTACGTCTTCTGGACCTGGCAGCGTCGCAATGGCGCCACCACGTCGTTCACGATCGATTCCTCCGATCCGGGAGCGATCTACGGCGCCAACAATCCGCCGCCTGCCGATGGCGATCCCGACGAGCCGATCACGATGCAGACACCGCTCAATCCGTTCAAGAAGGCGGACGGCACGGTTTATACCACGGCGGACTGCATCGATATCGAAGGGCAACTGGGCTATAGCTATGGCCCCGGCTCGCTGGACGGCTTCGCGGCGGCGAGCTTCGAAGCGGCGGAGACGCTGGCCTTGGCAAAGCGTGCCGACGATGAGCGGACCCTGCATGTAGGGGGTGTCGATCGATCGAAGATCCGCGGGTCCTTCGTTATTTCTGCCTATGCTGAAATCGATGGAGAACGGCGCTTACTCGGGCACGAGGCAGTGCTCAGCCGCTGGCATGTCGAGGGATGCGCCAATTGCCAGACGCATCTGAGGAGTTCGGCCGATTTTCGCCTTCCGGTGCAGGCGGCGGAAGAGGGCGCGATCGAAGTCGAGGTCCGTACTCACAAGGGACCGCTGGGCGGCGGCCCGCGCATGCTTCGCAAGTCAGGCATAGCCTCTGCCGAACTGGCGGAGACGGCGCCTCCCTTCACGCTGGAGATCCGCTGATGGGGGCCGAGGAGGGGAAGCCGCGGGTTCTTATTCCGGTCTACCAAGGGGTCGATCTGCTGGATGTCTGCGGGCCTGCAGAAATGTTCTTCTGGGGCGGTCTTCAGGTCGATCTGGTGGCGGAGGTGCCGGGCACCATCGTCACCGGATCAGGTGTGGCGCTGCAGGTATCCGCCGGTCTTCCGGTGCCGTCTACCTACGATGCGCTCTGGGTGCCGGGAGCGGGGTCGGCGAGTCTGGAGCGTATCATTGGTGACCCAGACCGCACTTATCTGGATTTCCTGATAGCACAGGCGCAGATGAGCACTTGGGTCTGTTCGGTATGTACCGGAGCGCTGCTGCTGGCCGCGGCCGGATTGCTCGACGGCTATACGGCGACGACGCATTGGTCGGCGATCCCCGATCTTCTGGCGAATTATCCCAAGGTGACCGTCGGTGACGGTCATCCGCGCTTTCAGGAGGATCGCAACCGGCTGACCGGCGGAGGAATTTCCTCGGGGCTGGACGAGGCGCTGCGGCTGATCGAGATTCTGTCCGGCACGTCCGCCGCCCAGGAGGCGCAGCGCGTTTCGCAATATTACCCCGATCCGCCGGTGGCGAGCCTCATTCCCAACGTGATCGTGCCTTCGCTTGGTTAGGGAATAATGGGGTTTGCGCGAGTGTCGTCGTTAGTTAGGCAATAAAGTATCTCTCAGGAGATAGGTGTGGCGGCGAGGGGTCTACTGTCTGTTTACGATACGTGTTGGCGTAGTATGATGGAGAGACCACCGTCCGGCAGGTCAGAACGCTATTGAACTGCCGTGAAATCCAAACCGAAACGAGCAAGATACTTCCTGAGCCGGTCGGCATCGTTAGTGCTGTTGCGGCGGGCGCGCGAGGCGGAAAAGAGGCGTCGCCCGGCTTCGGACAGGGACGTGCTCTCGCGGCATGTGTCCACGACGTAAGCCAATTGGACGCGGTCGAATGGGTCGATCTCGCCCAGTCTTTCCGCGTCGAGGACCGTTACCAGTCCATCGTCCTTGTTGGCGGTGTTGCCGGACCACAGGCGTCCAAGTCTGGTGATTTCGTTGTCGACCGTCGCCAGATCGATGCGGCCTTTCGGCGCAAAGGTCGCCATGCGCGTGACGCTGGCGGCAAGGTCGCGGAAGTTGCCGTTCCAGTGGGCGTCTCGGGACATCGCAAAAGTGAGATAGCGGCCGCGCGCTTCCTTGTTGAACGAAATCCGTTCGCCCTCGCGTTCGGCGTGGCGATCCAGTTCGTAGTCCAGGTTGGGGGCGATGTCCTCGCGCCGGTCAGCGAGGCCAGGCAGCGAGAACGTCCAAAGGTTGAGGCGCGCGAAGAGGTCTTCCCGGAAAGTCCCGTCGACCACGCAGCGTGCCAGATCGCGGTTGGTGCCGGCGATAAGCTGGAAATCGCTGGACACCTCGCGGTCGGCGCCCACGGGCAGGAAGCGCTTGTCCTCGATCGCGCGCAGGATCATCGCCTGTTCGTCCAGGCCGAGCTCGCCGATCTCATCGAGGAACAGCATCCCGCCATCGGCGCTGCGTAGCAGGCCAGCGCGGTCGGCCGCGGCGCCGGTGAAGGCGCCTTTCTTGTGTCCGAACAGGGCCGACATCGCACTGTCGCCGCGCAAGGTGGCGCAATTGACTTCCACGAACGGGCCGGAGACCTGCCGCTTCACTTTCTTGAGGTCGTGGATGCGGCGGGCGAGCTGGCTCTTGCCGGCGCCGGTCGGCCCCATCAGCAGGATCGGCGCGCGGGTGCGCGAGGCGACCTGTTCGATCTCCTCGATCATCGCGTTGAAGGCGGCGTTCCGGGTTTCGATCCCTGACTTCAGGAAAGAGGCGCTTTCCCGACTGTCTTCAGCAAAACGAGTGGCGATGGAATCGTAGCGCGACAGATCAAGGTCGATCACGCTCCAGGCGCCCGGTGCGGTGCCGTCGGCGCGGCGGCTGGGCTGCGTCTGGAGCAGGCGGCCGGGCAGGTAATGCGCCTCTGTCAGCAGGAACAGGCAGATCTGCGCAACATGGGTGCCGGTGGTGATGTGGACCAGCAGGTCTTCCGTTTCGGGGTCGATCTTCAGGCTGCGGGTGAAATCCAGCAGCTTCCCGTAGACTTCCTCGAAATCCCAGGGGTCCTGGAAATCGACGACGTGGCGCTCGACCGTGGTTTCGGGCGAGACGGAGGCGATGTCCTCGCTGACAAACCCGGCAAGGCGGCTGTGCCCGGTGCCATGCATCATCACGAAGCGGTCGACACGCAAGTCCTCGTGCATGGCCAGCGCTACTGAGGGGCGCCACTTCATCCATCGCGAAGGGCCGAACTTGGACGCGTCAAGCGTGGAGCCGAGGAAGCCGATGACGGTGGTTGATCGCATATATCCTAGGATATCATCTTATATAAAGGGATACAAATATAGGATCGCTTTCTTCCGGCCATGCCCGACATGAAGATTGGCGATACCCAGAAAATCCCTGATTTCCGTGATTTTCAAATTTTTCTTCGGCATAAGATCGAATTTGGCACGGTGCCTGCAAATACCTTTGTGCCGGAGCGGTCGAACACTCCGGCACGATGAAACGGGAAAAGCGGGGCGGCCGGAATGGGCCGGCTGCCTCCACTCCCGAAACAAGGAATTGCAACCATGGCTCTCAAGCGTCTCTTTGCCGGCACCGCTTCGCGGTTTCTGCCGCGCACCGATGTGGTGAACCATGCAGGCGGCGTGGCCTATGCCTATGGCCCCGAAGCGAAGCTCGCCCAATTGGCCGCCACCGGCTCGCTGTCCGACGGGTTCTACTCCGGCGCCGAGGCGCAGCTTGACGATGTGCTGGCCGCCGCTGCGGACGTCTCGCCCGAATTCGTGGCGAAGGCTGCTGTCTATGCCCGCAAGTCCGGCGCGATGAAGGATATGCCGGCCTTGCTGACGGCTTACCTGACCACCGCCGATCCCGATCTTGCACCCTGCGTTTTCGGGCGCGTGATCGACAACGGCCGCATGCTGCGCACGTTCGTGCAGATCATGCGTTCCGGGCAGGTCGGGCGGCGTTCGCTGGGTTCGCGTCCCAAGCGGCTCGTGCGCGAGTGGCTGGAGGCGGCATCGATACAGCGACTGATGGCCGCGGCGACCGGCAACGATCCTTCTCTGGCGGACATCGTCAGGATGGTTCACCCGGGGCCCGCGTCGGCAGAACGGCGCGCGTTCTACGGCTGGCTGATCGGCAAGCCCTATGACTTTGCCGCGCTGCCGGCCGAAATCGCCGCGTTCGAGGCGTGGAAGCGGGATACCTCGCTGCCGCTGCCACCGGTGCCGTTCGAATGGCTGACCGCGCACTCGCTCTCTGCGGAGCAGTGGGGCGAGTTGGCCGGACGGATGGGCTGGCAGGCACTGCGCATGAACCTCAACACGATTGCCCGCAGCGGCGCCTTCCTGGTTCCGGGTGTGAGCGGGACGGTTGCAAGGCGGCTTGGTGATGCGGAGGCGCTCTCTCGTGCGCGGGTCATGCCATACCAGCTCATGGTCGCCATGGGGCAGGTGGGGGATGGCGTGCCGCTGGACGTGCAGGCGGCGCTGGAAAAGGCGCTGGAATCCTCGCTTGCGAAAGTTCCGGTTCTCTCCGGCAACGTCGTCGTCTGCCCGGACGTCTCTGGTTCGATGTCGTCGCCGGTAACCGGCTATCGCAAGGGCGCGAGTTCGAAAGTGCGGTGCATCGATGTCGCGGCGCTGGTTGCGGCGGCGCTGCTGCGCGGCAACCGTCAGGCCCGCGTACTGCCTTTCGAGTTCAACGTGGTTTCGCTGAAGCTTGATCCCAAGGCCCGCGTCGCGGTGAATGCCGCGAAGTTGGCCGGGGTTTGTGGAGGCGGCACCAATGTCTCGGCGCCGCTCGCGCTGCTCAACCGCGAGCGGGCGAAGGTCGATACCGTGGTGATCGTCTCGGACAACGAGTCCTGGGTCGATCCGTCCCGCAATGGCGCCACGGCGACGATGGACGAGTGGAACCGGCTGAAGGCCCGCAATCCGGGTGCCAAGCTGATCTGCATCGACATCGCGCCTTACGGTACCACGCAGGCAACAAGCCGGGCGGACATCCTGAATGTCGGCGGCTTCACCGATGCGGTGTTCGACGCAATGGCGCGCTTTGCCTCCGGGCAGACGCGCGACTGGGTCGAAATCGTGAACGAAACGGAGGTTTGAAGAACGAAGACGATTGCATCCTCGGCGAATGAGGCAAGGACTACACGTGTCGCAGGTTCGAACCCTGCCCTCCCGGAAACGGGTGGTAGCTCAGTTGGTAGAGCGGTCTTTGCCATACCTCGTCGCCGGGATGCATCACTTCAGGCCGCGGCGAATGCCGGTGGGACTACATTGGCACCATGCGCAGGTCCGACGAGTAAAGCGCCCCGTTCCTTCCCATCCTGGCGATGGGATGGATCGGGGAGATGCGGGTTCGAATCCCGCCTTGCCATGTAGCTTAAGGACCACGTCTCGCCATTTCTCGTCGCCGCGGCCGACCCATTTTTTCACGGCGAATGCCGGGCAAGGACTACATCCTGTCACGATGCAGGCGCGGGTTCGAATCCCGCCAGGTCCACCAATCTGCGGGCCTGTAGCTTAGCGGTAGAGCGGCGCCCCTTGTGGGCAATGTCCTTCCCAATCCTCGTCGCCGTGACCCCATTCAATGCTGGCGAATGCCGGCGGGACTACATCGGGTAGAGCACCTGCTCTGGGAGCGGGAGGTCGATGGTTCGAAGCCATCCCCGGGAAACCGGAGTAGCTCAGCAAAAACGTCTCGCCACCTCTCGTCGCCGGCACCTATGACGTATTTTCAAGGAGATCGGCCATGACCGACACCAGTTTCGAATTCCGGCAGGTCGAAGGCGGCGTGCCCATCAAAATGTGGACCCGCGGCGTGCCCGTGGACGAGAAGGCGAAGGACCAGCTTGCCGCCGCCTCGAAGATGCCGTTCATCTTCCGCCATGTGGCGGCCATGCCCGACGTGCATGTCGGCATCGGCGCCACCGTGGGGTCGGTCATCCCGACCAAGGGCGCGGTGATCCCGGCAGCGGTCGGCGTCGACATCGGCTGCGGCATGATGGCCGCGCGCACTTCGCTCATGGCGCACGACCTGCCGGACAGTCTGGACGGCATCCGTGCGGCCATCGAGCAGGCGGTCCCGCACGGACGCGTCGTTGGGCGCGGCAAGCGCGACAGCGGTTCGTGGGGTTCTCCGCCGCCGGCCATTGTCGAGGCTTGGGCGACGCTCGCCGTCCGTTTCGAACGGCTGTGCGACAAGCACCCGCGCCTGAAGAACACCAACAACCTGACGCATCTCGGGACACTGGGGACGGGCAACCATTTTATCGAGCTTTGCCTCGACGAAGAGGCGCGGGTCTGGATCATGCTGCACTCTGGTTCGCGCGGGGTCGGCAACGCCATTGGCACGTTCTTCATCGAACTGGCCAAGCAGGACATGCGCAAGTGGCATATCAACCTGCCGGACGAGGACCTTGCCTACTTCCCGGAAGGGACAGACCACTTCGACGACTATGTCGAGGCGGTGGAGTGGGCGCAGGACTTCGCGGCGCTCAACCGGCGCATGATGATGGCGCAGGTCATCGCCGCGCTGCGCCTGAAGATCGCCAAGCCCTTCGACGCCGAACTGGAAGCGGTGAACTGCCATCACAACTACGTGACGCGGGAGAACCACTTCGGTGAAAACGTGCTGGTCACCCGCAAGGGTGCGGTACGGGCCGCCAAGGGCACCTTGGGGATCATTCCGGGATCGATGGGCGCGAAGAGCTTCATCGTGCGCGGGCTCGGCAACCCGGAGAGCTTCCACAGCTGCTCGCACGGGGCCGGACGGGTGATGAGCCGCAACGAGGCCAAGCGGCAAGTGTCTTTGGCCGAGCATGTGGCTGACACCGCTGGTGTCGAATGCCGCAAGGATGCGGGCGTCATCGATGAGACGCCGCGCGCCTACAAGCCGATCGAGGCGGTGATGGCGGCCCAGGCCGACCTCGTCGAGATCGTCCATACCTTGAAGCAAGTGGTCTGCGTGAAGGGGTGATCCCCCCTCACGCGGGCCACCGCACCCGAAACCGAATGGAGTGAATACCGTGACCGGGCAGATCGACCCGACCGTAAAGGCTGAAATCGACCGGCGCCTTGCCGCAATCGAGGCGGACGATGGCGCGCGCCTGTTGCTGGCGGTGGAATCCGGCTCGCGGGCCTGGGGCTTTCCTTCGCCCGACAGCGATTACGATGTGCGCTTTGTCTATGTGCGCACCCGCGATGCCTATCTGGCGCTGCGCCCGCCGCGCGACGTGATCGAGCGGCCTATCGTCGACGAAATCGACCTTAACGGCTGGGATCTGCGCAAGCTGCTGGGCTTGATGCTGAAGTCGAACGCGACTGGCAGTGAGTGGCTGCAATCGCCGATCCGTTATCGCGCGGATCATCCGGTCATGGCGCGGGTGGCGGCCCTCGGGGACATGGTCTTCGACCCGCGCGGCGTTGCCCGGCACTATGCCAGTCTGGGGCGCAATGCGATGGCTTGCTGGCCCGAAGACGAGGCACCGGTGCCCGTAAAGCGCTACTTTTACGCGCTTCGTCCGGCGCTTGCGATCCGTGCCATGCGGCTCGATCCGACGCGGCGTCCGCCGATGAATCTCCAGCAGCTCATGGCCGTGACCGACCTTTCCGTCACCACTGTGGCGATGATCGAGGATCTCGTTGCCGCAAAGCGCGAAACGCGGGAGCAGGGCAATGCCCGGCGCTATCCCGAACTCGATGCCCTGATCCGCGATGAGCTGCTCCGCGATGGAGTGGGGCGCGTCGGTGAAGTGCCCGAGCGACCCGTGCCGTCCGATGCATTTCGGGCGGCGGAAGACATTTTTCTGGATTTGGTAAACTCATGATTGAAATCGATGGATCCGAAGGCGAGGGCGGCGGCCAGGTCGTGCGCAATTCCTGCGCCCTCTCGCTCGTCACCGGCAAGCCGTTCCGTATCGCCAATGTTCGGGGCAAGCGCTCGAAGCCCGGCCTGATGCGCCAGCACGTGACTGCCGTCGAGGCGGCGGCGCGGATCGGCAATGCCGAGGTGGAGGGCCTTGAGGTGGGTTCGCCGGAAATCACGTTCCGGCCCGGCCGGGTCGAGCCGGGCGAATACCATTTCTCGGTTGGCACTGCCGGCAGCACCGGTCTGGTGCTCCAGACCGTGCTCATGCCTTTGGTGCTGGCCGACCGGCCTTCGCGGCTGGTGCTGGAAGGCGGCACGCACAACATGCTGGCGCCGCCGTTCGACTTCATCGAGCGGACGTTCCTGCCGGTCATCAACCGGATGGGCCCCAAGATCGAGGCAAGGCTGGTGCGGCATGGTTTCTACCCGCGCGGCGGCGGCCGTATCGAGGTGGACATCACGCCCGCACCGCTTCGCCCCATCGAGTGCCCGGAATCCGGGGCCTTGGGTTATGCGTCGGCTCAGGTGGTGTTTGCAGGCCTGCCCAGCGAGATCGCCCTGCGCATGATGGCGCGGCTCCGCAAGGATTTTCCGGATTGGCCGGAGGAAGCCTTCTCGCTGCGCGAACTGCCGGCCGATCAGGGGCCGGGGATCATTCTGATGATCGAGGCGCGCAAGGATGCCGTGACCGAGATCGCCAGCGGTTTCGGACAACTCGGCGTTACTGCCGAACGTCTGGCGAAGACCGCTGCCGGGCGGCTCAAGGGCTACGTCGAATCCGGTGCCTTCGCAGGTCCGTACCTGGCCGACCAGCTTGTGTTGCCGT
>PJTY01000942.1_pt1 | contig 11949 bp, 14 predicted proteins | sample 1512121 | NCBI WGS metagenome assembly PJTY01 (sample SAMN08177680, study PRJNA422409) | Soil metagenome, whole genome shotgun sequencing project. | isolation source: Soil enriched (2) on filter paper: alkali lignin treatment | place: USA: Madison | collected 2015-01-15 | reverse complement strand
GACAGGTCGACTCGTCCCTGAGTCAGCAGGAAACCCAGCCCCAGCACCAGTATGCCCACCACCGCATAGCGGGCGGTGAACCGTTTCAGCACGACATAGGCCCCGATCAGCAGGCCCGCCAGCAGGGGATCGACGCCCACGCCGCCGAAGGCCTGAACTCCGAACGGCAGCAGGATGCCCGCCAGCAGGGCGGCCGCGATGGCGGGCGGGATCAGGCGGATCACCCGATCGAACCCGCCCGACAGTCCCAGAACCACAAAGGCCGCCGCTGAAATCAGATAGGCGCCGATCGCCTCGGCATATGACGTGGCGGCCAGCGCCGTGACCAGAAAGGCTGCGGCCGGCGTCGACCATGCGGTGATGATCGGCGCCTTGTAGCGCCAGCTCAGCCACAGGCCCGTCGTCCCCACGCCGATGGAGATCGACCAGACCCATGACGCGGTCAGCTCAGGACTGAGACCCGCGACCCTGGCCGCTTGGAACACCAGGATGAAGGTCCCGCCATAGTTGACGATGACCGAGATCAGCCCGGCGACGACCGGGTGCAGCAGATCGCTCCATCGCAGGGATGGAGAGGGGGCGGGTATGGACATGGAGCGGAGCCTCTGCGAACGACGATGCGCGCGCTCCTAGAGGATCAATGGCCGGTCCAGCCTGTCCATTCAGGCGTAGTTGAGCAGACCATTTCGTTTCTTCGGCGGCGCGTGGGCGCGCTGGATTCGGCCTCAGCCATGAAAAAGGCCCGGCGTCGCCGCCGGGCCTTTTGTCGATTCGCCATCGCGCCTGAAATCAGGCGGCTTCGGCCTCGGCGGCCGAGGGGACGGGCTTCTTGGCGCTGAGCGACTTGCCCAGCAGGGCCATGGCGGCGTCCTTGTCGATCTTGTTGGCGGCGGCGACTTCGCGAGCCATGCGGTCCAGAGCCGATTCATAGAGCTGGCGCTCGGAATAGGACTGTTCCGGCTGGGTCTCGGCGCGGTGCAGGTCGCGGACCACTTCGGCGATGGAGATCAGGTCGCCCGAGTTGATCTTAGCTTCATACTCCTGGGCGCGGCGCGACCACATGGTGCGCTTGACGCGGGCGCGGCCCTTCAGGGTGGTCAGGGCCTTGGACACGGTGTCGTCGGCGGCCAGGGTGCGCAGACCGGCGGTCTTGGCCTTCTTGGTCGGGACGCGCAGGGTCATTTTCTCGTGTTCGAAGGTCACGACATAGACTTCCAGCGCCATGCCGGCGACTTCCTGAGTCTCGATCGCGGCGACCTTGCCGACGCCGTGCGCGGGATAGACCACCGCATCGCCAACCTTGAATTCCAGACCGGTCTTGCTCGTCATGTCATTCCTTTCCCGAACCGAAGGGAGAGATCGTCGCCGCGTCTTTCGAAAGCAAAAACCGCCCTTCCGCCGGACCTGGGTCAGGCGGTTGAGCGGAAGGTCGCATTGTCAGACGCGAAAGCGGATCACCGAACCTCTGGCCGACCCCGTCCTCGCGGCGAGGTTCTGTCGTAAATGCGGGCGGCGCGCAGGACTGCGGAACCGCCCGTTTCGAATAGGGAGGAACCTATCATAAAATTAGGAAATCTCAAAACATCCACAGGGCGGTCGACGACGACCGGCACATTGTGACTGCATTGTGGCGAATTCTTAGGAGCCCTTGCCCGGCTTGGGGCTGAAATACTTCTCGAACTTGCCGGTTTCGCGCTCATACTGCTCGCGATCCGCCGGGGGCACGCCCTTGACCGTGATGTTCGGCCAGACCTTGGCGTATTCTGCGTTGACCTGCAGCCACTTGCCGTCGGGTTCGTCCTCGGTGTCGGGGACGATGGCGTCGACGGGGCATTCCGGCTCGCATACGCCGCAGTCGATGCACTCGTCGGGGGCGATGACCAGGAAGTTCTCGCCCTCATAGAAGCAGTCCACCGGACAGACCTCGACGCAGTCCATGAACTTACATTTCACGCAGGCGTCGGTGACGATGTAGGTCATGGCGTTCGGGCGGGCCTGTGGCAGCGAGGAGGTCGAGGGCGGGCACATGGCCCCGACGGAACCAACTGTCAACCGAAGGCGCTGTTGCAAAGCTGTTCAGGCTCGACGGCGCCGGGCCGCGCTTCATCTTCGTGACGCCGGATCACCATCCGCTCGGAGGCCTGTCCCCATGCGTTTCAACCAAGGTTTCATCACCCATTCCGCCATCGGCCGCATCGGCGCGGCCAGTCTGGCCTTGAGCCTTCTGGCCGGCGGCGCGGTCGTCGCCCAGGCCGCCCTGACCAAGGTTCCGTCCGAGGTCCAGTCCGGCGACTACAAGCTGGATCCCGAACACGGCAAGATCACCTGGTCCGTCGATCACCTGGGCTTCTCCACCTATGTCGGCCAGTTCGTGAACGTCCAGGCCGAGCTGAAGCTGGACCACGCCAACCCGTCCGCCAGCACCCTGACCGCGACCATTCCCTTGACGGACGTGGCGTCGAATTCGGACGGGCTGAACCGTCATCTGCAGACGGCGGACTTCTTCGACACCGCCAACCACCCGGTCGCGACCTTCCGATCGACCCGGATCGTGGTCGACCCCGACGACCGCGACGAGGCCACGGTCCATGGCGACCTGACCCTGCGCGGCGTCACGCGCCCGGTGGTCATGGAGGTCGAGTTCAATCAGGCCGGCCCGACCCGCGGCGGCTACAAGGCCGGCTTCGACGGCGAGGCGACGATCAAGCGGTCCGACTTCGGCATCACCTTCGGCCTGCCGGCCCTGGGCGACGAGGTGAAGCTGCACATCGAGGGCGAGTTCGTGATGGCGGGCTAGTCCGCCGCGTCCAGCGGCTCATAAAGCGCGCAGGCTTCCTGCGCAGGTCCGCGCCGTTCGCCCATCTGCACCACGCGGACGGCGATCAGCCGCCCGCCCTGGGCGAACATCACCTCGTCGCCGGGATGGACGCTGCGGCTGGGCTTGTCGAGCCGCGTCTGGGCGCCGTTGTGCGTCAGGCGGATGGCGCCCTTCTCGACCATGGCGGCGGCCAGGCTGCGCGTCCTGGCGAAGCGCGCTCGCCACAACCAGACGTCGATGCGGCAGCTCTCCAGGCTCATTCAGCGGCCTTCGCCCGCCGTCCGCCGAGGACGCCGACGAGGCCTGCGCGTCGTCTTGGGCTTGGCGGCGGGGCGCACGGGCTGCGTCAGTTGCGCCAGGGCGGCGAACGGGGAATCCTTGGGCGGCGGCGTCGGCTTGCCGGAGCGCGGCGCCCGTTCGGCGCGCGGGGTGCGAAGAGCGGCGTGGATCGCCCTGGCCTGATCCGCCGTCCAGCCGAGCGCGTTCAGCGCTTCATCCGACAGCGGCGCCTTGCCCGCCGCGCGCTGGACCTCGGCCAAGGCCTCCAACGCCTCGACCGGGGCGATCCAGCGCCCGACCGCGCGCCGTCCGAAGGCCGACAGGGCGCGCGCTGACGGCGGCGGTTCCGGCAGATTTAGGAGGCCATCGCCCGCCAGCCCGTTCGTCGCCTCGCGCGGCAGGAAGGCCTGAGCCAGGGCGGCGCCGCGCGGCTTCATCACGCCGGGCAGCCACACCGAATGGGCGCCGACCCGGATGGCGAAGGTCTTCAGCGTGCGCCGCTCATGCTGGCTCAGCGCCGCCAGATCGCGCTCGACCTCGCGCCGGGGGATCAGCCCGCCCGCCTCGATCAGTCGAAACGCCAGCCCGCGCGGCAGGCCGGTCAGGGCGCCGCTCTCGATCGCATGGCGCAGTCGTTTCAGCGGCTTCAGCGCCCGTCCGGCCTCGGCCGCCAGCCAGGCCTCCATGCGCCGCTCGGCCCGCTCGCGCGCCGGAACAGGCCCCAGTTCGCCCAGCAGCCGCACGCGCGGCGAGAAGGGGTCTTCATTGGTGATGCGCCCGATCAGGGCCCCGTTCCACAGTACCCCGCCGTCCGGCGTGACGGAAAAGGCTGCGTCCTCGTCGGCCGCGAGCCGCCCAAGCCGCCGCGCCACTTCCGGCCCCACGGCCCGCGTCGCCGCCTGCCGCAGCGCCCGGTCGGCCAGGGCCGATCCGCCCGCATCGACGGTGAAGCAGACGCCGTCCAGATGACCGACGACCTCGCCCTCGACCGTGACCTCGCCGTCCTCGGCCACGCCCGCCAGCACGTCGGAGCGCACGTTCAGCGCCCGCATCAGGGCCGCCGTGCGTCGGTCGACAAAGCGCGCCGTCAGCCGTTCGTGCAGCACGTCGCTGAGTCGTTCCTCCAACGCCTTGGTCCGGTCGCGCCATTCCTGCGCCCCCGCCATCCAGTCGGGCCGGTTGGCGATGTAGCTGAGCGTCCGCACCCCCGACAGCCGCGCCGACAGCTGGTCGATCTGCCCGTCGTCGCGGTCCAGATCGTTGAAGCGCGGCGCCACCCAGTCCTCGGTCAGCCGCCCGCGACGGCTGGTCAGGGCGGTGAAGATCTCCTTCGACAGGCGGGCGTGTTCGTCCAGAGTCGTCTTCTGGAAGTCCGGCAACTGGCACGCTTCCCACAGCCGCATCAGGGCGCCGCGCGAACGGGCGATCTTCCTGACGTCGTCATCGACCGCGAAGCGCCGCAGCAGGGTCTCGTCCAGCGCCTGGGCCGTCAGCCGCAGGCCGTGCCGCTCCGGCGTGACCGTCAGCGACCGCAACAGGTCGGGCAGCGTATCGAAATCCAGCCGACCGCTGCGCCACTCGGCCGCCTCGACCGGATCGAAGCGGTGCTCGACCACCTGTTCGACCAGATCCTCGTCCAGCTCTTCCGCCTCGCCGGTGACGCCGAAGGTGCCGTCGCGCAGGTGTCGCCCCGCGCGCCCGGCGATCTGGCCGATCTCGGCGGCGTGCAGCCAGCGCGTGCGCCGCCCGTCGAACTTCCGCAAACCGGCAAAGGCCACATGGTCCACGTCCATGTTCAGCCCCATGCCGATGGCGTCGGTGGCGACCAGGAAGTCCACCTCGCCTGACTGGAACAGCTCGACCTGGGCGTTGCGGGTGCGCGGACTGAGCGAGCCCATGACCACGGCCGCCCCGCCCCTCTGACGGCGCAGCAGTTCGGCGATGGCGTAGACCTGCTCGGTCGAGAAGGCGACGACGGCGCTGCGGCGGGGCAGGCGGGTCAGCTTCTTCGACCCGGCGTAAGACAGCGTCGACAGCCGGTCGCGAGTCACGATCTCCGCATCCGGAACCAGCGACCGCATCAGCGGCGCCATCGTGCCTGCACCCAGGAACATGGTCTCGAACCGGCCGCGCGCGTGCAGCAGTCGCTGGGTGAAGACGTGGCCCCGCTCGGGATCGGCGACCAGCTGGATCTCATCCACCGCCAGAAAATCGACGGACCGCTCCAACGGCATGGCCTCGACCGTGCAGACGAAGAAGGCGGGACGCGGCGGGACGATCTTCTCCTCGCCGGTGATCAGGGCGACCGAGGCCGCCCCGCGTCGCTTGACGATCCGCTCATAGATCTCGCGCGCAAGCAGGCGCAGGGGCAGGCCGATCATGCCCGAGGCGTGGCCCAGCATCCGCTCGACCGCCAGATGGGTCTTGCCGGTGTTGGTGGGGCCCAGGATCGCCGTGACGCGCGAGGGGGCCATGCCTGCGGAACGGTCGCTCATGACCGGCCCAAGGTGGCGAACCGCGTCGGCTTTCACAAGCGCCGCAGCGGTGGGATGCGAACGGAGAGAGAAGGGTAAGCGGAACCTTACCGGCGCCTGGAACACGGGCGAAACGAATCATGACCGAATCAGCGACGTTCGCCGATTCAGGCTTTGTTCCCTACTAGGGATTGTAGCTTAACGGCCTTTAACCACAAGACGAAACCGGTGAGGGCGCCTTGGCGCTCGCCAAGTCTCCCTGAGGGCTTCCCTGCGGCGGCAACCTCCTTTAGGCAGTGCGCCGTGGCCCCGTAGCTCAGCTGCATAGAGCAAGGCTTTCCTAAAGCCGAGGTCGGAGGTTGGAGTCCTCCCGGGGTCGCCATTCCCCTTTGTTTTCGACGGATTCGGGCGGGTCGACAGGCCGCGGAACCGAGCTCCGGTTGGGCCGAAGCCAGGCGGGCTCTAGACGATCTTCTCCAGGGCGCGATCATACCGTTCTCGCGCAACCGCCAGGGTGGCGCGCGCCTGGGTCTTGGCCGACGGCTCGTCCAACTGGCGGCGGTACGCCTCATGCGCCGCGCGCAGGCCCTCAAGGGCGTTGTCCCACTCGACGTAGATGGGGGCGTTGTAGTCGATCATCCCTCTGATCCTCCCGTGGACATGGAGGGGGAACGGATGTCGGGCCGCCTCGGTCATGCGGCTAATCTTCGCGCCTCGCCTGATGCTGTTCGGCCATGCGGGAAAAGCGGGGTCGGGCGAGGGCTTAGAACAGCAGGTAGGATCCGAGTTCGACGATGAAGACGACGTCCGCGATCACCAGCGCGGCGAGAATGGCGATCAGGATGTAGTGTGGTTCGGGGCGTGCTGAGTGGTCGTTCATGGCGCTCTCCTTCCGAGAAGCAATGCTCCAGCACGCCAACCGATCCTGAAATTCTGCGAGAAGGGCTTTAGAACCAGGCCTTGACGCCGACGACGAGGCGCGTGTCCTCCGGATCCTGGCCCCTGGCCTTGGCGTAGTCGGCGGTCTCGCCCAGCGAGCGGCTCCATTCGACGCCGATGTAGGGGGCGAACTCCTTGCGGATTTCATAGCGCAGACGCAGCCCCGTCGTGACCGAAGTCAGGCCCGAGCCGATCTCCAGCTCCGGGATGTCGCCGGCTGACAAGGCCATCTCGATCGCCGGCTGCAGGATCCATTTCTGGGTGATGCGCTGGTCGTACTCGGCCTCGAAGCGGGCGGTCAGGTCGCCTTCGGTCGACAGGAATGCGGCCGCGCCCATCTCGAACCAATAGGGGGCGACGCCCTGGACGCCGACGGTCAGGTGGGTGGCGTCCTCGCCATCCGGACGGAAGTCCTGGCGCACGCCCGCCTGCACGTCCCAGAAGGGCGCGATGGCGCGGCTGTAGAGGGCCTGGACCTCGACTTCGTGCAGCTTGCCGTCGATCTCGCCTTCGCCCTCGGTCTTCCACCAGAAGCGATTGATGTCGCCGCCGGTCCAGCCTTGGGCGCCCCAGCTGTAGGTGTCGGCGCCGTCGCCGAACCCGGCCTCGAGGGAGTCGATCAGCACGGCCGTCGAGCGGATGTCGCCGTTCTCGGCCAGAAGCTGCGTGCGCGCCGCCGCCATGACAGCGGGGTCGAACAGCAGGTCGGCGGCGTGGGCCGGAGCCGAGCGAGCGGCGGCCGGAGGCGGCGTCTCGACCATGCGGCCGCCGACGGCGTCCACGCTGGTCGGGATGTTCGGCCCGCCGCGCGCGGCGTTCATGTCGTGACCCGCATGCGGATCTGCGGGCGCAGCGCCATGCCCGGCGTGCGGATCGGCCTGAGCCGCCGAAGTTGGAGCCATGTCGTGACCCGCGTGGGGGTCGGTCGGGGCCGCGTTGTGACCGGCATGCGGATCGGCTTGAGCGGCTTGGGTCTGGGTTTGGGCCATGTCGTGGCCGGCGTGGGGATCGGCCGCAGCCGCGCCATGTCCGGCATGGCCGCTCATGTCATGACCGTCGGCGGCCTGAGCGTCGGAGGCGGCGGCGCCGTGCATGGGGCAGGGCTTTCCGTCGCGCATCATGGGACAGTCGGGCGCGGGTTTGGCGGCGGGCGTCTGGGCGGCAGGTGTCGGCGGCGCGGCGGGAGCATGACCGGCATGGTTCTGAGCGACGGCGGATCCGGCCGCGATCATCAGGGGCAGAGCCGCGACGGCGGCGAAAAGGGCGCGGCTCATCGGGCGGCTCCATCCAGCGGGCGAACGGTGACGACGTTGAACATGCCCGCGTGCATGTGCATCAGCAGGTGACAGTGGAAGGCCCAGTCGCCGGGCGCGTCTGCGGTCAGGTCGAAGGTGACCTTGCCGCCGGGGGCGACGTTGACCGTGTGCTTCAGCGGCTGATGGCCGTCGTGGCCGTTGACCAGTTCGAAGAAGTGGCCGTGCAGGTGGATGGGGTGGGCCATCATGGTGTCGTTGACCAGGGTCACGCGCACCCGCTCGTTCAGCTCGAAACGGATAGGCTCGACCAGTTCCGAGAATTTGCGGCCGTCAAAGCCCCACATGAACCGCTCCATATTGCCGGTCAGGTGGATTTCCATGGTGCGCGACGGCGCGCGGCGGTCCCGGTTCGGCGTCAGGGCGCGCAGGTCGGCGTAGACCAGCACGCGGTGGTCGACGTCTTCCAGGCCCTGAGGCCGGTCGGCCAGCCGGTTGGACGGGGCGGGCGAGATCATGTCCACGCCGACGCCGACCGCCATGTCGGCCGGAGCGTTGTTCGGATCGCGCATGCTCATGCCGCCATGATCCATGCCTGCGTGATCCATGGGGGCGTCAGGGCCATGTCCCATGGCCGAATGATCCATCCCCGCCATTGAGCCGTGATCCATGCCGCCCATGCCCCCGCCCATGCCCATGTCCTTCATGGTCAGGTTCGGAACCTGGCGCAGGGGCGGAACCTCGGCCGTCATGCCCAGGCGGGGGGCCAGGGTGGCGCGACCCATGCCCGAGCGGTCTATGGCTTCGGAGACGATGGTGTAGGCGCGATCCTCAAGCGGGCGGACGATGACGTCATAGGTCTCGGCCACCGAAATCTGGAACTCGTCCACCTCGATCGGGCGGACGTGCTCGCCGTCGGCCTGGACCACGGTCATGGGCAGGCCGGGAATGCGGACGTTGAAGATCGACATGGCCGAGGCGTTGATGATGCGCAGGCGAACGCGCTCGCCGGGCCGGAACAGGCCGGTCCAGTTCTCTTCCGGGCCATGGCCGTTGACCAGATAGGTGTAGGTCGTGCCGTTGACGTCGAGGATGTCGCGCGGGTCCATCCGCATCGAGCCCCACATCCGCCGCTCGGACAGGCTCATGCGGTCCGAACCGTCCAGCAGGCCCGCCAGGGTCGTCTTCTGCTGGTTGAAGTAGCCGGGGCTTTTCTTCAGCTTGTCGAGGATTTCGTGCGGATGCAGGAAGCTCCAGTCCGACAGGACTAGGACGTGCTCGCGGTCATAGGCGACCGGGTCGGCGCCGGCCGGGTCGATGACGATGGGGCCGTAGTGGCCCATGGCCTCCTGAAGCCCAGAATGGCTGTGATACCAGTAGGTGCCCGACTGCTTGATCGGGAACTCGTAGACGAAGGTCTCGTGCGGCTTGATGCCGGGGAAGCTGACGCCCGGCACGCCGTCCATCTGGAACGGCAGCAGCAGGCCGTGCCAGTGGATGGAGGTGTCCTCCTCCAGATGGTTGGTCACCGACAGGCGCACGTTCTGGCCTTCGCGCATACGAAGCAGGGGCGCGGGCAGCAGACCGTTGACCATGAAGGCGTGGCCGGTGCGGCCGCCGACGGTGAAGTCGGCATGGCCCACGCTCAGGTCGATGTTCGGCCCCGTCAGCGTCGGCAGGTCGGCGCGCAGGCCCGGCGATCCGGTCTGGGCCCAGGCGGGCAGCAGGCCCTGCAGGCCCAGTATGCCGCCGCCCATGGCCGCGCCTCGCAACAGGGTTCGCCGGTCCAGTGATGTTGTCGCCATGAGGGTCTCGGAGCAGGCCGCTCGCCGCGAGGCGGAGCGCAAAGGAGGGTTCGTCGGGAATACGCGGCCCTGGCCGTCATCCCTCATTCGACAGATGGCGTCAGGACGTCGCAGGTCCGACCTCAGCGTAGAAGCCGCAGATTCAACTTCTGCCGGGCGCGGGCGATGCGGGTTTCCACCGTCTTGGGCGTGACGCCCAGCACCTCGGCGATCTCGGCGTGGCTGCGACCCTCCAGCGAAGCCAGCAGCAGGGGCGCCTTGAGGTGGTCGGGCAGGTCGGCCAGGGCGCGGTCCATCGCGGCCATGCGGCGGAGGTCGTCCAGCCGGGTTTCGGCTTCCGGCGCATCCTCGCCCACAGCCATGGCTTCAGGCGTGTCGAGGCCCATAACGCCGCGCACGATGCGGCGCACCGCGCGCTTGCGACCCCAGTCGCGGCATTTGTTGACGGCGATCGAGCGCAGCCAGGTCGCGAACGGTCGGGTCGGGTCGTAGCGCCGGATGGCCAGCCAGGCGGAGACATAGGCCTCCTGCAGCAGGTCGTGAGCCTCGTCCGCATCGCCGACATAGCGTCGAACGAAGCGATGCAGGTCGCCGCTGGTCGCGGCCATCAGGCGGGAGAAGGCCTGGCGGTCCCCGCGCGCGGCGCGCGCCTCGTCTGTGTCGTCGTCGGCCGCCACCTCGGCCTTACCGAGGCTCTTGCGTAAGAGCGCCGGCGATTTCCTTGTCGAAGACGCGGGCCTGTTCCGGCGTCAGGGCCGCGCGCATCTCGAACACATGGGCGATGGTGGCCTTCTGCAAGGCGCCCATGGCGTCGTGGAAATGGTCGACCGCGGCGCGGACCTCGGGGCTGTCGCCCTGGCTGGCGGCGATCGCGTTGGCCAGTTCGCGATTGGCGGCGCGGACATCGGCCTCCAGCGTTTCGCGTCGTTCGGCGAATCCGGCCTCGATCTGATCCAGGCGGGCGTCCTGGTCCGCAGTCAGGTCGAGCTTCCGGTGAACGATCTCGTGCAGGCCGGGGGTCTCATGCTGCTTCATCATCCAGCCTGCGCCCAGCCAGGCGCCGCCGGCGCTGGCCAGGGCGGCCAGGACGACCGTCAGGGCGATCGACTTCCAGTTGGTCGTCATCCGCCGACCTCGAAGCTGGTCATCGGCGACAGCCCCGCCGAGACGCTGAAGACGTGAATGTCCGAGGGGCGCGGCTTGAACGCCTGTCCCAGGACGCCGCCGTTGGTCACGCCGACCAGCAGGGCGACAGCCATGACCGCCAGCCGCACCTGACCTGCGCTGCGCTGCGCCTGGCGCTCCTCGATCCGGCGCCAGACGCGCCCCTCCAGATCAGCCAGTCGGGCGTCGTCGTCGCCGGGAAGCGGTCTCGTCAGCATCCGCTCGATGTCGTCGGTCATTGCAAAATCCTCGCGGCCTCGACGGAGAATACGCAGCCTGTCGCTGTTTCCCTTGAAAGCGCATGAGGGCGCGCGCGTCGATAGGCGTATAGGTTTCATTCGGCCGTTGCGGCCGCGGCGCCTTGAGCTTGAGGGGAAGCGATGAAGGTTCTGCGTTACTCGACCCAGATTCACAAATGGGTGGGCCTGGTGGTGGGCCTGCAGGTGCTGTTCTGGGTCGGAGGCGGCCTGGTCATGACCGCGATCCCGATCGAAACGGTGCGCAGCGAGCACCGGCTGAAGGCGTCGACGCCCGCCGCCCTGCCGCTGGAGAAAATTCTTCCGTTGGCTGAGGTTTCGCGCCTTTCCGAGGTGACGCCGGTGCGGGCCGAACTGAAGATGACGCAGCGCGGCCCCGCCTGGATCATGACGCCGGTCGAGGGCGCGCCCGTTACCCTGGACGCCGAGACCGGCCGGCCTTTCGCGGGGATGAGGGCGGACGAAGCCTCGGCCCTGGCCGCCGCAGCCTATCGTGGCGAGGCGGCGCCCAGGTCGGCCGTTCTGCTGGATCAGGCGCCGAAGGAAACCGGCCGCGACGGGCCGATCTGGCGTGTGGATTTCGATGATGCGGAACGCACGGCCTTCTATCTGTCGCCGCAGACGGGGGAGGTGGTCACGCGGCGCTCGGCGGTCTGGCGCTTCTATGACTTCTTCTGGCGGCTCCACATCCTCGACTTCAAAGACGGCGACAACTTCAACCATCCGTTGCTGGTCGGCGTGACCGTGCTGACGCTCAGCATGGTGGTGACGGGCTTCATCCTGTTGTGGATCCGGTTAGCGCGCGACCTGAAGACGGCGAGGGCGGTGCGGGCGGCACGTCGCAAGGCCGCCCTCTAGGAAGACGTCGTTACAGCGCCGCTGGGGGCGGCAGGGTGCCCATGACGGCGATTACGGCCAGGATCGTCAGGGCCAGGACGAATTCGACCGCCAGGCTCCTTT
>PJTY01000938.1_pt1 | contig 12041 bp, 11 predicted proteins | sample 1512121 | NCBI WGS metagenome assembly PJTY01 (sample SAMN08177680, study PRJNA422409) | Soil metagenome, whole genome shotgun sequencing project. | isolation source: Soil enriched (2) on filter paper: alkali lignin treatment | place: USA: Madison | collected 2015-01-15 | reverse complement strand
TGCAGCTGCCGCCGCAGTTCGGTCAGACTGTCGGCTTCTCCGTGCAGCGCATCAGCCAGTACGACGAGGCCGGTCCGGGCTGGTACTGGAACAACTTCACCTGTGGCGAACACACGGGCACGCACTTTGATGCGCCGGTGCATTGGATCACGGGCAAGGACCATCCCAACAACAGCGTGGACACCATCGCGGTGGACAACTTCCTGCGCCCGGCCGTGGTCGTAGACGCCAGCGCCGAAGTGGCCCAGAACGAAGATTTCGTGCTGACGCCTGAATTCCTGCAGGCCTGGGAAGCGCAGCATGGCCGCATTCCCGAAGGCGCCTGGGTGCTGTTTCGCACCGACTGGTCCAAGCGCGTCGATGACGCCGCTGCGTTCCTGAACATGCGCGAAGACGGCGCTCATACGCCCGGCCCTTCGCAAGAGGCTGTGGAATGGATGATTCACGAGCGCAAGGTGCACGGCTTTGGTGTGGAAACCATCAACACCGACGCCGGCCAGTCGTATTCCTGGCCCGTGGCGTATCCTTGCCACACCCTGATGCATGGTGCCAATCGCTACGGCTTGCAGTGCCTGTGCAATCTGGACCAATTGCCCCCTCAGGGCGCGTTGATCATGTCCGCCCCGCTGAAGATCGAAGGCGGTTCGGGCAGCCCGCTGCGCGTCGTGGCCCTGGTCGCCCAGTAAGCCGCGTTTGAACGATCCGGCACGGACAGGGCATGGCGCTCTCCGTGCTGGATTCTCACCTAGTGGTTTTCCATTATATTCACGCGTATATATTGATCCGTAAACTATTCATCAATAAAATAAAATTCAAAGAATGAATAGTGATCCAGCCGTGCAGCTTGCCCTGATGCGTTGCAGAACGGTCTGGCGGAGACAGTAAACGAGGATAAGGCCAGCCCCCCGGGCTTGGCGCCATCGAACCGCCGCTTACCGGTGCATCATGACACAAGCCTGCCGCCTTGGCTGGGTTAATGGTTGTTGTCATGCTTAATGGTAGGCACACGATGGATACTTTTGAACTCGTCATCCGGGACATCCAGAATGCATCCCCGCTGATCCGCAGCTTCACGCTGGAGCCTGCCCAGGCCGGCGCCCTGCCCGCGTTCGCGCCGGGCTCGCACCTGAAGGTGCATATTCCCGCCCTGAACGATCACCGCTGCTACTCGTTGATCTCGCTGGAGCCGCATTGCGCCAATGGGCAGTGCCCGGACCGCTATCGCCTGGGCGTGCGCCTGGAAGAGAACAGCGCCGGCGGCTCGCGCTTCATGCATGATCTGAAAGTGGGCGACACCTTGACGGTGTCCGGCCCCAAGAATGACTTTCCGCTGCACGACGCCACGCCCGGGGAGACCGAAACAGTGCTGATCGCCGGCGGCATCGGCATCACGCCGATCGCCAGCATGGCCGCCGCCCTGCATCACCAGGGACGCCCTTACCAGCTGCATTATGCAGGCCGCACCTTGCAGCAGCTGGCGTACCTGGACGAGCTGCAACAGCTGGCCGGCACGGCCGTGCGCCACTACGCGGATGACACCGATACGCGTTTCTCGCTGGACACTTTGCTGGACGGCCTGTCCAAGGATCAGCATATCTATGTCTGCGGCCCCAAAGGCTTGATCGATGCCGTCATCGAAGGCTGCAAGCAGCGCGGCTGGCCCGGCGACCATGTGCACTTCGAGCTGTTCGTGACGGCCGCGCCGCAGGAAGGCGATCAGCCTTTCGAAGTTGAACTGCGCCAGAGCGGCGTCACTTTGCAGATCCCCGCCGACAAGACCATCGTGGATGTGATGGAAGAGCAGGGCCTGGACCCCATGATCGACTGCAAGCGCGGCGAGTGCGGCGTCTGTACCTGCGATGTGATTGAAGGCGAGGTCGACCACCGCGACTATTTCCTGAGCGATTCGGAAAAGGCCAGCAACAAAGTCATCCAGATCTGTATTTCCCGCGCCAAGACCCCGCGTCTGGTGCTGGATCTGTAACGCCTGAGGGCGACGGAGAACGACATGGAAAAATACCGCGACAATCCTCAGGCCATCCGCGAATTGGTGCGCGAAGCCGAGGTGCACAAGGACCTGTACATCAGCCAGGAGCTGTTCGAGCTGGAGATGGAGCGTCTGTTCGCCAATACCTGGGTTTATGTGGGGCACGCCAGCCAGGTGCCCAATAAAGGCGACTTCTTCACCACCACGGTGGGCAACGAGTCGGTGATCATGGTGCGCCATACCGACGACAGCATCCGCGTGCTCTACAACCGCTGCCCGCACAAAGGCGTGCAAGTGGCGGCCGAGCCCTGTGGCAACACGGGCAAGTTCTTCCGTTGCCCCTACCATGCCTGGACCTTCAAGACCGACGGCTCGCTGCTGTCCATTCCGCTGAAGAAAGGCTACGAGAATACTGGCTTTGAATGCACCGAAGGCAGCCACGGCATGGCCGCCGTCAAGAACGTGCAGGTGTACCGCGACTTCGTCTTCTGTCGCCTGAGCGAGGAGGGCGAGAGCTTCGAGGATTTCTTCGGCCAGTCGCTCAGCACGATCGACAATATGGTGGACCGTTCGCCCGAAGGCCGCCTGGAAGTGGCCGGCGGCGTGATGCGCTACATGCACAATTGCAACTGGAAGATGCTGGTCGACAACCAGACGGACACCTGCCACCCCATGGTGGCGCACGAGTCCTCGGCCGGCACGGCGGTGAAGGCCTGGCAGGAAGCGCCCGAAGGCACGCCCAAGCCCATGGCGGTGGAATTGTTCGCGCCCTTCATGTCGCCCTACGAGTTCTATGAAGGTATGGGCATACGCGTGTGGGAGAACGGCCACGGCCATACCGGCGTAAGCAACTCCATCCACGCCGATTACTCCGAGATCCCCGGCTATTGGGACCAGATGGTGCAGGCCTATGGCGAAGAGCGCGCCAAGTCCATCCTGGGCGACACGCGCCACAATACCTGCTATTTCCCCAACATCATGGTCAAGGGTCCCATCCAGACTCTGCGCCTGTTCAAGCCGCTGGCCGCCGACAAGACGCTGGTGGAGTCCTGGACGTTCCGCCTGGTGGGCGCGCCCGATACCTTCCTGGAGCGCACCTTGATGTACAACCGCCTGATCAATGCACCGACCTCCATGGTCGGGCACGACGATCTGGAAATGTACGAACGCGCCCAGCAAGGCCTGCAATCGCGCGGCCGTGACTGGATGAACCTGGCGCGCCTGGTCGAGAAGGATGAGGACCAGCAGAAGAACGTGGTGATCAACGGCACCAGCGAAATGCAGATGCGCGCGCAATTCCGCGCCTGGCTCAAGTACATGCTGCCCGAGCAGCAGGCCTAAGAAACGAGAGGAATGACCATGAGCGAGATCAGCCGTCAGGCACTCATCGACTTTGTCTATGCGGAAGCCCGTCTGCTGGATGAGCAGCGTTACGAGCAGTGGCTCGACCTGTTCACCGAAGACGGCTATTACTGGATGCCGCTGGTGCATGACCAGCAGGACGCCCGCCTGCATGCCTCTCTGATGCACGAGGACAAGCTGCTGCTGCGCATCCGTGTGGAGCGCCTGGCAGGCCGGCGCACGTTTTCTCAGCAGCCCAAGAGTCGCAGCCATCATCTGTTGCAGCAGCCCACTGTGGAAAGCATGGACGAAGAAAAGGGCGAATACAGCGTGCGCTGCGCCTTCCACTACACCGAGACGCGCGGCGATCGGCAGGAAATCTACGTGGGCTGGAGCACCTACACTCTGGTGCGCCAGGATGGCGCGCTGAAGATCCGCTTGAAGCGCGTGGATCTGCTCAATTGCGACGCCCCTTTCAGCAATATCCAGTTATTCATGTGATACAGGACAGGAGAACATTTCAATGGCCAATACAACGGTCTACCAGGCTTTTCGCGACACTGCCCAACGTTGGGGCGACAAGCCGTTCGTGTGCACCCTGCCCGAAACTGCCGAAATCTATGGCATTCCCGCCGGCGAGCTGAGCTACGGCCAGGCCTTGGAGCGCATCGATGCCTTGCGCGCCGATTATGCGGCCGCCGGCTACGGCCATGGCCATCGCGTGGGCATTTTGCTGGAGAACCGTCCTGTGTTCTTCCTGCACTGGTTCGCGCTGAACAGCCTGGGCGTGTCCATTGTGCCCATCAACCCGGATCTGCGTGCTGCAGAACTGGAATATCTGATCGGCCATTCCGAAATGATCATGGCCATCGCCCTGCCCAACCGCCATCAGGATCTGGTGGAGGCGGCCCAACGTGCCGGCCAGCCCTTTGCGATCATGGCTGACGGCGACATGCCGCCTGTGGTGAGCAGCGCCGCCGCCCGTTCCTGCGACATTCCTGATGAGCACAGCGAGTGCGCCCTGTTGTATACGTCCGGCACGACCGGCCGCCCCAAGGGCTGCATGCTGTCCAATCAGTATTTCCATTACGCCGGCGAGTGGTACCGGGACATCGGCGGCCTGGCGCAGCTGCAGCCCGGGCAGGAGCGCATGTTGACGCCCCTGCCGCTGTTCCACATGAACGCCATGGCCTGCTCGACCATGGCCATGGTCAAGACCGGCGGCTGCCTGATTTCCCTGGACCGCTTCCACCCGCGCAGCTGGTGGCAGTCGGTGCGCGAGTCCGGCGCTACCGTGGTGCACTACCTGGGCGTGATGCCGGCCATCCTGATGAAGGCCGAGCCTTCCGAGCAGGACCGGAACCATCAGGTGCGCTTTGGCTTTGGCGCTGGCGTGGACCGCGGCCTGCACCCTTTGTTTGAAGAGCAGTTCGGCTTCCCGCTGCTGGAAGCCTGGGCCATGACTGAAACCGGTGCGGGCGCCAGCATCATCGCCAATCACGAGCCGCGCCACATCGGTACGTCCTGCTTCGGCAAGGAAATGCCGGTGGTGGAGGTGCTGCTGATGACCGACGAGGGCAAGCCCGCCGCCGCCAACGAGAACGGCGAGCTGCTGGTGCGCTCGGCGGGCGAGAACCCGCGCTACGGTTTCTTCTCCGGTTATTGGAAGGATCCGGCCGCTACGGACGAGGCTTGGAAGGATGGCTGGTTCCACACGGGCGACATTGTTCGCCGCGACGAGGACGGCTATTTGCACTTCGTGGATCGCAAGAAAAACGTGATCCGCCGCAGCGGCGAGAATATTGCCGCCGTGGAAGTGGAAAATATCCTGCAGCAGAATCCGCTGGTGCGCTCCATTGCCGTGGCCGCCGTGCCGGACGATATCCGGGGCGACGAGGTGATGGCGCTGGTGGTGCCGCATGCCCCGCTGAACAGCCGTGAAAACAAGGAGCAGGCAGCGCTGGAACTGGTCAAGTGGGGCCTGACCCAACTGGCTTATTTCAAGGTGCCCGGCTACGTGCTGTTCGTGGATGCCCTGCCCTTGACCTCCACCAACAAGATCCAGCGCGGCGAGTTGAAGACCGTGGCGCTGGCGGCGGTGTCCAATCCGGATTGCATCAACACCAATCACTTGAAAAAGCGCCAGGAGGCCTGAGCATGGCCCTGACGCCAAAAGCCCGGCTGGCGTACGACGATGTCGTGCTGACCACGCCGGTCACCATTCCCTACGAGCGCCATTCCGAACAGACGGCGCACTGGTGGCTGGGCGCCGCCCTGGGCGGGCTTATCCGTGATGCGGGCCTGGACAAGGCCGAGGTCGACGGCGTGTGTGTGTCCAGCTTCACGCTGGGCTCGGATACCGCCGTGGGCGTCATGCAGCACTTCCAGATGAGCCCGCGTTGGCTGGATCACATCCCCATGGGTGGAGCCAGCGGGGTCGTCGCCCTGCGCCGCGCGGCGCGGGCCGTGCAGTGCGGCGACGCCTCGATCGTGGCCTGTATCGCGGGCGATACGAATCACCCGGATTCGTTCAAGAACACGGTGGCCGGTTTCTCGCGCTTTTCGCAGGATGCGGTCTACCCTTACGGTGCGGCCGGCCCCAATGCCAGCTTTGCCTTGCTGACCGACTATTACATGCGCCACTTCGGCGCGACCCGCGAGGATTTCGGCAAGCTGTGTGTGGCCCAGCGTGACAATGCCTTGCGCAATCCGCATGCCTTGATGAAAAAGCCGCTGACGCTGGAACAGTATCTGGATGCGCGCGTCATTGCCGACCCTATTCATTTGTTCGATTGCGTCATGCCCTGCGCCGGTTCGGAAGGGTTTCTGGTCATGCGCCGGGAGCAGGCCGAATCACTGGGCCTGCCCTATGTCAGCATCCGTTCCACCATCGAACGCCACAATGCTTTCACGCAGGATCCCGTGCAGTTTCGCGGCGGTTGGGCCATGGACAAGGATGCCTTTTATGACCATGCGGGCTTGACGCCGGCCGACGTGGATTTCCTGGAAACCTACGACGATTATCCGGTCATCAACGTGCTGCAGTTTGAAGACCTGGGCTTTTGCGCCAAGGGACAGGGGCCGGCGTTCATTCGCGAACACAGCTTTACCGTGGACGGCAGCTTCCCCTTCAACACCAGCGGCGGCCAGCTGTCGGTGGGGCAGGCGGGTGCGGCCGGCGGTTATCTGGGCCTGGTGCAGGCGCTGCGCCAACTGACCGGGACGGCTGGCGACACCCAGGTGCGTGATGCACGCATCGGCCTGGTCTCCGGTTTCGGCATGATCAATTACGACCGCGGCATCTGCACGGCGGCCGCCCTGCTTGAACGAGGCCAGCCATGACATCGTCTTCCGATACCTTGAACGGCGTGCTGCCGCCCGGTGCGCGCAGCGCCTCGGCCGCCGGCTTGACCGCCGCCGCGCAGCGCGGCGAATTCGCCCTGCAAGTGTGCCCATCCTGCGGGACGGTGCAGTACCCCGTGCGTGATGTTTGCGGCCATTGCCTGCATACCGACTTGAACTGGCAGCCTGTCGCCGATACCGGCGTGCTGCGCGCCACGACGACGTTGCACCATAGCAACGACGCCTATTTCCGCGCCCGCCTGCCCTGGCGCATCGGCACGGTGCAGCTCGATTGCGGTCCCTTTGCCATCGCTCATCTGCCCGAAGGCGGACAGGCCGACGAGCCGGTGCGATTGAGCCTGGAACTGGATGAAGGCGGGGTGGCCGTGCTGGTGGCCCGTCCCGCACCCTGAATTTGCCTGGAGAACAAAATATGACACAAGCTCAGTACACCGCCGTAGTCACCGGGGGCAGCACCGGCATCGGCGAAGACATTTGCCGCAAGATGCTGGATGACGGCTATACCGTGATCTCCATGGCCCGCAATGCGCTGCCCTGGACGCACGAGCGCCTGCACTGCGTGAAGGTGGATCTGCTGGACGCGGCCGCCACGGAAAAAGCCGCGCAGGACATCGCCGAGCGCTTTGAAGTTACCCACTTCGTACATAACGCCGGTGTCATCTGGCCCGCTCTGCTGCCCGACGTCAAACTGGACGATCTGCAGGGCCTGACCCAGATTCACCTGGGCTCGGCCATCCAGATCACCCAAGCGGTATTGCCGGCCATGCGCAAGCGCCAGTTCGGCCGCATCGTGCTGATGTCCTCGCGCGGCGTGCTGGGCCTGCAGACCCGCACCGCGTATTCGGCCACCAAGGCCGGGATGCTGGGCATGGCCCGCACCTGGGCGCTGGAGCTGGCCGACCAGGGCATCACGGTCAATGTGGTGGCCCCCGGCCCCATCCAGACCAATATGTTCTATGACGTGGTGGACGCCGGCAGTGAGCGCGAAGCGCAGTTGGCCGCCTCCATCCCGGTCAAGCGCCTGGGCCGCGTGGACGACATCAGCCGCGCCACCATGTTCTTTGCCGATCCCGAAAACGGCTTTGTCACCGGCCAGACCCTGTACGTCTGCGGCGGCGCCAGCGAGGGCACCCTGACGATCTGATTGCAGCCCGTCCGCCGGCTATCGAACCCCCTGGTTTTCCAGGGGGTTTTTTGTTTATGGCAGTGTCTTGTCGCACTCTTTTTCCTACGCTTGAAATCGGACCTGTGAATCCATGATTTTGGATGGAAATAAGGGTTTTTTTCTATGTACGTGAATTTGTTGATCTGTAAACTATTTAGAACACAAATATAAGAGATGCGTCTGCAGCCGCGCCGCATGCTCGCCGAGGAAACAGGCCCTACCGGGCCGAGATAAGTGGAGCTGTAATGAACGACGATCTGCCAGGCATGGAACTGGTACGTTCACGTGGAGTGGTAAGAGTTGTAGAAGCAATTCTGGATACCGTCTGTGTGGTCATCCTGATCCTCATGACCGGCATCACCACCGTCGACGTGGTGGGCCGGTATCTATTTCATTCCCCTCTTTTAGGCGCTTATGAAGCCAGCGAATTGCTGCTGGGCGTGCTGATTTTTGCCGCCCTGCCGCGTGTGACTTGGCATCGCCAGCACCTGACTGTCAGTCTGATCGACGCCTGGCTGGGGCCGTTGGCGCGCCGCGTGCAGCAGTTGGTCATCAATGTGGCCTCCACCGCGATGCTGGCTGTGCTGACGCTGTACCTGTGGGAACACGCCAATCAGCTGGCCGAGTACGGGGACATGAGCAATGCCTTGCAAGTGCCCATCGCGCCCTTTGCCTACGCCATCTCCATCATGACCGGGATCGCCACTGTTGCCTCGCTGATCCAGGTCTTCTGCTCTACCCGCCGATAAAGACGGAGTGTTTCCATGTTGATTTCCATTATCGGACTGGTCGTCCTGCTGGCCAGCCTTTTCCTGGGCTTGCCCATTGCCTGGGGCATGTTGCTGGTGGGCACGCTGGGCTTTGCCTTCTTCACTGGCCTGGAAGCCGCCCTGACCATGGCCGCCCAGACCAGCTTCGATACCGCCATGAGCTACAGCTTCACGGTGCTGCCGTTGTTCATCCTGATGGGCAATCTGGTCAATGCCTCGGGTCTGTCCAAGGATCTGTACAAAGCTGCCAACGCCTTCATCGGGCATATGCGCGGCGGCCTGGCCATGGCCACCATCGTGGCCTGCGGCGCTTTCAGCGCGCTGTGCGGCTCGAGCATGGCGACCACCGCCGCCATGGGCCGCGTGGCCATGCCCAATATGCGCAAGTACAACTATGACGATCGTCTGGCCACCGGCAGTATTGCCGCTGGCGGCACGTTGGGCATTCTGATTCCCCCCAGCGTGATGATGGTGGTCTACGGCATCCTGACCGAAACCGACATCGGCAAGCTGTTCGCCGCAGGCTTTCTGCCGGGCATGGTGGCGATGCTGATGTATCTGATCACGGTCATGATCATCACGGCCATCAATCCCAATCTGGGCCGTCCGGGCGAGAAAGCGTCCTGGCGCGAACGCCTGCACGCCACCAAGGGCGTGATGGCGATCACCGTGCTCTTCGTGGTCATCATGGGTGGCATCTACGGCGGCGTGTTCACGCCCACCGAGGCGGCCGGCATCGGCGCTGCAGCCACCTTTTTGATGACGCTCAAGCGCCGCGGCTGGAAGCCGCGCCTGTACCTGACCGTGCTGATCGAAGCGGCCCAGACGACCGCGATCATGTTCGCCCTGGTGATCGGCGCACTGGTATTCACCAACTTTCTGACCGTGGCCGGGCTGCCTAACCAGCTGCTGGCTTTCATCGACGGCATCGATGTGTCGCCCATCATGGTCATCCTGATCATCTGCGCCATTTACCTGGTGCTGGGCTGCTTCCTGGAAACCATGTCCATGGTCATGCTGACCGTGCCGATTTTCTACCCCATTGTGGCCTCGCTGGGCTTCGATCTGGTGTGGTTCGGCATCATCGTGGTGGTCGCCGCCGAGATCAGTCTGATCACCCCGCCGCTGGGCCTGAATATTTTCATGATCAAGAACGTCATGCCGGATGTGTCTCTGGGGACCATCATCCGCGGCGTGACGCCGTTCGTGATCACCGACATTGTGCGCCTGCTGCTGCTGATTTTCGTGCCCTGGATTGTCCTGGTCATTCCCAACAGCATGTAGAGCCATAAACATAATTAACGAGGAGTCATTATGCGTATTTTCAAGAAACTGGGCCTGAGCCTGGGCCTGGCTGCCGCCGCCCTGGCGCCTGCGCTGCCATCCGCCGCGTCTGAAGTCACTACCTTGCGTTTCTCGCAGTGGTTGCCGCCGGGCCACTACATCGTGACCGAGATGTTCGAGCCCTGGGCCAAGGAAGTGGAAACGGCCACCGAAGGCCGCGTGAAGGTGGAGTTCATCAACGCCCTGGGCAAGCCCCAGGCTCACCTGGATCTGGTGCGCAATGGCGTGGCTGACCTGGGCATGTCGGTGCACAGCTACACCGCCAACCGTTTTCCGCTGATCGAGTTCGCCGAACTGCCTTTCACCACCGATGACGGCGGCGTGAACTCAGTGGCTTACTGGCGCACCTACGAAAAATTCATGATGGATGCGGGCGAGCACAAAGGCGTCAAGCTCATGGGCATGTGGACCAGCCCGGCCACGGTGATCTTCACCAGCCGCGAAAATGTGGGCTCGGTCGACGACCTGAAGGGCATGAAGCTGCGTTCGCCCAGCCCGCTGTTTGATGCCATTGGCAAGGCCCTGGGCATCGTCACGGTGAATGCGCCCGCCTCCGACAGCTATGAAATGCTGTCGCGCGGCGTGATCGACGGCATGTACTTCCAGTACGACCAGATCGAAAACTGGAAACTGGGCAAGCTGATCAAGACCGCGGTGATGGTGCCGGGCGGCTTCGGCAAGTCCAGCCAGTACTTGTTCATGAACGAGCGCAAGTGGAAGAGCCTGTCCGAGCAGGACCGCGCTGCTATCGAGAAAGTCACGGGCGAATGGATTGCCAAGGATTTTGGCTCCAAATGGCAGGCCGCTGAACAAACAGCGATTGAAAAGCTGGAGGCTGAAGGCTTGAAGACGGTGCGCATCGAGGGCGAAGCCCTGGAGCAGCTCAAGCAGCGTCTGGCCTTTGTCGAACAGGACTGGCTGAAGGCCGCCGAGAAAAAGAAGGTCGACGGCCCCGCCGCCCTGGCCTACTTCCGCGAGCAGATCCAGGAGTTGAGCGCCGCCAAACAGTAAGCGTCGCGTCTCCGGTCCAAGAAACCCCGTTGTCCGTCAGGACGCGGGGTTTTTTAATGTAAGACAAGAGGATAGAGATGTCCTGCTTGCTCTTGTCCGCGTGGACAGGGACGCAGATGATGGTACAGGGCTTGATGGCTGTTCGTTTATAGACGAAAATTGCCGTGTATCGTATTGAGCATTACGTGTCTGAAGATCGCTCCCGTGATCTGTTTCTGGATTGGCTGTCCAATTTGCGCGACAGGCGGATACAAGTGGCCATCATTCGTCGGATAGGTCGATTGGAACAGGGAAGTTTCGGTGATCACCGCTATTGCCGAGAGGGAGTTTGGGAGCTGCGTATTGATTTGGGTCCAGGGTATCGGGTGTATTACGGCCTGAGCGGCCAGCGTGTGGTGCTGTTGCTGGGCGGGGGTATGAAGCGCAGCCAGACGAAAGACATAGAAGAGCGCGCCGTGATTCATTGGCGGCGTTGGATGCAGCGAGGCAAGGATGAAAAACAGACATCATGACGAAGCCATGGCGCAGTTGTATCGGCAGGATCCTGCACTGGCTCTCGAGGTCATCAACAGCATTCTGGATGACGGCGACCAGGCAGAGCTGCTGATTGTATTGCGTCAACTTACGCAAGCATTCGGCGGGGTCGCCGCTGTGGCCGAACAGGCCCAGCTGAATCCTACTCAGCTTTACCGCACGCTGTCGGCGCAGGGCAATCCCGCGCTGAGCAGCCTGATAGCCATCCTCAAGGCAATGGGTCTGCGCTTGGCTGTGCAGCCCTCTATTTCGGTGTCCGCCGCCGACTGATCTGTTCGCGCATTTTTTAAGCCTGACACCTCCCTTTCCGTGCGGGGCAGGTAGCCTGCCGTTCCCTCCATATTCTTGATATTTAAACCAAATCGGGGTTTTCCCTGCTTTTGCGGCTTGCTGCGCTTATCGGCCAGGTGCTGCGCAAAGTGGATATACCCGCCCCGGGCGCGCTCCTACCATGGGTTCCACAGTCAAACCCAAAAAGAAAAGGAGTGGAGACATGGGGGGCATCAACAAGAAGGTCATGGCGGTT
>PJTY01000935.1_pt1 | contig 12081 bp, 14 predicted proteins | sample 1512121 | NCBI WGS metagenome assembly PJTY01 (sample SAMN08177680, study PRJNA422409) | Soil metagenome, whole genome shotgun sequencing project. | isolation source: Soil enriched (2) on filter paper: alkali lignin treatment | place: USA: Madison | collected 2015-01-15 | reverse complement strand
CGCGGCGGGGCACCTGTCGCCCGATGACGCCCCCAATCTCATTGCGGCGGTGCGCCTGCTCCTCGGGCATTTCTATCTGAACCGCGAGGCCTCGACCGAAAAGGCGATGTCTGACCTGCCGTTTGGCGTTCAGACGCTGATCGGCGCCTATCAGCCGATGCTGGGATAGGAGGGCCGGTCGATGCTGAACCTTCTTGTCGCCACCGGCATGCTGAAGCGCGCCACTGTCGATCCCGGTACGCCCGGCGACATCGTCACGCCCGCGTCGCGCACCATCGTCATTCCCGGCCCGGGTGGCCGCACCGTGCAGGCCCGCCGATGATCCCCGCCACCGCACCGATCGGCAAGGAAACGATCGATCCGTCCGATGTCGTGGATTTCATCATCGACCTCTCACCGCTGCTGGAAGCGGGCGAGGAGTTCGCGGCGATCACCTTCACTGTTCCGCCGGAAAGCGCGGCCCTCGGCTTCCGCGTGATGACCGAGGCGCCCTATCCGCCGCTGGAGATCGATGACAGCCACCTGCGAATCTGGGTGAGCGTGGAGCCGGCAAGCGCCGCCCTCCCCGCCTGGAATGGTTCGGGCACGGTCTGCGCGATCGAGTTCACGGCCACCACCGACAGCACGCCGCCGCGCCAGCACCAGCGCACCATCGCGATCAGGGTCGCCCAGAAATGAACATCGATGTGAATAATGGCCGCCGCGAGCCGATCGAGGGCATCGCGGAGATGGCGAGCATTTCCGCGCCGGGCGATCTCGCCACTGTCGCGGTCTCCCTCGCGCAGCTGATCCGCGCCCCGCGCCCTAACGAGCAGCTGCGCTTTCAGGACGATCTGTGGAGCGTGATCCGCACCCAGCGGCGCACCGCGCATGTCCACATCTTCACCTGCAAAAGGATCGGCAATGGCTGACAATGTGACCACCCCTGTTCCCGATGGCACGAAGCTGGCCTTTGATGAGGTCACGATCGGCGGCGATCCGGTGAAGGTCGGACGCAACAAGATCGGCTTCGGCACGGATGGCCAATACACCGAAGTCTCGACGGACAACCGGTTGCCGGTTGCCCTGCCGGAGGGGTTCCCGACCAGCGCGAAGCAGGACGAGGCCACCACTGCGATCGGCAAGCTGGGAAGCGCCCGGCGCTTCTTCGATATCGTGCCGGCCAACACCGCGCTGAGCGCCACGCCTGACGCGATCTATGTCGGCGGCGCCGGCAATCTCGTGCTGCGGGGGTCGGACGGGGTGGATGCGACACTTGCGGTCATGGCTGGCCAGATGCTGCCCGTCTCGCCCGCGCAGGTGCGCGCCGCCACCACCGCCACCGGCCTGGTCGGGTTGATCGCCTGATGCTCCGCGATCTTTCCCCACCAGCACTTTCGGCGGCCATGCGCGGGGGTACAGAGGCATGGGGTACGCACGGGTCAGCTCACGACCACGTCCGCTATATCGAGCCAGTCGAAAGCAAATCGCGCCGGCGTTGCCACTGCGGCTGCCGTTCGCGCGCTACGCATCGTGGAATGGCCAATGGGGTCGCGCTGGCATCCGGCTGTGAAATGCGTATGCGGCGCTGGGCGCGGGACGGTCGCTGATGCCGCTGGGTCTCGGCCTTTCCCGCGCAGCGCTGTTGATGGGGACCGTCCTCCCCGTCGCGCCTCCGCCTGCGGGCGAGGTCGTGACGGCGATGATCATGGGTCAGTCGGAACTGCATTACACGCTAGACCCGGCAGCCAATTACAACCAGATCGGCAAGCCCATGCCGGGCGATGGCAATCTGATCGTCTGGACGCAGGTGGGATCGGGCAATGCCCCTGTCCGCACGCTGGTCAATGCGGCGACGGTCGCGACCGGCAAGGTCAATCCGGCCATGGCGGCGGTGTCGGCGTTCCTTCAGCATGTCACCCCCGGCAAGACGTACGTGCTGGGCGATGGCGCAGTGGCAGGCACCGGACGCTATGACCTGAGCGACGATAGCACGGACGGATCGGACGGCCGGCTGTGGGGCGACTTCGCCAGCGTTGCGAACGCGATCGAGGCCGAGTTCGGCCCGGTGCAGCATCTGATTGAATGCTGGTACAGTAACGACGCCGGCCGGGTCGCGACCTTCCGCCAGTCGTTCTGGCCGTTCTATTTCGGCGCGAATGCGGATGGAACGCGCTTCGAGCTGGGCGGGACGGTGAATGCCCGCCGGATCGACCATTGCCTTTACGATGCCAGCGCCGCCCCGGGTGAGAAGGGACGCGGGCTGTTCGCGCGCGGCGAGACCGACTGGACTGTCCTCACGCCGATGCCGTTCCACGGCGCGCCGGACGCGCCGGACGAGATCGTGAATTTCTCCTCCGGCAGTTCGACCATGATCGAGCCGCGCCGCGCCAATATCCGCGCGCTTGCCGATGACGCGCTGGCGCAATCGGTCGGCATCCGCACCGGCCCGTCCGCCCATATCAGCTATTTCGGCGGCGGCATCCACCCGGTGACGGACAACCCCGATGGGCAGATCCTTCTAGCCTGGCCGATCGCTCTCGGCCTGCTGCGCGCCAGCGGAATGCCGATCGCGGAGCCGTCCGTCATCGGCATCGATGGCTCACTGGACGGCACCTATGCCGATCTGCTGGTGGATCTGCCGAACGGCGGCGACCTGACCACGCTGGCGGCGGTGCGCGGCACGGCGGACATTGCCGACCACCCGCATCAGCAGGAAGTGACCGGGATCGAGATCACCCGCGCCGACAGCAACCGAAGGCCGGTGTTTCGCACCGAGCGGACGGAACGCGCCGAGGCCTTTCGCGGCACCGTCGAAATCGTGGACGCGGGCAGCGGCAATCCGCGGCGCGGCCGCGTCCGCATCACGCCCACGGTGCCATTCGCCTTCGGGGAATCGCTGTCCTATCTGCGCGGGCAGGCGACGGCCTCGCTTCAGAAGCCGCGGGACAACACCCTCTATCAATGGCTCCTGATCGAGCACGTGCCGGCTTTCTACGACGCCAACGCAACCTACCCCATGGAAGGCATCGCGGTGCGGCCATATCAGGAAGAGTTGACCGTTCCGGTGGAGGCTGCGGACTTTGCCGCACGGGCCGCCCATTTCGACGGTACGAGCTATTTCCAGAGCGCCAACGACCCGAACATCGCGCCGGGATCGAAGGGCCTCATGTCGGTGTGGATCCGGAACAGCGACAGTGTCTGGAATGCCGCCGCCCGCCGCGTCTTCCAGTTCAATGTCGGCACGACGATCGTGCTGGACCTCTACACCGCCAGTTCGGGCCGGATGACATTCCGGCTCAACAACGACACGTCCTCCGACATCACGGCCTTCTATGCCGGCATGGGCAACACATCGTTCGAGTTGAACCGCTGGTATCATCTGATGATCGCATGGACCGCCACCGGCCTCGCGATCTACGTCAACGGCGCGCTGATCGATACGAAGACCTTTGCCAGTGTCGATATGGCCGGACAGATCCTCGCCCGCATGGGCATTGGCGCCAGCGTCGCCGGCAATACGCCCTGGGTGGGCGATATCGGCCACCTCTACATCAACATTGGCGAGACGCTGGACCTCTCCCAGCCAGCCAACCGGGCAAAGTTCATTGCCGATGGGGCGCCGGTCAATCTCGGTGCAAATGGCCACCTGCCAACGGGGACTGCGCCCGCCTTCTACTATGACGGCGATGCGCCGGCGTGGGCCAATCAGGGCACGGCCAGCAACATCCCTGTCACGAACGCGCTGACCCCCAGCACCACCGTTCCGGAGCTTGCAGCATGATCGGACAGGGTGACCTTACCCGCGCGGATGTGCAGGCGGTTTCTGATGTGCGGCTGATCGCCCTATCGCTGAAGAAACAATGGGACGGCGACCTGCACCGATCGTCCAACATTGCCTCGCTCGACCGGATCATCCGCGAGTGCGAGACGATGATCCGCCGCGGGCCGGAGGAGTTCCGCTTCGTCGTTGAGCCCACCGTGTCGCAGGCCCTGATCGAGGCTGAATTGCGCAATTCCGTGTTCGGGCGCGGGCGCGGACGAAGGGTAGAGCTGTGAAGCTGCCCGCTGGCCGGTATGACCGGCGCATCCGCATCGAGCGGCCCGTTGCCGCCGCCGGCATCAAGGCGGCTGGATCGGGCAGCTGGGAGAAGGTGGCCGAGGTGTGGGCCGAGGTGCAGGACGCCCTGCCCAGCCGCGCAGAGCGCCTCGACAGCGGCATCAACATCGTCTCCCGCCCTGCCCGTGTCCGGATGCGGTGGCGGGCCGGCATCACGGCCGACATGCGGTTCGTCATGGGCGACCGGGTGATGCAGATCGTCTCCGGCCCCGCTGAGCTGGGCCGCCGGGCCGGGCTGGAGTTCATGGTCATGGATTACAGCGTGGCGGGCAACGCCGCCTGATGGCGAAGGTCAAGGGGCGCGACGAAATGCGCCGCTTCTTCCAGCAGATCCCGGAGGCGCTTGAAAAGAAGGTCCTGCGCGGCGCGGCCAGAGCGGCGGTGCAGGTGATCGCGGACGAGGCGCGCGACCGGGTAATTTCGAGCGAGGTGCGCGGCGCGATCAAGACTTCCACCCGGCAGCAGGAGCCCGGCCGCGTCGTCGCCAAGGTGCAGGTGAAGGGCAAGGGCTCCCATATCGCCCCGTGGCTGGAATACGGCACCGACCCGCACTTCATTACGGTTGATGACAGCCAGCGCGGAGGGCGCGGCATCCGCCGGATGAACCAGCAGCTGCGGGAGGCCGGGGGCGATGCCTCGCTGGTGATTGGCGGCAACTTCGTCGGCGCAACCGTCTTTCACCCGGGCGCCCGCCCCTATCCGTTTCTGCGCCCCGCGCTGGACACGAAGGAGCGCGAGGCGTTCGCCGCCGCGCAGAACTACATCAACACCCGGCTGGCCCGCGAGGGTCTGGGCGGACCCGATGTGCCGGAGGATGACGAATGAGCGGCGTGACGATCATCGGCGCGCTGCTGGAGGCGCATACGGAGCTGCTGGCCATATTGCCGGTCGATGGCATCAAGGCCGGCCGGTTCCCGGACGGGATCGCGCTGCCGGCCCTGTTGCTGCGCTCGGTCAGCACCGTGGAAGAACAGTATCTGCGGCGCGGCGGGTTAGTCCGCACCACCGAGCGCGTTTCCGTGACCCTGCGCAGCGCCAGCTACCACCAGCAGGACGATATCCTGCCGCTCGTCCGCAAGGCCTGCGCCGGGAAAATCGGCACGATCGCCGGATTCGAGCGCGTGTCCGTGCTGACGGCCGGCACCGGCCCGGATGTGAACGGCCCGGCCAACAGCTTCGAAAAGGCGCAGGATTTCAGAGTGTCGTTCGACAACCCCGCTTAACCCCCAGGAGAAGACCATGAGCACCAAGACGAAGAAGGCGCACATCCTGCGCGATTTCAACGACGCCGGCACCGAGCGCCGGTTCACCGGCGGCACCATCGTAGATCTCGATGAGGGCACCTATGCCAATTACGCGGCCGCCGGCCTCGTGAGCGACAAGGCCCCCAAGGAAGAGGCGAAGACCGGCAGCGAGAGCCCGCCGAAGACCGCCTGACCCCTTTTCCCCACCTCCGGGGAAAACCCCGCCGGCACAGCCGGCCCGCTGAATGGAGCAATATCAAATGACTGGCACGATGACCTCGGCGGGCACGAAGCTCGCCATTTCCGCCGGCACCCCCGAGACGCAGGATGAGGCGGGCTATTCGGCCCTGACCTTTACCGAAGTGGGGCAGGTCGAGCAGCTTGGGCCGTTCGGCCCCACGACCGAGCAGACCACCTTCCAGCCGCTGCGCGGCCCGCAACAGCAGCACAAGGGCGGGACCAGCTATGGTTCGCTCAACCCGGCCATCGCTTATGATGACAGCGATGCCGGGCAGACCCTGCTGCGCACCGCGTCGGATGACGAGACCAACAAGCTCTATTCCGTCGAGGTCACTTATCCGAACGGCGCGATCCGGTACTTTGGGGCGCGTGTGTTCGGCTTCCCCGAGAATGTCGGCGCCGCGAACGCGATGCTGATGGCAAACCCGACCATCGGCATCAGCACGAAGGTCGTGAGGGTCGCGGCCCCCGTCACCCCCTGATCCCTTCCCGGCTGGTCCAGCCGGCAACCAGGCACCGGCCCGGCCCGCTTCGTGGGGCCGGCCGGGTCGGTGCACCCCCCTTCCACGAAAGGAATGAGACATGGACGATATTTCCCAGATCGCGGTCAACGATACCGCTTCGCTGCATGTGAAGAATGCCAAGGGCGAGCCGATGTTCAACAAGGACGGCCAGCCGTGGCGCATCCACCTCTATGGTCCGGGCAGCCGTCAGTTCGCCGCGATCGAGGCCAAGCAGTCGGCCCGCGCGCTGAAGCGCATGCAGGACAATGACGGCAAGGCCACGGTCGCCCCGCCCGAGGAGCGTGCGCAGCAGACCGCCGAGGATCTGGCCGCGATCACCGCGCGGTTCGAGAATTTCGGCTATTCCAAGGCCGGCGACAAACAGGGCACCGAACTGTTCGAGGCGCTGTATCTCGATCGCTCGCTGGGCTTCATCACCCGGCAGGTTTCCAAGTTCGTTGACGACTGGGGAAACTTCAGCGGCGGCTCTGCGAGCAGCTGACCCTCTATATCCGGTTCATGGCGTGGCTTCAGGCCACGCCAAAGCCGGACCCGCGACGTTTCCCGAATGGAAAGGTGCCGCCGACCCTGAAACCGGTGTCGCGGCACGAGCGGATGAAGGCGGACGGCATCACGCCGAAGATGCCGCCCAACCCCGCGCCGCATATTATCGACCGCCTCATCGAGATCGGGCTGACGGAAGCCGCCGGCATGTCCGCCGGGCCGCTCAGCTGGGGCGAGATCAACGAGTGGCAGAGGGCTGTGGGACTTGCCTTGCAACCATGGGAAGCCCGCCTGATCCGGCGCCTGTCGTCGGAATATCTGTCGGAAAGCCGCAAGGCCGAGGACGAGAATTGCCCGCCGCCATGGCGTGCGCCGGTCACCCAGCGCGAACGCGATGTCGAAATGGAGCGGCTGATGATGGTGTTGGGGTGAAGCCTAGAAAGCCCGGTCCGCCGGGGTGGGCTTCACCTCGCACTGTCCAATCTGCGGGTTGGGCGAAAATGACACGCTAATGGTTAGCGTCAGGGCGGTGCGATCGACCAACCATGTTTGCGTTTCACCGCCAATTCGCTCCGTTGCACGGACCTCGTTGGGCGTGAACAGCGCCGGCAGTGATACAACCTCCAAACCCGGCCGTCCGATGGTGATGCGCTGATTTGCTTCATCAACGGCAAGTTCGACCCTCGACCCATCGACTTCGCCCCATTCGCAACTGAGATAGGTCGGCGTGGCCGCGCTGAGCGCGCTGGCGGCAATCATCATCCACATCGCGAATCCCCTGACTGGCTGCCCGCTGGCGATAGCGCCGCGCACCTGTCGTAATCCCTAACGTCCTGAGGTGTCTATGTCAGACGGCGCACCGACGCTTGAGGCCGGCTTTGAGATCACCACCGGCACGTCTTTCGACGTGCTGGGCCAGCTCGAAAACGCCATGGACCGGGCAACCGCGAACATCATCGCGGAAGCCAACAAGGTCGAGAAGGCCACCGGAGGCATGGTCAATCTGGGCGGCGCCACCGCCGAGATCACCAGTTTCGGCAACGCCTCCACCCGCGCGCTGCGCGATGCCGCCAAGGAAGCCGATCGCGCCGAGCGGGACGGTGAGCGGCTGCTGAAGCAGATCGCGCGGCAGAACGACGCGTTCGGCAAGAGCAAGGCTGAATTGCGCCAGATGCGCGTCGAAGAGCGCGCGCTGGCCGCTGAGCGTTCCGGGAACGCAGATCTCGCCCGCCGCCTGCGCGAGCAGGAATCCGAACTGTGGGGCAAGGAATATTATGCCGCGCGGCAGGCCTCCATCGCTCGCCAGAATGCGGCCGAGGACGCCGCTGAGGCCGAAGTTCGTGCGCAGGCCGAAGTGATTGCCCAGTTGCGCGAGCGCGCCCGGCTGGAAGCTGCGATCCGCGACAACACCGGTCTGGGGCAGGTCCGTGCCACAGATGCCGGTGCCGGGTTCACCGCGCTGGCAGCGCAGGCCGCTGAGGAGGAAGCCCGCGCCAAGGATCTAGCCGCCGTCGCCAACCGCCGGCTTACCGAGGAACATGCCCGGCTGGCGGCCGCTGTGCGCGAATCCTATGCTGCCCAAGAGGCCGATGCCGTGGCGGCGGAGCGCCTGCGGCAAGCGACGGACCCGCTCTATGCGGCGACGGTGCGCCTCAATGCCGAGATCGCGGAAAGCACCCGGCTCTATTACGCCGGTGCGACCGCGCCAGAGGAATATGCCCGCCAGCAGATGGTGTTGCAGCAGCGGCTGGAAGAGACCGCCGCCGTGCATAACCGCGCGGCGGCAGCCGCCGGCAAGAACGGCTTTGCGCTGACCCAGCTGTCATTCCAGCTGAACGATGTCATCACCATGGCCGCGATGGGTGCGAACCCGTTCCAGATCCTCGCGAGCCAGGGCGGGCAGGTCTATCAGGTGTTCCAGATGGCCGAAGGCGGCGCGGCAGGCCTTGCCCGGCAGCTGGGGGTGCTGGCGCTCGGCTTTGCGCCACTGATCGCTGTCGCCGCCGTCGCGGTGGGCGGGTTCGCACTGTTCAACCGCGCCATGTCGGACGTGGACACCAAGCCGATGGTCGAAGGGCTCGGGCTGACCCGGGCTGAAATCAAGCGGCTGAAGGATACCAGCGTCGATACCGGCGATGTGATGACCGCAACCTTTCAGGTGCTGGCCGAGCGCGTCGGCATCGACATGTCGGCCATCAAGGGATCGTTTGGCGATGCGCTGGACTGGATGACCGAGAAGGGGCGCCAGGCACTTGCCAACCTCTATGCCAACTGGGTCGGCTCCTTCCGCGCCATGCGAGAGGCCACCAACGCGTTTCTCGAAGGCGGGAGCCTCAGTGATATCGGAAAGGCGGCCGCCGATGCGTATCAGGGCGCATTCGATGAAGCCGATGCCGCGCTGAAGCAGTTCGGCAGTGATGTGCGCCAACAGGTCACGGACAACAAGCTGGCCGATCTGCGCAAGCAGGCTGCGGAATTGAAGAAGGATCGCAGCGAGCGCGTCTCGGCCGCCGACCGCCATGCAGCGCAGCTGGCGCGTGAGGCAGAAGCCATCGAGGCGCAGATCCGCAACCTCTACAATCTGGCCGATGCCTATCGTGCATCGGGCGCGGAAGCCCTGATCGCTGAAGCCCGCGTGAAAGCGGAAAGCGCCGCGATCAAAAAGCGCGCCGACATCGATGCCATGGTCGAACGCCAGATCCGGCTGGCTATTGCCGAGCGGGTATCGGACAGCGCCAAGGCCGCCGCGGCTGTGCGCGAACAGGTCGAGGCGCAGCATGCCGTCAATGATATGGTCGCGGCCGGGATCGTGCCAAGCGAGCGGGCGGCGGAACTCGTGCAGGAGCAGCTGGCCGATCTGCCGTTGCTGGCCGCGCTTCAGGTCGCCCAGCAGCGCGGCTACACCGACGAAATCCTGCGCGCTACCCGCGCGCTGGAAGACCAGCGGAAAGCGCGTGAGGACCTGCGCCGCGAGGAAGAGCGCGCAGCCTTCAACAGCACCATGGCGGTGGGGGCGAACCGGCTGGCCGAACTGCGCGAGGAAATCAGGCTGATCGGCGCGACAGATGCTGCGCGGGCGCGGGCTATGGCCGCACTGAAGGCCGAACAGGAAGCATCCAAGATGCGGCCTCAATTCCGGGCAGATTATGTCGCCCAGCAGATGGAGATTGCCGAGGAGCAAATTCGCCTGGCGCAGCAGCAGGCCGATTTCAATCAGGAGCTGCGCTTCACCGCCGACCTGTTTGACGTGATCCATGCCAATGCAAGCGATGCGGCGCGCGGCATGTCCGATGCTTTCGGCTCGGCTGGCTCCGCCCTTGGCGACCTGCTCACCATCACCACCGGCTATCACGCGGCGGACGAGCGCCTGCGGCTGGAGCGGGACGCCCGCATTCTCGAAGCCGGCGAGAGCGAAGCGGCCAAGATCCGCGAAAACCAGCTTTATGCCCTGCGCTCGGCCTCGCTTCAGGTCGGTGCCTATGGCGATATGGCGGCCGCCGCACAGGGGTTCTTCAGCAAGGGCAGCGACGGCTACAAGGCGCTGGCTGCGGCCGAGAAGGCGTTCCGCGCGGTCGAGTTCGCCATGTCGGTGCGCGCCATCGCGCAGGATGCGGCCGAGACCGGCGCGAAACTGGCCAGCGGTGCAGCCCGCATCGCGACCGGTGCGACAGAAGCGGTCGTGAATGCCATCAAGTCCCTGCCTTTCCCGCTCAACCTTGCCGCTGGCGCGGCAACGGTGGCGGCGCTGGCCTCGATCGGCGTTGCGGTGGGCGGCGCATTCAGCGGTGGCGGTGGCAATACGCTGACCCCGGCCAATGATGGCAGCGGCACCACGCTGGGCGATGCCGAGGCACAGAGCCAGAGCATCAAGCGCAGCATCGATGCGCTGCGCGAGGTGGACCTGCTGACGGCCAATCATTCGCGCGACATGCTGGTGTCGCTGCGCTCGATCGACAATCAGATTGGCGGCTTCGCCTCGCTGGTGCTGCGGACCGGCAATGTGAACGCGGACCTCGGCATCACCGAGGGGTTCCAGAGCGACCTCACCGGCAAGGTGCTGTCCGGCCTCGTCACCGGCGGCGGGCTGTTCACCAAGATTCCGATCATCGGCGGCATTCTGGGCGGCATCGGCGGGCTGCTGGGCTCGCTGTTCGGCTCGAAAAAGGAAGTGGTGGGATCGGGCCTGTTCGCCGGGCCGCAGACGCTGGCCGATATCCTGAATGGCGGCTTCGACGCGTCCTATTACTCCGACATCAAGAAGACCAAGAAGTTCCTCGGGGTGAAGACCGGCACCAGCTATTCCACCCAGTACACCAATGCCGATGCGGAACTGGAAAACCAGTTCACGCTGGTGCTGCGCGGCTTCAACGATGCGATCGCCGCGGCGGCTGGCCCGCTGGGTGTCGCCACCTCCGACATCGAGAAGCGCCTGAATGGCTTCGTGATCGACCTCGGCAAGATCGACACCCGCGATCTCACCGGCACCGAATTGCAGGAACGGCTGACCGCTGTGTTCGGCGCGGCGGCTGACCGGATGGCGAGCGCCGCGTTCCCCGGTTTCGAGAAGTTCCAGCATGCCGGCGAAGGCATGTTCGAGACGCTGGTGCGCGTGGCCTCCACCGTGGAGACCGTGACGGGCCTGTTCGACCAACTGGGCATTGCCGGGGGCGGCATCGGCATCGAGGCGCAGCTGGCGCTGGTGGAGCAGTTCGACAGCCTGGAGGACCTGACCAGCGCGACCCAGAGCTATTTCGAGACCTTCTACACCCGCGAGGAACAGGCGCAGGCCAAGCTGGCACAGTTCACCAGCGCGTTCGATCACATGGGAATCACCCTGCCGAATACGCTGGCGGGCTTCCGCGCGCTGGTGGAAGCGCAGGACCTCACCACGGCAGCGGGCCGCGAGACCTATGCCATGCTGCTACAGGTGGCGCCGGCCTTCGCGGATCTGCAATCGGCATTGAACGGCGCGCGCTCTGCCGCCGACATTCTGGCCGAGCGGCAGGACCTCGAACGCAAGCTGCTGGAATTGCAGGGCGACACGGCGGCGCTGCGCGAACTGGAACTGGCGCAGATCGACGTGAGCAACCGCGCGTTGCAGCAGCAGATCTGGGCGATCGAGGACGCGCAGGAAGCGGCGAAGGCCGCCGAGCAGCTGCGCGAGGCATGGTCCTCGGTCGGGGACAGCATCATGGACGAGGTGAACCGCATTCGCGGCCTGAATGGGGCTGGCGAAGGCGGCAGCTTCGCCCAGCTGATGGGCCAGTTCAATGCCGCGACCAGCGCGGCGCGCACCGGCGATCTGGAAGCGGCGAAGACCCTGCCCGGCCTGTCGCAGTCCCTGCTGGCCGCAGCCGAGCTTGCCGCCACCAGCAAGCAGGAACTGGACCGGGTGCGCGCGCAGACCGCCGCCAGCCTGGAAGCGACCTACGGGTCCACCCTCGCCCTGTCGGGCAGCCAGCCCAAAACCACCGAGGAGCTGCTGGAATCG
>PJTY01000934.1_pt1 | contig 12111 bp, 7 predicted proteins | sample 1512121 | NCBI WGS metagenome assembly PJTY01 (sample SAMN08177680, study PRJNA422409) | Soil metagenome, whole genome shotgun sequencing project. | isolation source: Soil enriched (2) on filter paper: alkali lignin treatment | place: USA: Madison | collected 2015-01-15 | reverse complement strand
GCCTCGATGATCGAGGCCACCTGCTGCTCGTCCAGGCGCCCGAGCATTTCTTCGGACAGTGACAGCCCACCGGTGGCGGCGGACAGCTCGGCGCCATCGCTGGCAGTGGCCAGGTTGACCTTGACGGCATAGGCGCCAGCGCGGGTGTTGCCCAGCGCGGCCTTGGCCCTGGCTGCAATGGCAGGGGCCAGCGGCTTGCCATTGCGCTTCTTCGGCTGCGGGGGCGGGGTGAATTCCAGCTCCTGATTGATACCGTTGGCGAAGGTGTTGAACGCCCGCATCTGCACTTGCAGGCTGCGTGCGATCGGTTCCAGCGCCTGGCTGCGCAGCTGCGCCAGGTAGGCGCTGCGGGTCACCTGGTGAATCGCCTCGCCCTGGTACAGGCCGCCACCCAACTGCAAGGGCACTCCCTGCAGGCGATGGGCCTCGACGTTGGCCATCTGCTCACGCAGCACTTCCAGGCCCTTGCCTGCGGCCAGCTGCTGCTCGCGGTCTGCTGCCTGCTCGATGTGCGCCAGCTGCCCACGCAGGCTGTCCAGCCACTGGCGGTTATTGGCGAACGACAGCGCTTGCCAACCGATGAACAGCAACCCGGTGGCGGCGGCCAGGCCCAGTAGCAGCGGGCTGAACGCAGCCTGGCGGCCCAGGCGCGACTGGTAAAGGATCAGGTCGCGGTCGGGGAAGATCACCTGGCGGAAGGTGTCGGTGATGAAGTAGCTGCGGTTGCCCTGGGCCTTGCCGACGTGCCCGGCCTGCTCATCGTAGGCGGCCTGCAGGGCGAATTCGTCGGCGATGACGTCTTCATAGACCTGCCCCAGTTGCTGCCCGTTCTGCAGTGCACTGGTGAAGTACAGGCCACGTAGCAGCAGCGGGGCACCGCCGCGATGGCCGCGGGTGAAGTGGTCGAGGAATTGCTCGAGCACACCGCTGAGGGCGGCGAAGTACTGCGGGAAATTCAGCAGGGTGCTGTCGGCCTCGGCACCGAGGGCGATCATCTGTGCGTCGACGTGCTGGCGAATATGAGCCTGCAGTTTCTTCAGGCGCGTCTGCAGCACGGCGTGCAGGCCGTTGGTGCGGATTTCCGAAAGGCCAAAGGTCATGCCCAGCGGCTGCTGGCGTTCGTGCAGGTCGAGGCCGTCGAAAGCCTGGCTGAAACCTGGCAACTGGTCGGTCTTGCTCAGCATCAGGTAAACCGGCGGGTTGGCATCGAGGCATTCGGCGTATTCTTCCACCCGTGCCACCAACTGGGCCGCCAGGGCATTGCGCTCATCGCTGTTGGCCGCCAGCAGCTCGGGCAGGCTGACCACAAGCACCAGACCATTGATCGCCGCTTTGCCGCGCTGCTTACGCAGCATGCGCAGAAAGGCCGAGAACTCGCTGGCCGACTGGTCGTCGCGCAGGTAGCGCCCGGCGGTGTCGATCATCACGGCGTCGGGGCTGAAGTACCAGTCGCAGTGCTGGGTGCCGCTTTCGCTGTCGTTGGCCGTAGCGATGCTGGCCGACAGGCCGGAATGGGTCAGCAGCGAGGTCTTGCCGGCCGCCGACATGCCAACCACCAGGTACCAGGGCAGGTCGGACAGGGCCGCCTTGCCGCCGCCACCCGCGGAGCGGTCGGTGCGCAGCATGGCGATGGCGTGCTTCAGGCGCTCACGCAGCACCTGCTGGTCACGGAACTCGCCAGTGGCATTCCACGAGCGGTCGACCTCGATCTGCAGCAGGTTCTCCAGGTTGTGTTCGGCACGAATGCGCTGGTATTGGCGCAGCACGATTACCAGCAGGAAGCAGGCACTGATGATTGCCAGCGCTTCAGGCACGTGATGACGCAGCCACGGCACCAGCGGCGCGGCCAGCCAGCAAATCAACAGGCTAGCCAGCCACAGCAATGGCAGCAGCACCCAGAAACTTTTCAACAGACGCAGTAATGTTTTCATGTCTTCCTGACTCGGCTACCGGGCATGTGCTCAGGCACTGAACAGCTGGCGGATTTGTTCGGACAGGGCGGCGACGTCCTTGTCCAGCAACCAGTCCAGCGTCAGGTACACGGCGACGCAGACCAACGCGATCAGCGCCAGATACACCCACAGCGGTACTTCATGGCGCAGCATCTGCGACACCTGGTCGGGCAGTGCCCAGTCCGGTGACAGGGCTTTGGGCGCTTTGCGGTAGCGGGCGATATCCTGGCCCAGGGTATTGGCCAGGTAACGCAGCTGGTCCTTCTGGCCGAGGCTGAACTTGCCCTCGAAGCCCAGTGCCAGGCACAGGTGGTAGACCTCGAGCACGTCGATGTTCTGCTTGACGTCGGCGCGCAGCGCATCGACCTTCTCGAAGAAGCCTTCGCCGGCCAGGTGCACGCCGAAATAGCGGAACTGCAACGGCTGCAGTTCAAAGTGCCGACGCAGCGCGTTGTCGTCCGAGCGCAGTACGCTTTCGTCGAGGAAGGCGCACAACGCGTATTGGGTGTCCTTGACCTGCTCGACGCTGTAGTTGGCGGCACGGGCATCACGTTCCAGGTTGGCGAAGAAGCGTTCGACGCTACCTTCGAAGGCCTGCACCGAGGTGACCTGGCGGCCGCGACGTACGATCAACGCCATGCTGATGAAGTCCTGGACCAGGTCCTTGAGCGTCGGTTTGTCGCTGGCGGCCGGGACGGCGCCCTGTTGCAGTACGGCTTCGGTCATTTGAGCACCGCCATCAGTTCAAGCTTGAGGTTGGTAAAGGCGCTGGGCGCATAGAAGCAGATGGCCTGGGCGCTGATCATTCGCTCATACACAGTGCCGTGTGGTTCGATGGCGAAGTACTGGTTGTCCAGGCGCACCGGAATCGCGTTCGGCAGCCGCGCGGCATGATTGAGGGTGACACCCGGCATGGCGCTGTTGACCACCACTTCAATGTCTTCCGGCGAACCGACCTTGAAGGCACGGGGCACCAGCTCCAGCAGGCTGGCGCCGGGCATGTCGGCGTGCACGGCGATATAGAAGTCGGCTTCGGCCAGGCGCGGGTCGTGCAGTTGGCCTTGCCAGTGCGATGGCTTGGTCTGGGTCAGGTTGATGACAATGCACTGGTTGGGCACGACGTTGTCGAGCATCACCCGGATCATTTCGTCGAGCTTGACCAGCGACGCGGCCGGGTCGTGGTGGTCGTACTCGGGGATGTCGCTGAGCTGGGTGTCCAGGGTGAAGGTCAGCAGGCCGCCGGCAAGGTCCGCCAGGAACAGGTACAGGCGCTCCGGGTGCAGGCGCGGGTGGGCCAGTAGATGCGCCAGCTGCGGGTGGGCACGGTTGACCGTGTTCAGCAGCCAGAACAGGGTCACATCGCTGGAGCCGAACTCGGCGATCTGGTCGGCGCGCTCGCGGCGCCGGCCGGAAAGCGCTTTGCTCTTGGCCTGCAGGGCACCGAGCAGGCGCTTGCCGATGCCTGCAATGGTCTCGTGGCTGCCCAGGTGCAAGGTGGGGTGGACGAAATGCGGGTCAACGTTGAAACCGCCCATGCTGTTGCGTGTCAGCTTGGCCAGTGGGCAGTGGCTGTAACCGTCGAGGCTGTCACCGTCGACCAGCAGTACGACGTTCAGGCGCAAGCTGGTGATTTCGTTTTCCAGCTCGCCTTCATTAAGGTCGGGCAGGGTGTCGAACTGCTTGCGGAAACGCCGTGCGGCCTTGTGTTCGTGGCCATCCTCGACGTAGTTGAGGCCGAATGGCTCGGGCAGCTTGAGCGCAGCATACACCTTCAGGTCGTTGGCCTTGAGTAGGTCCTTGAGGTCGCGCGCGGCCGGCAGCGGATCGTGCTGCGGCGCGTCGTAGAGGCTGCCATCGGGGAACACCAGCTTCAGGCGCTTGAGCTGCAGTGAACCATTGGCCAGGGCATCCTCGTCCACCTGCAGCGCCTGAACCCCCCAATGGAAAGGGGTGCTGCGCAGGGTCGCCTCAGCCAACTGGTGCTGATGGAATTCGTCCTGATACTGGAAGTGCTGGGGCAGCAGGAACATGCCTTCCGACCACATCACCCGGCTCTGCTTGCTCATTTGACGCTATCCACTAAAGAATTGAAGGTTGAATCCATGGCGTTGCTGGCCGACTGGCTGGCGGCGTCGGTGGCTTTGTCGATGGCCGCGTCCTGCACCTTGTCGGTGAGGGGCGCGTCGGCATCCTTGGCCTTCTGCGCAGCGGCCAGCTGGTCGGCGGTCGGCGGTTTGTTCAGTACGTCCACGCCCCGCATGGCGCTGATTTCGGTGTTGTCCACCAGCACCCGCAGGCCGTCGGAGGAGAACCAGATACCGTCCTTGCGCAGCGAGTTGGCGTCGAAGGCGACTTTCCAGCGCGCGTCCTGCTCGTCGCGGAAGAACGCCGCCACGCCGACGTAGCGCGCGTTCTTGGCCAGCGGCCACTGGTCGATCTGGCCAATGCCAGGCAGCAGGGTGATCTCGCGGGTTTCCACCAGGGTGTTGCCCAAGGCTTTTTCCGGGGCGTCCCACAGGGTCTCGGCATCGGTAGCCGCGAAGCGCTCGAGGTCGGTCAGCTGATACACGCGCATCACCACCGACAGCGGCTTGCCCTCGGCGTCGGGGTTGAGCTGGTTGCCGCCGTCGGAGGTCAGGATGACCTTTTCGCTGTCGGCCAGCATGTCGGCCGCCCAGCTGTCTTCCATGCGCTTGCCGATACGGTCGGTGACCCCGCAGCCGGCCAGCGCCACCAGCAAGGCGGCTGCGGTCAGGCGTTTGAGGACGATGTGCTTGTGTTGCATGACGGCAAAACCTCCGGGTACTGGTCAGGCCAGGCGATAGGCGAAATCGCCATCGCTGCCCAGCTCGATCGCAAGGTGCTGGATCGGCGCGTCCTGGGCCATGCGCTCGAGCACGCGCTGGGCGAGTTCGGGCATCAGGGTCTGGGACAGGATGTTGTCGATGTTGCGTGCGCCGCTGTCGACCTCGGTGCAGCGCGCGGCGATGGCCTTGACCAGCGCCTGGTCATAGCTGAGCTCGGCCTGGTGGTTGCGGGCGAAGCGCTTGGCGATGCGTTCGAGCTTGAGGGCGACGATGCGCTCGAGGATCTGGTCCTGCACCGGGTAGAACGGCACGATGCTCAGGCGACCGAGGAAGGCCGGTTTGAACACATGGTTGAGCTGGTCGCGCAGGTCCTCGACGATCGCCTCGGGCGTCGGCAGCTCGGTGGCGTTCAGGCAGGTCTGCATGATGCGCTCGGTGCCGGTGTTGGAGGTGAGGATGATCACCGTGTTGCGGAAATTGATCTCGCGGCCCTCGCCATCGTCCAGCACGCCCTTGTCGAACACCTGGAAGAACAGTTCCAGCACGTCGGGGTGGGCTTTTTCCACCTCGTCGAGCAAGACCACGCTGTACGGCTTGCGGCGCACCGCCTCGGTCAGCACGCCGCCTTCGCCGTAGCCGACATAGCCGGGTGGCGAGCCCTTGAGGCTCGACACGGTGTGGGCCTCCTGGTACTCGGACATGTTGATGGTGATCAGGTTGCGCTCGCCGCCGTACAAGGTGTCGGCCAGGGCCAGGGCGGTTTCGGTCTTGCCGACGCCGCTGGGGCCGAGCAGCAGGAACACGCCAATCGGTTTATTCGGGTCTTCCATGCGCGCTCGGGAAATCTTGATGCGCTTGCCGATCTCGTGCAGGGCGTGGTCCTGGCCCAGCACGCGTTCACCAAGCAGGGCCGGCAGGCGCTGCACGGTATCGATTTCGTCACGCAGCATCTTGCCCAGCGGGATGCCGGTCCAGCCGCTGATGACCTGGGCGATGGCGCCGCTGTCGACCAGCGCATGGACCAGTGGCTGGTCGCCTTGCACGCGCGCCAGCTCGGCACGCAGGGTATTGAGCTGCTGAGCGTCGGCATCGTTGGCGGCGTCCAGCGCCTTGAGCTGTTCGACCAGCTCCAGCTCCTGCTGCCACTGGGCATTGAGTTGCTGTTCTTGTTGCTGCTCGGCCTGCAGGGCAGCCTGCAGCGCTTCCAGGCGGCGGGCATGGTCGTGCCCCTTGCCGGCTTCGTGGCCGAGCACGCCGATTTCTGCTTGCAGGTTGTCGATCTGCCGGCGGCAGTCTTCCAGTGCGCCGGGCAGCGAAGATTGCGCCAGGGCAATGCGCGCGCAGGCCGTGTCGAGCACGCTGACCGCCTTGTCGGGCAGCTGGCGGCCGGTGATGTAGCGGTTGGACAGGCGTACCGCCTGCACCAGCGCTTCGTCCATCACCGCCACCTTGTGGTGCTCGCGCATCTTGCCGAGCAGGCCGCGCAGCATGTGAATGGCCTTGTCTTCGTCGGGTTCTTCCACTTTGACCACCTGGAAGCGGCGGGCGAGGGCGGCGTCCTTCTCGAAGTACTTCTTGTATTCGGCCCAGGTAGTGGCAGCGATGGTGCGCAACTCGCCACGGGCCAGGGCCGGCTTGAGCAGGTTGGCGGCATCGTTCTGCCCGGCCTGGCCGCCGGAGCCGATCAGGGTGTGGGCTTCGTCGATGAACAGGATGATCGGGTGCAGGCTGCGCTTGACCTCTTCGATCACAGCCTTGAGGCGGTTCTCGAACTCGCCCTTGACCCCGGCGCCGGCCTGCAACAGGCCCAGGTCGAGGGTGTGCAGGGCAACGTCCTTGAGCACCGCCGGCACGTCACCCTGGGCGATGCGCAGCGCCAGGCCTTCGACCACGGCGGTTTTGCCGACCCCGGCTTCGCCCGTGAGGATCGGGTTGTTCTGCCGGCGGCGGGTGAGGATGTCGACCATCTGCCGTACTTCGAACTCACGGCCCAGCACCGGGTCGATGCGGCCTTCGCGGGCACTTTGGGTAAGGTTGACCGTGTACTGGTCCAGCGCCGGGGTCTTGCCGCTGGCCTTGCTCGACGTGCTCACTGGCGCCGCTGGGCTGGCCAGCGGGCTGGCCTGCCTGGACTCGGCGCTACCCTCCACCAGCGCGGCAAGGTTCAGGCGCAGGTCATCGGCGTTGATTTTTTCCAGCTCCGGTGCCGAGGCGATCACAACGCGACGCAGTTCTGCATCGTCAAGCAGGGCCTGCAGCAGGTGAGCGCTGCGCACCTGGCCTACGCCGTATTCGATCGAGGCCAGCAACCAGGCTTGCTCGATCATGCGGGTAATGTGCGGCGACAGCGCCGGGGTGCGGGTATTACCTTTCTTGAAGGTGCCCAGGGCGGTGACCAGCTGCGCTTGCAGGCGTTCGGCGACGACCTCGTAGTGGCGCAGGATCGGCGCCAGGTCGCTGTCGTTGTTGTCGAGCAATTGCAGCAGCAGGTGCTCCACTTCCACGTCGTAATGGTGCTCGGACAGGCACAGGGCCGCCGCGCTTTCGGTGGCCGTGCGGCTGGTTTCGTTGAGCTTGGCGAACAGAGACTTCAGGTTCACAAGGCGACCCCATCGTAAGGAATGTGGAAGACGGCGCAACGCGAAGGCTCCGCGTCACGACCCGGGCGTTTGAGCCAACCCAGCCAGCCCAGGGCGACATTGCCGCTGCGGCCCAGTTGGGCGCGTGGCACCGCCTCGCGCTTGAGGCGCGGGGCAATTTCGAAATCCAGCTCGGCACCTATATAGAAGCGCACGAGCTCGACCAGCTTGCGGTAGCAGGCGGTGCCCGGCTGGAAGCGCTGGTAGTCGGCCAGGCTCAGCGGGCCCAGCTCGATGCGGATGCACGACTGGTAGTCCCAGACCCGGTTGCCGGCGACGGCGCTGTGGCCGAGCTGGGCATTGCGGCGGCCAAGCTGGGTGCATTGTTCGGGCTGCAGGTGCAGCCAGCGCCCGGCGAACGGCTGGACCTTGATCGGCAGCGAGAAATAGAAACCGAGCATGCGTTCAAGGTTCAGCGCATTGCGCGGTTTCTGGCTGAGCAGGCCGGCAAAATAGCTGAACAGCTCACGACGCAATGCTGACGGTTGCTCTTCGAACTTCAGCTTCTGGGCGCGCGGCCCGAGGCCAACCAGGTTGAGCAGGTAGCCGTCGAAGCCCGAAGTGCCATTGCGCTCGTGCTCGATGTGGAATTTGTATTTTTGCCAGGCCTCGTAGAACAGCGTGGTCATGCGGTGCGAGAAGATGTCGAGAAACGCATGGGCGGCATCGTCGCGATACTGCACGTGGCGCTCGAGCAGCAGCTCGGTGTACGGGCGTGGCAGCACGCCCGACGGCCCGACCAGGCCCATGAAGGTGACCTGCACTTCCGACAGCGGCAAGCCGGCCGGCGACACCTTGCCTTCGCGCTCGAAGTGCAGGTCGCTGACCTCGCTGGCCGGGAACGCCAGCGACAGCTGGGTACGAAAACGCAGCGGGTCTTCGTGCGGCCGGGTTGCCAGGTCCATGCGCCCGGTGCGGCTGTAGTGCAGGCGGAGCAGGCGCACCAATTGAAAGAATTCGAATCGGTGCGGCTCGGCTCGGGCCTGATCGATCAGACCAGGGGCTGATCGCCGGTGCGTGCTGGCCATTGTACGACTCTCTTTTCTCGTTGTTGGGTGCGCAGGGTCAGTTGGGTGAAGCTGTTCATCGAGCAGTACTGGCCGAAGAAGTGGTCCAGCACTTTGCCGAACAGAAACACGCCGCTGCCGATGAACTGGCTTTCGTCCAGGGTCAGGGTGATGCCGACCCCGCGCACGAAATTTGGCCGCGGGTGGCCGATGCGCGCGACCACCGGTTCGCTGCTGATCGCCTTGATGCCGTTGATCTGTTTGCGAATGGCGGAAACATTGCGGTAGTTGTACAGCGACAACAGCTCCAGCAGCACTTCGCGGCCCTGGCTGACCAGGGACAGATGGTTCAGCGACAAGTGGGCGATCAACCGCCAGATCAGGCCCTTGCCCAAGGGCACGCGCACCGTGGCGGTGGGCTTGCGCAGGCAGCGGATGTCCTTGATCACCGAGTTGGCGGGAATGGTGAAATCGCCCCGTTCCCCACCGAACGGCAGCATCAGCGGCACGTCGCGGTTGCTGCAGGTAAGGCCAATGCTGAGGGTGTCGCTGCTGGCGTCGATCAGTTCCAGATCGCGGTCGACCACGCGGATGCTCATGGCAGTGGCGTCACCCTGGTTTCGCCGGCGCGCGACCCAGAAGCTGCTGTGTGGGTCTTGCTCACCCCGGGGTTCGAAAAACGGCTGGCAGGTGGCGACCTGGTCGATACCGCCGAGTTTGCGCACCCGCCGTACCCGGTCGATCGAGACCACCTCTGCAGCGTTGTGCAGCCGTGTGTCAGGGGTAACCGGGTATTCGTGCTGGGTGTGGGTCAGCTTGATCGGCTCGGCCTGCTGGCGGAACAGGTTGATGATCGGCGTGCAGTTGAGCTTGAAGTTGTTGCGCCCGATGTTCTGGGTCAGCCGCGCCAGGCGCTCGCTGAGGTCGTAGTCGGAGAAATAGAAGTTGACCTCTACCTGCTCGATGGCCTTGCCCTGCAGGATGCGGGCAAATCCACTGAGGTCGAAGAACATGAACTTGTCGGGGAAGGTGAAATACTCGTGCAGCAGGCGGTAGCCCAGGAATGAGCGCTCGGAGTAGTCCACCAGGCCTTCGTCACGGGCGTAGCCCACGGTGTTCAGGGCATCGGCCGGCAGCGCCACTTCGCGGCGGCGGCCCTGGTCGTCGAAGCTTAGCGTGGCCTTGGCCAGGTTGTTGAACAGCAGCTCGTACAGCTGCAGCATCAGGGTTGCTTCGCCGTCGAGGAAGAACCGCAGGCGGTTCATGTCCATCTGCCCGAACAGGGCATCGCCAGTGGCTGCCAGGCGGATGCGCAGACGAGCGACCAGGTCGGCGCTGTGCCCGTTGAAGGCCGAGCGTTCCATTTCCGTGAACGAGGCCTGCTGCACGGCAATCGGCCACAACTCTACTGGGTAGCAGGTGCGGAACTTGCACACCACGCCTTCCACGGGATTGGCATGCATCTCGGTATGGCGCGCCACGCGGTAGGCTTCGGTGACTTTCTCGTGCCTGCCCAGGCTCAGTTCGACAATCGACATCGACGGAGTAGGGCGCAGGTAGTGGGGGTACAGCACCTCGAGGAAGGATTCGACGATTTCCGGAAACTCGTCATCGAGTTTCTTGTGCACCCGCGCAGACAGGAACGAGAACGCCTCGATCAGGCGCTCGGTGTGCGGGTCTTCGCAGTTGTCGCCTTCGATCAGCAGCCGCGAAGCGATCTTCGGGTACTGCGCGGCAAACTCCTGGCCGAGAAAGCGCAGGTGCGACAGTTCCTTTTCGTAGTAGGGCAGCAGTTCGTCGAGCATCAGTTGAGGTTCTGCACTTTGTATTCCTGGGTGTTGACCTGCAGCACGGCGTCGAATGACACCTGGCGGCTGATGTCCTGCAGACGCAATACGGCGTCCACGCGGAAGGTCAACATGCGATGGCCGTTCTGCTGGGCCAACAGCTGAACACGGACCCGGCGAAAGCGCCGGTCTCCGGTGCTGATCGCCCGCTCCAGCTGTTGCTGGATCAGGCGACGATCGTGCGGGTCGAGCACGCTGCGGCTGATGAAGTCCGGCATGCCGTATTCAAGGATGGAACCACCGAGCTGGCTGAAGCCGTCGAGCTCTTCGGCGACCAGGGACTGGCGGGTGTTCACCAGTACTTCGAGGTCGCGGACGATGCTGGCCTTGTACTCGGCCAGCGAGCAGGTGCGCTGCGCTGCGGGCTCGGCCGACTGGTAGGGACGGTCGTCCAGCAGTCGGTCGAGCAGCGAGGGCAGCAGGCGGGCCTGGTTACTCATGTGTCATCCCTGTACACAACGGCCTGTCAGCCGCGTGCGCCCTGTGGCAGCTCGGCAACCAGCCGCAGCGAGGCGGTCAGTTCATCCAGCTGGTAGTGCGGGCGCAAGTAGGTCACGGCCTTGTACACGCCTGGCTTGCCGGGCACTTCGAACACCTCGGCGCGCGCTTCGCGCAGCGGGAACTTGGCCTTGGCCTCCTGGCTGGCGGTGTCGTCGAGCAGCACATAGCTGGCCAGCCACTGGTTGAGGAAGCGCTCGACATCCATGCGCGAGGCAAAGCTGCCGATCTTGTCGCGCATGATCGCCTTCATGTAGTGGGCGATGCGCGAAGTGGCGAAGATGTATTGCAGCTGGGCCGACAGGCGTGCGTTGGCGTTGGCGATGTCGGTGTTGTACTGCTTCTGTTTCTGCGCCGACTGGGTGCCGAAGAACGCGGCATAGTCGGTGCCCTTGCAGTGCACCAGGGGGATGAAGCCCAGGTCCGACAGCTCTTTTTCGCGGCGGTCGGTGATGGCGATTTCGGTCGGGCACTTGAGGGCGATTTCGCCGTCGTCGGTCTTGAAGGTATGGGTCGGCAGGCCTTCGACCAGGCCGCCGCCTTCCACGCCGCGGATGGCCACGCACCAGCCGTAGCGGGCGAAGGCGTCGGTGACGCGGGTGCCGAGGGCGTAGGCGGCGTTCATCCACAGGTATTTGTTGTGGTCGCGGCCATCGACGCTTTCGACGAAGTTGAATTCTTCCACTGGCGTGGTATCCGGGCCATACGGCAGACGACCGAGCACGTGGGGCAGGGTGAGGCCGACGTAGCGCGAGTCTTCCGAGGCGCGGAACGACTTCCACTTGGCGTATTCCACGGTGTCGAAGATCTTCGCCAGGTCACGCGGGCCGGACATCTCGGTGAACGAGTCCCAGCCGAACAGCTCGGACGAAGCGGCCGAGATGAACGGCGCGTGCGCCGCCGCCGCGACGTGCGAGATCTCTTCGAGCAGGTACATGTCTTCGGGGTTGCGGTTGAACTCGTAGTCACCGATCAACATGCCGAAAGGTGCGCCACCGAAGGTGCCGTACTCTTCTTCGTAGACCTTCTTGAACAGTGCGCTCTGGTCGAATTCGCTGGCGGCCTTCAGGTCGCGCACCAGGTCTTTCTTCGAGGCATTGAGCAGGTGGATCTTCAGTGTGGTGCTGGTCTCGGTCTGGTCTACCTGGTATTTCAGGCCGCGCCAGGAGGCTTCCAACTGCTGGAATTCGCGGGCGTGCATGATCTCGTTCATCTGCTCGGAGAGCATCGCGTCGATCTCGGCGATGCGCGAATCGAGCACGGCGATCAGGTCCTTGCTCGGGGTCATCTCACCCTCGAGCACCTGGTTCACCAGTTCGCCAATCAGGTCGCGGGTGCGGTTGCGCTCGGTGTCGGAGCGG
>PJTY01000931.1_pt1 | contig 12163 bp, 11 predicted proteins | sample 1512121 | NCBI WGS metagenome assembly PJTY01 (sample SAMN08177680, study PRJNA422409) | Soil metagenome, whole genome shotgun sequencing project. | isolation source: Soil enriched (2) on filter paper: alkali lignin treatment | place: USA: Madison | collected 2015-01-15 | reverse complement strand
TTTTTGCATCACGTAGTTGGTTTCATTACCGGTCCCGCGGGAGGAGCCGGTGGTCTGGATCGCGTCCGGGCCATATTTTTCTTTAATGGCGCCAAGGCGGGTGGCGACGTAATCGAGCGCCTCGTCCCAGGAGACGGCTTCCAGTTTGCCGCCACGCTGGCGACGGATCATGGGGGTTTTGAGACGCGGGGTCAGGATCTGGGTATCGTTAATGAAGTCCCAGCCATAATAGCCTTTCAGACACAGGGTTCCCTGATTGGTTTTCCCCTGCGCCGCCTCAGCCCGGACGATTTTGCCGTTATCGACCACCAGGTTGATTTTGCAACCTGATGCGCAATACGGGCAAACCGTGACGACTTTTTTCATCGGTTTTGCTCCAGTTAATCAATTAGCGCTGACGCGCAATCGACCGTCACTATGCATCTTCTATGCCATGTTTTCATTGTGGGTATTGACGGATAGTACGCGGCTAGTTTGGGCGAAATGCTGACGAAAAACAGGTCATCGTCAGTTTTGACGTGACGAAAAGCCAGGAGATGTGACGCCGATTATAAAAACGGCAGCGAAAAATGGATTTGTCGTCGCCCGCTTGCACAATCGACCAGACTGACACTATTCCCGCCAGGCAGAGGTAAACCATGAAACCGGTCATTTTAGTGATTGATGATGACGTCGCGATCTGCGAGCTGCTGAGCGACGTGCTCGGCGCCCACGCGTTCGAGGTGGTGGCCTGCCAGAACGGCGGCGAAGCGCTGGCGACGGTCGCCCGGCGCGCAGATATCGCGCTGGTGCTGCTGGATATGATCTTGCCGGATACCAATGGATTGCTGGTGTTACAACAGCTGCAGCGCACGCGGCCTGAGCTACCGGTGATAATGCTTTCCGGCCTGGGAAGCGAATCGGATGTGGTGGTCGGGCTGGAAATGGGCGCTGACGATTACATCGCCAAGCCGTTTAACGCGCGGGTAGTGGTGGCGCGCGTAAAGGCGGTGCTGCGGCGCAGCGGGGCGATCGGCGCGGAAAGCCTCGAGCCGGGCGGGGAGCATGGGCTGTTGTTTAACGGCTGGCGGCTGGATACCCGCCGCTGTGAGCTATTTAATCCCCAACAGCAGAGCGTGGCGTTAACCCAGGGGGAGTATGGATTGTTGCTGGCGCTGGCGCAAAACGCCCGCCGGGTTCTGAACCGCGAACAGCTGCTGGCGCTGACCCATAATGAGAGCATGGAGGTATTCGACCGCACGATCGATGTGCTGATCATGCGCCTGCGGCGTAAAGTTGAGGTCAATCCGCATAAGCCCACCTTGATTAAAACCCTGCGCGGGCTGGGCTACGTTTTCGCCGCTGACGTTATCCATAACGACAAAGCGGCGTAGGGCGAAAAGAGACCCGGCGCCGCTTTGCCGCGTTATTTCACCGTCCAGCCCTTGTAGCTGCTGACGTTATTTTTATCGATCATTTTCACCGGGATCAGCACCGGCGCGGCTGGCGCGGGCTTGCCCTGCAGAATGTCATAACCGATTTCCACCGCCTTCGCCGCCATGACCTGCGGGTCCTGCGCCGGCGTGGCGACGAACAGCGAATTTTTACGCTTCAGTGCCTCTTCGCCGTCCGGACTGCCGTCGACGCCCACAATAAAGAACTCATTACGTTGCGCCTGTTTCGCCGCCAGATCGGCGCCAATCGCCGTCGGATCGTTAATCGCGAACACGCCGTCAATCTTCGGATTTGCCGCCAGCAGCGACGTCATCACCTCCAGTCCGCCTTCGCGGCTGCCTTTCGCGTTCTGGTTGGCAGAGAGGATTTTGATATCCGGATGTTTTTTGAATTCGGTTTCGCAGCCTTCAACGCGGTTCTGCACCGCGGAAACCGGCGGCCCGTTGATAATCACCACGTTGCCTTTGTTGTTCAGGCGATCGCTAATGTATTTACAGGCCATCGCGCCGGCCTGGGTATTATCGGAGGTGATGGTGGCATCGGCGCCTTCGGCGGCGACGTCAACCGCCACCACCACGATCCCGGCCTCTTTCGCCCGCTTCACCGCCGGGCCGATACCTTTTGAATCAGCGGCGTTGAGGATGATCATATCGACTTTGGCGGCGATAAAGTTATCGATCTGCGCCACCTGCTGCCCCAGGTCGTAGCCGCTCGACACCAGCGTGACCTTCACTTTATCTCCCGCCAGCTTGCGCGCTTCCAGCTCGGCCCCCTTGGTGATTTGCACGAAGAACGGGTTGGCGAGGTCGCCCACCGTCACGCCTATCGCTTGTAGATCTTTGGCCGACGCAAAAGGGGAGGCGGCCAGCAGCGCGCCGGCACACAGCGCGGTCACTATCGGTTTTAAACGCATTCGCTTTTCCTCGCAGGTAAGATGTTGTTGTTATGCACTTTGATGGTGTCGGGTACGGTATTTGTCGATCAGCACCGCTATGATGATCACCGCCCCTTTGATCACCAATTGCCAGAAGTAGGAGACGCCCATCAGCGTCATGCCGTTGTTGAGGGTGGCGATAATCAGTGCCCCCACCAGCGTACCGGTGATGGTGCCTATACCGCCGACGAAACTGGTGCCGCCGAGGATCACCGCGGCAATGGCGTCCAGCTCATAGCCGACGCCGAGGTTGCCGTTGGCGCTGTACAGCCGCGAGGCGCTCATCACCCCGCCGAGCCCGGAAAGCAGCCCGCTCATGCCGTAGACGAACAGCAGCACCAGCCAGACTTTAATCCCCGTCAGCCGCGCCGCCTGCATGTTGCCGCCAACGGCGTAAATATGAATACCGAGGGTGGTGCGGCGCAGGATAAACCAGCACACCGCCACGACCGCCAGCGCTATCACCACCAGCCACGGCACCGGGCCGAGATAGTTATTGCCGATCCATTCAAAACTAATATCGGAGTTAATCACCGTGGTGCCGTCGGCCAGCAGATAGGCGGCGCCGCGCAGCGCGGTGTAGGTGCCAAGGGTGACAATAAACGGCGGTAGTCCGGCGAAGGCCACCAGCGCGCCGTTGAACAGCCCGAGCAGCAGGCCGAGCATCAGCGCCGCCGGAATCGACAGCATCGCGAATGGCGGGATGAGCGATACCACCATCGCCGCAACCGCGGTGGTGCCGAGTATTGACCCCACCGACAGATCGATACCGCCGGTAAGAATAATAAAGGTCATCCCCGCCGCCAGCACGATGTTGATGGAGGACTGGCGGGTAATATTCAGCAGGTTGCTTTCGGTAAAGAAGTTCGGCGCGACGAAGCCGAACACCGCGACGATCAGGATTAAAATCGGCAGGATGCCGACGGTTTGCATCAGGTCGCCCATCAGCATTTTTTTTGCCGAGGCGGATTTCGCCGCCGGCGCGGAGGTCTCTTTCGGTATGCTCATGCTTGTCCTGCCTTTAGGTGAGAATCGTTCACGCCGGTCGCCAGCGTCATAATGCTTTCCTGACTGATCTCGCCAACCTGCAACTCGCCGGCGATAGCGCCTTCGCGCATCACGTATACCCGGTCGCTCATGCCTACGATTTCCGGCAATTCGCTGGAGATCATTAAAATGGCGACGCCCTGGCGGGCCATCTGATTCATGATGCGGTAAATCTCGCTTTTGGCGCCGACGTCAACGCCGCGGGTCGGTTCATCCAGGATGAGAATGCGCGGGCCGATCGCCACCCAGCGTGAAATCAGCAGCTTTTGCTGATTGCCGCCGGAAAGCCCGCCGGCGCGTACCTGAGCATGCGGGACGCGGATGTTCAGCAGCTGGATGGCGTCATCGGAGATGGCTTGCGCCTTCTTCCGGTCGAGCATTCCCCAGTTGGCGTCGCGCTCAAGCGTCGCCATGGTGATGTTCTCCTGCGCCGCCAGTTCGAGAAACAGCCCCTGTTCTTTACGGTTTTCGGTCAGAAAGCCGATCCCGAGGTCAATCGCTTCGCGCGGCGAGTGAATAACCACCGGTTCGCCGTCGATTTCAATGACGCCGCCCGTCGCTTTGCGGACGCCGAAAATCAGTTGCGCCAGCTCGGAACGCCCGGCGCCGACCAGCCCGGCGAGGCCAACGATTTCCCCGGCGTGCACCACCAGGCTGCTGGGATGCACTTTGCCGCCGTCGCTGAGATCCTGCACCCACAGGCGCGGCTGGCCGCGCGGGATATCGCGCTCTTTATTGAACAGATCGCTAAGCGGACGGCCAACCATCATGCGCACTAATTCGGGGGCGCTAAGGTGGTCGCGGGTGAGGCTGCCGACATACTGGCCATCGCGCAGCACGCTGACCCGGTCGGAGAGTTCATACACTTCGGCCATGCGGTGGCTGATATAGATGATTGCCATCCCTTCATCGCGCAGGCGTAAAATCAGCTCAAACAGGCGCTGCGTTTCTCGCGAGGAGAGGGCGGCGGTAGGTTCATCCATCACCAGAATGCGGCTGTTGCGATGCAGCGCGCGGGCGATTTCCACCTGCTGCTGTTCGGCGATAGTCAGCTTCATCACTCGGTCGCTGGCTTTGAACTGCGCGCCGAGCCGGTCGATAACCGCCTGCGCCTGGGACTCCATCTCTTTACGCTGTACCAGACCGCCGCGGGAAAGCTCGCTGCCGAGGAAAATGTTTTCCGCGACGGTGAGATTCGGCGCCAGCTGCATCTCCTGATAGATCAGCGTGATCCCTGCCGCCAGCGCATCCTTCGGGCCTCTGATCGTCTGTGGTTGTCCGTCGATCAGGATCTCGCCGCTGGAGGCGGTATAGGCGCCGGCGAGGATCTTCATCAACGTACTTTTTCCCGCGCCGTTTTCGCCCATCAGCGCGTGGATCTCGCCGGGCCAGACCGTCAGATCCACCCCTTTCAGCGCATAAAATTTGCCGAAAACTTTGGCGATGTTGCGCATGGATAGCACCGGTGTTCCCTGCATGCCTGCTCTCCTGGCTGCGTTGTCGATGTCGGCACTTCATCACCGCAACGTAAATGGGTGATGTCATCGGCCATTCATAATTGTCATATTTTTGAATAGTTAATGCAGATCACAATTACGCAGTGAAATTTTCTTCACCTTCGGCGACAGTACGGGAATGATGGGAGAAAACGCCTGACCGGAGTCGCCATGCCTTCTCGCCATCCGTACTTTTTCGTTAGCGCCCGCGGTCGCCTGCTGTCATTTAACTTGTTGATGGTGGCGGTGACGTTAATGGTCGCCGGAGTGGCGATTTTCGGTTTTCGCCATGCCAGTCAGTTGCAGGAGCAGGTGCAGCTGCAAACGCTTAGCGACATGAACGGTAGTATGAATCTGGCGCGTGATACCGCTAACGTCGCCACCGCGGCGGTGCGGTTGTCGCAGGTGGTTGGCGCGCTGGAGTATAAAAGCGAAGCGCAACGGCTGCTGGAAACCCAACAGGCGCTGAAGCATTCGTTGGGCCAGTTGGCCTCGGCGCCGTTGGCCCGGCAGGAACTGGCGCTGGTAGCGAGCATTATTCGCCGTAGCAACGAGCTGCAGCAGAGTGTCGCCGGCATGCTGGAACGCGGGCAACGCCGCCATCTGCAGCGCAATGAACTGCTGAGCGCGCTGTATCAAAACCAGAGCTATTTGCGCCATTTGCAGGATCTCAACGATCGCGATGGTAAACCGGCGATCGATCCTCAGCGTTTAAACGAGATGGACCGGTTGATCGTCGCCGCGATACACACTGCGACGCCGCGCTCGATCGTCCTGCAGCTCGATGACATCAGACGCTTTTTACCGCGCAACGATAGCGATTCTGCGCTGGCGTTTATCCTGCCGGATTTCAACGCCGAACTGGCGCGGCTGGCGCCGCTATCGGCGCAGCTTGAAGAGAGCGATCTGGCGATCGGTTGGTATATGTTTCATATCAAAGCGCTGGTTGCGCTGCTTAATGGCGATATTAATCAATATGTTGCCAGAGTCGCTCAAGCTTCGGAGGCGCGAGCGGCGCAAAGCCACCAGCAGTTGCGCTCCATCAGCACGTTTATCCTGCTGGCCGCGCTGCTGGCGCTGGCGATCACCGGGTGCGCTGGCTGGTATATCTATCGTAATCTTGGCCTCAATCTGAACGCGATATCCGGCGCGATGTCGCGGCTGGCGCACGGCGAGCAGAACGTGACGGTGCCGGCCCTGCAACGGCGTGATGAGCTTGGCGAACTGGCGCGCGCCTTTAACGTTTTCGCCCGTAATACCGCTTCCCTTGAACACACCACCCGCCTGCTGCGGGAGAAAACCACCCAGATGGAGATCGACCGCCTTGAGCGACAGGGGCTGGAGGAGGCGCTGCTGCATAGCCAAAAAATGAAAGCCGTCGGCCAGCTTACCGGCGGCCTGGCCCACGATTTTAACAACTTGCTGGCGGTGATTATCGGCAGCCTCGAACTGGTACAGCCGGATGAGCGCGATGCGCCGCGGATATCGCGGGCGCTGAAGGCTGCCGAACGCGGCGCCTTGCTTACTCAGCGGTTGCTGGCCTTTTCGCGTAAACAGGCGCTGAACCCGCAGGCGGTGGCGCTGCAGCCGTTGCTGGAGAATGTCTGCGAACTGATGCGTCATTCGCTCCCCGCATCGTTGCGTCTCGAAATAGAAGCGCAGTCGCCTGCCTGGCCGGCGTGGATCGATGTCGGACAACTGGAAAACGCGATTATCAACCTGGTGATGAACGCCCGCGACGCCATGGAGGGGAGGTCAGGCGTTATCGCGCTACGTACCTGGAACCAGCGGGTCACCCGTAGCGATGGACGGCGTCAGGATATGGTGGCGCTGGAGGTGATTGACCACGGCTGCGGCATGTCGCAGGAGATAAAAGCGCAGGTTTTCGAGCCCTTCTTTACCACCAAACAGACCGGTAGCGGCAGCGGTCTTGGGCTGTCGATGGTGTACGGTTTTGTGCGCCAGTCGGGCGGGCGCGTGGCGATTGAAAGCGCGCCGGGGCAGGGCACCACCGTTCGTTTGCAGCTACCGCGAGCCACGGCAGCGGCGGAGGATGAACGAACGCCGTTGGTTAGTGAACCGATGGTGAGCGGCGAGCAGCTGGCGCTGGTGCTGGAGGATGAAGCCGATGTGCGCCAGACGCTATGCGAGCAGCTGCATCAGCTGGGTTGGCTGACGTTGGAGGCGCAAAACGGCGAGCAGGCGCTGCAGATGCTGGCGGCCTCCGGGGATATCGCGTTGTTGATTAGCGATTTAATGCTTCCTGGGGGGCTGAGCGGCGCCGAGGTCATTCACGAAGCGCAACGCCGCTTCCCGGCGGTGGCGCTGCTATTGATTAGCGGCCAGGATTTGCGCCCGGCGCATAATCCGGCGTTGCCTGAGGTTGAACGACTGCGCAAGCCTTTCACCCGCACGCAGCTGGCGCAGGCGTTGCGTGCGGCGATGGCGCGGATTTGAGATTCCTCCGCTACACGCGGCAAATAGGGTTGATTAAGGTACCACCAGTACCCTGATGAGACTGGCCACGATGAAACGTTACGCAACCGCTCTGTTTTTTTGCACGCTGGCGCTGAGCAGCCAACTGGCCCATGCCGATATTATTGACGACGCTATTGGCAATATTCAGCAAGCCATCAACGATGCCTACAATCCGGGCAGCAGCCGTTCCGACGACGACGACGGGCGCTATGACGACGGACGCTACGATGACGGCAGCTATCAGGGCAGCCGCCAGCAGCGTAGGGATAACCAGCAGCAATATAACGATCGCCAGCGCCAGCTTGACGACCGCCGTCGCCAGCTGGATGAACGCCAGCGCCAGCTTGATAGCGATCGTCGCCAGCTGGAGAGCGACCAGCGCCGTCTCGACGACGATTACTGATTTTCCATTGCCATGACGCCGGTTACTCCAGCACGATCTCCATGCCGTCGTATCCCGCCTCGAAACCTTTTGGCAGCGGGTTATCCATCATCCAGCGGTCGAACTGATGGCTGATATGGGTGAGGATCACCCGCGGGCAGCCAAGTACCTGGTTCAGCGCGCGCACGGTATTCAAGTCGCTGTGGTTGCGCGGTGTCTCTGTTCTGGGCTCGTGGCTGCAATCGATGACAATCACCTGCGGCTGATTATTAAGTAAAAACTTCAGCGTCTTCTCCGGCAGCCCGGCGGTATCCGCAAGCCATGCCACCCGGCTGTGCGCCGACTCCAGCAGATAGCCGTAGGTCAGCTTCGAGTGGATTAACGGCAGCGGCGTGACCTGTAGCCCCTGTAATTCAAATACCGTGAAGGGGATAACGGTGTGGCTAAAATCGAGGATGCCGGGATGTTTAAACAGATCGTCGCAGCCGATGTCATCCGGCGGGCCGTACACCGCAATCGGATCGCCCACCCCCCAGCGCAGGGGGAACAGCCCCTGCACGTGATCCATATGGTAATGCGTCAATAAAATCTGCTGGAAGCTGCCAGCGGGCTGGCGTTCCGCCAGATCCGCCAGCCCGGCGTCGAGCAGCGTGACCGCATGGTTAAAGCGCACCACCGCGCTGCAGGGGCGGCGGCGATAGCGTGCATCGACGCGGGCGCGCTGGCAGGCGGCGCAGTCGCAGCCGAAGACCGGCACCTGCTGGGCGCCGCCGGTGCCGGTCAGGCGGATCGTCAGGCTCATCGTATTACCTTACCCTCAGGCATGCTGATTCTCTTCACGTCCGGCGTGCTGGCGCAACAGCTGGAAGAAACGCTCTACCGATTGCCCGAGGCTGCCGTCGTTATTCAACGTCAGGCAATCGGCCGGTTTATAGCGCGCGGCGCGTTGCAGGCGTTGGGCGATTTCCACGGCATTTTCCCGGCCGCGCTGTTCAAGCCGCTGGCGCAACACCGATGGCGAGACTTCGAGACAAATCGGTACCAGCACGTCATCGTAACGTTCCCGCGCCTGCGCCAGATGCGCGCGCGAGCCGTTGGCGACCACATCAAAACCGGCATGCAGCCAGAGGTCGATCTCTATGCCGACGCCATAGTAATTATTGTTGGCATGCCAGCTTAGCGCGAAAAGATTACGCTCGGCGCGGGTGAAAAACTCATGCTCGCTGAGCGCAATATGGTTCTCGCAGCCCACCAGGTGCGGGCGGGTGATGTAGCGATGCGCGACCAGCAGTTGCGGATGCTCACGCTGGCGCAGCGCGGCCAGCAGACTATCCTTTCCCGACCCCGAGGGGCCGACCAGCCAAATCAGTTTTCCAGGCATTAAAAGACCCTCTTTCCCTGACGCCAGACGTGATCGATATGGACGTGCTCGCCGCGGCGGTGCGCGAGCACCAGATCGGCACGTTTGCCTTCGGCGATGACGCCGCGGTCATGCAGGCCCAGCGCCTGCGCAGGATGTTTGCTGACCAGACGGACAGCCTGCGCCAGCGTGAAAGCGTTGTCGTCGCTATCGGCGATGCGGAAAGCGGCATCAAGCAGGCTGGCGGGGTAGTAGTCGGAAGAGAGAATATCCAACAGGCCGCTGGTGGCCAGTTGATGCGCGGCGACATTGCCGGAATGCGAGCCGCCGCGCACGATATTCGGCGCCCCCATCAACACATTCATTCCGTGCTGGCGCGAAGCCTGCGCGGCGGCCAACGTGGTGGGAAATTCGGCAATCACGCTGCCAAGCTGGTGGGATTCGGCGACATGTTCATGAGTGGCGTCGTCGTGGCTGGCGAGAGCGATTTGGCGCTCCCGACACATTGCGGCGATAGCCTGGCGATTAGGCTGCGACCAGGCCGCCGCCAGCGCCATTTGCTCTTCTTCGAAGCGTAACATCTGCTCGCCGCTGAGCTGATATTTGCCCTGATAATATTCACGATATTTTTCGCGGTTGGCGAACTGGCGTTGACCCGGCGAGTGGTCCATCAGCGACACCAGGGTGACCGGCTCGCGGTCGACCAGCTTTTCAAACAGCGGCAAGGTGGTGTGGTGCGGCAGTTCACAGCGCAGATGCAGGCGATGCTCGGCGCGGTTAAGCCCGCGCTTTTGCGTCTCTTCCACCGCGTTGATCATCTTTTCCAGATTCTCAAGGCGGTCGCCGCCGTCGCGCACGTCGCCAATCGCCACGGCGTCGAGTACGGTGGTGATGCCGCTGGCGACCATTAAAGCATCGTGGCTGCTCATCGCCGAGTGTGCGGGCCAGTCAACCTTTGGCCGCGGGGTGAAGAATTTATCCAGGTTATCGGTATGGAGTTCGATAAGCCCCGGCAGCAGCCAGCCGCCTTCGCCATCGAGGGCGCCGGGCAGCCGGCTCTGGCTTTCGGCAAAGGCGTAAATCCGCCCCTCCTGCACTTCCAGCGAACCGTCGATGGTTTCGTCTTCCAGTACCAGCTTTACGTTATTGATTATCATACTGTGATACCCATTGGGTGCAGGCGGTCGGCGACCTGACCGCGTACCGTTTCATCATGGAAAATACCGACGATGGCCGCGCCGCGGGCTTTAGCCTGCTGGATCAGCGCCACTACCGCGGCGCTGTTGTTGGCATCCAGCGAGGCGGTGGGTTCATCAAGGAGTAAAATCGGATAGTCGACCGCAAAACCGCGGGCGATGTTGACCCGCTGCTGTTCGCCGCCGGAAAAGGTGGACGGCGCCAGATGCCACAGACGCTCCGGCACGTTGAGCTGGGTCAGCAGGCGGGCGGCTTTAGCGGCGCTCTCTTCGCGCGGCGTACCGAGGTCGAGCAGCGGCTGCATGACGACTTCCAGTGCGGATATCCGCGGGATCACCCGCAGAAACTGGCTAACCCAACCGATAGTGGTTTTACGCACTTCCAGCACCTTGCGCGGCGTGGCGGTCACCAGATCTACCCATTCGTCGCCGTGGCGGATATGAATATGCCCGCTGTCCGGCAGATAGTTAGCGTACAGCGAACGCAGCAGCGTCGATTTGCCGCTGCCGGAATGGCCGTGCAGCACCACGCACTCCCCGGCGTTAACGGAGAGCGAAGCGTCGGCGAGCACCGGCAGGCGTACGCCGTGCTGTTGGTGCAGAACAAAGGTTTTATGGATGTTTTCAACGCGTATAGCGTTCATTTTTAGCCTCATTAGCATTCGTGCCTCCCCGGCGTCGCGTTGCTCGGCCGGGCTACGCTGAATTTGTAGCCCGGCCAAGCGCAGCGCCGCCGGGAACGGCACCGAGGGTTAGTTCTGCAACACCGACGACACCAGTAGCTGGGTGTAAGGATGATGCGGATCGTCGAGCACCCGGTCGGTTAAGCCACTTTCCACCACCTGTCCTTGTTTCATCACCAGCAGGCGGTTCGCCAGCAGGCGGGCGACGCCGAGATCGTGGGTGACTATCACCGCCGCCAGCCCTAACTCCACTACCAGCCCGCGCAGGAGATCGAGCAGGCGCGCCTGTACCGAGACGTCCAGCCCGCCGGTGGGTTCATCCATAAACACCAGTTTCGGCTGCGTCACGAGATTGCGGGCGATTTGCAAGCGCTGCTGCATGCCACCGGAAAAGGTGGTCGGCAGGTCGTCGATGCGGGAAGGCGGGATCTCCACCTCCTGCAGCCAGCGTTCGGCGGTGGCGCGAATGTCGCCGTAGTGGCGAGCGCCGGTCGCCATCAGCCGTTCACCGATGTTGCCGCCCGCCGAGACCTGGCGACGCAGGCCGTCCATCGGGTGCTGATGTACAACGCCCCATTCGGTGCGTAGCAGGCGGCGGCGTTCGGCTTCGCTCATGGCATACAGCGAGCGCTGTTGATACCGCACTTCACCCTGTTGCGGCGCCAGACGAGCGGAAATCGCTTTCAGCAGCGTGGTTTTACCGGAGCCGGATTCGCCGACGATGCCGAGCACTTCGCCCGGCCACAGCTCGAAAGAGACATCGCTAAAACCTTTTCCCGGCGCATAGAGATGGGTCAGGTGATTAACTGTAAGTAACGGCTGGCTCATTTTTTCTGCGCCTCGCTCTGTTGGCGGCAATAGTCGGTATCGGAGCAGACAAACATCCGCTGGCCGCTGTCATCCAGCACCACTTCGTCAAGATAGCTGTGGCGCGAACCGCAAATGGCGCAGGGTTCATCCCACTCCTGCACGCTAAACGGGTGATCGTCGAAATCGAGGCTTTCGACTGTGGTATAGGGCGGCACCGCGTAGATACGTTTTTCGCGCCCGGCGCCGAACAGCTGCAGCGCCGGCATCATGTGCATTTTGGGGTTATCGAATTTCGGGATCGGCGAAGGGTCCATCACGTAGCGGCCGTTCACCTTCACCGGAT
>PJTY01000930.1_pt1 | contig 12187 bp, 8 predicted proteins | sample 1512121 | NCBI WGS metagenome assembly PJTY01 (sample SAMN08177680, study PRJNA422409) | Soil metagenome, whole genome shotgun sequencing project. | isolation source: Soil enriched (2) on filter paper: alkali lignin treatment | place: USA: Madison | collected 2015-01-15 | reverse complement strand
TATGAAGCTTCAACAACTGCGCTACATCTGGGAAGTGGCGCACCATGACCTCAACGTCTCCGCGACGGCGCAGAGCCTGTATACCTCCCAGCCAGGTATCAGCAAGCAGATCCGCCTGCTCGAAGACGAATTGGGTGTTGAAGTCTTTGCCCGCAGCGGCAAGCATCTGACCCGCGTGACCCCGGCCGGTGAGCGCATCATCAATACCGCAGGCGAAATCCTGCGCAAGGTCGAGAGCATCAAGCAGATTGCCCAAGAGTTCTCCAACGAGAAGAAGGGCACGCTGTCCATCGCCACCACCCACACCCAGGCGCGCTACGCGTTGCCGCCGGTTATCAGCAGCTTTATCAAGCAGTATCCGGAGGTGTCCCTGCACATGCATCAGGGTTCGCCCATGCAGATTGCCGAGATGGCTGCGGACGGTACGGTCGATTTCGCCATCGCCACCGAGGCGCTGGAGCTGTTCGGCGATCTGATCATGATGCCGTGCTACAAGTGGAACCGTTGCGTTGTGGTGCCGCAGGGGCACCCGCTGGCCAAGCTGCCGAAACTGACCCTGGAAGCCGTCGCCGAGTACCCGATCGTCACCTACGTGTTCGGTTTCACCGGGCGCTCAAAGCTGGATGAGGCTTTCAATCACCGTGGCCTCACGCCAAAGGTGGTCTTCACCGCGGCTGACGCCGACGTGATCAAGACGTATGTGCGCCTGGGGCTGGGCGTGGGTATCGTTGCCGGCATGGCTGTGGACGCCAAGCTCGACAGTGACTTGGTGGCGCTGGATGCCAGTGAGCTGTTCGAAGCCAGCATCACCAAGATCGGCTTCCGTCGGGGTACCTTCCTGCGCGGCTTCATGTGCGACTTCATTGAGAAGTTTGCCCCGCACCTGACCCGTGAAGTGATGGCCAAGGCCATTCAGTGCCATAACAAGCAAGAGCTGGAAGCGTTGTTCGAAGGTGTCGAGCTGCCGGTTCACTGATTTGGGAGTGATGGGGTCGCTGTGGGAGTAACGGCCCTTGCTCAATGTCTAAAAGCTGGCGCGATCCCTGTGGGAGCGGGCTTGCCCGCGAACACGGGCGAAGCCCGTGCCATCCACCGCGGTGTCTTCTTCGCGGGTAAACCCGCTCCTACAGGCCGTCCTAGCTATCTCAAGCCTTGCTGATCAGGTTGCCCGCATGCAACCCGCATTCCTTCTGCGTCGACTCTTCCCACCACCAGCGCCCTTCACGCTCATGCTGGTTTGGCAGCACCGGGCGGGTGCATGGCTCGCAGCCAATGCTGATGAAGCCACGCTCGTGCAGGCTGTTGTACGGCAGCTCGAGCATGCGGATATAACCCCATACTTCTTCACTGCTCATCTGCGCCAGCGGGTTGAACTTGTACAGCGTGCGCTCAGGCGTGGAAAAGGCGCTGTCGATTTCCAGTGCTGCCACCTGGCTGCGGGTGCCCGGGCTTTGGTCGCGGCGCTGGCCGGTGGCCCAGGCGCTGACGGTGGCCAGCTTGCGTCGCAGCGGCTCGATCTTGCGAATGCCGCAGCACTCGCCATGGCCGTCCTTGTAGAAGCTGAACAGGCCCTTTTCCTTGACGAACGGGTCGAGCTTGGCGCGGTCCGGGCTGAGGATTTCGATCGGCAGGTTGTACTGTTCGCGTACCTGGTCGATGAACCGGTAGGTCTCCGGGTGCAGGCGCCCAGTGTCGAGGCTGAATACCTTTACCTGCTTGTTCAGCTTCCAGGCCATGTCGACCAGCACCACATCCTCGGCGCCGCTGAAGGAGATCCACAGGTCATCACCGAAGTGCTCGAAGGCAAGCTTGAGGATGTCCTGCGGGGACTTGTTGGCATAGGTCGCGGCCAGGGCGGCGACGTCGAAGGGTTGGCTCATCAGGCGGTTTCCATCTTGGCTGTGGCGCTGTGCGCTCGTAGTAGGGGGATGGTAACAAAAAAAACGTGGTCTAGATGGGCTCACAAGCCCTGCAGGGTCTGCATCAGCACCCGCACTTTGGCGATCGACTCTTCATACTCGGCCTGCCACTGCGAGTCGGCTACCACCGCGCCGCCGCCCCAGCAACTGACCTGTCCATCTTTGATCAGCAAGCTGCGAATGGCGATCGAACTGTCCATTTCGCCGCGCACATCCACATACAGCAGCGAGCCGCAGTACAGCGCGCGGCGCGCGGGTTCCAGTTCGTCGATGATCTGCATGGCACGGATTTTCGGGGCGCCGGTAATCGAGCCGCCAGGGAAGCTGTCGCCGATCAGGTCCAGCGCATCTTTGTCGCTGGCCAGCTGGCCGGTGATGCTGCTGACCAGATGGTGCACATTGGGGTAGCTCTCCAGGCTGAACAGTTCCGGTACCTTCACTGAGCCGATCTCACACGTGCGCCCCAGGTCGTTGCGCAGCAGGTCGACGATCATCAGGTTTTCCGAGCGGTCCTTCGGGCTGTGCAGCAGCTCTTGGGCATTACGCTGATCTTCAGCCGGGTCGCTGGCACGTGGGCGGGTGCCCTTGATCGGCCGGGTTTCCACCTGGCCCTGGCTGACGCGGATGAAGCGCTCGGGCGAAAAGCTCAGCAGGGTACTGCCGTCGGCCAGTTGCTGGTAGCCGGAGAAGGGTGTCGGGCAGGCCTGGCGCAGGGCCTGGTAGGCTCGCCATGGATCGCCTTGGCAGGGCGCGCGAAAGCGTTGGGTGAGGTTGATCTGGTAGCAGTCACCGGCCTGGATGTAGCGTTGTACCTGGTCGAACGCTGTTTTGTACTGCTCGGGCTCCAGGTCACCGACCATCGGTGCGAGCAGCCGGAAGTCGCCGGTGGTGGTGGTGGTGGTGTCCTGGAACAGCCTGATCAGGCGTTGGCGTTCGTCGTCTGCCAGGCTCGGGTGGAACACCAGCTGGCTGGTGCCGAGCAGATGATCGCTGACCAGTGCCCAGGCATACAGGCCCAGTTGTGCGTCTGGCAGGCCGAGGTCGTCCACGGCCAGGCTTGGCAGGTGTTCCAGGCGGCGGCCGAAGTCGTAGCTCAGGTAGCCGATCAGGCCCCCGGCAAAGGGCAGTTCTACACCGTTGGGCAAGTCGGCGTGGCCCAGTTGTGCCAGGCCAGCGCGCAGGCGCTGGAGGAAGACGCGGCCATCTTCATCGGGCTGCGCCTGCAGTTGTTGCAGTGGCCAGGCGCTGAGCAGGTCGAAACGCCCGCGTTCGGCGCCGGGGCGGGCGCTGTCGAGCAGGATCGCACCGGGGGCCTGGCGCAGGTGGGCGAAATAGGCGGCAGGGTCGGGTTGGTAGGGCAGGGGGTGTAGCGTGCAGGTCGGCATCAGTATGGACGGCGATGTAAAAGCGAGGAGGGCGATTGTAGACCTGTGCAGGAAAAGCGCCTAGCGCTGGGTACGACATTCAACATTGTGTTTGGCCCATACGCAGCACAAGGCAGTTCCTGCAGGTTGAGCGAAGCGCATGATTCAACTGCAGTGCTTGCAAGAGCAACCTTGTGCTGCGAATGGGCTGCAAAGCAGCCCCTGTATTTCAGCGGTTGGGCACATGCCCGAACAGACCCTGTGCTACCCGTACCCGCTGCTCGGCGTCTTCGGTCACACCCTCCTTGGCCAGTGCTTCGATGTGCGCCTCGATGGCATGGGTGCGCTGAGTCAGGCCGCAATCGTTGGCAATCTGGATGTTCAGCCCCGGGCGGGCGTTGAGCTCCAGAATCAGCGGGCCCTTGTCCTGGTCAAGCACCATGTCCACGCCGATATAGCCCAGGCCGCACAGTTCATAGCAGCCAGCGGCCAGCTTCATGAAGCCGTCCCAGTTCGGCAGTTGCACGCCGTCCACCGCGTTGGTGGTGTCCGGGTGCTTGCTGATGATGTTGTTCAGCCAGGTGCCGCGCAGGGTCACGCCGGTGGCCAGGTCGACACCCACACCGATGGCGCCCTGGTGCAGGTTGGCCTTGCCGCCGGACTGGCGAGTCGGCAGGCGCAGCATGGCCATCACCGGGTAACCCATGAGCACGATGATGCGGATGTCCGGTACGCCTTCGTAACTGATGCTCTTGAATATCTGGTCCGGGGTCACGCGGTACTCGATCAGCGCGCGGTCGCGGTGCCCGCCGAGGGAGTACAGCCCGGTGAGGATGCTGGAAATCTGGTGCTCGATTTCCTCATGGCTGATGATCTTGCCCGACACTGTGCGGTAGCGGTCCTCGAAGCGGTCGGCGATTACCAGGATGCCGTCACCGCCGGCGCCTTGCGCCGGCTTGATGACGAAATCGCTGCGACCGCCGATGATCTGGTCGAGCTTATCGATCTCTTTTTCGGTCTCGATGATGCCGTACATTTCCGGCACATGGATGCCGGCCGCCAGTGCGCGCTCCTTGGTGATGATCTTGTCGTCGACGATCGGGTACAGGCTGCGCTTGTTGTACTTCAGCACATAGTCCGCGTTACGTCGGTTGATCCCCATGATGCCCCGGGCCTCCAGGGCTTTCCACGTCTTGATCAGGCCAAACATCAGGAGTCAGCCTTTTTCAGGAAGGCTTTGAAGCGCACGAGTTCGGTCAGGCGGTAGCCGCGATAACGGCCCATCGCCAGCATGAAGCCCACCAGGATCAGCAGCACCGCCGGGAAGGTGAACACGAAGTACACCAGCTCCGGCACCATCATCAGCAGGTGTGCCAGGGAGGCGGCGAACAGCGTGCCGATGGCCACTTTCATGGCATGGCCGCCACCACGCTCTTCCCAGGTGATCGACAGGCGTTCGATGGTCATGGTCAGGATCACCATCGGGAACAGTGCTACCGACAGCCCGCGTTCAAGGCCCAGCTTGTGGCTGAACAGGCTGATGGCGGCAATCAGCACCACGACGAAGGTCAATACCACCGACAGGCGTGGCAGCATCTGCAGCTTGAGGTGTTCCAGGTACGAGCGCAGCGACAGGCCCAGGGCCGTGATCACCGTGAACAGCACAATACCGAAGCCCAGCTGGGTTTCGCGGAACGCCAGGGCGATCAGCACCGGGGTGAATGTGCCCAGGGTCTGGATGCCGATCAGGTTGCGCAGCACCAGGATCACCAACACGCCGATCGGAATCATGACCATGATCATGAAGGTTTGCTGGGTTTGCAGCGGCAGACCGTACAGCGAGTATTCGAGGAAGTCGGCGTCGGTGTTCTCGTCGGTCAGCTTGGCCAGGCGGATGGCGTTCATCTCGCTGTTGTTCATGCTGAAGGTGACAGTGGCCTTCTTGCCGCCATCGACGGTGATCAGGTTATCGTCACCGGTCCACCACAGCAGGCGGTCGCTCGGCAGGCCTTGCTCACCGGTGTCCGGGTTGAAGTACAGCCAGTCGTCGCCGTTGAAGCTGCGCAGCCACAGCTCCGGGGTTTGCGGGGTGTCGGCCAGCAGGCGGATGGTGTGCACCTTTTCCATCGGCACGTGGGCGATCGACAGCAGCAGGTCGATGACCTGGGCCTTCTTCATCGCCGAAGTGTCGCCAGCCAGCAGCAGCTTGACGTTGTCGTCGTTGAGGTTGTTGACCCGCTTGATGGTTTCGCTGACAAAGGTCTCGACGTCGGCCGAGTGCTGACGTATAGGGGCCATCAGGGCTTCAGCGGCGATCTTCTCGGGGCCCTCGACGGCCAGGCTGTCACGGAAGGTCGGGCCTTTGATCTTGGTCTTCTCGTTGCTGTAGCGCTTGGTCAGTACCAGGCGGTAGTAGAGGGTCTGGTTGCCACTGGCGCGACGTGCCGACCAGGTAACCTTGCGGTTGCCGTCTGCACGGTTGATGCTGACCCCGTAGTTGTTGGAGATGAAGCTCTCGTTGAGGCTGACGTAGTCGCGGTTCAGCGGTGGCACGAACATCTGCACCTTGACCGGGTCCTTGCTGCTGGCCACGAACTCGACCTTGGCGTCGATGTTCCACAGGTCGTCGGTTTCATCCTCGGTCACCGGGATGCCGAGCACGAAGATCTGATAAGCCGTGACCGCCACGCCCAATAGCACCAGCACGGTGATCAGGACTTTCAGATGGAGGGTGAGAGAGCGCATCGGGATTACTCTGCTTTGGGAGCGTCGGTGGCACAGGCAGGTTTGCCGGCCGCATATTTAAGGCTTGGGTCAACCAGTGCGTCGAAGTGTTTGAGCGCCTCGGAACCGATCAGCAGCGGGAACTGGAAGGCGCTGCGGTCGGTGAGGTTGACTTCGATGGTGCGCCTGGTCTGGCCCATGCAGATTTCGAGTTCGATGACCGGGCGGGCCGTGTAGGCCTTGCCTGATTCGGCATCATAGTCGCCGGCCCGGCGCTTGATCTTGCTGACGCGTGCCAGTGGGCGTTCGATCGGGTGCGAATGGGCCGCATCGATGGCGAGGTAGAAGCGTACCCAGCTTTCGCCATTGCGCTTGAACCGTTTGATGTCGCGGGCGCTGAGCGAGGCGGTCTTGGCACCGGTGTCGAGCTTGGCGGCCACTTCCAGGTCCAGGTCGCCCAGATGTGCGTATTCGTTGAGACCATACACGGTCTTGCCCGCAGCCTGGCCAAGGGCCGGCAGCAGGGTGAGGCATAGCAGCAATAAAACGGGTGTAAGTCTCATATTCCTGGCGCGGTGCATTGCAAGGTTCTAGGCAAGGTTCAGGTCAAGGTGACTGGCAATTACTGCGCAAGCTTCCTCGTTGATCTGTCAACAGGCACGAATGCATGACAGACAGGCTATCCATACCCCATCGGAGGCGCGGCATTCTATCACGCCGACGTCTTGACGCCAGCGGTGCGCGATCTGACAGCATTGAAGTGGTGATAGTTCGCGATTAGACGATTGTCGACAATGTTCATTTTGTCTTTGACTTGCAGGTCTCATTTCGCTAGTTTCTGACGAAGAGTTTTAAAAGGTGTCGACAATATGCAGGACCTTTCCACCCCCGGCCCGGTGCTGACAGACGAAACGGAAACCCTCTCCGAAAACGTCTTCCGACGCATCCAGGCGGCCATTGTCAAGGGTGATATCGCCCCCGGCAGCAAGATTTCCGAGCCGGAGTTGGCGCGCACCTATGGCATCAGCCGCGGGCCGCTACGCGAGGCTATCCACCGGCTTGAAGGCCAGCGCCTGCTGGTGCGCGTGCCGCATGTGGGCGCGCGGGTGGTATCGCTCAACCACGCCGAGCTGATCGAGCTGTACGAAATCCGCGAGTCGCTGGAAGGCATGGCCTGCCGCCTGGCCGCCGAACGCATGAGCCAGGCCGACATCGACGAACTGCGCCGGGTGCTCGACACCCATGAGCGCGATGCCGCGTTCCAGGCCGGTCTGGGCTACTACCAGCAGGAAGGCGACTACGACTTCCATTACCGGATTATTCAGGGTAGCGGCAACCAGACCCTGGTCAAGATGCTCTGCGGCGAGCTGTACCAGCTGGTGCGCATGTACCGTATCCAGTTCTCTGCCACGCCTAACCGGCCACGCCAGGCCTTTGCCGAGCATCATCGCATTCTTGATGCCATCGCCGACCGTGACGGCGAACTGGCCGAACTCCTGATGCGCCGCCACATCGGCGCGTCCAAGCGCAATATCGAGCGTCACTACCTGGACGCCCACAACAACAGCACACGAGGTGAGAAATGACAGTCAAGAGCACCCCCGGTCAGCGTTTCCGTGACGCCGTTGCCGCTGAACACCCGCTGCAGGTAGTTGGCGCCATCAACGCCAACCATGCCCTGCTGGCCAAGCGTGCCGGCTTCAAGGCCATCTACCTGTCAGGTGGCGGCGTGGCCGCTGGCTCCCTGGGCCTGCCAGACCTGGGCATCACTGGCTTGGACGACGTGCTCACCGACGTGCGTCGTATCACCGACGTGTGCGACCTGCCGCTGCTGGTGGATGTCGACACCGGCTTCGGCGCTTCGGCCTTCAACGTTGCCCGTACCGTGCGCTCGATGAGCAAGTTCGGCGCTGCCGCTATCCATATCGAGGACCAGGTTGGCGCCAAGCGTTGTGGCCACCGCCCCAACAAGGAAATTGTCAGCCAGCAGGAAATGGTCGACCGTATCAAAGCTGCCGTCGACGCCCGCAGCGATGACAGCTTCGTGATCATGGCGCGTACCGATGCGCTGGCCGTCGAAGGCCTGAACGCGGCCCTGGACCGTGCCGAGGCGTGTGTCGAAGCGGGCGCCGACATGATCTTCCCGGAAGCCATCACCGAACTGCAGATGTACAAGACTTTCGCTGATCGGGTGAAGGCACCGATCCTGGCCAACATCACCGAGTTCGGTGCCACGCCGCTGTACACAACCGAAGAGCTGGCCTCGGTCGACGTGTCGTTGGTGCTGTACCCGCTGTCGGCGTTCCGCGCCATGAACAAGGCGGCCGAGAACGTGTATGCCGCACTGCGTCGTGACGGCACGCAAAAGAACGTGATCGACACCATGCAGACTCGCATGGAGCTTTACGATGCCATTGGTTATCACGCCTTCGAGCAGAGCCTCGATGCACTGTTTGCCCAGAAGAAGGGCTAAGCGCTAGCGCCCGAATTAGCCAGAAAGCATCCATAACAAATTCAAGAAAGGAGAAACACCATGGCCGAAGCAAAAGTACTCAGTGGCGCAGGCCTGCGTGGCCAGGTGGCCGGCCAGACTGCACTGTCGACCGTGGGCCAGGCCGGTGCCGGGCTGACCTACCGTGGTTATGATGTGCGTGACCTGGCGGCCGGTGCCGAGTTCGAAGAAGTCGCCTACCTGCTGCTGTACGGCGAGCTGCCAACCCAGGCCGAACTGGCCGACTACAAGCGCAAGCTCAAGGGCCTGCGTGACCTGCCGCAAGCCTTGAAGGAAGTGCTTGAGCGCATCCCACGCGATGCCCACCCGATGGACGTCATGCGCACCGGTTGCTCGGTACTGGGCACCCTCGAACCAGAACTGACCTTCGAAGCCCAGCGCGACAAGACCGACCGCCTGCTGGCGCTGTTCCCGGCCGTGATGTGCTACTGGTACCGCTTCACCCACCATGGCGTACGCATCGACTGCACCACTGATGAAGACACCTTGGGTGGCCACTTCCTGCACCTGCTGCACGGCAAGAAGCCGAGCGAGCTGCACGTCAAGGTCATGAACGTGTCGCTGATTCTCTACGCTGAACACGAATTCAACGCCTCGACCTTCACTGCCCGCGTTTGCGCCTCGACCCTGTCTGACCTGTACTCCTGCGTTACCGCAGCCATCGGCTCGCTGCGTGGCCCGCTGCACGGCGGTGCCAACGAGGCTGCGATGGAACTGATCGAACGCTTCCAGAGCCCGCAGGAAGCCACCGCCGAGCTGCTGCGCATGCTCGAGCGCAAAGACAAGATCATGGGCTTTGGCCATGCCATCTACAAAGAGTCCGACCCGCGCAACGAGGTGATCAAGGGCTGGTCGAAGCAGCTGGCTGACGAAGTGGGTGACAAGGTGCTGTACCCGGTGTCCGAAGCCATCGACAAGACCATGTGGGAGCAGAAGCGCCTGTTCCCCAACGCCGACTTCTACCATGCCTCGGCGTACCACTTCATGGGCATTCCGACCAAGCTGTTCACCCCGATCTTCGTCTGCTCGCGGCTGACCGGCTGGGCGGCGCACGTCTTCGAGCAGCGCGCCAACAACCGCATCATCCGTCCGAGCGCCGAGTATGTCGGCGTCGAACAGCGCCAGTTCGTGCCGATCGAGCAGCGCTGAATAGCTATAGAGAGGCAACCCGTTCCCCTTGTGGGAGCGGGTGTGCCCCCGAATGCGCCGGCCTCGCAACCACTGTGCACCTGCTGACGCATTCGCGGGCACGCCCGCTCCCACAGGTACGGTGAAACCTTCCGAATCCTGTGACCGAGCCTGATTCCATGATGAACACTGCATACCGCAAGCACCTGCCAGGCACCGACCTGGACTACTTCGATGCCCGCGCGGCGGTCGAGGCGATCAAGCCCGGCGCCTACGACGGCTTGCCATACACGTCCCGCGTGCTCGCCGAGAACCTGGTGCGCCGCTGCGACCCTGCTACGCTCGATGCCTCGCTGAGCCAACTGATCGAGCGCAAGCGCGACCTCGACTTCCCGTGGTTCCCGGCCCGCGTGGTGTGCCATGACATCCTTGGCCAGACTGCGCTGGTCGACCTTGCCGGCCTGCGTGACGCCATTGCCGACAAAGGCGGCGACCCGGCCCAGGTCAACCCGGTGGTGCCGGTGCAACTGATCGTCGACCACTCGCTGGCCGTCGAGTGCGGTGGTTTCGACCCGCAGGCCTTCGAAAAGAACCGCGCCATCGAAGACCGCCGCAACGAAGACCGCTTCCACTTCATCAACTGGACCAAGAAGGCGTTCAAGAACGTCGACGTGATCCAGCCGGGCAACGGCATCATGCACCAGATCAACCTGGAGAAGATGTCGCCGGTGGTCCACAGCGACCGCGGTGTCGCCTACCCGGACACCTGCGTCGGCACCGACAGCCACACGCCGCATGTCGATGCACTGGGTGTGATCGCCATCGGCGTAGGCGGCCTGGAAGCCGAAAACGTGATGCTCGGCCGCGCCTCCTGGATGCGCCTGCCGGAAATCGTCGGCGTCGAGCTGACTAACAAACTGGCCCCGAACATCACCGCCACCGACCTGGTACTGGCCTTGACCGAATTCCTGCGCAAGCAGAAAGTGGTCGGCGCTTACCTGGAGTTCCATGGCGAGGGTGCTCGCGCCCTGACCTTGGGCGACCGCGCCACCATTTCCAACATGGCCCCGGAATACGGCGCCACGGCGGCGATGTTCGCCATCGACCAGCAGACCATCGACTACCTGCGCCTGACCGGCCGTGAAGAGCAGCAGGTCAAACTGGTGGAAACCTACGCCAAGGCCACCGGCCTGTGGGCTGACAGCCTGGGCGGCGCCGTCTACGAGCGCACCCTGAGCTTCGACCTGTCGAGCGTGGTACGCAACATGGCCGGCCCGTCCAACCCGCATGCCCGCGTCGCCACCAGCGACCTGGCGGCCAAAGGCATCGCCGGCAGCTGGGAAGAAGTGCCGGGGCAGATGCCGGACGGCGCGGTGATCATCGCTGCCATCACCAGTTGCACCAACACCAGCAACCCGCGCAACGTGATTGCCGCAGGCCTGATTGCGCGCAATGCCAACAAGCTGGGCCTGACCCGCAAGCCGTGGGTCAAGTCGTCGTTGGCACCCGGCTCCAAGGCCGTGCAGCTGTACCTGGAGGAAGCAGGGCTGGAGAAGGAGCTGGAGCAACTTGGCTTTGGCATCGTCGCCTTTGCCTGCACCACCTGCAACGGTATGTCCGGCGCCCTGGACCCGGTGATCCAGCAAGAAATCATCGACCGCGACCTGTACGCCACTGCCGTGTTGTCGGGTAACCGCAACTTCGACGGGCGTATCCACCCGTACGCCAAGCAGGCCTTCCTGGCTTCGCCACCGCTGGTGGTCGCCTACGCCATAGCCGGTACCATCCGCTTCGACATCGAGAAGGATGTACTGGGGGTGGTCGACGGCAAGGAAATCCGCCTCAAGGACATCTGGCCCAGCGACGAAGAAATCGATGCGGTGGTGCGTGCAGCGGTCAAGCCGGAGCAGTTCCGCAAGGTCTACATCCCGATGTTCGCCATCGAGGAAGACCGCGGGCCGAAAGTTGCGCCGCTGTATGATTGGCGCCCGATGAGCACCTACATCCGCCGCCCTCCCTACTGGGAAGGGGCCCTGGCCGGCGAGCGCACCCTGCGCGGCATGCGCCCGCTGGCGGTGCTGCCGGACAACATCACCACCGACCACCTGTCGCCGTCCAACGCGATCATGCTCGACAGCGCCGCCGGTGAATACCTGGCGAAAATGGGCCTGCCGGAAGAAGACTTCAACTCCTACGCTACCCACCGTGGCGACCACCTGACCGCCCAGCGCGCCACCTTCGCCAACCCCAAACTGTTCAACGAAATGGTGCGCAACGACGATGGCAGCGTGAAGCAGGGCTCGCTGGCGCGTATCGAGCCGGAAGGCAAGGTTACCCGCATGTGGGAGGCGATCGAGACCTACATGCAGCGCAAGCAGCCGCTGATCATCGTTGCGGGTGCCGACTACGGCCAGGGTTCGTCGCGCGACTGGGCGGCCAAGGGCGTGCGCCTGGCGGGTGTCGAGGCGATCGTGGCCGAAGGCTTCGAGCGTATTCACCGCACCAACCTGGTAGGCATGGGCGTGCTGCCGCTGGAGTTC
>PJTY01000929.1_pt1 | contig 12200 bp, 9 predicted proteins | sample 1512121 | NCBI WGS metagenome assembly PJTY01 (sample SAMN08177680, study PRJNA422409) | Soil metagenome, whole genome shotgun sequencing project. | isolation source: Soil enriched (2) on filter paper: alkali lignin treatment | place: USA: Madison | collected 2015-01-15 | reverse complement strand
TGCTGCGTTGCCACCCATCACCAGGACCAGATTCGCGTTGGCGATATCGGACCAGTGGTTGGTCATGGCGCCACGGCCGTACGTCGGGGCAAGACTTGCCACCGTCGGGCCATGTCAGACACGAGCCTGGTTATCGAACCCCAGCATGCCTGTTGCGCGGACGACCTTGTGGGTCAGGTAACCAGCCTCGCTGGAAGCGGCGGAGGCAGCGAGAAAACCGGTGGTGAGCCAGCGGTTGACCGTTTGCCCCTGGGCGTTCTTTTCGATGAAGTTGGCGTCGCGGTCCTGCTTCATCAGGTCGGCGACGCGATCGAGCGCCTCGTCCCAGCTGACCCGCACCCACTCCTTGCTGCCCGGCTTGCGTACCTCGGGGTACTGCAGGCGGCTCGGGCTGTGGATGAAATCCAGCAGGCCGGCGCCTTTAGGGCAGAGGGTGCCGCGGTTGACCGGGTGGTCGGCGTCACCTTCGATATGGATGATGTTCTGTTTGACGTTCTTGCCCGCATCGCCCTGGCTGTACATGATCAGGCCGCAGCCGACCGAGCAGTAGGGGCAGGTGTTACGGGTTTCCTTGGTATGCGCCAGCTTGAAGTGACGCACCTGCTCGGCGAATGCTGGTGTCGGGGCCATGCCCAACGCCGCAAGGCTCGAGCCTCCAAGGCCGACGGCGGCGACCTTGAAGAACTGCCGACGGTTCAGGTCCATCGTGCACTCCTGATCAGGTGGTGGACGCACGGAACATGGCCGGCGCCTCTTGGTAGTCACGGTGGCGGCCGGTTGATGGCCGCCAACAGGTAAGACTAGCCAAGAATCAGGAAGGTGCGATGACATGGGTCAGCTGAGGGCGCTGTGTTGCCTGATTCGCGGGTGAACCCGCTCCCACAGGTACTGCACATGCCCAAGCCGTCGCGCTTTCCTGTGGGAGCGGGTTCACCCGCGAACACCGGCAACGCCGGTGCCATCCACCACCGGCCGATCAGCAGCGCGGCAGGTTGCGCACCACGTTCAGCGCTGCACTGCTCTGGGCCACCGGCATGATTTCGATGGTATTGATGTTCACATGTGCCGGCTGTTCGGCAATCCAGGCCACCGTGGCCGCAATGTCCTCGGGCAGGATGGCTTGCACGTCCCGGTACAGGGCCTGCACGGCATCCAGATCACCGTTCAGGCGCACCACCGAGAAATCGGTGCCCGAGCACAGCCCCGGCTCGATATTGCTCACCCGCACGCGAGTGCCTGCCAGGTCGGCGCGCAGGTTGAGGCTGAACTGGCGGACAAAGGCCTTGCTGGCGCCATACACATTACCGCCCGGGTAGGGGTAGGTGCCGGCGATCGAGCCGATGTTGATGATCATGCCGCTGTCGGCTTCCACCATCTGCGGCAGGACCTTGTGGGTGACCATGGCCAGGCCGGTAATGTTGGTGTCGATCATCCGCTGCCAGTTTTCTGCGCTGCTGGCCTGGGCACGGTCTACGCCCAGCGCCAGCCCGGCGTTGTTGACCAGCAGGTCGATCTGCAGCGAAGCATCGCGGATTTGCCCGACTGCCGCCTCGAGCGACGCCGGGTCGGTCACATCGAGTGTCAGCGGAATGAAGTTGACGCCCAGTTCGGCTTCCAGCGCCTGCAACTTGTCCATGCGCCGGGCGCCACCGATCACGCGGTAGCCTTTGCCGATCAGGGTACGGCAGATGGCGCGGCCAAAGCCCGAGGAGGCGCCGGTTACGAATGCGGTTTTCATCAGTTTTCTCCTATGGATGGGGTCAGGCCAGGTACTTCACGCCCAGGCTGGTGAACAGGCAGAGCATCGAGAACACCAGCACCTTGCGTACCACTTCGTTGCCCTTGCGCAGGGCCAGGGCGCTGCCCAAGTGGTTGCCGAGGATGTTGCAGGCCACCAGCGGCAACGCCAGCAGGTAGACGACCTTGCCGGCCATGATGAAGGCCACCAGGGCGCCGATGTTGGATGCGAAGTTGAAGGTCTTGGAGTTGGCCGAGCTGGAGACCAGGTCCATGCGCAGCAGGTAATGGAAGGCGATGATGAACATGCTGCCGGTACCAGGGCCGAAGAAGCCGTCATAGAAGCCGATGGCCAGGCAGGTCAGCGGGACCACGGTGAACAGCATCCGCGATGACAGTTCGCGCTCCTCGACCGGGCGATCCTTGGGCGTGAGGAAGATGAGGATGCCCAGCGGGATCAGCGCCAGGATGATCTTGCCCACGGTTTCCTGGGAGATCGACACGATCAGGTGTGCGCCCAGGTAGGCACCGAGCAGCGAAAACGGCACGCCGACCAGCGCCACCTGCCAGACCATCTTGCTGTTGGCCAGGAAGTTGCGGATGGCCGCCAGGGTGCCAAGGGTACTGACCAGTTTTTCCTGGCCGAGCGCCATTTGCGGCGGCATGCCGACCAGCAGGAAGCCCGGCACCAGGAACAGCCCACCGCCCCCGGCGATGCTATCGACGAAGCCGGCGACGAAGGCGATCGCGCCCAACATGAAAAGTGCCAGCAACCAGTGCTCCGCCCAGAAAGCGCCTAACAGCTCCATAACGGTATTTCCCTTACCTTGGCGATTGAATCGATTCAATGATTGTATTTATAGAAATAACATCGATTCAATTGGTTTTTTTGCGCGATCACGCAGCCCATTTCAAATAAAGTCTTAACTTATTGAATCTAATGAATTTTCTGATAATTGTTTGACCGGGCGCTTCGAGATCAAGCGGTACAGATTGCGGAGCAGTACACCTACCTGGGGAACGTGGCCGATGTAATCAAGGTAATTTATGCACAGCGGCTGAGAATTACACCCCTCAGTCCTTTCATGCTAGGCTTCGGCGTTCTCGCAGATTCTGGTGCTTTCCATGTGGGTTCCTCACTACAGCGACCTGGCGCAGCCGGTCTACCTGATGATCGCCGATGCCTTGGAGCAAGACATTGGCAGCGGCCGGCTGGTGGCTGGCGAACGTTTGCCGACGCTCAAGGACTTGGCCGAATCCCTTGATGTGACCCCTGGCACCATTGGGCGAGCCTATGACGAAGCCGCCAAGCGCGGCTTGGTAGTGGGCGAAGTGGGCCGCGGTACCTTCGTACTGCCGCAACCACACTTGCAAAACCGTGCCCCGGTCATCCAGGCAAAACCCGTGGTTTCCGAGCACGCGAGCGACCAGATTGACCTGTCGATCATCAAGCCCAACGATGCCCACATGACCGACTGGCTGCGCGAAGCCATAATCGAGCTGGCTGCGTCGTCCGACCTGGCGCAGGTACTCGACTACGTCACCGATGGCGGCCATGCGACCCACAAGCAGGCCGGTGCCACCTGGATCCAGCGCTGGCTGCCCGAGGCGCGTTGGCAGCAGGTGGTGCTGACTTCCGGGGCCCAGCACGGCCTGCTGGTGGCCATCAGCAGCCTGTCGAAGAGCGACGATGTGGTGCTGTGCGAGTCGTTCTGCTACTCGGGCATCATCTCCCTGGCGCACAGCATGGGCCGCCGACTGCGCGGCGTGGCCATGGACGAGCACGGCCTGATTCCCGAGGCATTGCGCGCGGCGTGCCTGGAGCACCGCCCTTCCCTGCTGGTGTGCGTCACCACCCACCAGAACCCGACCAACTCGATCATGCCCCACGCACGACGCCAGGCCATCGCCGAGATCGCCCGCGAGTTCGACCTGTTCATCGTCGATGACGATATCTACGGTTTTCTCGAACCCGCACCGGCTTACCAGCCACTGGCGGCGTATGCGCCCGAGCGCTCGGTGTACCTCACCAGCCTGTCCAAAAGTGTGCTGCCGGCGCTGCGCATCGGCTATCTGTACGCCCCACCGCAAACCCTCTCGCGGCTGTCGTCGATGGTACGCAGCAGTGTCTGGATGCCGTCACCGTTGATGGCGCAGCTGGCCAGTAACCTGATCAACAGTGGCATGGCCGACCAGCTGGTGCGGGAACAACAGGAGGAGGCGGCCGCGCGCCAGCAAATGGCCCGGGAGATTCTTGGCAAGTACAAGATCCGCAGCCAGCCGAACAGCTTCCACATCTGGCTGGAATTGCCGGAGCCGTGGACCAGCGACGAGTTCGCCAACCTGGCACGCAACAACGGCGTCACGGTAGTCAGTGGCAGCCAGTTCCTGCCAGAACGCAGCCACGCCACCTGCGGCGTGCGCATCGCCTTGATGGCGCCCAAGCGCGAGGAACTGGGGTTTGCCTTGACCAAGTTGGCCAGCTTGCTGGATTCCCCGGAGCCGCGGTTGTTCTATTGAAGCGTTGGCTGATTGGACCCGCCCTCACAGGATTGCGCCATAGCAGAAACCCACGCAGCGCTGTGGGAGCGGGCACGCCCGCGAACACCGGCGTAGCCGGTGCCATCCATCGCGTCGCCTGCTTCGCGGGCTTGCCCGCTCCCACAGGGCACGTCCCATGAAAAAGCTTCATCACCAAATGCTGAAATTAGCAACCGGTGATGTACTCGCCGGGAGATGAGCACCTGGCAGCCCTCACCTCCTCTTCTGCATTCCCCACAAATGAAAAAACCCAGGGCAACTGCCCTGGGTTTCTGGTCCTGCTAGACGCCTAACCGCTCTGATCAGAACGGAATATCGTCATCGAAGCTGTCGAAGTCAGCCGCCGGCTGCGGGGCTGGCTGCTGCGGTGCCGGGCGCTGAGGAGCCTGCTGCGGGCGCTGGGCCTGCTGGCGTGGCGGAGCCTGGTTGTACTGTTGCTGCTGGCCGCCACCGTAGTTGCCGCCACCCTGGTTGTACGGGTCACCGCCCTGCTGCTGGCCCTGCGGACGACCGCCGAGCAGCTGCATGGTGCCATTGATGTCGACGATGATTTCGGTGGTGTAGCGCTTGATACCGTCTTTTTCCCACTCGCGGGTCTGCAGCTTGCCTTCGATGTAGCACTGCGAACCCTTGCGCAGGTATTCGCCGGCAATTTCGGCAACCTTGCCGAACAGCGACACACGGTGCCACTCGGTACGCTCGACCTTCTGGCCCGATTGCTTGTCGGTCCACTGCTCGCTGGTGGCCAGGCTCAGATTGGTCACGGCGTTACCGTTGGGCAGGTAGCGGACTTCGGGATCCTGGCCACAAGTGCCGACCAGAATGACTTTGTTAACCCCACGGGCCATAACGTTCTCCTAGGCTTCGCACGCCGAAGAGGCCGGGTTCACCAGGCGCTCGAGGGTCGTACGGTCCAAAATTTTCGTATCCAGTTTGATATAGATGGCAGCTTCTTCCGCCACCACGACGGCGTCGGTCACACCCGGCACGGCCATCAGGCGCTCGGTCAGGCCGGCTTCCCGGACCGCCTCTGGCGTCAGCGGCATGCGCAGGCTGGTCACATAGGGCGGCTCGTTCATGCGCAAGGCGACGACCAACCAGATGGCACACAGTACCGCACAACCGAGGAACACCATGTTCAGCCCGCCGTGCTGGAACAACCAGCCACCGAGGATTCCTCCCAGGGCAGCGCCGAGGAACTGGCTGGTGGAGTAGACCCCCATTGCCGTCCCCTTGCCACCTGCAGGCGACACCTTGCTCACCAGCGAAGGCAGCGATGCCTCCAGCAGGTTGAATGCAGTAAAGAATACCACGGTGCCGATCACCAGTCCGCGCAAACCGTCAGCCCACTGCCAGAAGAACACCTCCACCAGCAGCAACACACTGACCGCCCCGGCCAGCACGCGTTTCATCTTGCGCTTTTTTTCGCCATAGATGATGAATGGGACCATTGCAAAAAATGAGATGAACAACGCGGTCAGGTACACCCACCAGTGCTGTTCCTTCGGCAGGCCGCCGCGCTCGACGAAGGCCAGTGGCAATGCAACGAAGCTGGCCATGAGGATGGCGTGGAGGATGAAAATACCCACGTCCAGGCGCAGAAGGTCCGGATGGCGCAGGGTCGGGCCGATGGCCTGGCGCGCCACACCTGACTCGCGGTGCTGCAGAATGCTGTGGGCATTGGGCACGACAAAGGCGATCAGCAGGATGCCGACCAGGGCAAGTCCTGCCGTGGCGAGGAACAATCCTGACAACCCGAAGGCGCTGGTCAACAATGGGCCGACGACCATGGCGACAGCAAACGACAGGCCGATGCTCATGCCGATCATGGCCATGGCCTTGGTCCGGTGCTGCTCGCGAGTGAGGTCGGACAGCAGCGCCATGACCGCAGCGGAAATCGCCCCGGCGCCCTGCAGGATACGCCCGGCAATCACCCCCCAGATGGAGTCGGCCTGGGCCGCCAATACGCTGCCCAGGGCAAAGATGACCAGCCCCAGGTAGATCACCGGCCGGCGGCCGATGCGATCGGAAATCATCCCGAACGGGATCTGCAATACGGCCTGGGTCAGGCCATAGGCGCCAATGGCCAGGCCGATCAGCGCTGGCGTGGCACCGGCCAGGTCCATGCCGTAGGTAGCCAGCACCGGCAAGACCATGAACATGCCCAGCATACGAAAGGCAAAGACCAGGGCCAGGCCGCCAGCGGCGCGGGTTTCGCCGCCACTCATGCGCTCGTTGTGGGTGTCGTGCATGGATTAACCTCGTGTGAACCGGCGGCGATTCTATCAGTCCGACAGCTTGACGGCATCTACGCGACGCTTTGCCGCGTACTGGCAGGGGGCCGTATAATTCTTTGTTTATGCCCGCCAAGCGAGGCCGCAGTGGACAAGATCCTGATTCGTGGGGCACGCACCCACAACCTGAAGAACATCGACCTGACCCTGCCCCGGGACAAGCTGATCGTGATCACCGGCCTGTCCGGTTCCGGCAAGTCGTCCCTGGCGTTCGACACCCTGTACGCCGAAGGCCAGCGTCGCTATGTGGAATCGCTGTCGGCCTACGCCCGGCAGTTCCTGTCGATGATGGAAAAGCCCGACGTCGATACCATCGAAGGCCTGTCGCCAGCCATTTCCATCGAGCAGAAGTCGACCTCGCACAACCCCCGCTCCACGGTCGGCACCATCACCGAAATCTACGACTACCTGCGCCTGCTGTATGCCCGCGTCGGCACCCCACGCTGCCCGGACCACGATATCCCGCTGGAGGCGCAAACGATCAGCCAGATGGTCGACCTGGTACTCGAGCGACCGGAAGGCAGCAAGCTGATGCTGCTGGCGCCGGTGGTACGCGAGCGCAAGGGCGAGCACCTGGCGGTATTCGACGAGCTGCGCGCCCAGGGCTTCGTGCGCGCCCGGGTCAACGGCAAGCTCTACGAGCTCGACGAACTACCCAAGCTGGACAAGCAAAAAAAACACAGCATCGATGTGGTGGTGGACCGTTTCAAGGTCCGCGCCGACTTGCAACAACGCCTGGCCGAGTCGTTCGAGACCGCGCTCAAGCTGGCCGACGGCATCGCCCTGGTGGCACCGATGGATGACGAGCAAGGCGAAGAGACGATCTTCTCCGCGCGCTTTGCCTGCCCGGTCTGTGGCCATGCCATCAGCGAGCTGGAGCCGAAGCTGTTCTCCTTCAACAACCCCGCCGGCGCCTGCCCGACCTGCGACGGCCTGGGAGTGAAGCAGTTCTTCGACACCAAGCGCCTGGTCAATACCGAGCTCACCCTGGCCGAAGGCGCGATCCGCGGCTGGGACCGACGCAACGTGTACTACTTCCAGATGCTCGGTTCACTGGCCGCGCATTACGGCTTCAGCCTCGAGGAACCATTCGGCCAACTGTCGGCCGAGCACCAGAAGGTGATCCTGCAGGGCAGCGGCAAGCAGAGCGTCGACTTCAAGTACCTGAACGACCGAGGCGACATCGTCAAGCGCTCGCACCCGTTCGAAGGCATCGTGCCGAACCTGGAGCGTCGCTACCGCGAGACCGAGTCAGCCACCGTGCGCGAAGAACTGGCCAAGTTCCTCGGCACCCAGCCCTGCCCGGATTGCCGCGGCACCCGCCTGCGCCGTGAGGCAAGGCATGTGTGGGTGGGCGAAAAAACGCTGCCGGCAGTGACCAACCTGCCGATCGGTGAAGCCAGCAACTACTTCGGCAAGCTGACCCTGACCGGTCGCCGTGGCGAGATTGCGGCGAAGATCCTCAAGGAAATCTGCGAGCGCCTGCAGTTTCTGGTCAACGTCGGTCTCGACTATCTCACCCTCGACCGCAGCGCCGACACCCTGTCCGGTGGTGAAGCACAACGTATCCGCCTGGCCAGCCAGATCGGCGCCGGCCTGGTAGGGGTGATGTACATCCTCGATGAACCGTCCATCGGCCTTCATCAGCGCGACAACGACCGCCTGCTGGCCACCCTCAACCACCTGCGCGACCTGGGCAATACGGTGATCGTGGTAGAACACGATGAGGACGCCATCCGCTTGGCCGACTACGTGGTGGACATCGGCCCTGGGGCCGGCGTGCACGGCGGGCAGATCGTCGCCGAGGGGTCGCCGCAGGAGGTCATGGACCACCCCGACTCGCTGACCGGCAAGTACCTGTCCGGGCGCAAGAAGATCGTCGTGCCGGCCAAGCGCACGCCGCGCAACAAGAAGCTGCAACTCAAGCTCAAGGGCGCGCGTGGCAACAACCTGCAAAACGTCGATCTGGAAGTCCCGATCGGCCTGCTGACCTGCGTGACCGGGGTGTCCGGCTCGGGCAAGTCGACGCTTATCAACAACACCCTGTTCCCACTGGCCGCCACCGCCCTGAATGGTGCAAGCAGCCTGGAAGCGGCGCCGCATGCCAGCATGGATGGCCTGCAGCACCTGGACAAGGTGGTGGATATCGACCAGAGCCCGATCGGCCGCACCCCTCGCTCGAACCCGGCGACCTACACCGGCATCTTCACGCCGATCCGCGAACTGTTCTCCGGTGTGCCGGAGTCGCGTTCACGCGGCTATGGTCCGGGGCGTTTCTCGTTCAACGTCAAGGGTGGCCGTTGCGAAGCCTGCCAGGGCGATGGCCTGATCAAGGTGGAGATGCACTTCCTGCCGGACATCTACGTGCCGTGCGATGTGTGCAAGAGCAAGCGTTACAACCGCGAAACCCTGGAGATCAAGTACAAGGGCAAGAACATCCACGAGGTGCTGGAGATGACCATCGAGGATGCCCGCGAGTTCTTCGACGCCGTGCCGGCGCTGGCGCGCAAGCTGCAGACGTTGATGGATGTGGGGCTGTCCTACATCAAGCTGGGGCAGTCGGCGACCACCCTGTCGGGCGGTGAGGCACAGCGGGTGAAACTGTCGCGTGAACTGTCCAAACGTGACACCGGCAAGACCTTGTACATCCTCGACGAACCGACCACGGGTCTGCACTTTGCCGATATCCAGCAGTTGCTGGACGTACTGCATCGCCTGCGTGATCACGGCAATACGGTGGTGGTGATCGAGCACAACCTGGATGTGATCAAGACCGCGGACTGGCTGGTGGATCTGGGGCCGGAGGGTGGCTCGAAAGGTGGGCAGATCATTGCCTGCGGTACGCCGGAAGAACTGAGCGAGATGAAGCAGTCCTATACCGGGCATTACCTGAAACCGCTGCTGGAGCGGGATCGGGCTTAACAGTAATGGGGGCTGCTTTGCAGCCCTATCGCGACACAAGGCCGCTCCTACAAGCGATCGCGCAAATCCAAATATTTGCGATCGCCTGTAGGAGCGGCCTTGTGTCGCGATAGGGGCGCAAAGCGCCCCCAACATTTACATCTGCGATTGCAGGTAGTTTTCCAGGCCAATTGCCTTGATCAACCCCTGCTGCTTCTCCAGCCAGTAGGTGTGATCTTCTTCGGTATCAGCCAACTGAGCGCGCAGGATGTCGCGGCTGATGTAGTCCTTGTGCAGCTCGCACAGCTCAATGCCTTTGCACAGCGCGCCGCGTACCTTGTACTCGAGCTTGAGGTCGGCCTCGATCATTTCCGGCACGGTGCTGCCCACTTCCAGGTCGTCCGCGCGCATGTCAGGGGTGCCTTCGAGCATGAGGATGCGACGCATCAGAGCATCGGCATGCTGCGTCTCTTCTTCCATTTCATGGTTGATGCGCTCGTAGAGCTTGGACAGGCCCCAGTCTTCGTACATACGCGAGTGAATGAAGTACTGGTCGCGCGCCGCCAGTTCGCCCTTCAGCAGCGTAACGAGGTAGTTGATTACGTCCGGGTGACCTTGCATCGCCCTGCTTCTCCATGTGAAAACGTCTATGCCACATAGTGTGAACCAGCTTTTGCCTGCGGTCACTGAGAACCGCGCAATAAGAAGCAAAAAAACGGTTAAACAGTAGTGATATTCATTGAAAAACCGCCCAAATGAGGGCGGTTCTTCTTATCACTTCGACTTAGGCGAGATTGACGCCCAAAGCCTTGGCAACCCCTTCGCCATAAGCCGGATCGGCCTTGAAGAAGTATTGCAGCTGGCGCTGAATCACATCTTCGCTTACGCCTGCCATGGTGCCGGCAATATTGCTTATCAGCAGGGCTTTCTGCTCATCATTCATCAGCCGGAACAGCGCGCCGGCGTGGCTGTAGTAGTCGGTGTCCTCGCGATGGTCGTAGCGGTCTGCGGAACCCTGCAGGGCCAGTGCGGGCTCGGCATGGCGTGGCGACTGCTTCGGTGCATCGCTGTAGCTGTTGGGCTCATAGTTCGGCGCGCTACCGTAACTGCCGGTAGCCATGGAACCATCACGCTGATAGCTGTTGACCGGGCAACGTGGCGCGTTGACTGGCAGCTGCTGGTGGTTGGTGCCGACCCGATAGCGGTGCGCATCTGCGTAGGCGAATACCCGCCCTTGCAGCATGCGGTCTGGCGACAGGCCGACGCCCGGCACCATGTTGCTCGGGCCAAACGCGGCCTGCTCTACCTCTGCAAAGTAGTTGAGCGGGTTACGGTTGAGTTCCAGCACGCCCACTTCAATCAGCGGGTAGTCCTTCTGCGACCAGGTCTTGGTCACGTCAAACGGGTTCTCGTCGCGGCTGGCGGCCTCGGCCTCGCTCATCACTTGAATGCATACGGTCCAGCGTGGGTAATCGCCTCGCTCGATGGCTTCGAACAGGTCACGCTGGGCGTAGTCCGGGTCAGTACCTGCCAGGCGTGCGGCTTCTGCCGGTGCGAGGTTCTTGATGCCTTGCTGGGTCTTGAAGTGCCATTTGACCCAGGTGCGCTCACCTTTGGCATTGATCAGGCTGTAGGTATGGCTACCGAAGCCGTGCATGTGGCGGTAACCGTCCGGGATGCCGCGATCGGAGAACAGAATGGTCACCTGGTGCAGCGCCTCGGGAGAGTGCGACCAGAAGTCCCACATCATCTGGGCGTTCTTCAGGTTCGATTGCGGATGACGCTTCTGCGTATGGATAAAGTCTGGGAATTTCAGCGGGTCGCGGATGAAGAACACAGGCGTGTTGTTGCCGACGATGTCCCAGTTGCCTTCCTCGGTGTAGAACTTGACGGCAAAACCACGAGGATCGCGCTCGGTATCAGCGGAGCCACGCTCGCCACCAACGGTGGAGAAACGCAGGAAGGTTTCGGTCTGCTTGCCAACCTGTTCAAACAACTTGGCACTGGTGTAACCGGTGATATCGCGGGTAACGGTAAAGGTGCCGTAGGCACCCGAGCCTTTTGCGTGTACGCGGCGCTCAGGAATGTTCTCGCGGTTGAAATGGGCGAGCTTCTCGATCAGGTGGAAGTCGTCGAGCAGCAGCGGGCCGCGCGGGCCGGCGGAACGGGAATTCTGGTTGTCTGCTACGGGTGCACCGCTGGCGGTGGTGAGAATCTTGCTCATGGGCTCTCCTTATCGGTCTTCAAGCGCCGGCTAATCGGCTATGGAGAGAGTATTGACGAGCAAGGTTACAAGAACAAATGCATTACATGACTTGTATCAATAGAAATAAACAATGTACCTAGATACAAAAAACCGGGCACTAGGCCCGGTTCTCTGTAGCAGACAGAACGTCTTACTCAGCAGCTTCTACAGCACCGCCGACCGGACGATCAACCAGCTCGACGTACGCCATAGGGGCGTTGTCGCCAGCGCGGAAACCGCACTTCAGGATGCGCAGGTAGCCGCCCTGACGGGTGGCGTAACGCTTGCCCAGGTCGTTGAACAGCTTGCCAACAGCGGACTTCGAACGGGTACGATCGAAGGCCAGACGACGGTTAGCTACGCTGTCTTCCTTGGCCAGGGTGATCAGCGGCTCGGCAACGCGGCGCAGTTCCTTGGCTTTCGGCAGGGTGGTTTTGATCAGCTCGTGCTCGATCAGCGACACTGCCATGTTCTGGAACATA
>PJTY01000925.1_pt1 | contig 12256 bp, 13 predicted proteins | sample 1512121 | NCBI WGS metagenome assembly PJTY01 (sample SAMN08177680, study PRJNA422409) | Soil metagenome, whole genome shotgun sequencing project. | isolation source: Soil enriched (2) on filter paper: alkali lignin treatment | place: USA: Madison | collected 2015-01-15 | reverse complement strand
GTCGAGCACCGCATCGACGCCGGCGCAGGCCGCGCCCACGCAGCGCATCACGGCTTCCAGCGAGCCGGGCGACATGACGGTGTCGCCGCCGTCCAGCGGCATGGTGCCGCGTCGCGGCGAGGCATCTTCCACGTCGGCGACGAAATCCTCGGTATGGATCAGCAGCACCTGTTCGCGCGTACCGAGCGGCGCGTCGCGCCATTCGGCGGCTGCGAATTCTGGCGTGCGCAGGGTCCGGAGCACGGCTTTCAGGCGTTCCGGCGATTCCGGGTGGCCGGGGCCGGGCTGGTGGTCGAGGCAGGCTTCGTGGGTATAGATCAGGGTCGTCATTGTCTTCTTCGATGCGCGGCGCGCCGGCATCTTCTCCATGTAATTGGTTGACTTCTCCGTCCGGCTCCTCAGCCGACAGGCGTATCCCTGTCATTATAGGGGCGATGCCGGTGCGGACGGCGCTTCGCTCCCTATCGCGACGCGCATCCGGCATGGCAGAAAGTCAGAAAATGACGCGCCCGCAGTCTTTCCGCAAGCGGGGCAATCAGGTGATAATGCCCTTACCCCGACCATAGGGCTGCGTCTTTGCGCAGCACGCATGTGCATATGATTCCAGACGTTGTGCTCAGATTTGCCGCCAGGACCGATCGGGGATTGGTGCGCCCGCACAACGAGGATGCCATCGCCTTCGATGAACAGGCGCGGGTGGCCGTGCTGGCCGACGGCATGGGCGGCTACAACGCCGGCGAGGTTGCCAGCCGCATGGCGACCGAGATGGTGCGGGACGAACTGGCACGGCTGCAATCGTCCGAACGCGGCAAGGCAGCACGTAGCGGGCAGTTGCAGAAGCTGATGGTGGAAGCCGTGCAGCATGCGAACCTGCGCATTTTCGAAACCTCGCTGACCGAACCGGCCTGTCGCGGCATGGGAACGACCGTGGTGGCGGCTCTGTTTCAGCAGGATCGTCTTGTGCTGGCCCATCTTGGCGATTCGCGCTGCTATCGCTTCCGTCGTGGCGTGTTGACCCAACTCACGCACGACCACTCGCAGGTGCAGGAGCAGGTTGATGCCGGCTATCTGAGCGCCGACGCGGCACGCTTCGCTCCCAACAAGAACCTGATCACGCGTGCCGTCGGTGTCGGGCCGCACATCGATGTCGATGTCGGCAGCCACGCGGTCGAACAGGGCGACCTCTATCTGCTGTGTTCGGACGGCCTGTCCGACATGCTGACTGCGCAGGAACTATCCGCCATGCTGGCGCAGGACGACGGCGATCTGGAATTGCTGTCCGAGGCGCTGGTGCTGGCTGCCAACCAGCAGGGCGGGCGCGACAACATCTCGGTGATCGTTGTGAGTGTGGCGTCGGTGAACGGTACCGCCAATGATGCCGGCCTGCTGGCGCGCATCAGAAAATGGTTGGGCCGCAAATGACTGGGCCGGGCATGAGCGGCATCGCCGAGATGAATGCGCATGAGCGCAACAGCGATAAACCCGCCGCCAGCGTGATCCTCTACCGCGATGGTTCGCCTGTACAAAGGCTGGAACTCACCAGAAGTCGCACCACCATCGGCCGCCGCACCTATAACGATATCGTGATCGATGCGGTCGGCGTCAGCGCCGAACATGCCGTCATCCTCAGTTTGCCGGATGGTTACGCCTACGAAGACTTGGACAGCACCAACGGCAGCCGCATCAACGGCGAAGCGGTGAGTCGCCATCTGCTGGATGCGGGCGACGTGATTGCTTTCGGCGCCTATACGCTTGTCTTCGTTCCGATTGCAGTGGCGGATACGCCCGTACAGCCTGTGTCGCATGAGTTGACGCCGGACGAACTGCGGCAGCCGCCGCAACCGGTGCCCGGCGCACCGCGCGCCGACAAGGCCGTCGCCATCGTGCGCATTCTCGACGGCTTTGCCGCCGGCAGGGAGTACGCACTGACCAGACCGATGACCACCATCGGCCATCCAGACCGGCAGGTTGCCGTCTTCATCGCATCGCCGGAGGGATATGCACTCGTGCATGTGGAGGGTGTGCCTGCCACAGTCAACGGCAGCGCGGTGACAAGTACGCCGCGCCCGCTTGATGAAGGCGACCTCATCGCCATTGGCAATACCAGAGCGATTTTCTTCCTCGACTGGTGGCGCCATGCCCGACGACCATAAACGTCCGCTGTGTTGCGGCCGACTACTTTGTGTCGTATTTTGCGTGCTTGATGTGACAATTATTGTCACTGCACGCAACGAAAACTGACGCTTTTTGGTCGAAACCGCACGAAAACAACCGGGAAATTGCCTTTGTTTGCTTGGCATGCCGATTGCTCAAGAGAACTCGCGGCACTTCCCGCCAACTATTTCAGGAGAGGTAACATGCAATCGATGAAAATGATGAAGAAAGCCCAGCAGGGTTTTACGCTGATTGAGTTGATGATCGTTGTGGCGATCATCGGTATTCTGGCTGCGGTGGCGATTCCGCAGTACCAGAACTATGTGGCTCGTTCGCAAGTTGCGCGTGTGATGTCGGAAACGAGTTCGCTGCGTACTGCGGTTGAGACTTGCATTCTGGACGGTAAAACAGTTCTTGGCGATGCTGAAGGTGAGTGCGTATTGGGCTGGACTACCAGTAATCTGCTGGGACAAGAAACGCCGCCGGCAACTGGCACCCTTCAGGATGGGATTAACGTGACTCTCCCTGAAAGTGCTGATGATGAAGCATCGATCGAAGCAACCTTTGGTGGTAATGCTGCAACTGTCCTTAAAGAGAAAACTCTGACTTGGACGCGTAGCACAGCAGGTGAGTGGAGCTGCGCCACGACTGTTGATTCGAAATTTGCCCCAGCCGGTTGTACGGCTGAAGCAGGCGATAACACTTAAGAATCTTCGGAAATTCATTTAAAAAAGCGCCCTCATGGGCGCTTTTTATTTTTTCTTTGTTTATGAAACGTTTTATTGCCTATTTGGGAATCGTTTTTTTTCTATTCATCAGTGCATGGCTGCTGCATGTCTGGATCGTCACGCCTTTACAGATACCGAGATGGGTTTATCCCGTAGAAGCATTGGCGGCAAACTGGAGCACACAATGTAATCCGGCCGCACCGGTTTGGCTGAAAGAAAGCGCTGCTACACTGCCCGGTGCTTCACGTTCCCCGGTTAATCAGGTTGCTTATCTTGACAAGGGTGGGCGTATCCATGATTGCCGTAATGGATGGATGCGCGGCGTCCTTGGGGGGGAGCGCGTCACGGAAAATACCTCTTTTCGTATCGCTAGTCTAACCAAGTTTTTTACTGCTTTTATGACTATAGAAGCACATCAGAGTGGACGTCTATCGGTAGATTTTTCTGTATTGCGAGCCTTGGCCATTTCCAGTTCTGTCGATCAGGAGCAGCTTCAAAAAGTAACGATTTCGCATTCAGTAAATCAGTCCGGTGCGGCATGGCAAGAAATGCGCGTTGCTGACTTGTTGCGACATAGCGCCGGGTTTGACCGACTCCGGCAGCAGGATCCGATGTTGATGAATAATAGAAAGCCACCATGCCCCGGTGGTCTGACTGCGGTACGTCTCTATACCTTAGATTTTACGCCGGGCAGTCGTTACGCCTATGGCAATCTCAATTATTGTTTGCTAGGGGTATTGCTTGAAAATGCGTATGGAAAGTCGTATCGCGCACTGGTTTCGGAGCACTTCAAGACGTCTGGAATTGGGCGATTCGTGGATGGACCTTACGCCGAAGATGAGCCCTTTTACGATGTGCGTTTTCGGAACGATTTGACGCGAGATTACTGGAAGCTTTTTGACTTTCAAGCGCTTTCCTCCTCAATGGGATTCCAGACCAGTGCCAAAGGATTACTGACAATGGTCGGTGCTCAGTACCCGCAACTTAGTAAATATCTGGCCTTTGCCAATACCTACATCCTGCCGGGCACGGACTGCTCGAAGTTCATGCGGTGCTATTCGTTGATGGGATCGTACTTCGAGGCGGATGGTCGGAAAGCTAATGTGTGGCGCGGGAATCTCGTCGGTACCGCTGCCATGCTGATCGTGAAGGAAGATGGCACGGCTCTGGCATGGCTGGGAGGTGGGGGTTCGCCTCAGCAATACCAGGATGACGAACGTATGTTCCTGTTCTGGCTGAAGAACATGTAAAACGGTGCAGCGGGCTTATGCACTCCAATCCCCCGACTTCCCCCCATGCTTTTCCCTGACGCGCACATCCGTCATCACCATTCCGCGATCCACCGCCTTGCACATGTCGTAGATCGTCAGTAAGCCAACTTGCACCGCCGTCAACGCTTCCATTTCCACACCGGTCTTGCCGAAGGTTTCGACCTGCGCGGTGCAGCCGACGCTGGCGTTGGGGCGGTCGATGGAAAAATCGACGGTGACGCGCGTGAGGGCGAGTGGATGGCACAGCGGGATCAGGTCGCTGGTGCGCTTGGCGGCCATGATGGCGGCGATGCGGGCGATGCCGAGCACGTCGCCTTTCTTGGCGGTGCCGGATTCGATGATGGCCAGCGTTTCGGGTTTCATGCGGATGGTGCCGCTGGCAACGGCGATGCGATGGGTTTCGCTCTTGGCGCCGACGTCAACCATATGGGCCTGTCCGGTGGCGTCGAAATGGGTGAGGCCGTCGTTGGCGGGCTTGTCCTGTTGTGAGCTCATGGGAGTGGCTTGCGGTGAGGTGAACGATTGCAGGGAGCGGGTATCATAGCACCGTGAAACTGATTCCATTTTCCATTTTCCCCTCTGCGAACGACAAGCCGGCGCGATGTGGCGCCGGTCTGCTGCGTTCGGCCTGCGCCGCCGTGCTGCTGGCGGCGGGCCTCATGCATGGCGTGCCGTCGCCGGTTCATGCACAGGGCTTGCCCAACCTTGGAGATACGGAGCGCGAGGAACTGTCGCCCGTCATGGAGCGCAAGCTTGGCGAGCAGATCATGCGCCAGATCAGGCGCAATCGCGATTATCTCGACGACATGCCGGTGCAGGAATACCTGAACGACCTTGGCAACAATCTGCTGAGCACGCGGCCCGAGGCGCGTGGCGAGGCGCAGTACGATTTCTTCTTCTTCGCCGTGCGCGATCCGATGCTCAATGCATTCGCGCTGCCCGGTGGTTTCATCGGCGTGCATTCGGGGCTGGTGCTGGCGGCGCAGAACGAATCGGAACTGGCGTCGGTGATGGCGCACGAGATCGGCCACGTCGCGCAGCGGCACATTGCGCGCATGCTGGGCAAGCAGCGGCAGGACATGCTGATCCCGCTGGCGGGCATGATCCTCGGCGCGCTAGCAGCGAGTTCGAGTCCCGATGCCGGCATCGGCATCATGATGGGTAGCCAGGGCCTCGCCATGCAGCGCCAGCTCAACTTCAGCCGCGAGGCCGAGCGCGAGGCGGATCGCATCGGCCTCGACATCCTGCGTGAGGCCGGTTATGAAACCACCGGCATGATCAATTTCTTCGGCCGCCTGCAGCAGGCCACGCGCGGTTATACCGATACGATGCCGGCCTATCTGCGCTCGCACCCGCTGACCTCTGAACGTATCGCAGACATCGAGGCGCGTACGCGCGACCTGCGTTACCGGCAGCGTGCCGACGGCCTGGATTTCCCGGTGATCCAGGCGCGCATGCGCGTGCTGCAGACCAATTCGGGGCAGGGGCTGGTGGAGGCGGAACAGGCGTTCCAGCGCCAGGTGCAGCAGAACACGCGCACGGCGCTGGTGGCCGGCAACTATGGCCTTGCAATGGTGGCGCTGCGAAAGGGCGATACCGCGCGTGCGCAGACGTATATCGATGCGGCACGCAATGCATTGAAGGATGGCGCGTCGAAGAAAGGCAATCTCACCCTGACGAGTCTGGCCATCGAAGTGCGGCTGGCGGCGCGGCAGGCGCAGGAAGCCGTGGCCGAAGCGGAAATCGCGCGCAAGCAGTTCCCGATCTCGCGCGGGATCGTGCGTCAGTACGCCGATGCGTTGCTGGCTGCTGGCCGCACGGATGATGCGGTGAATTTCCTGCGCGACCAGACGGCGATCTATCGCAGCGAGCCGGAACTGTTCGATCGGTTGGCCAAGGGTTATGCGGAGCAGGGCAAACAGGCGTTGCAGCATATGGCGCTGGCGGAAAGCTACGCCCTGCGCGGCAGTCTGCCGGCGGCCATCGATCAGCTGGGTATTGCGCGTCGCGCACCCGATGCCTCGTTCTACGATCAGTCGATCATCGATGCGCGCGAGCGCGAGATGAAGGCGCAACGGCTTGAGGAAATCAGGCAGGAAAAAGAGGGCCTCTAGCGGGAACAGTCTGTTGTGGGCGCTCCGCAGTAAACACGGCGGGGCCCGATGATGCCCTGCTAGGCCTGGGAGATATCGCGCACCTGTTGTTCGAGCCGTGTCTTGAGATCGGGGTCCAGCTTCAGTTCTTTCGCCAACTGATCCAGGTAGGCACGTTCCATGAAGGTTTCTTCATCGACCACCAGCAGGCTGGCAAGGTACATCTCGGCTGCCATTTCCGGCGACCTGGACGCGCGCGCCACGGCGGAAGGATCGAGCGGCCGCGTCAATTCTTCATGCAGCCAGCGCTGATCGCTGGCGTCGCCCGAGAGCTTTGCCAGTTCCTGTTCGAGCAATTGGGTTTCGGCCGGACCGATATGACCGTCGGCCTTGGCGGCGCCGATCATGGCGATCAGGATAGCGGAGCTGTGTTGTTCGGCCTGCGCCGCAGGCAGTCGATCCAGGGTTTGTGGCTCTGCCGTCGTCGTTGCGTTCCCGGCTTGTGCCTTGTCGCGCTGCCAGTCGCCGTATGCCTTGTAGGCCAGTGCGCCCAGCGCTGCCATGCCGCCGTACAAGGCCAGATTGCCGCCCATTTTTCTTGCTTTCTTGCTGCTGAGAAGCATGGCTAGCGCGCCGCCGCTGATGGCGCCGCCGCCGAAGCCCGTCAGCAGCGACGATAGCTTGTCGCCGCCGGCCTGGGACTGACCGGATTGACCGCCCAGCAGGTCGCCGAGGCCGCCCGGTAACCCGCCGCGCGTATTCTGTCCGCTGCTCCATTGTCGGGCCAGGTCCTGGCCGGATTTCAAAAGTTGATCCAGTATCTGGCGTGTGGTCACGATGCGTTCTTGTCTGTTTTTGAGGGCAAGTCATCGACCCGGAATTCGGGGTTTGGTTCAATCTCCGGTGCACGAGGGCGTTTGACGAAGCCGAATTGCGTTTCCAGCGCATCTTCCTTCACGTAGCTGACCGACAGGTAATCGCCGCCATCGAGAAAGGTCAGTGCATGGCTCTGGCCTTCCTGTGCGATCCAATGCAAGAGTGATTCTTCGTCGAGTTCGTTCCGGTCGCGTTGCATGCGCGGCAGACACTCGGCCATGTCGCGATCGTCCAGCAGGCAGAGCTTGCTGTCTGCCTGCAGCAGCAGGCGCCCGTGGTCGCTCAGCCATGCGGCTTCGAGATGAGCGATCGGTTGTCCCGTATGCAGGACAAAACCTGCAGCGGGATCGGTGCGCACGACATGCGGCGCGACTTCGAGATCCACATACACGCGTTGCGGTCCGTTCTGGAAGTACCAATTTCCCCGTTCGTCGTATGTGTAATTGCGCCGGATGAAGTCGATCAGCGCAGGCGAAGTGATGCGCTCGCCGGGCAGGTCATGCCGTTGCGCATGTTCGTCGCGCATGCGCCAGTAGCCGCGCGCGTCGAGCGCGAGCCAGCCGTGGCAGTGCGGAACGTTGGGCCATTTGGCGAGGGCTTGCTTGACGATCTCATCCATGGGCGCTCCCGTGCGCGGTCAGGGTGCCGCGTCTTGCAGGAAGTTGACCACGCGTTGCGGCAGCCAGTTCAGATTGCCGGGGAAGGGGCCGGTGGCGAAGCCGACGTGGCCGCCTTCGGCAGGATATTCGAGCGTGACGGCCGGCGAGGCGTCGGTCGGGAGGTATTGCTGCGGCAGAAAGGGGTCGTTGCGCGCGTTGAGGATCAGTGCCGGCACCGTGATGTCGGACAGCACGTAGCGTGCGCTGGCGCGGTACCAGTAGTCGTCGGTGTCGCGGTAGCCGTGCAGCGGTGCGGTGACGATGTTGTCGAAGGTGTAGAGGTTGCGTGACTGCAGCATGGCGTCGCGGTCGAACAGGCCGGGGAACTGCAGCAGCTTCTGCAGGCTTTTCTCACGCAGCGTCTTGAGGAACACGCGCGTATAGACCATGTTGAAGCCGCGTCCGAGCGCGGCGCCGCCGCAGGCCAGATCGAGCGGGGCAGAAACGGCGCAGGCGGCGTCAACGATCTCGGCTTCATGCTGCGATTCGCCGAGCCAGCGCAGCAATGCATTACCGCCGAGCGAGACGCCGGCGGCATAGATGCGCGTGGCGCCGCGTGCGCGTAGTTGCGGTACCAGCCGGCGCAAAATCCAGTCGATCTCTGGCGCATCGCCCGAATGATAGAAGCGCGGTGCGAGGTTGATCTCGCCCGAGCAGCCGCGGAAGTGCACCACCGCGCCCGACCAGCCGAGGCCGGCGATGTGCGCCATCAGTGCGCGCGCGTAGTGGCTGTCGGACGAGCCTTCGAGTCCGTGGAACAGGACCAGGAAGGGCGCCTCGGCGCGGCCGTCGAGAAAGTCGATGTCGATGAAATCCTGGTCCGGCGTCTGCCAGCGTTCGCGCCGATAGAACACGAAGGGCTTGGCGATCAGCTTGGCGGGATAGATGGTTTGCAGGTGGCCGCCCGGCAGCCACCACGGTGCGGAATAACTCATGCGGATCGGAGCGGGAAGAACATGGCGCGCGATCGTGTGGAAAGCGCGGAAAGAGACAGTGTGAGCGAAGCGGGCACGCCGTCAGTGCAGGATGGTGCTCGACACCCGTTCCGTCTCGTGCCTGCCGGGCGCCACCGATGCGTGATGCACGACGATGCGCCAGCCCTGCGGCGTCTTGGCATAAACGTTGGTGGCGATGATGTGGACGTCGCGCTGCTTGCCTTCGGGCGTGCTGACTTCCTCGATCAGGTTGTGCACGGCGCTCATCAGGTTCTGCGAGGCATGCAGCTGCACGGGATGGATGTGCACGCCGCCGCGGGTGAAGATGTCCGCCCACGAGGAGCGGATGGCGGCATAGCCGATCAGGCGCGTGCCGTCCGGGTGGATGCAGACGATTTCCTCGTCGTCCGCCCACAGGCCCATCAGGTCATCGAGATCGGCACGGCCGATGGCGTCGTAGAACGCTGTCTCGATGTGATCGGCCGAACCGAACTGCTTGCGCGCCTTGGACATCAGTGGTGGTGCACCACGGTGCCCGGCTTCAGGCGATATTGCGTGCCGCAGTACGGGCACTTGGCTTCGCCGTGCGACAGGTCGAGGAACACGCGCGGATGCGAGCTCCAGGTGGTCATCGCCGGGTTGGGGCAGTAGGCGGGCAGGTCCTTGCCGTCGAGTTCGATTGCGGACACGCTGTCTTGCGTTGCTGCTGTCATGAAAATCTCCGTATTGCTTTTACTTGGAAAGAAGTGTGGGAATGATAAGCCGCGGCGGCCGATTCGGCCAGCGAATGTGGGCCGTCCGCAACGTGCTGGTCAGACCAGCGTCAGCCAGTGGCTGTACTGCGGCGCGCGGCCGGCTACCGCGTCGAAGAACAGCGCCTGCAGGCGCGTCGTGACTGGACCGCGCGTGCCGTCGCCGATCTGGCGATTGTCGAGTTCGCGGATCGGTGTGACTTCGGCCGCGGTGCCGGTGAAGAAGGCTTCGTCGGCGCAGTACATCTCGTCGCGCGTGATGCGTTTTTCGATGACGTCGATGCCGAGGTCGCGCGCCATCGTCAGCACGGCGTCGCGCGTGATGCCGTCCAGGCAAGAGGCGAGGTCCGGCGTGTAGATCTTGCCGTTCTTGACGATGAAGACGTTCTCGCCCGAGCCTTCCGAAACATAGCCGTCGGTGTCGAGCAGCAGCGCTTCGTCGTAGCCGTCGGCCAGCGCTTCCTGGTTGGCGAGGATGGAGTTGATGTAGTAGCCGGAAGCCTTGGCACGCACCAGCGAGACGTTGACGTGGTGACGCGTGTACGACGAAGTCTTGACGCGGATGCCCTTGTTCATGCCGTCTTCACCGAGGTAGGCGCCCCATGGCCAGGCCGCGACCGCGACGTGGATGGTATTGCCCTTGGCGGAGATGCCGAGCTTTTCGCTGCCGATCCAGACCAGTGGACGGATATAACCGGATTCCAGCTTGTTCTCGCGGATCACGTCGATCTGCGCCTGCATGAGCGTCTGCTGGTCGAACGGAATGTTCAGCTGGAAGATCTTGGCCGAGTTGAACAGGCGCTGCGTGTGTTCCTTGAGGCGGAAGATGGCGGTGCCCTTGTCGGTCTTGTAGGCGCGCACGCCCTCGAAGACGCCCATGCCGTAGTGCAGGGAATGGGTCAGGACGTGAATGGTTGCATCGCGCCAGTCAATCAGTTGGCCGTCTTTCCAAATTTTGCCGTCGCGATCGGACATCGACATGTTCAAGCTCCAGTATGTTGCGTTTATTGATGTAAGCCCTCGATTTTAGCGGATTCGGTGTCCTGCCCGAAACGTTCGTGGCAACCAACTTGCGGAAAATTGAGGTGAGCAGGCGTGCACCGCAAGGGAATTGTTTAATTCCAGCAACAAATGAATAAATCGATAACTTTTTTTCGCGCGGCAAGGAATCAATTGTCAGAGAGGCCTTCTAACCGACGGATTTACCGTTGGGGATATTGCAATAAGGGAAGGTTTTTTGCTTTGCCCTGTACGGTAAAATAACGGTTTTCCGCGAATTTCTAAACAAAGCAACAACACATGCAATTCAAAAGATTGAGCGATCTGATCGCACAGGGCGCACTGCGCGGCAAGCGCGTCTTCATCCGCGCCGATCTCAACGTGCCGCAGGACGCCGACGGCAACATTACCGAGGACACGCGCATCCGCGCATCGGTCCCGGCCATCGAACAGGCGCTCGACGCCGGCGCCGCGGTCATGGTCACTTCACACCTTGGCCGCCCGACCGAAGGAACCTTGACCGCCGCCGATTCGCTGGCGCCGATCGCACGCCGCCTGAGCGAACTGCTGGACCGGCCGGTCGAACTGCGGCAGAACTGGACCGACGGCGTGGAAGTTGCGCCGGGCCAGGTCGTGCTGCTCGAGAACTGCCGCGTCAACAAGGGCGAGAAAAAGAACGACGAGGCGCTGGCGCAGAAGATCGCCGCGTTGTGCGACGTCTATGTGAACGATGCCTTCGGTACCGCGCACCGCGCGGAAGCCACCACCCACGGCATCGCGAAGTTTGCGCCGGTAGCGTGCGCCGGTCCGCTGCTGGCGGCCGAACTCGATGCGCTGGGCAAGGCGCTGTTCCAGCCGGCCAAGCCGTTGCTGGCGATCGTGGCCGGCTCCAAGGTCTCGACCAAGCTGACCATTCTGAAGACGCTGGCCGACAAGGTCGATCACCTGATCGTCGGTGGCGGCATCGCCAATACCTTCATGCTGGCAGCCGGACTCAAGATCGGCAAGTCGCTGGCGGAGCCTGATCTGGTCGATCAGGCCAAGGCCATCATCGACATGATGGCGCAGCGCGGTGCCTCGGTGCCGATCCCGGTCGATGTGGTGTGCGCCAAGGAATTCGCGCCGACCGCGGTGGCTACCGTCAAGGCGGTGGCGGAAGTGGCCGACGACGACATGATCCTCGACATCGGCTCGCAGACGGCGGCCACGCTGGCAAAGCAGATCGCCGGCGCGGGGACCATCGTCTGGAACGGCCCGGTTGGCGTGTTCGAGTTCGACCAGTTCGCGGAAGGTACCAAGACGCTGGCGCTGGCGATCGCGGAGTCGAAAGGCTTTTCGGTCGCGGGCGGCGGCGATACCTTGGCGGCGATTGCCAAGTACGGCATCGCTGATCGCATCGGCTACATTTCCACCGGCGGCGGCGCCTTCCTCGAATTCCTCGAAGGGAAGACACTGCCGGCGGTCGAGATCCTGGCGCAGCGCGCGCAGGATTGATCTGCGCGGTTTGAAAAGGTTGGCAAGGCTGCGCCGGACGATCCGGCACGGCATGGATGGCGCGGCGCACATAGTGCTTGCACGGATGCCGTACCATCCGCATCGAAACATTTAGATATCTGGAGATTCACATGGCACTCGTATCCCTGCGTCAATTGCTGGACCACGCCGCTGAAAACGGCTACGGCCTGCCGGCCTTCAACGTCAACAACCTGGAATATGTCCAGGCGGTGATGCGCGCAGCCGATGCGACGGACTCCCCGGTGATCCTGCAGGCCAGCCGCGGTGCGCGCTC
>PJTY01000924.1_pt1 | contig 12263 bp, 12 predicted proteins | sample 1512121 | NCBI WGS metagenome assembly PJTY01 (sample SAMN08177680, study PRJNA422409) | Soil metagenome, whole genome shotgun sequencing project. | isolation source: Soil enriched (2) on filter paper: alkali lignin treatment | place: USA: Madison | collected 2015-01-15 | reverse complement strand
GTCCTGACCGGGCGCTATGGAGGCGGGGATGCCGCAAAAGGAGAGATTCTACTCCTTAAACGGCGGCAAGTCCCCTGACAGTCGGAAGGACAAACAGCAGTACAGTTACGCGCCGTTGGCCGGAGAAGCGCCATCTGGCGGGCATTTGCGCCGGTTCCGTCGGTCGGACGAAACACGGAGTATTGGTTTTCTGCCAATGCAAATGCAGGCCGGACTGTTAACTTGGCACCACACGCACGGAGAACGCCTCGCTCACGAAGAAGCCGTTGTCCGGAAAACCCGTTTCATCCTTGAAGCCGAACCAGCTGAAATTGGCCTTGGGTTCGATGCTCAGCATGAGTTGACGGACCGTTTCGGTCTGGTCCAGCGACTCGGCCTTTGCCCAATCCTTGAGCAGCTGCTCGATCGTGAGCAGTTGCTTGGCCCATGCCTTGTTGATGCGCAGGAAGCGGTCGTAGAGGTTCTGGAATTCTTCCAGCGTCAGCATGCCGCCCGGCGCCAGCAGCATCAGAAAGGGCGGCACGATGCGCGCCAGGGTATCGGGCTCCGTCATCAATACCTGGTTCAGGTAGGGGAAGGCATCTTTGTCGGTATCGCGATAGAACTGCTCAGGCGCGAAACCGAGCGCGAGGAAGCGGTCGTGAATCTTGTGGCGCTGCAGTTCATGGTCGAGCACGCTGATGAAGCCCGGCATGGCATCCTGATCGAACACCGACGAGATGCCAAGCCGGATGCGGCGGTAGCCGGACAGCTGCAGGTCGAGCAGCAGCAGTTCCTGCGCCAGCGCGGCGCTCGGGTGGCGGCAGCCCGTGTATTCGATGACGGCGCGTTCGCCCTCGATGCTGGACAGCCATTCGCTGCCGGCAGACTTCTCGAACCGAAGTTTGACCTTCTGCTGCACGCTCTTGAGCAGCGGGGCGATGCGGGGATCGGAACGGGCCTTGTCGATGACGCTCATGAGAATCGCGAGAAGAAAGTAAAAGCCGCATTATGGGCCATATTGATGAGCGATATGACGCGCCATATCGCGCCCGCCGGCCGGTCGTGCATGGATAGTCCGGTGTTCTTCAACGATGTCAGGTCGGTTCTGTCTGCTTGCGTGCCTGCTTCTGTTCGTACATGGCGGTGTCGGCGTGATCGAGCAGGCTTTGTTCGTTTTCGCCATGCTGCGGGTAATGCGCGATGCCGATGCTGGGCAGGATGTGCAGCCGATGGGCTTCCAGTTGTACCGGCTGATGGAAGGCCGCATGAATCTTGTCCGCGACGACGGTTGCGTATTCCGCCTGCTGCATGCTTTCGATGAGGATCACGAATTCGTCGCCGCCGACACGCGCCACGGTATCGGATTCGCGCACGCATTGTTTCAGGCGTTGCGCGACTTCTTTCAGTAACTGATCGCCGGCGGCATGGCCATAGGTGTCGTTGACTTCCTTGAAGCGATCCAGGTCGAGGAAGAGCACTGCCATCATTTCCTGCTGCCGGCGCGCGCGTGCCAGGGAGGTCCTCAGGCGGTCGAACAGCAGGCCGCGATTGGGCAGGTCGGTCAGCGGATCGTACTGCGAGGCATGCTGCAGCCGCTCGTAGAGCTGCTTGCGTTCGACCGCAGTGGCGATCTGGGTCGAGACGAAGCGCACCAGTTTTCTGTCCTGGTCGGTGTAATGCACGCCGTCGGCATAGCTGCGCAGGAAGAGCGCGCCGATGATGCCGCCCGGCGTCATCAATGGCGCGGCCAGCCAGCACAGCGACACGCGGTTGCCCACGGTCTGCATTTCCGATGGCAGGGGCGCGTTCTCTTCGGTGCAGACCAGCAGCGGCTGCATGGAGCTGGCGATCTTGACGTACAGCCGTTCGGCCGAGTCTCGCATCAGATCGATCGGATGATCGTACTGGTCGATGTGGTACGAGAACTCCAGCGCCTGTTTGGTGCTGTCGTACAGGGCGACGGAAAGATTCTCGGCCGGCAGCAGGGTGCCGATCACTTCGTGCATGCGCCTGAACAGGTCGGGCAAACCGCTGGCGACGTGGGCGGCTTCGGAAATGGCGTACAGCGCGGAGCGCAGGTTCTCGGCCTTCTTGCGGCCGGTGATGTCGCGCGCCACGGCGATGCGTACCCGATCGGCAGGCGACCAGCGCGCCGACCACATGATGTACACCACCTCGCCATCCTTGCGCAGATAACGGTTTTCGACGTTGATCCTGGGGTTGCCGCCCATGATGTCGTCCGCGACCGCAAGCGTCGCGGCGCGGTCGTCCGGATGGACCAGATCGATCATCGGCGTGCCGATGACCTCGTGCGGTGCATAGCCGAAGATGCGTTCAAACGCGGTGCTGACATAAACGAAGCGACCGTCGATATCGACGATGCAGATGGCATCTGGAAGAAGGTCCAGAAAACCGGAGGCCGGGATGGTGAATTTGTTTTCCATGGGGCATGGATACTATTCGATTACGGCCGTGTCTGTCAGGGAGCGAAACTTCTCTCCCTGCAGGCTGTTTTTACTTGAAAGTCTTTTTTACGCGCTCGCTGCGTGTCTTTTCGAGTTGCTCGTGCGCCTTGCGCTTGTCGCGCCCGAGCATGCGCTCGATGTATTCGAACCAGAGGAAGGCCAGCACGAACAGGCCGGCGATCCACCACCACGACATGGCGGCAAACGGGCCGACCTCAAAGTACTTCAATCCTGAAAGCAGGACGATGGCGATGATCAGCGGCACGGTGAGTTCTCCCTTTGGCGTGAGGCCTTTTTTGATCAGAATAGGAGAAAAGGGAAAGGTGGTCAATGCGATTGAGAAAGAGAAAACGGGCCGGAGATACCGCCCCGTTTTTTCAAAACGGAAGAAGGTGTGCAATCGGGCTGACCTTCTTGTCATGACATCGAATGAACGAAACCGGATCGAAGGCTCCAGTCATTCGATGAGTGCAGGCTTATGTGTTCATGCGCGCTGCAAGAGAACGGTCAGAAATCCACCGAGGCGGACAGGTGGAAGGCGCGCGGCGCGCCCAGGTTGATGGCGTTGTTGCTCCAGACGTTGTTCCAGTAGTTCCTGTCGAATGCATTGTCCACGCTGGCGCGGAATACGACGGGCTTGCCGCCAAGCTTGGTCGCATAGCGCGCGCCCAGATCCAGCGTCGTCCACGACGGCAGCTTCAACGTGTTGGCGTTGTTCACGTACTGTGCGCTGGTGTAGTTCACCCGTCCGCTCACCGCCAGACCCGGCAGGACCGGCACGTCCCAGTCCAGGCCCAGGTTGGCCGCCCACGGTGGTGTGCCGGCGGCATGATTGCCATCCTGCAGTCCGCCCTGCGTCCTGGTCAGCTTGCCTTGCATGTAGGTCACCCCGCCCAGCATGCGCAGGTCGCGTGTCAATTCCCCGAAGATCGCCCACTCGATGCCACGGTTGCGCTGCTCGCCGTTCAGGCGCAGCGTCGGCAGCGGCGTGGTGCTCTCATCGGTCACCGTGTTTGGCCGGGCGATCTGGAACAGGCTGATGGTGTTGGTGAAGCTGCCTGTTTGCAGCTTGGCGCCCAACTCGACCTGCTTGGTCTTGTAGGGCGGGAAGACCTCGCCCGCGTTTTGATAGGTGGTGCCGACCGTCGTGCCCTGTGACAGGCCTTGGATGTAATTGGCATACAGCGACAGATCGTTGGTCGCCTTGAATACCAGTCCTGCCATTGGCGTCCAGGCACTGGCGTCGTAGCCCGGGGGGATGACTGCGCCGGTGGTATCGTCGAAGTTGGTCGCCTTCACGTTCTGCCGCCGCACGCCCAACGTCAGCAGCACGCGGTCGTCCATGAAGCCCAACGTGTCGGCCAGTGCAATGCCGCTGAGGGTGGTTTCCGATGTCTTCGGGTTGTCGGTCGGCGCAACAGGCCAGACGAGGGACGCGGGGTTGTAGATGTTGGACGGCTGGGACGAGCCGAATACCGATGCACCGCCATTATCCCGGGCCAGATAGGACACGCTCAAGGCCACGGAATGGCTGACCGTACCGGTCTGGAAGCGGCCGCGCAGGCCGGCTTCGGCACTTTTTGTCCTGGAAAACGAAGACCCGTTATCGGTACGCATGGTGGCGTCGCCATTGGCTTGAACGTTCAGGAGCCAGCCATTGACGGGACCATCAAACTTGGAACGCTGTACACCGACCTTGGCGTAGCCGGTCCAGCGGTCGTTGAAATCGTATTCGACGCCAAGGATGACCGCTTGCGTGGTTTCCTTGCTCTCCGGCGAGCCCGGATACATGTTGGTGCGAGTATCGGGTGCGGTAGGCACCGAAGTCAGCGCGCTATTGAGTCGGAAGATGCCAATCGTGCCGCCGCCACTCTGCTTTTCCTCCATGCGATACGCATCCAGCGTCAGGCGCGTGCGCTCGCCACGGTAGTCCAGCGCCAGGGCGCCGAGGTTGCCACCATTCCTCGCACCATCGACAAACTTGTCGCCATCCTTGTAGCGGCCGTTGAAGCGCACGCCCCATTCGTTGTTGGCGCCAAAGCGGCGGCCCGTGTCCACCTGGGTTTTCCACACGTTCTTCGATTCCAGACCCAGCGTCAGGCGTGTCAAGGGGGTATCGCCCGCCCGCTTGGGAACGAGATTGATGGAACCGCCCACCGCGCCGCTGGGCGACATGCCGTAAAGCAGAGCGCTCGGTCCCTTGAGCACTTCCACCCTTTCAGCAAATTCGGCTGAAAGGTCTCCACTGGCTGGTGCCATGCCATGCAGGCCGTCGAATGTGACCGCGCCGGAGCTGAGGCCGAAGCCGCGAATCTTGAAGGACGCTTCGGCGGGATTGCCTGCCGGCGCAGTTTGCCGAATCGAGGGTTCGTTCTTCAATACATCCAGCACGGTTTCTGCCTGCTGATCCGCGATCAATTGCGAGGTGTAGTTGGTGATGTTGAAGGGCGTGTCCATCACATCCCTGTTGCCGAGCATGCCAAGCCGTCCACCGCGGGCGACTTGTCCGCCTGCATAGGCCGGCGGCAGATCGATTGTCGCAGGCGCCGTCACATCGACTTGCGGCAGCACGTTCTCGCCACCGGCATCCCCTTCGCGCACCACGGAGAACGAACGCTCGTCGATGGCGCGAACCTGCAGCGACGAGCCCTGCAGCAGTTGTGCCAGCGCTTCGCGCACGGTCATGCTGCCCTTGACGGCGGGTGCGGTCTTGCCGGTCGTGATGTCGCTGACGAACAGGATCTGGGCGCCGGTCTGGCGCGCCAGCGCATTGAGCGCCTGGTGCAGCGGTTGCGGCGCAATATCGACCGCAACCGGGCCGGTCTGCGCCAGTGCGGCGGCCGACAGCGCGATGCCGGCGGCCAGGATGGTCAAACGGGTTTTCAGCTTCTTCATGCAATGTCTCCGGGAAAATGGAATCAACAGTGAAGAAGCCGAGCCGGAAGGCGGCCATGTACACCTTGTACCGAAATTTTTTTGGCGAGGCGATTATTTAAGGTCGTCCGACTTCGGCACGATTTGCGTGCGGCCGTCGGCATGGTGCAGGATGGCGACCGGCGCCAGCGTGGGAAGCTGATCCAGCAACCGCTCGATGTTGTCGATATCGAACTGGCCGCTGATGCGCAGGTTTTCCAGCGCGGGAGCCACCTCGATGGGCTGGGTGCGATAGCGTTGCAGCTCGGCCATCATGTCGCGCAACGGCGTGCGGTCGAAGTAGAGCTTGCCGTGACGCCAGCCGGTCGCCAGCTCGGTGTCGATGGTGTGCGGCATGCTGGAGCCGGACAGACCCGTTTCGAGCGCCTGCCCGGCATGGAGCACCTGCTTGTGCGCCTGCTGGTGATCGTCCGACACTTCCACGCTGCCTTCGAGCACGGTGACAGCGGTTCCCTGCTGCGTGTTGCGCACGTTGAAGACGGTACCGATATCGACCACGCGCGTGCGATTGGCATGCACGACGAAGCTGCGCAGGCGCGGATGGGATGCGGTGAACAATGCTTCGCCCTGATCCAGATAAAGATGCCGTGAACGCAGGTGATGTTCGATGCGCAGCGAGGAGTCGGTATTGAGCGCGATCTCGCTGCCGTCATGCAGCGTCAGCGTGTGGCGCTCGCCAACGGCGGAGACGAACCGTTCGTTGTAATAGACAGGGTCCAGCCACAGCAGGCCGCACACGGCGAGCATCGCCACCGAGGACGCCGCGATCTTCCTGTTGCGCTTGCGGGTGGCGGCGCGTGCGGTGATCTCGTCCACGCCGGGCAGACGCGCCCGCAAGCCATCCTCGAACATCATGAGCAGTTCGTCGTCCAGCGTGGTGGCGTGGGACAGCTTGCCGTCGGACGAAGCGACCGGCTGGGTGATGCGCGGCGGTTTGGGCGGCATCGTCAACCTGCGTGCATGACGGGCGCGAGCCCGGCTGCGGCGCGCGCCATGTGCCGCGCGACCATGCCGCGCGAGATGCCGAGCCGGCTGGCGACTTCGGCCTGCGGCAGGTGATAGAGCTTGTGCAGGATGAAGACATCGCGGCAGCATTCGGGCAGCGCGTGTACGGCATCCAGCAGCGCTTCCTGCTTCTGCTGGAAGGCGACGGCGAGTTCGGCCTGCGACAGCGGCGTGTGGGCCGCTGTCGGCTCCGGCAGGTCGGGCAGATGCTGCACGATGCCGCTACGCGTTTTTTCGACGCGGTAGCGGTCGATCGCCAGTTGTGTCGAGACGTGGCGCAAAAAGGCGGTCGGCGTACGCACGTCCTGTGGCGGCTTTTCGAGCAGTTGCACGCAGACGTCCTGCATGACCTCGGTCGCGAATCCCTTGTCGCCAAAGCGGCGGCGCACATGATCGACGAGGTCGTCGTAATGACGCACGAGTTCGTCGATGAGAGAGGTGTCGGATGGCTTGCTGAGCACTGCGCAGACTCGAGAGGAAAACCTTGGGGAACCGGGCGGCAGGCGAGCGATCTGTGCCTGCGCTTGGCATTAAATGATAATGCGTATCATTTTATAGGCAGGCAAGACGGGGTAGCAAGCAAAGGAGGCGGATGTGTTGCCGTAATCGCACATTGCCTCCGATTTGCGCATGCGTTTTATTGTGAGCAAAGGTAACGCCTTCTTGTGGTGCACGCGCACGATGGCATATTGTCCTAGCCAGGGTTCGGCGGCCGGTTTGCCGAATCAAACACGGTAGAATACCCGTGGTCAACTGCATGGAGAGAAGTATGAAGCGTTCGTTGTTGCTCTGTCTGCTGATCGGTGCCGGTGTGTCGAACATCGCGCTGGCGGACGCCAATCTTGCGCGCTCCAAGAATTGCATGGCGTGCCACGCGGTCGGCAACAAGGTGCTGGGTCCGTCGTTCAAGGATATCGCGACGCGCTACAAGGGCCAGAAGGGCGCGGAAGACAAGCTCGCGCAGAAGATCACCAAGGGCGGCAGCGGCACTTGGGGCGCGGTGCCGATGCCTGCCAATACCCAGGTCAGCGACGCCGAGGCGCGCCAGCTCGTGCAATGGATCATGACGCTGAACTGATTTCTGCCAGTGTGCCTGTTCGGCATCCAATAAAAAAAGCGCTTCGATCGAAGCGCTTTTTTATTTTTCCGATTCCGGTTTTTACTTGGTCACCGTCAGCAGTTCGCGTTTGCCGTTACGGTAGGTGTAGAGCGTCAGCAGGCCGTCCTTGATGTCGCCATGTTCATCGAAGGCGACGGTGCCGGTTACGCCCTGGTAATTGCTCTTTGCCAGTTCCGGCAGATACTTGGCCGGGTCGGTGGAGTTGGCGCGCTTCATCGCATCGACCACGGTGAAGGTCGCGTCATAGGCATAGGCGGCGGTATAGACCACGTCGATGCCGAAACGCTTCTTGTACTTGGCGCGGAAATCATCGACGGCCTTGCGACGCTCTTCCGGCACGCCGCCGGCTTCGGCGCAGACCACCTGGTCGTCGCCGAGCGCGGTGCCGGCCAGGCCGGGCAGCGAGCCGGTGCAGATGCCGTCACCGCCCATGAACCTGGCGTTGATGCCGAGCTGTCGCATCTGGCGGATCATCGGTCCGCCGACTGCATCCATGCCGCCGAAGAAGATGATGTCGGGTTTGCGCGACTTGATCGAGGTCAGGATGGCGTTGAAGTCGGTGGCCTTGTTGTTGGTGTACTGGGTGGCGACGATCTGGCCGCCGGCCGCCTTGACGGCCTTGGCGAACTGGTCGGCCACGCCCTGGCCGTAGGCGGTGCGGTCGTCGATGATGGCGAAGGTCTTGCCGCCCATGGTCTTGACCGCGTACTGGCCGAGCGTGCCGCCGAGCTGCGCGTCATTGGCGACCAGGCGGAAGGTGGTCTTGAACTTCTGCTGCGTATACTTGGGATTGGTGGCCGAAGGCGACAGTTGTGGAATGCCGGCGTTGGCATAGATGCGCGAGGCCGGGATCGTGGTGCCGGAATTCAGATGGCCGATCACGGCGGACACGCGTGCATCGACCAGCTTGGTGGCGGCGTTGGTGGCCTGGCGCGGATCGGCCGCATCGTCCTCGGCCAGCAGTTGCAGCTTGATCTTCTTGCCGTCGATGACGAGGCCCTTGGCATTGATGTCCTCGACCGCGAGGCGCGTGCCGTTTTCGTTGTCCTTGCCCATGTGCGAATCGGAGCCAGTGGTCGGGGCGACGCTGCCGATGCGCACGACCTGCTCCTGCGCCGAGGCGGTTCCTGCAAGCGCAAGGGCGAGGGCACCTGCCAGTGAAATCATCTTGAACTGCATATATTTCTCTCCTGAGGATTGTCAAAAACGGGCGTAACTGCAACACTCCAGCATTCCAGCCGACACAGCAAGCAACAAGCGGTCCATACGGGACCTTACAACATTCAAAAAGCGACGCAAAGCATTTTGCACTGTTTTTACTGCCCGAGACGCCATGCCCAAATTCCATACGCTCGACAAGGTCGATCGCCGCCTTTTGAACCTGTTGCAGAAGAATAACCAGATTTCCACGCGCGAACTCGCCGAGACCGTGCACATCTCGCAGCCGACCTGTCTGCGCCGCATCCGCGACATGCGCGAGGCCGGCATCATCAGCGCCGATGTCGCCATGGTTGATCCGTTTGCGCTGGGCTACGGCATGCTGGCTTTCCTCGAGGTCTCGCTCGAGAACCAGTCGGACGAACGCATGCAGGAGTTCGAGGAACGCATGCAGCAGGAAGCCGAGGTCATGCAGTGCTATTTCGTCTCGGGCGACTACGATTATTTTCTGGTGGTGCACGTAGTCGACATGGATGCCTATTACCAGTTCGTGCGGCGTGCCATTTCCGGTTCGGGCAATGTGCGGCATTTCCAGTCGCGCTTTCCGATGAAGCGCGCCAAGTTCGATACGCGCATCGCCTTCGATGAAAAGGTGATGGCGGTCGATGTACGCATATCGAAACGACGCTAGAAGCGATCGCGCAAACAAAAACGGATGCCATGTAGGCATCCGCTTTTCATTCCAGAAAGCATTCAGCTTGTGGCCGAACAGATCTGCGGAAATCGTGCGGCAGGCCGGTAGGGCATGCCGGTGAAGCGGAAGTCGAGTTCGGGTTCGCGGCCGGAGACGATGTCGGCGATCGCGCGGCCCGAGCCGCAGCCCATGGTCCAGCCCAGCGTGCCGTGGCCGGTGTTGAGAAACAGGTTGCCGAATTTTGTCTTGCCGATGTACGGCACGTTGGACGGCGTCAGAGGCCGCAGGCCGGTCCAGTAGGCGACGTTGTCGTAATCGCAGGCACCCGGGAACAGTTCCTGCACGCGGCGCGTGATGGCGGCGCAGCGCGTTGGGTTGAGTTCGCGCGTGTAGCCGTTGAGTTCGCAGGTGCCGGCCACGCGCAGGCGGTCGCCCAGGCGCGAGAAGACCAGCTTGTAGCCGTCGTCGGTCAACGACACGCTCGGCGCGGCCGCGCTGTCGATGACCTGGTAGGTCGCCGAATAGCCCTTGCCCGGATAGATCATCAGGTCGATGCCCAGCGGTTTCAACAGCGGCTGCGAGAAGCTGCCGGCGGCGACCACGAACGCGTCTGCATGCAGAGTGCGATGGCGGCCATCCTCGTCGATGACTTCGACGCCGGTGATCTTTGCATGCTTGCCGCTGCCTTCCGTGATCAGGCGCGTGACGCTGGTGTTGAAACGGAAGGCTACGCCGGCTTCGGCAGCCTTGGCGGCCAGGCCGATCGTGAATTTATAGACATCGCCCGATTCGTCGGACTCGGTGAAGTCGCCGCCGACGATCCTGTCGCGGATGCCGGCCAGTGCCGGTTCGATGCGCACGACTTCGTCGGCGCTGATCGAATCGCGCCGGCAGCCGAGTTCGCACATCAGCCTTGCCGCGGCCAGCGAATCGTCGAACTCTTTCTGATCGGTATAGAAGTGCAGGATGCCGCGCGTCAGGTGGTCGTAATCGATGCCGGTCTCGGCGCGCACCTGCTGCAGCGTCTGGCGGCTGTATTCGGCGATGGAAACGATCTGGCGGATGTTGTCTGCCGTGCGTGCCGGCGTGCATTCGCGCAGGAAGTTGAGGCCCCATTTCCATTGCAGCCATTCGGGTCGGAAGCGGTAGAGCAGCGGCGCATCTTCCTTGCCCAGCCACTTGAGAATCTTGCCGGGCGCCGACGGATTGGCCCACGGCTCGGCGTGCGAGACGGAAATCTGGCAACCGTTGGCGAAGCTGGTTTCCTGCGCCGCGCCAGGCTGCCGTTCGATGACGGTGACGTCATGCCCGGATTTGTTCAGGAACCATGCGGACGCCGTGCCGATGATGCCTGCTCCCAGAACGATTACTTTCATGCCGTTTCCTCCAACTGTGGAATCCCTTGACTACAAGGTGACATTGTAAAAAGTTATCGCTTTTCTGGGGAATCAACTTGAGACGATTTATTTTTTGATGAACTTCTATATAAGGAATTTTTGTTTTGTATGGAAATAAATTCTTATATTTTTTTGTTTTTCGAAAAATTGAGATGGCGAATCTCCTGCGCCACCGATTCGCGCACCAGTTGTTCGATGCTCAATTGCAGATTGGTGCGGATGGTATCCATCGCTTCGTCGAGGCTGGCGCTGATGCTTTCGTGAATCTGTTGCTCGAGCAGCGGGTCGAGGCGGTCGAGTAGGGTGTTCAGGGTGCGTTCGCTGATTTTCTGTTCCAAGTGCGTCCATTCGCCATCCATCCAGTCGTCGATGGGCGTGGCGCGCACGGGAGGTGCAGCCGGCGGTGGCGTGACTGCGGGTAGAGGAGATGAAGCCGACGGCAGCACCGACGACAAGGGCAGTTCGGGAATATCTTCCGTCGCCGCATCTTCCCGCACTACGACTTCCGGTGCGGGAATGATTTCCGTCAGCATCGGAATGCCGGCGTCCTGATCGGGATTGCTCATGTGTTGTCCGCCACGAAGTGGGTCAGCGGGTAGCCGCGCTGCTTGTAGTAAGTGTAGCGCTGGCGGCCGGCATTGCGATCGGTGTCGTCCATCGAGATGACTTCGAACATGCGGGTAAAGCGCGCAAAGTGGGTGGGTGGCGTGTCCGACAGGTTGATCAGGATGTCGTGATGCGGCACTTCCGCCGCCGGGTCGGCCGTCAGCAGGATCGGCGTCTGGCTGGCGAGTGCGTCGTCGAGCGCCACGTGCGGCAGGAAGTCATGCTCGGAGAAGGTCCACATCATTTCATCGAGCCGCGCCATCTGGGCGCGGTCCTGCGTCAGGATCACGATGCGGAAGTCGGCCTTGCGCGCCTTGCGTGCGAGGCGGCAGGCGTAGGCGATCTTGTCTGGAACGTTGCTGTGAAAATCGATGCGCGTCATGAATGCTGAATCGGGGCGAAGGTCGACGGGAATGTCATCGATTATACGAAAGAAGCCGCGGCCCACACGCGGCTTTGTTCACACAAGCTTTTCGCGCGACCGCTATTGCCCGGTCGGCGCGATCCCTAGAAGCGGAAACCGGGCGGCGCGTTGCCCGCGGCTGCCGGAGGGCTGTCGGGGGTGGCTGCTTCCTTGCCGGCTGGCGCGTCAACTGCAGGCTTGGCGGCGACCGGGGCCGGCTGAGGTGCGGCCGGTTGCGGGGCAGGGTTGCGATAGTTGCGCGGCAAATGGCTGTTGGACGGATAGCCAGCGGCCGACAGCGCGTGGTTCCAGCGGTCGTGTTCGTAGCCGCTTTCCTTGTTGGCGCCTATCGTGAGAAAGGGCAGTTCCTGCGAGCCGCCGACCTGCTTGAGGCGGGCGATGTCTTCATTGGTCTGCACCGTTTTTTCGGCGAACGGGATGCCGCGTATGTTGAGCGTATTGCGTCCGTCATCGCAGGCCGGGCAGTTCGGCGTGGTAT
>PJTY01000923.1_pt1 | contig 12278 bp, 13 predicted proteins | sample 1512121 | NCBI WGS metagenome assembly PJTY01 (sample SAMN08177680, study PRJNA422409) | Soil metagenome, whole genome shotgun sequencing project. | isolation source: Soil enriched (2) on filter paper: alkali lignin treatment | place: USA: Madison | collected 2015-01-15 | reverse complement strand
GAGTTCACCCAGCCGCGCGCAGGTCGCGCGCAGCTTTTCGACACCGGTCGGCGTCTTGGGCGGGAAGAACTCGATGCTGAAATTTTGTTGTGTCATTTTTCTTGCAGCAGAAGCGAGGACAGCACCCACGAAATGATGCTGTAGAGAATCGCGCCGAGGAAGGCGGACCAGAAGCCGGCGACGTGGAAGCCGTTGACCAGTTCGGCCGCCGCCCAGAACATCAGGGCGTTGATGACGAAGATGAACAGGCCCATCGTCAGCAGCGTGGCCGGCAGCGTGAGCAGGATCAGGACCGGCCGGATCAGCGCATTGATCAGGCCCAGCACCAGTGCCGCCACGATCGCGGTGACGAAGCTGTCGATACGGATGGACGACATCAGGAAAGGCAGTGCGAACAGCGCCGCCGCATTGATTGCCCAGATGATCAGGATACGCATGCGATTCTCCCTCGATGATGGAAACACGGCCGACGGTCGGCCCTGAAAAGGCGCCGCTCCTCGCGCGAAGCAGCGCCCGCCTTACGACAAGCGATCAGTAGCGATAGTGCTCCGGCTTGTACGGACCTTCCTGCTGCACGCCGATGTAGGCCGCCTGTTCGGCGGTCAGCGTCGTCAGCTGCGCGTTGAGCTTCTTCAGCTGCAGGCGTGCGACCTTCTCGTCCAGGTGCTTGGGCAGCGTATAGACGCCGACCGGGTAGGCACTCGTGTTGACGAACAGTTCGATCTGCGCAATCGTCTGATTGGCGAACGACGAGCTCATCACGTACGAAGGATGGCCGGTGCCGCAGCCGAGGTTCACCAGGCGGCCTTCCGCCAGCAGGATGATGCGCTTGCCGTCGGGGAAGATGATGTGGTCGACCTGTGGCTTGATGTTGTCCCAGGTGTACTGCTTGAGCGCGGCGACCTCGATCTCGTTGTCGAAGTGGCCGATGTTGCAGACGATCGCCTGATCCTTCATCTTCTTCATGTGCTCGTGCGTGATCACATGGTAGTTGCCGGTGCAGGTGACGAAGATGTCGCCGTGCTCGGCCGCGTAATCCATGGTCACCACGCGATAGCCTTCCATCGCCGCCTGCAGTGCGCAGATCGGATCGATCTCGGTGACCCACACCTGCGCCGACAGCGCGCGCAAGGCCTGCGCCGAACCCTTGCCGACGTCGCCGTAGCCGGCCACGATCGCGATCTTGCCGGCCACCATCACGTCGGTCGCACGCTTGATGCCGTCCACCAGCGATTCGCGGCAGCCGTACAGGTTGTCGAACTTGGACTTGGTGACGGAGTCGTTGACGTTGATCGCCGGGAATGCCAGCTTGCCTTCCTTGTGCATCTGGTACAGGCGATGCACGCCGGTCGTGGTTTCCTCGGTCACGCCCTTGATTTCCTTCAGGCGCTTGGAGTACCAGGCCGGATCGATCGCCAGGTAGCGCTTGATCGCGTTGTACAGGCAGACCGCTTCTTCCGAATCCGGGTTGTCGAGCACGCTCGCATCCTTCTCGGCGCGCGAACCCAGGTGCAGCAGCAGCGTGGCGTCGCCGCCGTCGTCGAGGATCATGTTGGCCTGCTCGCCATCCCAGTCGAAGATGCGGTGCGTGTATTCCCAGTATTCGTCGAGGTTCTCGCCCTTGACGGCAAACACCGGCGTGCCGTTGGCGGCAATCGCGGCGGCCGCATGGTCCTGCGTCGAATAGATGTTGCACGAAGCCCAGCGCACGGTGGCGCCCAGCGCTTCGAGCGTCTGGATCAGCACGGCGGTCTGGATCGTCATGTGCAGCGAGCCGGCGATGCGCGCGCCCTTGAGCGGCTGCGATGCGGCAAATTCTTCGCGGATCGCCATCAGGCCCGGCATTTCGGTCTCGGCGATCTTGATTTCCTTGTTGCCCCAGTCGGCCAGCGACAGGTCGGCAATCACGTAGTCTTTGGAATCGGAATTCAGTACAGCGGCGTTCATCACGCCCTCCTTTCGTCAGAAAAAAAGAAAACGTGAGCGCGGTTGCTGATTGAAGACTGCATCAAGCCTGGCAGGTCGAAGATCCTGTCGCAACGCTCCTTGATGCGGGACCGTCATTTTAATCGAAAAAGCGCATCGGATGACTGTTTGCAGCGGGAAATTGCGATCTAGCGCGCGTCCGACCACGCCGAGGCATCCGCCGCGCGATCGCCCGGAGCAGCCTTATTCTGCGGCCGCACATTCTCGCCAATCCAGTTCACCATATCGACCCAGATACGCCGTACCTCGGCCTTGGGCGGCATCTTCTGCGCATTCGGCAGTTCGATCGTGATGACCGGCACCTTGCGGTGCACGCCACCGTAATTGCCGAGCGAGCCCGGATAGATGCCGACGCGGTTGAGCATCAGGCGACCGAAGCGGTGCGGCGGCTGCGCCGGCCCGTCGAAATCGAGCACGCCGAACGGCGCATGGACGGAGATGATCACATCAGGCCGAAAGCTGCGCATCTCGTCCTCGACCCAGCGGCTTTCGGGTTCGGACAGCGGTGCCATGCCCGGAAAGCGGCGCGGGTCGGCGCGCGTGCGCGCCTGCCAGTAGCGCGGCGCCTCGGTTTCCCAGCCCGGCGTCGGGAAGTTGCGGTTGAGATCGACGCCGTTGGCATTCATGCGGCTCGCCTTCTCCGCCAGCATGCCGTCCGGATTGACGACCGGCATGATGCGCCAGTCCATGCTCTGCGCCAGCGGCCCGTTCATGTCCGCGACCCAGCGATAGACGATGGCGGCCGAAGTCAATTCGTCGCCATGGATGCCGCCCATCAGCAGCACGCGCAGCGGCCGCTTCTTGCGGTTGACGGCCGGCACGTCCTTCGCGATCAGCGGAAAGCCCTGCAGCGAATGCCGCCCGCTCGCCGCGAAGCCGCCCTGCAGGCACAAGGACTTGCTGACGGTCGGCATGCGCGGGATCAGGCGATCGCACCATTGGTCGGGTGTCAGTGCCTGCGGCGGCGCGGCCGATGTGGAAAAGGACAAGGCCAGCCCGCATGACAGTGCGAGCAGGACGAGGCAACTGCCGAACGCGATGGAAGTTCGCATGAAAGAAGCATCCCGGAAATGAAAAGGCCGGTCGATCACGATGGATCGAACCGGCCAATGATAACTGCTGGTGTTGCATGGAGGCAGCTTTGTGGCCTCCATGCACATCCACTACGCGAACACGCGTTCAGCCCTAAAACTCAAACCCAGGTTTCGCAGACCTTACAGACCAGCCGCTGCGCGCAGCGCCTGTGCCTTGTCGGTACGCTCCCAGCTGAACTCGGGTTCCTCGCGGCCGAAGTGGCCGTAGGCGGCGGTCTTGCTGTAGATCGGGCGCAGCAGGTCGAGCATCTGCACGATGCCCTTCGGGCGCAGGTCGAAATGCTCGCGCACCAGTTGCTCGATCTTTTCGTCGCTGATCTTGCCGGTGCCGAAGGTGGTGACCATGATCGAGGTCGGCTGCGCCACGCCGATCGCGTACGAGATCTGGATCTGCGCGCGCTCGGCAAGACCCGCCGCCACGATGTTCTTGGCAACGTAGCGGCCGGCGTAGGCAGCCGAGCGATCGACCTTGGACGGGTCCTTGCCCGAGAATGCGCCGCCGCCGTGCGGTGCCGCGCCGCCGTAAGTATCGACGATGATCTTGCGGCCGGTCAGGCCGCAATCGCCCTGCGGTCCGCCGATGACGAAGCGGCCGGTCGGGTTGATGTGGTACTTCGGATCCTTCAGCCATTCGGCCGGCACCACCGGCTTGATGATTTCCTCGATCACGGCTTCGCGGATGGCGGCATGCTCCATCTCGGGTGCGTGCTGGGTCGAGAGCACCACGGTATCGATCGCCACCGGGCGGCCGTCGACGTAGCGCAGCGTGACCTGCGACTTGGCGTCCGGGCGCAGCCATGGCAGGCGGCCGTCCTTGCGCAGCTCGGACTGGCGCTCGACGATGCGGTGCGCATAGTAGATGGCGGCCGGCATCAGTTCCGGCGTTTCGTCGCAGGCATAGCCGAACATCAGGCCCTGGTCGCCCGCGCCCTGGTCGAGATCGATGCCGGCGCCTTCATCGACGCCCTGCGCGATGTCCGGCGACTGCTTGTCGTAGGCAACCAGCACGGCGCAGCTCTTGTGGTCGATGCCGTAGTCGGCATTGTCGTAGCCGATGCGCTTGATGGTGTCGCGCGCGACCTTGATGTAATCGACGTTGGCGGTGGTGGTGATCTCGCCGGCCAGCACCACGAGGCCGGTGTTGCACAGCGTTTCGGCAGCAACACGCGCCTTCGGATCCTGTTCGAGGATGGCGTCGAGGATGGAATCGGAGATCTGGTCGGCGACCTTGTCCGGATGACCTTCGGACACGGATTCTGAGGTAAACAGGTATTCGTTTGCCATGGTGGCAGGACTCCCTTTCGATAGTTGGTCATGTGTCGCGGCCAACTTGGCGAGCCTGCGACGCTTTAGCGAGATTTATAGACCGCCTCGCAAGTTGTCATTAACTCGGCGGGTATTACTTTGTGCTATTTTACGCATCTTGAATCAAAAGGCAAAACCCCGCTCCAATGCGCAGCGGGGCTCGCGCTGACCGCATGCTCGTCTCCCTCTTCCGCCTGCTCTCCCACCTGCCACTGCCGCTCCTGCATGCGCTCGGCGCGGCCGCCGGCTGGATCGTCTATCTGTGTTCGCCGCGCTACCGCAAGCATCTGCAGGCCAACATCAGACAGGCCGGCTTCGAACGCCATATGCACGCGGCCATCGCCGAGGCCGGCAAGAACGTCTTCGAACTGCCTTTCGTGTGGTGCGCCGAGCCGGCACGCGTATTGAATACCGTACAGGTCGAGAACTGGCAGGTCGTCGAACAAGCCCGCGCCGCCGGCAAGGGCATCGTATTCCTCACGCCGCACCTGGGCTGCTTCGAAGTGTCGGCGCAACTCGCCGCCTCGCGCCTGCCGCTGACGGTGCTCTACCGCCCGCCAAAGCAGGCCGCGCTCAAGCCGCTGATCGAGGATGCACGCGCGCGCTACAACCTGGCTCTGGCGCCGGCCAACCTGGCCGGCGTACGCAGCCTGTTCAAGGTCTTGAAACGCAACGGCGTGATCGGCCTGCTGCCGGACCAGGTGCCGCAGAACGGCGAAGGCGTGTGGGCCGATTTCTTCGGCAAGCCGGCCTACACCATGACGCTGCCGGGCAAGCTGGCGCAGATTACCGAAGCCGCCATCATCCTCGCCTTCGCCGAGCGCCTGCCGCGCGGCCGCGGCTATCTGCTGCACCTGTCGCCATTCGCGCTGCCGCCGGAGCTGTCGCCGGAACAGCAGGCGCGCGCCATCAACAGCGCGATGGAAGGCCTGATCGCGGGCTGCCCGGCCCAGTATTTCTGGAGCTACAACCATTACAAGGTACCGGGCGGCGTCACCCCGCCGGATGCCGCACATGCCGGAGTCGCGCCATGACGATGCGCATCATGCTCGGCTTCCTGTGGCTGCTGCACTGGCTGCCGCTGTCGTTCACGGCGCGGCTTGGCGAAGCAATCGGCAGTTTTCTGTATGCCTATAAGAAGAAGCGCCGCCACATCACGCTGACCAATCTGCGCCTGTGCTTTCCCGAATGGAGCGAGGAAAAGCGCGAAGCGGTGGCGAAGCAGCACTTCCAGGCCTATGCACGCAGCGTGCTCGAGCGCGGCATCCTGTGGTGGGCATCGGAAGCGCGCCTGCGCCGCCTGATCCGCATCGAACCCGGCGTACCGCTCGAACAGATCGCCGCCAGCCCGACCATTCTGCTGTGCCCGCATTTCGTCGGTCTCGACGTCGCCGGCGTGGCCGTCATGCTGGAGTCGCCGCTGTGCTCGATCTACACGCGCCAGCTCAACGATGCCTTCGACAAGGTGCTGCGCCGCGGCCGTTCGCGCTTCCGCCCAGTCAAGCTGTTCTCGCGCGAGGAAGGCGTCAAACCCATCCTGCGCGCGATGCGCGAGGGCCTGCCCTACTTCATGCTGCCGGACATGGATTTCGGCGCCAAGGATGCGGCCTTCGTGCCCTTCTTCAACACCACCGCCGCCACGCTGACGGCGCCGGCGCGCATCGCCGCCGCCACCGGCGCCAAGGTGATCCCGGTGATCGCGACCTATCTGCCGAATTACGCGGGTTGGGTCGTGCGCTTCTATCCGGCCTGGGAAGACTATCCGGGTGACGACCTGATCGAGGCCACGCGCCGCATGAACCGCTTCATCGAGGAACGCGCGCGCGAAACGCCTGCCGAATATTTCTGGACCCACAAGCGCTTCAAGACGCGCCCGCCCGGTGAGGACAGCGTCTATTGACGTCCGCAGCGAGCATGGCGCGGCGCTATAATCGCGCAATGAAACTTACCTTCACCAAGATGCACGGCGCCGGCAACGATTTCGTCGTGCTCGACGGCATCCATCAGCAGATCAATCTGTCCGCCGCGCAATGGCGGCACATCGCCGACCGCCGCTTCGGCATCGGCGCCGACCAGATTCTCGTGGTCGAGAAAGCGCAGCAGCCGGGCATCGACTTCCGCTACCGCATCTACAACGCCGACGGCGGCGAAGTCGAGCAATGCGGCAACGGCGCGCGCGCCTTCGTGCGCTTCGTGACCGAAAAGAAACTGACCGACAAGCGCGCGATCCGCGTCGAAACCATGAGCGGCGTGATCGAGCCGCGCCTCGAGGACGACGACGGCATCACGGTCGACATGGGCGCGCCCATCCTGACGCCGGCCGAGGTGCCGTTCGACAGCAGCGGACTCGCAGGCCGCCGCGAAGGCGAGGAAACACTGTGGCCACTGGACGTCGGTGGTGACACCTGCTGGATAGGCGCGGTTTCCATGGGCAATCCGCACGCGGTGCAGGTGGTCGATGACGTCGATAACGCGCCGGTACAGCAGCAAGGCGCGCTGATCGAACGCCACGCGCGCTTCCCGCGCCGCGTCAACGCCGGCTTCATGCAGATCGTCGGTCCGCACGAGATCAAGCTGCGCGTATTCGAGCGCGGCGCCGGCGAAACGCTGGCCTGCGGCACCGGCGCCTGCGCCGCCGTGGTCTCCGGCATCCGCCGCGGCCTGCTGACGTCGCCCGTCACCGTGCACACGCGCGGCGGCGACCTATCGATCGCCTGGGCCGGCGGCCAATCGCCGGTCGAGATGACCGGTCCCGCCGTCACGGTATTCGAAGGCGAGATCGAACTGTAATCACGCACTTTTAGCTGTACAAACGCATCCCCCGACAATTCGTGCCCACCGCCGTGCCGTTTGCCGCAGGCGCAGGGTTGTCGGTAGAATGCCCGCAACTCCCAGCCGGCGCCGACAGGCGTGGCCCGCTTCTCACCCGCAAGGAAAAACGCTCCATGGACTCCAACGCCGTCGCCGACTATCTGCTCTCCCATCCTGAATTCTTCGAGGAACACGCCGAACTGCTGTCGCAGGTGCGCCTGTCCAGCGTACTCGGCGGCCGCACGCTGTCGTTGCAGGAACGCCAGGTCGACGTGATGCGCGAAAAGCTCAAGGCGATGGAACTGCGGCTGGTCGAACTCATGCGCATCGGCCAGGAGAATGACGACATCACTCACAAGTTCCAGCTCTGGACGCGCGACCTGCTGCGCGCACGGAACGACGTCGATCTGCCGCACACGCTGACGGCCGGCCTGCAGAGCACCTTCAACGTGCCGCACGTGACGCTGCGCCTGTGGGGCGTGGCCGAGGAATTTGCGCATGCGTGGTTCGCCGCGCCGGTGTCGGACGACTCGCGCCTGTTCGCCGGCGGCATGACTGTGCCCTTCTGCGGTCCCAACAACGATTTCGAAGCCACCACCTGGTTCGAGGATGCGCCGGCAATCGCCTCGGTCGCGCTGATCCCGCTGCGCGCCGACGGCAGCGAAGGCAAGGCCTTCGGCCTGCTGGTGCTCGGCTCGCCCGACGCCAACCGCTTCACCGCCGACATGGCAACCGACTTCCTCGACAGCATCGGCAAGACATCCAGCGCCGCGCTGGCCAGCCTGCTCGACTGACTTCCATGGATGCCGCCAATCTCGCCTGGATAGACGGCTATCTGAACCATCTTGCGAGCCAGCGAAAACTGGCATCGCTCACCTGCAATGCCTACCGGCGTGACCTGCTGGAACTGCTGGCGCTCGCCACCGCCGGCGATGCGCAAGCCTCGATGGCTGCCATCGATCACTTCCACATCCGCAAGTTCGCCGCCACCCTGCACGGGCGCGGCCTCAATGCGCGCTCCATCGCGCGCAAGCTGTCGGCCTGGCGCGGCTTCTTCGACTGGCTGGCGCAAACCAAGGTCGTCAACGCCAACCCAGTCGAAGGCATCAAGCCGCCCAAGCGCAACAAGACGCTGCCCAAGGCGCTCGCGGCCGACGACGCAGTGCGCGTGGTGTCCGAGCCGAACGCGCAGGCCAGTGCCAACCCTGCGCTGCAGGCCTGCAACCGCGCGATGTTCGAACTGCTCTATTCGAGCGGACTGCGCGTGTCCGAACTGGTCGGCCTCGATGTGCGCTATGCGAAGGAAGGCAATTACGTGTCGGCCGGCTGGATCGATTTCGACGCGCACGAAGTCACGGTGACCGGCAAGGGCAGCAAGGCGCGCACGGTGCCGGTCGGACAGGCGGCGATGGATGCCTTGCGGGAATGGCTGCCGCTGCGCGCTGCGCTCGTCAAGCTGGACCCGCATCCGCTGTTTCTCAACGAACGCGGTGCGCGCGTCTCGGCACGTGTGCTGCAGTTGCGGCTGAAGGCGCATGCGCAGGCGATCGGTTTGCCGACCACTGTCCATCCGCACGTGCTGCGGCATTCGTTTGCGTCGCACGTGCTGCAATCGTCGGGCGATCTGCGCGCGGTGCAGGAAATGCTCGGCCATGCCTCGATCTCGGCTACCCAGATCTATACCTCGCTCGATTTCCAGCGGCTGGCGCAGGTCTACGATGCCGCGCATCCGCGCGCAAAGAAAAAAGCCGGTGCCTGAACGGTTGCGATTGCCGGCCTTCCCCTTTTTCCTTCCAGACGAAGCCGTCACACCCGATCATGCAACTCGATTGCACGATTGAGGCATAATCCGTCTGTATCTCCAAAGAGTCCCGTCATGAAAAAGAACGCCCACGACTATCCGGCGCTGGCCGAAGGCCAGTTGCGCAATTCCGCGCTGCGCACCACCGATGCGCGCATCAAGGTGCTGGCGGCGCTGCTGGGTGCGCGCCATGCGCTGTCGCACCAGGACGTGCAGGACATGCTGCCCGGCATGGATCGCGTGACGTTGTACCGCGCGCTCGACGGCCTGACCGATGCCGGCCTCGCGCACAAGATTTCGGGCGACGACCGCGTGTTCCGTTACAGCGCCGGTCTGGAAGAAGCGGAAGCCGGCGACGGCCATGCGCATCAGCACCAGCATGGCCATTTCAAGTGCACGCGTTGCGCGCGCGTGTTCTGCATCGAGAACGTCGACGAGAAACTGTTCACCACCGACATGGACAGCCGAAAGGCCGGCTCCGCCGCCACACTGCGCCAGCAGTTGCAAAAGATTCTGCACAGCACGCTCGGCAAGGGCTTCCAGAGCCACGACATCGAACTCACCATCAAGGGCCTGTGCGCCGACTGCGCGGCCCTGGGCAAATAAGCGACAAGGAAAACAAGCATGGCATTGATCCCCGCCACCATCCTCACCGGCTTCCTCGGCGCCGGCAAGACCACGCTGCTCAACCGCATCCTGCACGAACCGCACGGTTTCAGGATTGCCGTCATCGAAAACGAGTTCGGCCAGGAAAACATCGACAACGAAATCCTGGTGCAGGAAAGCCGCGAGCAGATCATCGAGATGAACAACGGCTGCATCTGCTGCACCGTGCGCGGCGATCTCATCATGGGACTGACCGACCTCGCGCGCCGCCGTGCCGCCGGGGAAATCTCCTTCGACCACGTGGTGATCGAAACCACCGGCCTCGCCAATCCGGGACCGGTCGCGCAGACCTTCTTCATCGACGAGGAAGTCGCCAGCGAATACCTGGTCGACGCAGTCGTCACCGTGGTTGACGCGCGCCATGCGATGCATCAGCTAGACACTTATGAGGAAGCGCAGCGCCAGGTCGGCTTTGCCGACAAGCTGCTGCTGTCCAAGACCGACCTGGTCGACGAGGCTGCCGTGCAGCAACTGATCGCGCGCCTGCGCCGCATCAATCCGCGCGCGCCCATCGTCACCAGCGATTTCGGCAAGGTCGCGATCGCCGAGGTGCTCGACCTGCGCGGCTTCAACCTCAACGACAAGCTGGAACTGGACCCGGACTTCATTTCCGCGCAGGAACACGCCCACGAGCATGCGCACGATCACGATGGCCACGCCTGCGGCGAACACTGCGACCACGAACACCATCATCACGATCATCCGCACCACGACCATCATCATGCGCAGCACAGCGACAACATCGCGGCTTTCGTGTTCCAGTCCGACCGTCCGTTCCAGGCCGAGAAGCTCGACGAATACCTGGGCACCATCGTCCAGGTCTATGGCCCGCGCATGCTGCGCTACAAGGGCGTGCTATGGATGGACGGCGCCGACCGCAAGGTCATCTTCCAGGGCGTGCACCAGATCATGGGCACCGACATCGGCGCAAAATGGGGCGAAAACGAGGCAAGATCGAACAAGATGGTCTTCATCGGCCAAAATCTTCCGCAGGACACTTTTATTCTCGGATTGAAACAATGTTTGGTATAAACTAGCCCCGATTATCTGGGGCAGCCTGCAAAGCGAGGAGGCAATCGCAGGATGGCTGCGGCCGTTAGAGCGTGGTAAGGTTCATCAAGGACGAAAGACTATGAACGCAACCGTCACAAAGGCAGTGAAAAGCGCAGGAAAATCCGCTCCCAAGACAATTGCCGCCGGCAAGGCCAAACCCGCCGCCGGCAAAACCGCGGCAAAATCGGCCGTCAAGGTAGCAGCGGTCACCCCGAAAAAAACCGTCCGCACTGCCGCCAAAACCGCTGCGACGCCGGCAAAAAAGACAACGGCCAAGAGTGCGGTAAAATCCCCCGCGCCAACGAAAGCCAAGGCACCCGCCGCCGCACGCTCCAGCGCGGCCAAGACGGCGAAGCCCGCACCCGCCAAGGTTGCGGCACCAGCCAGAAAAACGGGCAAGCCGGCCGCTGGCGCGGCATTGAAAACCACGGCAGCGGCGCGCAAGACGGCGCCACCCGCAGCCGCAAAGAACGCGTCTCGATCCGGGACCGGTGCTGCCACCAGGAGCACTTCCCGAATTGCAGATAATATTGATCCATCCGTAGTTTCAAAGGCAAGCGAAGTGGCAACCAAGACATCAAAGACGACACCCGAGAATGGCGCGCTGTTGACAGAGGAACAGATTCTGAAGATGGGCGAGAAGGACTACATGAATGACGCGCAGTTGGCGTTCTTCAAGGATCGCCTGCAGCAACTCGAAAGGGAAATCCTGCGCAACGCCGACGAGACCACCGAGCACCTGCGCGAAACCGTGCTGGTACCGGACCCGGCCGACCGCGCGACCATCGAGGAAGAACATGCACTCGAGCTGCGCACGCGCGACCGCGAACGCAAGCTGCTGAAGAAGGTCCAGCAATCGATCGCCGCCATCGACGCCGGCGAATACGGCTGGTGCGAGGAAACCGGCGAACCGATCGGCGTGGCACGCCTCTTGGCGCGTCCAACCGCCACCCTGTCGCTGGAAGCCCAGCAGCGCCGCGAACTCAAGCAGAAGCTGTACGGCGACTGATTCTCTGGTGCCGATCATTCGGCACTCGCCGGCACGCCGGCAAACGAACTGGCGCGCGGTTCCATCCGCGCGCTTTGTTTTCCTGAAGATTGCAACAATGTTGCAAATACATGGTATCCTGACGACCTTTCACCGGCACCGTGCGTGCATGGGCACGATGCCGACTCCGCACCGACGCCCGCAACGCTTGCCCTCACCAGCCGTCGCTCCGGAGCACACCATGAAACAAACGCTGCTTGTCCTGCTCGCCGTCTTCGCCCTGTCTGCGCAGGCGCACGAGCATGAGCACGACAAGGATCACGAAAAGCAGACCATCGCGCGCCATCAGGCCATGGCCGACGCGCATGCGGCGGCAGCGCAATGCCTGCGTGACGGCAAGGGCGAGAAGACATGCCATGCCGAACTGGCCGCCGCCTGCAAGGGACTGGCATTGGGCTCGCGCTGCGGCATGCGGCACGCGCACTGAAAGCCAAAGTCCGCTACCTATTCAGTATTCCATTCGCCCAGATGGTTATCGCACGCACTTCAAACCGGCCATGACACCGCTGTCGAT
>PJTY01000917.1_pt1 | contig 12320 bp, 13 predicted proteins | sample 1512121 | NCBI WGS metagenome assembly PJTY01 (sample SAMN08177680, study PRJNA422409) | Soil metagenome, whole genome shotgun sequencing project. | isolation source: Soil enriched (2) on filter paper: alkali lignin treatment | place: USA: Madison | collected 2015-01-15 | reverse complement strand
GAGCCGAAGCGCTGAAGAAAACCGGCTACGGCCAATACTTGCAGAGACTCCTTCAAAGCTGACATGAACATTCTGACCACGTCCCTACCGGGGGTTCTCATCATCGAGCCCCGCGTTTTCAGCGACGAGCGCGGCCTCTTCAAGGAGACATTCAGCCAGGAGCGCTACCGCGAGCGAGCCGGCATCACCCTGCCTTTCGTACAAGACAATTATTCCCGCTCCGGTCGGAATGTGCTGCGCGGCCTTCACTTCCAGCGCACCCGGCCACAAGGAAAGTTGATCAGCGTCATGCGCGGTGCCATCTTTGATGTTGCCGTAGACATCACCCCTGAATCAAAGACCTTCGGAAGCTATGTCGGTGTCGAATTAAGCGAAAGCAATCACCGCCAGCTCTGGCTGCCTCCCGGATACGCGCATGGATTCTATGTGCTGAGCGAAGAAGCGGACCTCAACTACAAATGCACGGACTACTACCGCCCCGACGATGAAGGCGGGCTGGCCTGGAACTGCCCCCGGCTGGCCATCGCCTGGCCAGTCCAGCATCCCTTGCTGTCACCCAAGGACAGCCGCCATCCAGGACTGGAGCAATTTCAGCTTCCTAGCCGGCGTGACAGGCCATGACACGCATACTGGTGTCCGGCGGCGGCGGCCAGCTCGGCCAGGCCATAGGCTGGCTGAAGTCATCCCGCGTCGAAGCGCATTTGCAAACCAGGCCGACTTCAGCGCAAATTCGGCTCATGCGTAGACCCGTACCGCAGACTGAGAGCATTCACATCCTGCCTCGATCTGATCTGGACATCACCAATCCAGAATCCATACATCAGGCACTGGAACAATATCGGCCTGATGTACTGATCAATGCAGCCGCTTACACGGCCGTAGACAAAGCCGAGTCCGAGCCGGAAGCAGCGCATCTCGTCAATGCGGTCGCCCCTGGCCTGCTGGCGCAGGCCTGTGCGCAGCGCGGGATCGGCCTGATTCATGTATCGACCGACTACGTCTTCGACGGCCAGGCGGCGCAGCCCTATGCTGAAGACGCACCGACCGGGCCGATAAACATCTATGGAAAGAGCAAGCTCGAGGGCGAGCATGCCGTGCAAGCCGCCCTGCCCTCGGCTGTCATCGTGCGCACAAGCTGGATATTCAGCCAGTTCGGCAACAACTTCCTGAAAACCATGCTGCGCCTGGGCCAGGAACGTCGAGAGCTACGTATTGTGGCCGATCAAGTGGGCGGCCCCAGCTATGCTCCGCATATCGCCCAGGTCCTGCTGCTTCTTGCCCGGCGCGTGGGAACCCGGCAAGCACCCTGCGGCATTTATCACTACGCTGGCCGGCCTGATGTCAGCTGGTACGATTTTGCCCTAGAGATCTTCCACCAGGCCGTTCAACTGGGATTGCTGGCAGAATCGCCTTCGCTAAGGCCTATTTCCACCTGGCAGTACCCTACCCCCGCACACCGCCCGGCCCAATCAGGCCTTGGCCAGCTCAGGCTGGACGAACTGCTGGACGCACAGGCCATTCCCCGGGATTGGCGCGACGGCGTGCATACAAGCCTGCAATCGCTGCGCCAAAACCACATGAACTGATCCCTGAATGCAAAAAAGGCGCCCGAAGGCGCCTTTTTTGTGGACATCGTCCGCTGCGATCAGTGCTTGCGCACGTCCCGCACACGACGGGCAGCGGCTGCCTGGGCGGCCAGCATGGCCAGCTCGGCTTCCACTACGGCGATATCGGCTTTGTCCTTGGTGTTGCGCAGGGCCTCTTCCGCACGCTTGCGGGCTTCAAGTGCCTTGGCCTCATCCAGGTCGTGAGCGCGAATCGCGGTATCCGACAATACAGTGACTTTGCCGGGCTGAACTTCGAGTATGCCGCCAGCCACGAAGATGAGTTCTTCGCGGCCATCTTCCATAACGATCTTCAGCGTGCCGGGACGAATCCGGGAGATCAGCGGGGTATGGCCGGGCAAAATACCCAGTTCCCCAGCCTCGCCGGGCAGCGCCACGAACTTTGCCTCGCCGGCAAAGATCGATTCTTCGGCACTGACCACGTCAACATGAAGCTTAGCCATGAGCAATCCTTACTGAATAGTCTTGGCTTTCTCGAAAGCCTCGTCGATAGAACCGACCATGTAGAACGCCTGCTCGGGCAGGGCGTCGCACTCGCCGTTGACGATCATCTTGAAGCCACGCAGGGTTTCAGCCAGCGGCACGTATTTACCAGGAGCACCCGTAAACACTTCAGCCACGTGGAAAGGCTGAGACAGGAAGCGTTGGATCTTACGGGCGCGGGCCACGGCCTGCTTGTCTTCAGGAGACAGTTCGTCCATGCCCAGAATAGCGATAATATCGCGCAGTTCCTTATAGCGTTGCAGTGTTTGCTGCACGCCACGGGCCACTTCGTAGTGCTCTTCGCCCACCACTTGGGGGTCGAGCTGACGGCTGGTGGAATCCAGAGGGTCCACGGCTGGATAGATACCCAGGGCGGCGATGTCACGCGACAGCACCACGGTGGAGTCCAGGTGCAAGAAGGTCGTAGCAGGCGAAGGGTCGGTCAAGTCGTCGGCTGGAACGTACACGGCCTGGATGGACGTGATCGAACCGGTCTTGGTCGAGGTAATGCGCTCTTGCAGCTTACCCATTTCTTCGGCCAGCGTAGGCTGGTAACCCACGGCGGAAGGCATACGACCCAGCAGAGCGGACACTTCGGTACCGGCCAGGGTATAGCGGTAGATATTGTCCACGAAGAACAGGATGTCGCGGCCTTCGTCACGGAACTTCTCGGCCATGGTCAGGCCGGACAGCGCCACGCGCAGACGGTTGCCTGGAGGCTCGTTCATCTGACCGAACACCATGGCAACCTTGGAGTCGCTCAGGTTGTCCATCTGGATAACGCCAGCATCAGCCATTTCGTGGTAGAAGTCGTTACCTTCACGGGTACGTTCACCCACGCCGGCAAACACGGACAGACCGCTGTGGGCCTTGGCGATGTTGTTGATCAGTTCCAGCATGTTAACGGTCTTGCCCACACCGGCGCCGCCGAACAGGCCAACCTTACCACCCTTGGCGAACGGGCAAACCAGGTCAATCACCTTGATGCCGGTTTCCAGCAGTTCCACCGAAGGCGACAATTCGTCGAACTTGGGGGCTGCCTGGTGGATGGAACGACGCTCGTCGGACTGGATGGGGCCCACTTCGTCGATGGGGCGGCCCAGCACGTCCATGATGCGACCCAAGGTGCCAACACCCACAGGCACGGAGATGGGAGCGCCGGTGCCGGCTACTTCCATACCGCGACGCAGGCCGTCGCTGGAACCCATGGCGATGGTGCGAACCACACCGTCACCCAATTGTTGCTGCACTTCAAACGTCAGGCCTTTTTCAGCGAAGGCCGAGCTTTCGTCAACGAGCGTCAGGGCGTCGTAGACTTTAGGGATGCTGTCGCGGGGGAACTGAATATCCACCACGGCGCCGATGCACTGAACGATGGTACCGTTGCTCATGTTGAGTCCTTGCAATATAACTTTGATGGTATGCCTTTGCCGTGATTACACGGCAGCGGCACCCCCCACGATTTCGGAGATTTCCTTGGTAATCGCTGCTTGGCGGGTCTTGTTGTAGACCAGCTGAAGCTCGCCGATCACGGACTTCGCGTTGTCCGAAGCGGCCTTCATGGCCACCATACGGGCAGACTGCTCAGAAGCCATGTTCTCGGCGACTGCCTGGAACACCAGACCTTCTACGTAACGCATCAGCAAGTCGTCGATCACGGACTTGGCATCAGGTTCATAGATGTAATCCCAGCCGTATTCGGAGGAATTGACAGCGCTGCTTTCAGCGTTGACCTGGTCGCCGGCCTGGAATGGATCCTTCAGACCGGTGGGCAGAGGCAATAGGCGAATGAACGTCGGGTCCTGCTTCATCGTGTTGACGAAGCGGCTGGACGCGAGGTAGACGGCGTCGATGCGACCTTCCACGAAATCATCGATCTGCACCTTGATGGCGCCGATCAGACGTTCCAGGTTGGGCGCGTCGCCCAGACCGACTTCCTGGGAAACCAGCTTGGCACCAACACGAGCCAACGTGCCGGCAGCCTTCCCACCCAATGCGGTTATCTGCACCGAAATACCCTTGTCCTCGAACTCGCGCAGACGCGCAAGAACCAGACGCAGGATGTTGGTGTTCAAGCCGCCGCACAGACCTTTGTCGGTGCTGACTGCAACGATACCAACAGCCTTGATTTCGGCGGGCTCAACCATGTAGGGGTGAGTGTAGTCGGGATGCGCCTGCATCAGGTGCGAAGCGATCTCGCGCACCTTGTCTGCATAGGGACGGCCGGCCCGCATCCGTTCCTGCGCCTTGCGCATCTTGGATGCCGCCACCATCTCCATGGCTTTGGTGATCTTGCGCGTGTTTTGCACGCTCTTGATCTTAGTACGAATTTCCTTGATTCCGGCCATCACACTTTCCTGTAAGGGCATTGTCGGGAGACTGGCGAGGACGCCCGCCTCCCGCTAATCGTGACGCCGGAAGCACTCCGGCGCCTGCCTGCAGTGATTAGAAAGCGCCGTGCTTCTGGAAGTCCTGAATGGCTGCAACCAGCTCAGCCTCGTCTTCCTTAACCAGTTCCTTCTTGCTTTCGATGCGCTGCACCAGTGCGTCAAACTTGTTGCGCAGGTGATCCTTCAGGCCTTTCTCGAAAGGCAGAACCTGAGACACATCCAGATCGTCGAAGTAACCGTTGTTCACGGCGTACAGGCTCACGGCCAGTTCCCACACAGCCAGAGGCTGGTACTGGGGCTGCTTGAGCAGTTCCACCACGCGCTTGCCACGCTCCAGCTGGCGACGGGTTGCGTCGTCCAGATCGGAGGCGAACTGAGCGAAGGCGGCCAATTCGCGATACTGAGCCAAGTCGGTACGAATACCACCGGACAGCTTCTTGATGACCTTGGTCTGAGCGGCACCACCCACGCGGGACACGGAGATACCGGCGTTGATGGCTGGGCGCACGCCTGCGTTGAACAGGTCCGATTCCAGGAAGATCTGGCCGTCGGTAATCGAAATTACGTTGGTCGGCACGAAAGCGGACACGTCGCCGGCCTGCGTTTCAATGATAGGCAATGCGGTCAGAGACCCGGTCTTGCCCTTCACTTCGCCGTTGGTGAATTTCTCGACGTACTCGGCGTTCACGCGAGCAGCGCGCTCCAACAGGCGGGAGTGCAGGTAGAACACGTCGCCAGGGTAGGCTTCGCGGCCTGGAGGACGACGCAGCAGCAGGGAAACCTGACGGTAGGCCCAGGCTTGCTTGGTCAAGTCATCATAAATGATCAGGGCGTCTTCGCCGCGATCACGGAAGTATTCGCCCATCGTGCAACCCGAGTAGGGAGCCAGATACTGCATGGCGGCGGATTCCGAAGCGGAAGCAGCCACAACGATGGTGTATTCCATGGCGCCGTGCTCTTCGAGCTTGCGCACCACGTTGTTGATCGTGGAGGCTTTCTGGCCCACGGCAACGTAAATACATTTCACGCCATTGCCCTTCTGGGCAAGAATGGTGTCCACAGCCACGGCGGTCTTGCCGGTCTGACGGTCGCCAATGATCAGCTCGCGCTGGCCACGACCGATAGGCACCATGGAGTCCACGGCTTTCGTGCCGGTCTGCATGGGCTGGGACACGGACTCACGGGCGATAACGCCGGGAGCCACTTTCTCGATGACGTCGGTCATCTTGGCGTTGATGGGGCCCTTGCCGTCGATAGGCATGCCCAGCGTATCGACCACACGGCCGAGCAGCTCGGGGCCCACGGGCACTTCCAGAATACGGCCCGTCGTCTTGACGGAGTCGCCTTCGGAAACACCGGTGTATTCACCCAGAATCACGGCGCCGACGGAGTCGCGCTCGAGGTTAAGGGCCAGACCGAACGTATTGTTCGGGAATTCGAGCATTTCGCCCTGCATCACATCGGACAGGCCGTGGATGCGAGTGATACCGTCGGTCACCGACACGACCGTACCTTGTGTACGAACGTCAGTCGACGCGCCCAGGCCTTCGATGCGGCTCTTGAGCAGTTCGCTGATCTCGGACGGATTAAGTTGCATGTTCAGACTCCTGAAATCCTGTTTACTGACTCGCGCTTATGCGGTCAGCGTATCGCGCATGCTGGCCAGCCGGGCCTGCACGGAAGTGTCGAGCACCTGGTCACCAACGATCACCCGAATACCGCCGATCAGATCAGCGTCGACGGTAACAGTCGGCTTAAGCTTCAGGCCAAACTTCTTTTCCAGGCCGGCAACCAGCTCGCTGACTTGCGTCTCGCTGAGCGGGAAAGCGCTGGTAATCTGCGCCTGCGCCGTACCTTCTTGTTGGTGCTTCAATAGATCGAACTGCTCTGCAATCTGCGGCAACAGCAAGATGCGCTGGTTATCCACCAGCAGTTCGAGAAAGTTGCGAGCCTTTTCCGAGACCTGAGACTTGATCAGGCCTGTAAAAAGTTCGAGACGCTGCCCATTATTCAGGCGCGGATCGTTCAGTGCCTCGCGCACATCGTGAAGACCGGCCACCTGAGCCATTTCGGACAACAGGGCCGACCACGATTCGAGTCCCTGGCTGTCGTCGCGTACAGCGGCGAACAGGGCCTCGGCGTAAGGTCTGGCAATAGTCGATAGTTCAGCCATGGCCTGCCTTGATTTTAAAGTTCAGCCTTGAGCTGTTCAAGCAGCTCGGCATGCGCTTTCGCGTCAACTTCGCGTCGCAGGATCTGCTCGGCACCCTTGACGGCCAGAGCGGCGACTTCGCCACGCAGACCTTCACGTACACGTTGCACTTCCTGAGCAGCGTCTTGCTGGGCCTGGGCGATGATGCGGGCTTTTTCTGCCTCGGCTTCACGGCGGGCCTGCTCCAGCAGGGTTGTTGCCTGTTTTTCGGCGTCGACAATCCGTTGATGGTTGTCGGACTTGGCCGAGGCTTCCATCAGGCTGATACGCGCTTGCGCCTGGGCCAGGTCTGCCTTGCCCTTGTCGGCGGCGGCCAGGCCGTCGGCGATTTTCTGGCGACGATCATCGATTGCTTTCGTCAGTGGCGGCCATACGAATTTCATCGTAAACCAGGCCAAAACGAAAAACACGATCATCTGGAAAAAGAGAGTCGCGTTTAAGTTCACGGTCGTATCCCTTCAATACCACGTGTGCCGGATGCTGGATTGCGTCCCGACACCTGTATGTTCAAGTCGACAGCGGTGCATGTTCGTAAGTGAGCACTGCACCGCCAACGACTGCCTGTCCGCCTGTAAGAAAACAGCGGACCCGCCCTATTACCCAACGAATGGGTTGGCGAATGCAAACAGCATGGCGATACCGACACCGATCAGGAAGGCAGCATCGATCAGACCGGCCAGCAGGAACATCTTGGTTTGCAGAGCGTTCATCAGTTCAGGCTGACGAGCCGATGCTTCCAGATATTTACCACCCATCAGGGCGATACCAATGCAAGCGCCGAAAGCGCCCAGGCCGATGATGATACCGCAAGCAAGAGCAACGAAAGCGACGTTGGTCATGACAACTCCTTGGTTAAAAATCAGGTGTAAATCAAAAAATCAAATAAGCGTGCGCAAGCGAACCTGCATCCCGACCAGACCCCATTGCCCGGTCGGAAACTGTTAATGGCCTTCGTGAGCTTGCCCGATGTAGACGAGGGTAAGCATCATGAAAATAAACGCCTGCAGCAGCACGATCAGAATGTGGAAGATCGCCCATACAGAACCGGCCAGAATGTGACCGATACCCAGACCCAGGCTGGCGCCATTAAACCCAGTCCATGCACCGCCCAGCAGAGCGATCAGCATGAAAACCAATTCACCGGCAAACATATTGCCGAACAACCGCATGCCCAGGGATACCGACTTGGCTGCGTATTCGATGCAGTTCAGCAGGAAGTTGAAAGGGGCAAGCACGACGGCCATGATGCCGCTGGCTGCGAATGGTGCAGTAAACAGTTCTTTGACAAAACCGCCGGGGTGCTTGATCTTGATGCCGTAGTAGAACATCAGCAGCAGCACGCCCATGGACATGCCCATGGGCACGTTCAGGTCGGCGGTAGGCAGAATACGGTGGTAGTACAGGGGATCGCCGTGCTCGGCGCCCAGACCGGTCTTCTGGAAGATCCAGGCCAGGCCGTCGACGGGCAGCAAGTCCAGGATGTTCATCATGATGATCCACAGAAAAACGGTCAGCGCCAGAGGCGAGACGAATTTGCGCGATTCAGCATTGGGAACGATGGTCTTGGCCTGGTCTTCGACCCAGTCGACCAGCATCTCGACGAACGACTGCAGGCGACCCGGCACGCCGGCGGTCACGCCCGAGGCGGCGCGCCACATGAAGAACACCACGATCAGACCCATCAGCAGGGACCAGAACATGGAGTCGTAGTTAATGACACCGAAGTTGGCGAGAACGTCCTGTTTTTCACCTACGTTGTTCAAGTGAACCAAGTGGTGTTGGATGTACCCTGACTGAGGCGAAATATCACTAGCAGCAGCCATCTGTATTTACCCTGTGATGTATACGTTAAGGGACCAAGCCCGTGAAACAAAAATTCGTTATGGCAGCTTGCGGAAAACCAGCAGCAGCGCATAGCCCTTCAAGACACACAGCAAGCCCAGCAGCAGGGCCGGCCAGACCAGCCAGCCTGTATTTGCCCAGGCGGCGAGCGCCAGTGTCAGTACCGCAACGCCCAGCTTGAAGGCCTCCCCCCAGAAAAAAGAGAGTGCACTGGCGTTTCCGCCCCCCATCAAGCCCAGCAAAAGACGCACCGCGAACAATGCGTTGGGCACAAAATAAGCAGCCGCACCAATCAGTGCCGAGGCTGCTGCATTTGCGCCGGAAACCCATGCCGACAGAATGATCGCCAGCAAGGCCATGAAAGCCTGGGCGGCCAAAGTATGCACGATTCCCTTGCTTGCTCGCTGCGCCATGCGGGCGCGCTGTTCAAGAGAGAGAACGACGGGTTCAGGAAAAGACGAAGCGCCTTTTTCTGCCCGCACCGCATCTTCGGTGCCTGTCTGCTGATCGACCGGCTGATTCATAGTAGGAAAAACTCGGATAAAGTTGTGTAGAGGGATGTGCTACAACTACAGGCCCGCAAGGCCTTGGCCACCCCATCCGCGCAAAGTTATCAGCCCATTAAAAATGCCGCTGGCGTCAAACCCATAAAGTATAGCGTCTTTTTTTTGTTGTAAGCAAATTGAGTCAGGCTCGATTCAGCTAGGACACAGGGCTGTCGCAACGCAGAATCAAGAGGAACAAGGGGCCGGAGAATTTTGTAACGTTGCGGCGCAGCAACTTTACAACGACCCGCATGTTTTCATTGACTTTTAAATAGTTTACTTGTGCTTGAAGTCGGGCTTGCGCTTCTCGACGAAGGCTCGCATGCCCTCTTTCTGGTCTTCAGTCGCGAACAAGGCATGGAAGTTGCGCCGCTCGAACAGCAACCCTTCTTCCAGGGACGATTCAAACGCGCGGTTCACGCATTCCTTGGCCATCAGAACAGACGGCAGGGACATGCTGGCGATGACCGTTGCGGCTTCCAGCGCTTCGTCGAGCAAAGTGTCGGCGGCGACCACCCGTGACACCAGGCCGGCACGCTCGGCTTCTTCAGCATTCATCATGCGCGCGGTCAGAACCAGATCCATGGCCTTTCCCTTGCCCACGGCGCGCGGCAGACGCTGCGTGCCGCCGAAACCGGGGATGACACCCAGCTTGATCTCCGGCTGGCCAAAACGAGCGGTATCCGCGGCGATGATGAAATCGCACAGCATGGCCAGCTCGCAGCCGCCGCCCAGCGCATAACCGGCCACTGCAGCAATAATGGGCTTGCGGATGCGACGCAACTCCTGCCAGGCGCCGCCCAGGTAATCCTGCGAAGACACGTCCTGGTAGGTCCAATCCTTCATGGCGCCAATATCGGCGCCGGCGGCAAAGGCCTTTTCATTACCGGTCAGCACCAGACAACCGATATTGTCATCGGCCTCGAATTTCTGCACCAGGGCATGAAGTTCTTCAATGACCTCGTTGCTGAGCGCATTCAGAGCTTTGGGACGGTTTAATGTCAATAAAGCAACACGACCATGCACCTCTGCTTTGACCAAGGGTTCGTTCATGCTGACTCCCAACAAAATTAAATAGAATAAGGCTATGGAACCTACACCCGTACTTTACCGCGCCCTGCCGGAAGATCTATCCGGCCACCGACTAACTGTCCAGGTACAGATCACTTCCCCACAGCCCGAAGGCCAGATTCTGAGCCTGCCCGCCTGGATTCCCGGCAGCTATCTGATTCGCGATTTCTCGCGCCAGATCGAAAGCATCCGCGCCTCCAGCCTGGGTCAGGCGGTTGCCGTGCGCAAGCTGGACAATCACCGCTGGCAATGCGAACCCTGCTCAGGCCCACTGCACATCGAATACCAAGTCTACGCTTGGGACCTGTCCGTACGCGGCGCCCACATCGACGAAAGTCATGCTTTTTTCAATGGCGCCGGCACCTTGCTGGCCGTGGAAGGCCAAACCGATCTCCCCTGCTTGCTGGAACTGGTCTCGAACGAACACACCGAGCACTGGAATGTCTACACCAGCCTGCCCGAAGCTTCTGGCCACCCCGGAGCCGCCCAGCGCCACGGTTTTGGCATGTATCGCGCCCGGGACTATGACGACCTGATCGACCACCCCGTCGAAATGGGCACGCCCCAGGTCATCAGCTTCTTTGCTCACGGTGCCGAACACGAACTGGTGTTCACCGGTGTGCTGCCCAACCTGGACCTGAGCCGCATTGCGCGCGACATCGAACAGATCTGCGCGACGCAGATCGCCTTCTTCGAGCCCGAGACCCTGCGCGCGCCGTTTCTGGACAGCAGTTCCCGGTACGTTTTCATGACCATGGTGACAGACGATGGCTATGGCGGACTGGAACACCGCGCCTCTACCGCCTTGATGGCCTCGCGCCGCGACCTGCCCACCCAGGGCCAGGACAAATCGAGCAAAAGCGCTGGCTACCAGACCTTTCTGGGGTTGGTCAGCCATGAATACTTCCACACCTGGAACGTCAAGCGCATCAAGCCAGCCGTCTTTGCGCCTTACGATTTGAGCCGCGAAAACCACACCCGTCTACTCTGGGTATTCGAAGGCTTTACCTCGTATTACGACGACCTGATGCTGCTGCGTTCGGGCGTGCTGTCCGAGGCCGATTACCTGAGCCTGCTCGCCAAGAACATCAGCGCCGTACAGCGCAGCCCAGGCCGCTTCAAGCAATCCGCCGCCGAAAGCTCCTTCGACGCCTGGACCCGCTACTACAAGCAGGACGAAAACTCCCCCAATGCCCTGGTCAGCTACTACACCAAAGGCGCCTTGATCGCCCTGGGTCTGGACTTGTGCATTCGCGCCCACTCCGCACAGGAGAAAAGCCTGGACGACGTCATGCTCCTGATGTGGGAACGCTACGGCCGCGACTTCTATCAAGGCAAGCCGCAGGGCATACCCGAAGACGCCATGCCCGCCCTGATCCTGGAAGCCACCGGATACGATGCCACGGACTTCATTGCGCGCTATGTCGAAGGCCGCGAAGACCTTCCCCTGAAGACATGGCTGACCGCGCAAGGCCTGCAACTGGACTGGAAGACGGCTTCCAAGCTGCCGAGCCTGCAGGCGCGCTTGCGCCAGAACGGCAGCCAATGCCAATTGACTACCGTCTTTACCGATGGCGCCGCCCACCAGGCCGGGCTATCGGCCGGCGACACCCTGGTGGCGCTGGACGGACTGCGCATCAGCGACACCACCAGCCTGGAACATCTGCTGGGCGCCTATGAGGCCGGCCAGACCGTACAGATCCACGTGTTCCGCCGCGACGAATTACGCTGCTTCACACTGCAGCTGGCGCGCCCCGCCCTGGACGAATGCATCTTGAGCCGCCCAGCCGCACTTTGATCAATCCCGGCGGCGCCTTGGCGCGCCGCCCAGCCATTTCCCACCATGCCCACCCGCCGTATTTTCATCAAGAACCTGATCGTTGACGCCTCCATCGGCATCCTGGATCACGAGCTGGCGCACCGCCAACCCTTGCACATCGACGCGGAATTCGATGCCGCCATCACTCAGACCGTCGACGACACTGACATCGACAGCGTGCTGGACTACCGGCAGCTGCGTCAGGCCCTGATCGAGGTCAGCGCCACCCATCACACCAATTTGCTGGAAACGCTGGTGGAACAACTGGCCGATCGCATCCAGAACGAGTTTCCGACCATAGAACGCGTTAAAATCCGAGTCAGCAAGCCCCAG
>PJTY01000915.1_pt1 | contig 12377 bp, 12 predicted proteins | sample 1512121 | NCBI WGS metagenome assembly PJTY01 (sample SAMN08177680, study PRJNA422409) | Soil metagenome, whole genome shotgun sequencing project. | isolation source: Soil enriched (2) on filter paper: alkali lignin treatment | place: USA: Madison | collected 2015-01-15 | reverse complement strand
GACGCCTACTTCGGCAGGGCTCCCGCCATCATCAAGCGCCGCGAAACCATCAAGCGAAAAACCATCGAACATCGCCGCTTGCTTCACCGCAAGCTCGCCGCCTAACATACCCCCCAGACAAGGCCCGCTCTCCGCTAATCCACGCCCCAATCTGTGCCAAATGTTTCGACGACGGACATTTCCACATGTCTCTGAAGCGTTCAGAGCGCGGGCGCGCCAGAGGCGCGGCAACTTGAAGACGCCCTGAATGGTCGGGTATAAATTACCCGACTCCTTGATCTTATAATCGTAAAATCATTGATTTATAACATAAAATCATAAATTTTAGCGACTTCCGAAAATCGCGCATCATGGATGACAAAGTCCTCCGAGACCACTAACAGCGCCGCATGCGACACTCTAGATAAGCCTGATACACCGAAACAAAAAAAGAACATAATCGCTTGCACACTGGGAGCTTTATCGCCATTCTGTCAAAATATGACCCGGCGATTGTCGCCATCGGTTTCAAGAGGGCGCAATGAGCGAGAACAGTTTCGAGGCGAATTTCCTGCGGTCCGGACTGACACTCGAGGCTGCCGGGGAAGAACTTGGCATCTCAGAACGCCATATCCGCCGGTACATCGAGGGTAAGGTGGAAGCCCCGAAGCTGGTACGCGAGCGAATTTCGCAGATTGCGGCCAGCCGGCAGAAGGAACGCCCGCTGGCAAAATTCCGCTTCATCGACCTGTTCGCCGGTATCGGAGGCCTGAGGTTGGGTTTCGAGGCAATCGGAGGACGCTGCGTATTCACCAGCGAGTGGGATCGCTGGTCGAACGAGACCTACCGCAAGAACTTCGCTGATGGTGACGACCACGTAATGGTCGGCGACATCAGGCCTTATGGTGCGGATCCCTCGCTCATTCCCGAACATGACGTGCTGCTTGCCGGCTTCCCGTGCCAGCCGTTCTCACTGGCGGGCGTGTCGAAGAAGAACTCGCTCGGCCGCGCTCATGGATTTGCCGACGAGAAGCAGGGAAACCTCTTCTTTGAGATTGAGGCGATCCTGCGCCACCACCGGCCTGCGGCATTCCTCCTCGAGAACGTCAAGCACCTTCAGCGACACGACAAGGGCAACACGTTCGAGGTGATCCGTCGCACGCTCGAGGACGAGCTTGGCTATGCGATCGACTGGCGGATCATCAGTTCCGAGCCATGGGTGCCGCAAAAGCGTGAACGTATCTTCATTGCCGGTTTCAGGCAGGATGTCGGCTTCAGCTTCGACGATTTCGACAGAATGCTCCCGAAGCAGCAATCCTGGCCCAAGCTTGGCGCGATCCTCCAGTCCCACAACGAGGTCGACAGCAAGTACACCCTTACCCAGAAGCTCTGGGATTATCTCCAGGCCTACCGTGCCAAGCACGAGCAGGCGGGCAACGGTTTCGGATACAGCATGTTCGGTCCGAAGGGCGTGACCCGCACGCTGTCAGCGCGCTACCACAAAGACGGTTCGGAGGTCTTGATCGAACAGAAGGGCACACGCCCCCGGCGATTGACGCCGACCGAATGCGCCCGGTTGATGGGCTTCGAGCATGGCAAGCGCAAGTGGATCATTCCGGTATCCGACACACAGGCCTATCGTCAGTTCGGCAATTCGGTAGTGGTGCCAGCCGTCGAGGCGGTAGCCCGGTTCATGGAGCCCGCTATCACGAAAATGCTCGAGATCGACAGGATGAGGAAAGCGCCTCCGAAAGAGCTGATGGCTGTTGACTGACGTCGTTTCAGCAGACGTCCGCAGCCGGATGATGGCCGGCATCCGGGGGAAGAATACAGGACCCGAAATGCTGCTGCGCCGTGGTCTACACGGCTTGGGCTGGCGCTACCGACTACACGGCGGCAAACTTCCGGGCAAACCTGATCTTGTTTTTGCGGGACGGCGGGCTCTGGTGTTCGTGAACGGCTGCTTTTGGCACGGTCACGACTGTCACCTGTTCCGCTGGCCCGGGACGCGCGCTGGATTCTGGCGCGACAAGATTGCAGGTAACATCGCGCGAGACCTTCGGGTCCGCGACGCCCTGCTGGCCGATTCCTGGCGAATCGCGGAAGTCTGGGAATGTCGGCTCAAGGGTCGGGAGCGCGAGCCGCTGGACGAGGTGCTGGCGTGTTGCGATGCCTTCCTGCGCAGCGAGGACCAGCGCCTGGTTATCGGCGCGGACCGCCGTGTAGAAATCCCGCAACTTTCTGAACCCGGCGATCCGCTACACCAGGAAATGTGAGGCGGCCGTGCGCGCCAGTTCCAGAAAGCCGCCAACGCTCAGAAGCTCCCCCTGCTGGGCGGGCCGGAATGAATCGTGCAGGGCTGACGGCAGGACCAGCTGAAGCAGCTCCTTGCGCATCTCGTCGGTCTGCGCCTGCGAGATGCCAGGCTCGAGCGTAAGCAGATGTTTTCCTGGAATGCGATCGGCCTCGGCCAGCACCTGCCGCCAGCGATCCTTGCAGCTGGTTTTTACAGCCAGCATCAGCAGCTTTTCGGCTGGCCACCTCGGATCATGGTACCGCGCTTCATCGGGGAAGAGAAAATCCGGACCATTACGCTTCTCCGTCGTAGCCTCCCGCTTGTGCACGATGCCGTGAACGTCGAGCAGGGCTTCCACATGGTGCCCGAGCGCGAAGCCGGCCCTCGACTTGCGGCGGTTCTGCACACCGAGGGAATACCTGATGAAGCCCTCAACATCCGCAACGCCGTTCTCGATGAAACCGCGCTGCAGCCGCTCGCCGACGATATGCCGCTCGTAGGTCATGAACAGGCGTTCCTCGGCGTCCATCCAGGCCAGCAGCGCTGTGTCCGGATCCAAGGCCGGATCGACACCCTGCACCACGTTGCGCGCGAAGGACGAGAATTTTCGGGTCGGCGGCAGCCCCCCAGGAAAGGCCTTCAGCAGCTTTTCAAGCCATTCATCCCCTGTGACTGTAACCTCGATCTCGATAAGATCGAGTACATGGCGGGCTGCAATATCGAGCGGCCTGCCATCGGTCTCGGCAAGATCCTTCTGGAAGAGATCAGCACCACCACGTTCCAGACCGAACAGCCAGAGCAGCTGTTGCTCGATCGAGCTGCCATGAGGGCAAAGTAGCGCGAGGAGATCGCCTGCGCGCGGCATGCACAGAAACAGGGTATCGCCTGCATGCGCGCGGTAGACCACGTCTTCCGCCGCAGCAGGGTAGTACAGGCGATACTCTGGGCCGCGATGAGACTTGCCGCGCCGGCTGTCATACCATGTGCCGGTCAGGGACAGTACCAGCGGCGGCTCGCTGTCGGATAGCCAGACCCATTTGAGTGGAACAACCACCTTTTCCGATACGGGGCCAAGGAAGGCACGAAAGCTGTCGACGCCCTGAAACTCGTGTCCTCGCGACACAGCCGGGTCGATCTCGGTGCCAGTGACGCTCTTTACACCTACACCGGTAAAGTACTGCGAAAGCGATCCTGCCTGCATCGAAACATCACTCACTTGAACCATGTCCGGTGCACGGAAGGCTGCCCCGCTTCGAGCCGGCAAACGATTTGGGCAATCGCCTATGGCGATCATTAAGCCGACATTGCGTCAAAAGGGCCACGTGATCGCCTGCAACCATCCTCCGACCAACCTCGAAATTGTCGTGAGAAGCATCGCAATGCCTACAGCCTTTCCGACGGCGTCACCCAGCGACTTGCCGAGGTTCTTTGCGAACTCGTCGGCAAATGTATCCCCCTTGCCGGCGAGCCAGCTTCCAATATTTCGAAGAACCGAACCTGATTTGGCGACCTCGATTACATCCGGGTCTTCCTTGGCGAGTTCAATGCGCAGTGCCGTCGTGGCTTCTGCGACCGTGGCGATTACTGCGGCATCCTGGGCCTCCGCCTTTTCGTCCTGCGGCGGGTTATTATGGCCCATACCCCCATGTTCAGGAGCGAGCTGGCGCAGTTCATTCTCCAGCTCTTCGATGCGTGCGAGAATTTCTCTACGGCGCCGCTGCTCGACGAGGCTGCCGATCAGGGCAGGCCTGCCCGCCCTCAGTTCGTCCATGAGAACATCAAGGTCAGATTCGACTGATACCGTCAGGGGCTCGCCATCCTCTGCAGTAAGGAGCGCGCCGTTCTCGGTCGTCAGAAAGGCCTCGCCGAGGGGCGGCACCGGCTCCTTGGCCACAAACACCCGGCCGCCGATATTTCCGATGACTACCTGATCGCCGGCGTTGATCCAGCGAGGCATGCCCTGTCCGATCCGCGCTTCAGGGGAACGTCCAGAACCAGCCCTTTCCGAGTTGTAGTAGCTTACCTGCATGGAATGTTGAGACGGATCGAACAGCACTTCAATCGTGTAAACTGCCTTGTCTTCCCCGAAGGATGGCTCGATGCCTGCGGCAGCCAGCGCCGCCCGCTGATCCGCGGTCGGAACGTATGCGGACTTTTCCTTGTCTGTCAGGGACGCGGTTTTCACGCCGTAGTTTTCAAACAGGTCGGTCCAGTCGACCATCAGAATCGAGCCTCATCAGGAAAAGTCGCCTAGCAGCGAAGGGAACTGACCTACTTGGCATTGAGCTACAAGAATTATTTCTCGGAATGTCTCGGCATCAGGCCATCGGCGTCGCAGGTACGACTGGCGTGTGACAAAACTCTGGCAATAAGCGCGATCAGTCGGAGGCTCTGTTACATGTCTATGGATCAGCGTGCAAAGCGGGGCTGACTAAAATTTCGATCCTTTGTCGCCATTCAGCTCCAATTTCGCATCCCGAGGTCCGGACTGTCTGCTAACCGGCAGGTCGCGACCAACATACGCCGTTCCCCGGCGCGCACACGAATGACCGCTCCTGCCGAATCCCGCCATTCCCGTTCCATTGAGCGGTTGGGCGTCAGTGGGTCCTGACTGATCCCACTGCCACTCAAAGCCGCCGTTCGTTTAACTTGGTCTGTATAATCGGCGATGGGGTGCGCACCGACATTCGGCGGGTAGCCCGCAGATAGTCCCCGTCGGCGACGCACAACTGTCGGACACCAGCGCTGGGATAATATTTCGATAACGCCACTCTAGCCCCTGCAGCTTACCAAATTAATGCTATGAGACACGCAATTGGCGAAGATATACGCCGCTGACTGTGGCGCCAAGGGGGGTGAAGTTGCTCGATCATTTTAGGTGCGGAGAGACCGCATGGTGAGGCTGCGGGATCTTGGTATCGATGAAGGGAGAAGCGACCGTGAAACCGTTTCAATCCTTGTTGGACCTAACGGCTCAGGTAAAAGCCGGTTGCTACTTGAGATCGCAGAGCGATACCGCTTCGAGCGAAACGTGGCGATCATCTGTAACACGCCGCATGACCGGTTCGCGGGACTGCGGCGTCCGAAGCGGCTGTCAGCTGGCAGGGCAGATCAGTCCCCAAAGGCGATCGTCAAGCGCGCCGTGTCCGATGCGCTCGACGCCGGCTCGGAGTTCCATCAGATCAGTTCGATCCTGAAGCACTGCGGCTACCGGCCGCGTTTCGGATTCCGGATCGATCCGGGCCGTCGTTACGGGATTTCCTTCGGTGAACTCTACGATGCCGAGAACATGGGAATTCCCGAAGAGTCTAGATCGCGCCACGGAGTGCCTAAGGACGACGAGCAGCTTCACATCGCGCTCGAGTTCCTGCAGCGGCACGATCCCCAGACGCCGATCTGGATCGACGCCACCGAGACCGTTCTGCGATTCAGCCAGTCGCGCGAATTCGCCTCGGTCCTCAGGCGCGAGAACCGGCTGCGTGGATGGGACATCATCGCAGGGGTCAGCGTCTACCTGGAGCGCGACGACGGCGCCGAGATCGAGATGCAGCACGCGAGCTCCGGCCAGCTCGCGCTGATCTCGTCCCTTCTGTTCCTAATCACGAGAGTGGGCCGGGATCCGCTGATCATCATCGACGAGCCGGAGAACAGCCTCCATCCTAACTGGCAGCGTGAATATGTCGAGAAGGTGCTTGCCGCGCTGAGGTATCGCGGCGCGACCATGCTCATCGCGACGCATGCCCCGCTCGTGGTCACCGGAGCGCTCGCCGACGCTCCGGACATCGTCTCGGTCTACGAGGTCAGGGACGGGACCGCGCAGAAGCTGGAGCTCGATTCGAAGAACTCGCCCAGCAGCATCGAGGAGATCCTCTGGCGCGCGTTCGATGTGGTGACGCCTGCAAACCACTTCGTGAGCGAGCAGATCATCGCCGCCATCTCCCGGTTCGAGAAGAGGGAGATCGAGAAGGAGGACGTCCTCAGCCTCGTCCAGCAGCTGGACGACGAGAGTTTCGACGAGAAGCAGAAGCGCTTCTTCGGCGCGATCAGGCGACTGGTCGACAAGGTCGAGGTGGCGCGGGACGGCGGCCCGGACGACGATTCCGATGACGACGCCGAGGTGTCGGACGATGTCTGATCCTTACAAGCCGCTCCTTGCGAGCATCAAGTTCACGGTTGTGGAGAAGGCGGCGATCGCCGCTGCCTTGAAGACCGCGAAGCCTTGGAACTGGAAGCCGGGCGGCGCGCAGGAAGTCGCGATCAGGTCGGTTAAGACGAAGATCCGCGATCTCCACATGGCGCGCCACGGCGACCGGTGCTGCTATTGCCGAAAGAATCTCCACGGTGGAGGCCACTTCGTGATCGATCGGGAGCACGTGCTCCCGAAGTCGCGGGCGGCGTTCAAGCTGCTCGCCTACGAAGTCTGGAACCTTGGCATCGCCTGCAAGCGGTGCAACATGCAGTATAAGAAGAACAAGGTGGACTTCGTGGTGGACCAGACGAATGCCGCGGCGCTGCAGACGAGTGCGAACTATCGCCTCATCCATCCGAACTACGACCTCTACAAGGATCACATCCGCTTCGTGGAGGAGCGCGACGACGACTCCACAGTGCTGAAGTTTACCACTCAAGGGACACCAAAAGGGGATTATACCTTTCAGTATTTCAACCTGGCGGAGCTCGAGGTCGGCAACGCGGACGTATCACAGGGAAGGCCCGAGCTTGAAGATCTGGGCGAGGGGGCGCTGGAGGCCAAGGCTATCGCAGCCGAGTTCGATCAGTAGGGTAATCTGGAAAGGACATAGCGATGGCCGTGAAGAGCACCGATGACTTGCTTCAGATGTTCGACGACGACGCGCGAGCGGCGGCGTTCGCGCGCTCGTTCCTGCGCACGTATCTCGTCCCGGCACTCGGCGTCCTGCCGAAGACCGAGATCGATCTGAGGGTGTTCACCCTGCTGGTGGAGGCGGGAGCGATCGACCCGAACGGCTCGATCTTCACGCTTGCCCGTTCGCTTAACATCACGCCATCCAAGGCCCGTTCGCTGATCTTCCAGTATCAGCTGAGGCACGTCAGTGAAGCCGATACCGACAAAGAGGTCCTCAAGACCATCGCCGGCGCGCGTTACTGGAAGGATGGGACAAATCTCGCGTTCGGAGTGGAATCGCCGCTCGTCCGCGCCGCGATTTCGGCCAAGATGCGCGAGCGGGGCGTGTTCTCCGACGTCTCGCTCAGCGGCGACATCCTCAAAGTGTCGCCCGAGCAGTTCGGCGAGGTCCTTGCCGCGTTGCTTCCGGCCGAGGTCGCGAGGGAGCTGGCGAAGAAGCTGTCGAAGAGCGGCGTGAACGAAGGGGCGGTTCGACGCGCTATCAAAAAGTATGGATCAAGCGTCGCCGAGGAGTTCATCAAGGACGAGGGCAAGACGGTCCTGCAGGATCTCCTGAAGCACGTGTGGAAGGGGGCCATCGAGCACGGGCCGGACGCGATCGACTACCTCTCTAACGCGATTGACGGGTTCATGTGACCTCCGGCGGCGAGGTGCGCCGGAGAAGGTGACGTTTGGCCATGGGCAGTCTCGAGCATCAGTTGAGGGAGGCGCGCCTGCTCCGGGCCGAGCGGAACGTCACCGATCTCTACAGCCTCTTCGCCGACCTTCGGTTCGCGAAGCCGGGCCGTGCGACAATCACGGAGATAACGGCCCAAGCTATGTCGCCCTGTGGCGCCGCTCGACCAGCCGCTGAACGATGGCTTCTGACAAGAACTGCCGGTCAGCATGCCGCATGCAAACGGCAAAAATGTCCCAGGCCCTGCGCCATCGCACCCGACCCTTGCCGGTCTTTCAAGTGCCGATTTCCGCGTCCCAAGTACGGACGGTCCGAAAGCACCAAACTTCGTTGAATCGTGTTTTCAATTTCTGTTTGGATGAATTCGGTGGTGTCACTTCAGATGAAGTGCGGATAGACTTTCGTGATGGATAGAATTTTTGACGTAGCCTTGGCCTCTCTGTCGTTTGGAGCTGCGGTAGATCCCGGATTTATCTATCTGCTGAGGGACAGAGGGCGATATAAGGTCGGAAGAACAACGTCTCCTTCCTATCGGCTTCGCGTCGCAAGGACTTGGATACCAGATATTGAAATTCTGGCGATGAAGCCGTTTTGGTATCACAGTGAATTTGAGTCATTCATTCACGTTGGCCTCGCAATGTTTGCATACAAGGGCGAGTGGTTCGATTATGAAGGAGACGAATTCGAAGAAATTTTTATCAGTGAATTCCAATATTTCACCGACGAAGATCCGGTACGCAATACTCATTCATTTCCTTATTTCTTAAATGGGACAGCGATGAGTGAATTTACCTTGGAATGGTCGGGGCGGAAAGTCTCAAAGCGACGGTTTTTGAAGGAGAATTCCTTCCATAGCGAGGTCAGAGGCCAAGGCTAGGTCGCCTTGAGCGGCGACAACTGACGCAATTCCTCCCGCCTCCGACCCTTCCCGGTCATTCAGTGCCAGACTTGCACTCTCCAACTGCGGAACGTCAGCTATTGCGAGGTAGCCGGCCTAGGTAGGCTATTGCCTGACGCCAAAGATATATCATCCCGACCGGAACCTGTTGATCAAGCTTCGTTGACATAACTTGCTCGAAATGTGCGCCAATTCAAAGGAAGTGGTGGAAGAGCGGCTTGCCTCCCACCACTTACCTTCTCACGTTTCGATTAATCTGCTGTCAGTCAATACGAAGGCTTTAACCGTCGTTCAGGATCAGGGCTTTGCGGCGACGGGAAGGCGAAACGGCGCGCCGAGCCGATTGAAGGCATTCATAGCGGCAATCACTAATGTAAGATCGACCAGATCCTTCGGCTCAAACACTTCCGCCACTGCCGCATAAGCCTCATCCGATGCATGGGTTTCGCTGAGGTTGGTCACTTCCTCGGCCCACGCCAGAGCAGCTCGATATTGGGCGCTGAAGAGATGAGGTACCTCGTCCCACACCGGCACCAGCACCACTTTGTCGATAGGCATGGTCTTGAGCAGATCGCGGGTATGCAGATCGATGCAGTGGGCGCAGCCGTTGATCTGCGAGACGCGCAGGAACACGAGGTGAATGAGCTCATCCGGCAGGCTGGTGCTTTTGGTGATATAATGGTGGACGCCCATCAAAGCCTTTGCCCCGTCGGGAGCGATTTCAAACCAGTTCAGGCGGTTCATGGCATATCCTTTCGTTGTCTCAGTTTCGTGATGGTGGGGGGCGCGGGTCAGTTCTGCTTGGCGGGTGTCGTTAGGACGGCATCGTCGGTGTCGACGATGAAGACCGCGAGCAGTTTGGCCGGCTCGGTCTTGCTGGCGTTGGCGCTGATGTTGTGGAAGTCGCCGGGCAGTTCGGTGAAGTTCTCGCCGGTCTTGAAGGTACGGATCTCCCGGCCATTGACCTGGCTGACGACGGCGCCCTGGATGACAGTGGCATAGATGAGTGCCGAGCGCGCATGGATATGCGATCCGTTGGAGCCGCCGGGCTGATATTCAACGAGCACGCCCTTGACGCTCTTGCCCGGGACGTCCGGGATCGCATGCTGGTAGACGAGCGTCGCCTTGACGCCTGACGGTTCGGGAGCCGTTTCGCGGTCTGCGGCGTTATCGTGGGCCTGCGCGTGGGCGACCGGGGTAAGTGCCGCGAAGGCGGCGGCGATAGCGAGCGTGGAGATTAAGGTCTTCATGGGACTGTCCTTTCGCGTGCGGATTGTGAAGAGTTCGGGCGGCCTCAGGCGGTGGGCATGGCCTGTGCGTTCATCCAGGTGGCGAGACCCTGCCGACCCTGCCGATGCAGGCCGAGCGGGACGAGCGAGAGATCGTCGACACGGCCTCCGAAATAGTCGGCGTCGGGATCCCGTTCGACGCGGCGAGCATCGCCCCGCATCTTGAGATAGCGGCCGATGGTGAGATCGAAGGGCCTGCGTTCCGGCCCGGCGATCTCGACGATGCCGTTTACCGGTGGCTCCAGCGCGACCGAGGCGAGGTTCGCCGCAACATCATCGGCAGCGATCGGCTGAAACTGCGCGCCGCTGATCCTTACGACACCGTCTGCGGTGTAGCCGTCGGCGATTGCGGCCAGGAATTCGAAGAATTGGGCCGACCGGACGATGGTGTAAGGCAGCCCCGAGCCTGCGGCGATCCGCTCCTGGACAAGTTTGCCGTCGAAATAGCCATTGCCGGGCATGCGGTCGGCGCCGACGATGGAGAGAACCACATGGTGCTTCACACCGGCGGCGGCGGCGGCGCGGATGAGGTTCCGGCCGGAGGCGTCGAAGAAAGCGCGCACCTCGGCCGGATCGAATGACATGGCATTCGATACGTCCACGAGGATGTCGGCGCCGGCGAGCGCCTCGTCGAGCCCCAGGCCGGTGACGCTGTTGACCCCGGTGCCGGGCGAGGCCGCGACGACCTCGTGCCCTCCCACCGCGAGCAGCCGGGCCAGCTTCGCACCGACAAGGCCGGTGCCGCCGATGATCGTGATCTTCTTCCTGTCCATCTTGTCCTCCTGTCGGGCGCGGCATGCGCCTCCTGTGAGAAGAGATGTACGGGATTGCCCGGTTCGCTTCTGTCGCGGGGTTGCGGTGACTGTCGCCAGATTGCGGTTGATGCGGAACGCCGATCGGATAGTGTCGGGCGACACGCCGAGGATGAACGATGGCCGCTTCCCCGTCCGAGACAGCGAATGCTCCGTCAGCAGGCGAACGCGCGTCCACACGCGCGGAGATGGAGCATGTCCTCGATACGCCGCCGGTGCTGGCAGATCAGGATCTGCGCGGCGGCACCCGGCTCACCCGGCCCTGGACCCATGGCGCGCTCCACGCGGCCCTTCCGGGTCTGGATACCCACGTTGTCATGACGTACTACGGCAGTGCCCAGCAGGCGACCTGGCGGCAGGGCAGCAAGCGCGTGGAATCGCGCACGCGCCGAGGATCGATCACCCTCATTCCGGAGGGCGAGGACGGGCGCTGGGATGTTGAAGGGCCGATCGAGGTTTCGCACGTGTACCTGCCCGACTGGCGGCTTCAGTCGGCGGCGGAAGCGATGGCGGTGCCGCACCGCGTCGAACTGATCGGCCGGAACTGCTTCGATGATCCGACGTCGGCGCAGATCATGGCGATCCTCGGCAAGGAAGCAGCCTCGTCCGATGCCGGTGCCTCGCTGTTCGTGGAGCAAGCGGTGGATCTTCTGTGCACCCAGCTGATCCGCGCGCACTCTAGCTTCGGCGCCGCACAGGCTGTCGCACCGCGACGGGGTTTGGCGGATTGGCAGGTCCGGCGGATCAACGATTACATGATCGCCCATCTCGACCACGCGATCAGCCTCGACGAACTGGCCGGGATCGTCGAACTAAGCCGCTTCCATTTCGCCACCTCGTTCCGACTGGCGACCGGCATGACGCCGCATGAATGGCTCACGTCCTTGCGCATGAACCGCGCCCGAGAGCTGCTGGCCCACACCGAGTTACCGATCATCGCGATCGCGCTCGAGGTGGGGTTTGAGACCCCCTCGGCGTTTAGCGCCAGTTTCCGCAAGTCCGCCAAGATGACACCCAGCGCCTACCGCCGCGAGACGTCGACAAGATGATCGCGACGCGCGGCCCACGGCGAGAACGAGCCGTGGAAACGTGCGCAGCGAGCATGAGGAACAGACGATCCAGGTGACGATGTCGGCGTGAGATCCGCCCCGCGCCGGACGACTCTTCCATTCTCTCGTTCAACTTTTTGCGATGAACTAGATGGAACACCCCGTCCATCGCGAGGAGACTGACCAGAGACGCTCAGCGGCTTCATCGTCGATAGCCCAAGGCGCCACGCCTTTGCGGCCGGTTTCTTCGGCATTGATGCCGGCGATGTCGCAATCCTCGCAATAGACGCCGCCCATGCCCTCAAGAAGCGGGTTCGTAGCGCACCAAAGGGCCGTTGCCGCGCCTTGCTCGACGGTCTTCATGCCGCGCGCAGGGTCGATGATCGGCATGCCTTGCGCGTCGAATGCGTCGAACCCTGCCATTTCCTCTTTCGAGAGATGCCGTGCCAGATCGGTAATGATCTGTCCGGGGTGCAGCGAGAAGGCGCGAACT